>Ga0157369_10004343_pt1 | contig 16731 bp, 15 predicted proteins | sample C25metaG_FD_113461 | JGI IMG/M metagenome (GOLD analysis project Ga0157369, IMG submission 113461) | Corn rhizosphere microbial communities from Kellogg Biological Station, Michigan, USA - C2-5 metaG | ecosystem: Host-associated > Plants > Roots > Rhizosphere > Soil | place: USA: Michigan... | reverse complement strand
CTTCGGGTTGGGCTTCTTCCAGGGCGGCGTGCGGGCAGTGGGCATGTGCGGATGATGCCGTAGTGGGTGTTACTTCTTCAGGAATTCCAGCAACGCCAGATTGAAGTCATCGGCGTGGCTGGTGTTGCAGCCATGTGGCGCATTCTTCAGCACCACCACCTCGCTGCCGGCGATGGCCGCGTGCGTGCGCTTGCCTGAACCTTCGAACGGCACCGTCGCATCGCTGTCACCGTGCAGCACCAGCGTCGGCACGGTCACTTTCTTCAGGTCCGCACGGAAGTCGGTGGTGGCGAACGCCTTCATGCACCCCAGCGCGGCCGTCTGGTCGGACTGGTGGGCAAGCGCGATGGCGGCCTGGCGCTCGTCCTCGGTGACCATCAGCTTGCCGCCGGCACTGAAGAAATCGCGGGTAAAGCCATCAAAGAACGACTCCCGGTCCTTCTCCAGCCCCTGGCGCATCCCATCGGCCTTTTCCTGGGACAGCGGCCCTTCGGGGTTGTCCGCGCCCTTCAACAGGTACGGCGGCACGGCCGCAGCGAACACCACGCTGTGCAGGCGGTCTTCACCATGGTTGGCGATGTAGCGGGCCACTTCGCCGCCGCCCATCGAGAAGCCGACCAGGGTGACATCGCGCAGGTCGCGTTCGTCGATCAGGCCGGCCAGGTCTGCGGCAAGGGTGTCGTAGTCGTAACCCTCGGCGGGCTTGACCGAGCGGCCGAAGCCACGACGGTCGTAACTGATCACGCGGTAACCGGCATCGCGCAGCAGCGGCACCTGTGCCTTCCAGGATTCGGCCGACAGTGGCCAGCCGTGGATCAGGATGACCGGGCGGCCGGCGCCGCCGGTGTCTTCAATGTGCAGTCGGACGGAGGAGGTAGGCATGGGGGCTCCCGGGGAGAAAGAGCCCCCAGCCTAGGCACTCGCAGCGGAGCCGCTCGTGATGGAATCGGCTCAGGCCATGACATCGCGTACACGGTGCCGGGCCGCACAGGTTCACACCCGCCAGCGCGGCATTGGTCGGGCCACGCCCCGTTTCGTCAGCGGCCGCTTACGGTGAGACGGCCCCCGTGCCAGTCTGCGCCGGTCCTCAACGGAGCCATCCCATGCTGCTCACCCTGCCCCTGCTCGCCGCCGCAGTCACCGGCACCTCCCCCGCCAGCGACACCCTGCGCGAGCAGATCCGCGCAGCCGACACGCACCTGTTTGCCGCTGCATTCGACACCTGCGATGCCGACAAGGCCGCCGCGATGACCACCGAGGACATGGAGTTCTTCCATGACAAGGATGGAAAGTCCGCCAGCAGTCGCGCCGACTTCCGCCGCAGCGTGGCCAACCTGTGCGACAACGCGCGCAAGGGCGGCTGGCACCTGCGGCGCGAGCTGGTGGAGAACTCGCTGCAGGTGTTCCCGCTGCAGGACGATCGCGCCCTGGAAATCGGCGACCACCGCTTCCATGAGCGCGGCACCGATGACGTTGAACGCTGGACCGGCCAGGCCCGTTTCATCCAGGTCTGGCGCCGGGTGAACGGCCAATGGCAGGCCGAGCGCGTGATCAGCTACGACCACCGCCCAGCGGACAAATGATCGTCAGCGCCGCAGCGCCCACTCAGCCACGCAGATTGCGGGCGCGCGCAAGCCACATCCGGTGCAGAGTGCCCGCTCCGCGACCGCTGGTCGAGAAAGCGGGCTCCTTCAATCCGGCCCGTGTGATTACAGCTGGATCCGCGCCACGCTCTCTTCCGAGCCCTTGGCATCCTTCTCGCCGTTCTTGATGCTCACGTACAGCACGTTGTTCTTGGCATCCAGCGCCAGGCTGTTCGGGTGTGTCGGCACGGCGTAGGTGGCCACCTTCTGGTAGCTGTCACTGTTGTAGGCCGTCACCGTGCCCGCTTCGCGGTTGGTCACGTACAGGCGCTTGCGCGGTGCATCCAGCAGGATGCCCAGCGGGCCGGCATCGGTCGGGATGCTCGCCAGTTCCTTGCCGTTGCTGCGGTCGAGCACCAGCACGCGCTGGCCCGGGTGCTTGCTGACCAGCCCGCTGCTCTTGGCCTGGTAACCACGCAGCATTTCCGAGCCCTGGTCGGTCACGAACAGGCGCTTGCCGGCTGGGTCCAGCGCGATGTTCATCGGCTGCTCGGCGGCAATTTTGTGCTGGGCCTCCACCTTGTTGGAGTCGGTGCCCACCACCACCAGATCGGCCAGCAGGTTGCTGGTGTACACGCGCTTGTTGTCGGCATCCAGCGCCAGGCCCGGCGCCTTGGCATTGCCCAGGCCCGGAATGGTGTTGATCACCTTCAGCGTGTTGGTATCGATCACAAACAGCACGCTGCTCACATCGGGCTGGCTGCTGTGGCCGGTCACGTACAGGCGGTTGGCGGCGCTGTCGACCACCAGCTCGCGCAGGTCGTGGGTGTAGGCGGCCTTGCCGTCCTTGCCGGTCTTCTTCTCCATCAGCTGCACGGTACCGATGGCCTTGTTCTGCGCGGTATCGACCACGGTTACCGACAGGTCCACGGTGTTGCCCACGTACAGGCGATTGTGGGCGTCATCCAGCACCACGCCGAACGCCTTGCGCTCCAGCGGGATGCGGGTTTCGACGGCCAGCGTGGTCGGGTTCAGACGCAGCACCTGGGCCGGGCCGGCGTCATCGCCGAAGCCACCGGACGAGGCAACGAACACGGCGTTCTGCTTGGGGCTGTAGGCCAGCTCGTACAGGCCCTGGGCGACGGCCTGGCGCTGCACAGCGGTGGTGGTGCTGGTGGCGGGCGCGTTATCGGCGAAGGCGGACGGCGCGCCGATGCTGAGCGAGACAGCAAGGGCCAGGGCGGCCGAGCGGAGAACGGAATGACGGAACATGCGAGCATCCTTGAAAGGGCACGGAAGGGTGTCCTGGCTCGCTGGGCCGTACGGAGACGGCCGTTCCGCATCTGTCTGTGCGGGATGCGCTGGCTGGGTTGCCTGGGAATGGTAGCAGTTCCTGCTGTTGCTGCATTCACTCCATTCCCATCACGGGTCCCTGCACGGCGTGTTGTGCTTGCTGATCCTTTGATTGCTGTTCAAGCTGCCGGTTCAGACCCTGCTGAACGGCCTGCTGATTCAGCTGCTCGTACCGCTGCATGGATTCTTCTACAGGCGTCCGCACCGCTCTTTCGGTGTGCATCGACGCCAAGGAGTACGGAGGCTGGCTCAGTTCCCCCTGAATGAGGAACACCGTATGTCCGGCCGGGTGATTCACAGTGGCATTGCTCAAGGCCACGCGGTCCACGTGCGATAGACCCTGTTCTTTCGCAAGGACAAGCAGGCTCGCGCTCATCCGTTCGCTGCTCTCATCGAAACTGCGCCCACGCTCGCCATCCAGCGCAGCAATACCCTCACGGATCTGTGAGTAGATTGCCCGGTCCGGGTTGGCAAGTTGCAGGGACTCGCGGCGCTGCCCCACGGTCTGCGATTCGGTGTCCACCGTGACGTGCTGCGCAGGCTGCGGCCAGGGACTCTGTTCGGCGGTGCGTGCCCGCACCTCGTTCCACGCCACCTGCAGCTCCTGCGTGCTGGTGGTCGCGACCGCGCGCGCAACGCCATCCTGCCCCATCTGATAGTGCGTAATGGGGCGCGATGCGCCTGCGTTGCCTTCAACGGCGGGCCCAAGCTCCTGCATCGTCGGGCCGACGATGCCGTGTGCCTCACGCGTACGCGCCGTAGCCAGCGCAATCGCCTGCTCCCACGTCGGGGTCAGTGCGACGCCCGCAGCGTAGTAGCTGTGCCGCAGTTCGTTCTGGTTCATCTCCGGCGCAGAGGGCGACGGCCGTGCTTCCAACGCAGCGATGCTCTGGTTGAACTGCTCGAGCGATGGCTGCTGGATGGTGCGGGTCAGTTCCAGTTCCAGCGCCATGTTGCCTTGCGCCGTTTGCCCGGCGTGCGTCCACTGCCCTGCATCGTCGCGTTGGTAGCGCTGGTTGTCCGAACCAAGGACGGCGCCGCTCTTGGCGCGGGCCTGCTCCACCGCTTCGGGCACCAGCGGCACGAAGTCGCTGGCACGGGTGGCGGCGCGGGTCTCCAGATAGCTGGCGGCGATGGCGGCCTTGCCATGGGCGATGTTGCTCTCGATGCGCTGCACTGCCTCGCGATTCAGCTCGCTGGCGCGCTCGGGGCTGGCGGTCTGCGTCTCGTAGACACCCCGGTCGTTGGCACCGGACACACCGATCTTGACTTGGCGTGTCCATTGCTCGGTCTGCGCATCGCGTTGCCAGTTGGGATTGTCCAGGCGGCCCTCGCCCTCCCGCGCCGGGATGCTGAAGGGATCCTGTGGCGGCGGCGCCTTGCCCAGCGCCAGCTCCACCGCTTTTACATGGGCATACGCGCCCAGCTCACGGGCCTTCTCGTAGCTGGCACCCACGCTGCGCTCGGCAGGATTGCCCGAGCGATCGCCCGCGCTGTCCATGACCGCCTGGCGCTGCCAGTTCAGGCCATTGAACTGCCACGTGACATCGGCCTTGTCGGTCTGCCGGTACACGGCGCGGCTGTCGAGCAGATCGGCGCCCTTGTCGAAGGCTTTGCTCATCAGCAGCGCGTCGCCCGCGACGATGGCCGCAGGGACGAAACTGGAGGTGCCGATCACCGATGCGGTAGCCATGCCACCGATCCAACCGCCGCCATTTCGCGCCAGGGCGTGGGTGAGTTCGGACTGGGCGGCGGTGCCGTTGCCTTCTTCCAGCAGCTGCGAGGTGCGGCGGGCGGTGATGACGGCGTCAGCGCCGGAAGCGAGCAGGCCACCGGAGCGGATCAGTTGGCTGGTGGAGGCTTCGCCCAACAGCGCTCCAACGGTTGCGAAGCCCTGCTGAGCACGGGGCACGCGCAGGGGCGCTGCCGCCTCTGTGCCCAGCGTATTCTCGACAATCGATATTCCCTCCGGCGACAAGCTCAGGCGCCCGACCTGATGGGCGTTAGAGATCGCCTGGGATAGCCCATGTCGCTGAAGCTCCACTCCTCCACCACGTGTAAGTGGATTAGGAACCGTCTGCACGTGCTGAAGGGTGGATATGACGCGGTGTTCCGAGTGGGTTACTCCCGCCCAGCCATTGTCTATCGGAGCGAAGCTCTTAAGTTGCTGAAGCTGTGCAATATTGGCTTGACCGTAGCCAGCCTCATTGAAGAAGAAGGTCTGAACCTTTGGCCGGATGTCATTCGTTCGAAGACCGTGCGGAGCATTGGTGTAGAGATCACCATTGATCAAGCCGACTCGCACGGTATCACGCAGAGCCTCTACCCTACTGACGATTCTGGCCTGTGCGGCAGGATCACCATTAAGCGCGTTTGCTCCGTCAGCAGTCTGCTCCAAGCGCCGCAGACGCTGCTGGAGCCCAATCTGGTAGTCCGCAATCGGCCCGCCGCTATGCGGTGTAATGCCCAATGTCTGTGCAAATGCCGGATCTGCTGGAAGAAATATTCGGTTCTCTGGCGCATGGATATCGAAGTACCCGGCATTGGCGAGCGCCTTTAGCAACGGACTGCGTTCCAGCGTGCGCTGTTCGATGCCGTGGTGATCCTGGAAAACAGGTCCATTGCGAGGCATCAGTCAGGCTCCTTCCTGCCCAGCGATTTCCGGTCGGCTAGATGTCCGAGGCGTCAATAAACCACATGCCGTCGACGTCGCTGTCAGTCGCGATACCGGCTGCCGCTACCGCATCCTTGAAAGTACGATCGCAGAAAACCGCTCCCGTATAAGGCGTCTTGAAGACATGGGCCGCCGCCAGTTTGCTGCGGTCAAACATTACGCTGGCGCCGCCACTCAAGTCGTAGAACTTTCCGTTGATGAAATCTTCGGATGTGTCGATGAAGAGCTTCGAAGCACGCTCGTCCAGCGCATCAATCACCTGACTCACGGTGCACAGGTAGTGGCGGTCACCTTGGCTACCATCCTCAAGACGATAATCGACGTCTGCGAAGGCGAAGGCACTGGGATCAGCGGCAGCCATGACATCGTGCAGCCGTTCGGAAACAAGCCAATAGCCGCTGAACCCAGGCTCCAGATCCCGGGGCGGAGCGCCCACAGCGGGGTTGAGAGCCAAACGCGGAACCTCGCGAAGTGGTGGAATGCCACCCTCCTCCGGCAGCAGGATCATACGGGGAGGAGACAACAGGCGATCCAGATTCTCGAAGACGACCCCGCAGGCAGGGCCGCTGATTGCACCGGCCTCAAGGAGAAAGAACTCCCCCTTCTGAGGGTGGTTAGCCAAGGTCGAATCCATGCGCTATCTCCATCTCATTCCGAGTCCTGCATTAGGCCACAGCTTACCGGTCACCGGTCGCGGATCAAATACTCACAATCCAAAGTTGCACGCTGAATGGACATGTCGCCCTTTGACCCGGTCTGCAGCGGCGGGCAATCAGATGACAGCGCAGGCTATTACATGTTGAACACCCGTCCCATTCTATGAGACCCACCGCAGTCATCCTCGCTCTTTGGAGGATGACCAGGACCAGGATAGACGCCACATGGCTGGTAGCCCTCGACAAGGAGCCTCCCTACCTGTTCGCCGTCGACCATAGCGGTGACGGCATGTATGAGTACCTGCGGGGCTGCTACGCGGACTTTCCCCCTCGCAAGGCGGCACTGCCGCTCGACAGCGACTACGGCCTAGAGCGCGACGATGCGCTGTGGCGATGGCCGGGCGTGCTGACATGAACCGTGCAGCAGTCCGGCGCGCCGGAACTGGATTGCATCAATCGTCTGCTCGCAAAGGTCAGACTGCCGCAGCGTCCACGAAGGAAATGCCGCTACCGCGAGGACTCGTGGGAGCCCCCGCCGCGTGAACCGCATCGACAAACTCGCGGCTTGCGATCACGAAGGTGCTGAATGGAGTCAGGAAGACATGCGCATCTCGCACCACCTCAGAGCGCATGGCCAGACTCGCGCCGCCTGCAATCGAATAGAACTTCCCATTGACGAAGTCCTCATTGATCTCGATATCCAGTCTTGAACGTTCCTCGTCTATCGCGTCCAGTTCACGTACCACGTCGCACAGGAAGCGCCGTGGCATAGGCGTGCCATCAGCCAGACGGATATCACATTCAACAAAGTCGAACGCCTGCGGATCCACGGATTTCATCACCCGCCACAGTCGTTCCGAGACGAGCCAGTACCCACTGAAGCCACCCTCCAGGTCACGTGGCTCAGGCCCCTTGGATGCGTCAAAGACGATGCGCGGCTTCTCGCGAAGCGCCGGGAATCCCCCTTTGTCCGGGCGCAGAATAATGCGTGGCGGATCGAGCATCGCCGACAGGTTCTCAAACTCGGCACCACGGAAGGGGCGGTTGCTTTCCAAGTCTGGTGAGAACAAGTAGAACTGGCCCGCTTGGGGGCGTTGGGTGGGGTTTCGCTTCATCGCCTGTGTCCTTGGATTCCCTTCAATGACATCGCTATGGAGCTTACCCTTCTTGGCGTGGTCGTTTCGAGGCAGATGCGATAGGGTCGCGATCTTCACTGATGAGCCCTGTGATGGCTGAGAAGCATGCGCCGCGTGAAATCGCGTCCTCTGAGATGGCGGCAGAGCATCCTCCCCTACCCCTCCAGAGGACGACCATGACCAGGATCGATACCACGTGGCTGGAAGCCTTCGACAAGGAACTGCTGTATCTGTTTGCCATCGACCATAGCGATGCCGGCATGGATGCGTACCTGCTGGGCTGCTACGCAGACCTACCTCCGCGCGAAGCGGCGCTGGCGTTCGGCAGCGACTACGACCTGGAGCGCGACGACGCGCTGTGGCCACGGCCGGGCGTGCCTGTGTGAACCGCGCACCAGTCCGTCACGCCGGCATTCAAGGCAAGCGATACCAGGGCATGGCCGCTATGCTGGCAGCGCACCGGAATGGAAACCACGCATGCCCCGTTCGAACATCGCCCTGGCACTGAACCTCGTTCTGATGCTGCTGGGCGCTACACCTGCCATGGCCATGGCGGCAGACCCACAGGTTTCCACCGAAGTGTTCGTAGAGCGCGGTGACAACCCCACCTTCAAGCTGCAGCAGGCGCCTGCCGTTGTGTATTCAACGGCCCCTGCCACGCCGCCCGATACCTTGCTGCAGGTTCCCGTGGAGGTGCTGTTGGTTGCTCAACTGGATGAGCTGGGCCACGTTTCCAACGTGATGGTGGCGCGGTCCAGCGGGCTGCGGGAGATCGATCGTGCGGCCTTTACCGCGGTGGACCAGTGGCGCTTCGAACCGGTCGTGGTTGAGGGCGTCGCGCTGCATGCGCGGGTTCGGGTGCGTATGACGTTCGTGCCCACCACCGAGGCGCCGCCCGGCTGAACCGCTGCTCCAATCTGTCGTAATTGGTCCTACACCGTGGGCCTGGCTGTGGGCATCCTGCGCTTGGGGCCAATAGCGCCAAGCGCTTCAATACCGTTGCGGCGCAATCGCTTGCCGGCTTAACACCGTGTGCGACAATCCCGAAAGCGTCAGGACTGGCAATCGTCAGTTCCGCAGTTTCTTGGCATCTGGCAGCTGCGCGGGTATCTCTTGGCGTGCCACCGGAAAAGGGTGGCGCGGGCGTCGAAAACCCGTTTTTCAGAGTCAAGTGTTTACGCTTGTCAGCCGGCGTCACCTCTGCGTGGCGCCGGCTGGCAATCCGTTCGCGTTCCATGGCGGGCGGTGCGTGGGGACCTTCGGGTCCGCCGACTGACTCTGATCGGTTTTCGAGCCACGCACCGTCCGCCGCCATTATTGGTGGCGCTGCTATCTGTCCCTGTACGGAGCATTGCCATGAACACATCGGACTTCCGTTCCCTGCACGCGCAGTACGATTCGGACAACGCCGAAACCGAGCGCGAACCGTCTGCCGATCCCAACGCCTTCGTCGCCACGCTGCACCGCATCGGCACTGGTGCGGCTGCGGACGGCCAGCCTTGGCCAGAGCGGCATCAGCTGCCTGGGCGGTGTCTTCAGTTGGCGGATGCGGATTGCGCGCTGGCCGGGCTGCGTGTGGTGGCGGAACTGATGCTGGCCGCGGAGCGGACTCGGCAGAACGGCGCGCCCGAGGAGTACCTGGGGGATCGGGTTATGGAAGGATTGAAGATGGCTTGTGTGGCGCTGACTGCGCAGGTGACTGAGCGGTTGCACGTGCGGGAGTAGAGCGCGCCTCGCTGCGCACATCGAATGCAATGCTCGGATCGTATGCACGGTCCGAGGCATTCGCCGCTGTCTGAGCCTTTAGCCTCCAACACTGGCCTCACTATGCCGAGCCGGACTTTGCTTGCCCTGACGACGGCAGCGCTATTGGGATTGATCATTGGAGGGACGTACGCGCCGGTCACTGCAATGAGCCTTGAGAATTACCCAAGACTCACCGACTCGGAGTTTGCCCTGTTTCAGGCCGACGCCGAGAACTTCGCCGAAGCATTGGTTTGCCAAGGCGTCATCATCGGAAAGCATGATTCCAGTAGGCGCTTCTTTGATATGAGCGTACGCGGCGATGCCGTTTTGTTCGTGGACAACTCTGGGCCGAGCCTTTTGATAGTCACCATGTCCACGGTCGCAAGCGATGCAATAGAGCTACAGCACTGGAAAGATGGATGGGGCTCACCAGAGAGACGCAGGAGGAACTTGAGCGCCCCTGAGAACAGCTGCCCTAGGTCTGCGTCCCAGTAGCCCCCCATCTGCACCCTGTCGAGGTAGCCAAACGCGCCAATCAATGACACAAGGAACCTGGTTCTGGCTAGAATCCTGGGCACTTAGCTTCTGGGACAGGAATCTAGGATGGAACTCCCATTCGCGGTGGGCGCGCTCTACAACCGTCAAAAGCAGATCCACGGTGTATTTGGCGGGCAACAGCAAGGCGGCATTTCGACACCCAAAGAGCATCCGCTAGTCATTGCGTTCACTGGCGAGGCCGGTGTTTCTCATGGCTACCATGATTTCTGGGACGACGGCGAAGTCTTTCATTACTTCGGCGAGGGTCAAGTCGGAGACATGAAGTACGTGGCGGGCAACCGAGCGATTGGTGAGCACGTGAAGGATGGCAAGACGCTCGTAGTGTTTCAGATGATGGGCAAGGGGCGGCCCTACCGATACCTTGGTAGGTTCATGTGCCAGTCCTCCTACGTTCGGCCTGGCACTCCAGATCGAGATGGGCAGCCAAGATCTGCCATCGTGTTCCGCTTGAAATCTCTGGAATCCTCGCTGGGGCTCGCGGCAGGTGAGACGGACCAAGCCGAGATCGATGCCGCTATCGATGACGTCGGCGCGACCAGCGCAAGGCGCGAAACCGAAGTGCGGACGAAGCAACGCCTGTTCCGCGAACGCCTGATCGGGGTTGAAAAGGGTTGCCGTTTGACCGGCATTGAGGACCTGAGATTTCTTCGCGCGAGCCATATTAAGCCATGGGCGGATAGCACTGATAGCGAGCGCATTGATGGGGAGAATGGCCTTCTCCTGGCTCCGCATGCGGACCTGCTCTTTGATCGCGGCTGGATTAGCTTCTCGTCGGCCGGTCGCCTGCTGATTTCGAGCAGACTACCGTCTGACGTGCAAGTTCGGCTTGGTCTGGACTTGGATACATCACTTCGATATGGGGTTTTCTCGCTGAAGCATATTAGCTTCTTGGAATTCCACCGAGACCTTGTTTTTGATCGCCGCAATCTTCCATCACATTCCCAAGAGCATTGTCCGCCAAACTTTCTGTAGCGACCCGCTGATTTCCCCTCGGTGTGGCTTCCACGAGGTAGACACCAATGAGCGAATTGGCGGAAGAAGGGATCAAGCGCTAGTCCGCGCGATGCAAGTCGTTGTTGGTCTTTAAGCTCGTCCAGGTCCAGGCGAAGGTAGCCACCTACGCGACGCGGCTCCACTCATGGTCGATAGCTGGGCGAAGATGGCAAGGGCACTATGTGAAGGCCCTGCGGGCGAGTACAGAGGACGTACTTAAGATGCGCTAGCGACAACTGAAAGACTTGAAGGAAACCTTTAACAAGGTGTTTTTGGAGATCCGCTCCCCCGTAAGAGGCAGGCTTCTCTGCTGAGAAATGACGAGGGCCGATGTGCTTGGCCATCAAGCCGACGTCCCCCCGAGATTGAGTAGTGCGACGGTTTGGAGTCCAATCCTCAACGACAAGGAGATTGGACGTGAAGAAGCGCTTTTCCGAAGAACAGATCATCGGCTTCCTGCGCGAGGCCGAGGCGGGCATGCCGATCAAGGAGCTATGCCGCCAGCATGGCTTCAGTGAGGCCTCGTACTACCTGTGGCGCAGCAAGTTCGGCGGCATGAGCGTGCCCGACGCCAAGCGGCTCAAGGACCTGGAGGCCGAGAACACACGCCTGAAGAAGTTGCTGGCCGAGCAGGTGTTCGAGAACGACGTCATCAAGGATGCATTGCGAAAAAAGTGGTGACCGCACCGGCGCGCAGGTTGCTGGTGCGGAGCATGGTCGAGAAAGGGCTGAGCGAGCGGCGCGCGTTGGTGGTTGCACGCATGAGTGCCAGCGCGCTGCGTTACGAACCCAGGCCGGACCACAACGTTGAATTGCGTGAGCAGATCGCTGTGCTGGCACACCGGCATCGACGTTACGGCGTGGGCATGATCCATCTGAAATTGCGACAGAAGGGGCTTGTTGTGAACTACAAGCGCGTGGAGCGCCTGTATCAGGAAGCGGGTCTGCAGGTGCGTCGCAGGAAGCGCAAGAAAGTGCCTGTCGGTGAGCGTCAGCCCTTGCTGCGCCCGTCCGCCGCCAATCAGGTGTGGTCGATGGATTTTGTGTTCGACCGCACTGCGGAAGGCCGAGTGATCAAGTGCCTGACCATTGTTGACGATGCCACTCACGAGGCCGTGGCCATCGAGGTGGAACGGGCAATTTCCGGGCAGGGCGTAGCCAGAGTACTGGACAGATTGGCCGTTCAGCGCGGTTTGCCGCAAGTGATCAGGACGGACAACGGCAGGGAATTTTGCGGCAAAGCGATGGTGGCATGGGCTCACGAGGAGGGAATTTCCCTGCGCCTGATTGAGCCGGGCAAGCCGAACCAAAACGCATACGCTGAGTCCTTCAATGGGCGGCTGCGCGATGAATGTCTGAACGAGCATTGGTTCCCGACGTTGCTCCATGCCAGGACGAGTATCGAAAGCTGGCGGCGTGACTACAACGAAGAAAGGCCTAAACGAGTACTTGGCGGACTGACGCCCGCCCAGTACGCCGCGCAGTTGGCTGGCAAGAGGGATAAGATCAGCACCGGACTCTAAACCCGCCCACTACTCAGGACGGGGGGACGTCGAAGCGAGGGCAAATGACGAAGGCACCACGGTGACGATGAGGAAGCTCTGTCAATGGTTCCGAATGGCGGGTCGGGCGACGTACCACAAGCCGATGAATGGTGTGACCGAGGTAAAGCCCGAGCTGAATGAGCCAATCAGTGAGTGAGACAATCGAGGCCATGTCCTCATTCGGCCACCTCGCTATCGGCGCGTTGCTCGTGAACAAGGACACCGTGCAGCTCGTCAACCGGCTCAAGGGTTTATAGGTCTGGCGCGGCCTAGGATGGTTGGCTGAGTCTGGCGTTGGTAATCGAATGTGGCGCGCGACAGCTACCTGCGGCTCCCCTACTGCCGCGATCTGGCAATTGCTGGTGTTCACCAACAGCAACCACATTCGCCTGGAGCGCAGCTGTTGCCTGCAGTAGGAGTTCAACATCCCACACTACCCACAGCAGAATGGGATCGTGGACCAAGTAATTCCGGCGCTGGAGAAGCAATGCGTGCGCAAGCGTGGTTTCGAACTCCAACTGCAGGCTACACAGTTGTGTCGCTGAGTGGCTCACCTTTTGCAACCGGCCCTCATCAGGCAGTGACGATGCTAATCCCATAGGCTGCCTATGCCACCACATCAACCACGTGACCTAGGCAGAAGCCTGGCGGATCATTAGATAAGTACATGGAGCACAATTCGGTTAGCATCATCTCTGGGCTCTCACACATCAGGGGATATGACCGCCATGAGAGATGGGCCACGCAAAGAAAAACTGTCAATTTATCTTGCCAGAGAAGGATTTCAAGACTACGGATTCCTACTTAAACAAGAAATGGTTGAAGTAGCACACCATATTCCGGTTGACTGCGAAGAAGCCATTGTATTCATAAAGAAAGAGCCGCCATCCAAAACCCCCGCCTGGGCTCATCTTCTAACTGAGCACCCAGGTGCACCTGAGATGAAGTTTGGAAAGAGTGCAAGCGTAGGGGCAGTGCTCCTCATCAAGCTAGAACGTAGAGTATTTTTGATTTCCTTTGGATCCGGGTTTCACCTCATCCACCCTGAATCTATGGAACGAGATTTTGGGCTGCGTGTAACATTAAACGCAGTAGAGTCAGACAAACTAAGAAGTCTAGACAAAGCAAGTTACGACGATAGCCCTTTAAGCTCTAGGACACAAAGCAGCACACAGTCCGACATATTCGACTTGCAGGCAAACTCAGAATCAGATCTAGTATACGCGGTTACCGGCGCGTGCAGATTTCCCATATTGGGAAGCCACATCACTGGTCGGGATGCACTTACACTGATGGTCGAGACAGACGTTCCGGGAATATTACCGATCCTCACAAAGGCTCTCCAACTATTTAGGGAGCCACTGCCTTCAGCCTATAGCTGGATTGATAACGTCGCAAGGGTTCGAGATCCCGACACACTGAATCTGCTGGACTTATTACTCGACGATCTAATTAAGCGAGATGGAGAAGGCAATCTATGGATGGGGGAGCCTGAAATTGTAGACTGGGAATCAAACGCGGGGTACTCATTTGATATGCGCCCCAACACCCCTAGGCACCAAGTTCTGCAGATCTCCGATTTACGCGAATACATCGAATCCAAGGGCATAGAGTTCTGTCTATCTACAATTAAGTCGTCGACTGTCCATATAAACAATTCAGAATACAACTCAATTCGAAGCTGGTCCGCCTACAGATGCCTTTACGCAGAGATCTCCGAAGGGGACGACAGGTTCACGCTTCGGAATGGCACGTGGTTCAGGATTGAATCTGACTTCATCAAAAGAATAGATGATAGCCTGACCAAAATACCAGTCATAACCAATTCGCTTCCAATTTACTCTTTCGCAAATGAGGGCGAATACAACCAACATGCATCAAATCTGGTCGATGACCTGCATCTAATGGACAAGAATAACATTCAACTAGGCGGGCCACTCGATAAGATCGAGTTTTGCGACCTAATTGAAGGGTCCGAAAATTTCATTCACGTAAAGTATTACCGCTCATCAGCCACCCTAAGCCACTTATTTGCTCAAGGGCTAACCGCCGCAGAGGCATTTGTAAAGGACGAAGCGTTTCGCCAGCGACTTAACAAGAAGCTTCCGCAGAACATTGCTTTAAAGGACGCAAAATCCCGTCCCAACGCATCAAATTATACGATAACTTATGCGATCGCAACGAATAAATCGATTCCGTCCGAGCTCCCCTTCTTCTCGAAAGTTTCATTGAAAAACGCGGCCTCGCAGCTTCTGGCATTGGGCTATCAAGTGAAGATTACCGCGATCCCCATTGACCCTCAGTTGCCACTTATTAAGAAGCAAAAGCCAAAAAAGCAGCCATTATGAGTGAACTTCGAAACGCAGTAGCCTAGGTTCTGTAGGCGTACCGACTCGATTTAGGATCCATCACATAGGAAATCCCGTGCTCATTAATAGCCTTTCTCATCGCCCGAGAAACCAAGAGAAAGCTCGGAATTTCCAGAAGCTTTTGTCCCGAATAGCTCATAGAGTCAAGCGCGGAGACTAGGCGGGCCTTTGGCACACCAAAGGGGAACACAGCCCCTACACTGGGATGCCCGTGCGCAGCGTATTTTCTCGCTCTAAGTTTCAGCACTCGAAAAACGGTCGATGTCAGCCATCCGTCCAGCGACATAAGTTGTTCCTCGTCCGTTACGAGCGGATAGAAGCTCATCACACCCCGAAATCTAATCTGCCCAATTCCTGAATTAAGATAATTGTGAAAATCAGATTTATAAAGACTCCCACAAACGTACCGCCGCACCTGCAACATGGCTGTAATTAGGTCCGGGTCATACCCAACTGGAACACGAACACCTGCGAGGGCGGGCCCCTTAAGCGGCTGAAGAAGATTTCTGTAGAGCAGGTATGATATTCGCTTCTTAATTCTTTGCTCGGAGGATTTTTTGATGCCGAGTGCTCGCATTGAAACCGCATAGCCGAGAAAATCAAAGCTGTGCTTTTCTCGCATCTCCGCCTTACCGGTCATATCGGAAAGCATACTAATCCCTTCCGACTTGGCAAAGTTTATCTTCACCTCAGACTGGCGAGAAAATTCCGAAATACAGCGAACAGCTCTGCAGATTGAATCATAGCTATCGCTGCAGATGACTGTATCATCAGCATAGCGAGCGAACTTTACCCCAATCTTTTCTAGAGACTTATCCAGAGAGAGGCACGCCACATTTGCCAGGAATAGCGAAACCGAAGTTCCCTGAGGAATTCCCCTATCGCTCAGAAGGAATTTCTTGAGTATCCACTCATCCTCGTCACTAATCAGCAATCCATTTGAATTAAGCTGCTCCTCGAGATGCCGATGGGATATGTTTCCGAAAAAATCTGAAAAGTCGTACTCCGCAATGTATGCACGATCAAATCCAGATATGTCTGAATGCATGTCCTGTATCGCAAAATGAACATTGCGATCATCTCTATAGGCATATGAAAATGCACTAAATCGATGCCTATTCTTCGATAGCATCCGCTCGTACACGATCTTGGAAACCACAGCATCAGGAATCTGGTAAATGCGCAGCTTGCGCTCCCCCCCTGAAGCCTTTGGAATATCTTTCTCGTGGGGCGGCTCTGGACTGTACGTTTTTAGAATAATCTTCCGAACAATGGACCTCGCCATTGCTCGAGCCCTGCCGCGACAATAGAACGGATCGAACTTTTTATTTTTTTTCCAATAGTCGGGTTTAATTACAATTTTCGCAGGCACCACACCGAGTCTTCTCGCCATGCGCACAGTCTCCGCGTGGAGATTATTGTGGTAAACCTCATATCGCCGAATTAGCTTGTTGCACTCTAAGACAATCTCGGCAGCCAAATCCTTCTCGCTAATCACTTATCCCTCCTTGATGCCAAGAAAAAAGAGTAAAAAAAAGCCCGAGCGAGCTCGGGCCACGGTACCAATCGGGTAAAGTAGGATATCAGGTGGCCTCAGTTCGCACCTCGGCTCCGAACGGCATACCGCCTTAGATCGGTCCCGCTAGCCCCCTTGGGGCATATGTGGATTCTTCCCTATTCTTGAGCTCTATTCAAGCTCAGAGGCACAGGCGTTAACCCGTGCCCCTGGTAGCTAGGTCAAACCCCAACAGGATTAGCCTTCTCCGGATCAATCTTGTACTGCTTGATCGCCCGGGCCACATCCTTCGCGGTCATCTTCCCTTCCTTCGCCAGCGCCGCAATCGCGGCATGCGCGATGTAGTACCGGTCAACCTCGAAGAACCGGCGCAGGTTCGCACGCGTATCCGAACGGCCGAAACCATCCGTACCCAGCACCGTGTACGACATCGGCACGAACGCGCGGATCTGGTCCGCATACGCACGCACATAGTCGGTGGCGGCAATCGCCGGGCCCTGGCGGCCTTCCAGCAGCTCGGTCACGTAGGCCTTGCGCGGTTCGGCTTCCGGGTGGAAGCGGTTGTAGCGCTCGGCATCGAAACCATCGCGGCGCAGCTCGTTG
>Ga0157369_10004341_pt1 | contig 16736 bp, 16 predicted proteins | sample C25metaG_FD_113461 | JGI IMG/M metagenome (GOLD analysis project Ga0157369, IMG submission 113461) | Corn rhizosphere microbial communities from Kellogg Biological Station, Michigan, USA - C2-5 metaG | ecosystem: Host-associated > Plants > Roots > Rhizosphere > Soil | place: USA: Michigan... | reverse complement strand
GGGTTGGCGGAACGGCCTGCGTCGGTTCCGTTCCCTCGCCCGTCGTCCTCGAAACCCCGCGACTGTAAGGGGCCGATCGTCGCTAGCCGGTCTGTTTGAGGAATGCGCCGTAGAACATGCCGAGGCCGATCGCCGTACCGATGATGGCGATGATCCAGAACCGGATCACGATGTTGACCTCGCTCCAGCCAACCTGTTCGAAGTGGTGGTGCAGTGGAGACTGTCGGAAGACGCGCTTGTGTCGGGTCTTCCACGACACGTACTGGATGATCCGCGACCCGGTGACGACGACGAAGAGTACGCCGATGACGGGCAGCAGCAGGATCGTGTGCGTGGCCACGGCTTCGCCGGCGATCAGTCCACCGATCGCCATCGAGCCGGTGTCGCCCATGAAGACCCGCGCCGGCGAAGTGCCCCACCACAGGTACCCGGCCAGGGCGCCCGCCGCGGCCGCCCCGATCAGCCCGGTTTCCAGGGGGTCACGAGCCTGATAGCAGTACGCCACGTGCGTCGTGTCCGAGCACCAGTGCCGGTACTGCCAGAACGAGATCGCCACGTACGCGATCAGTACGATGATGGATGTCCCGGTGGCGAGCCCGTCGAGTCCATCGGTGAGGTTGACGGCGTTCGTGGAGGCCATCACGACGCCGATGAACACGATGACGATCAGGACCGGGCCCAGCCGTGCCCAGGGAATGTCGCGGACGAAGGACAAGTGACCGCTCGCGACCGTCTGGCCACTGCCCGACGGGACGCGCACAGCGATCGTCCCGAAGACACCACCGACGAGTACCTGGAGGACGAGCTTCCACCGACCGCTGAGTCCGGCGGTGTTGCGTTGGGAGACCTTGAGCAGGTCGTCGATGAAGCCGATCGCGCCGCAGCACACCATGAGCCCGAGCAGGACCAGACCGGTGACGGTCGGCCCGCGCGAGGCGATCTGCCGGCTAGGGAGGGTCCTTTCCACGAGGTGGCCGACGACGTAGGCGGCGAGGGTCGCGAGGATGAAGATCAGGCCGCCCATGGTGGGCGTACCCCGTTTGAGTTGGTGAGCTTCGACGTAAACGCCACGAATCGGTTGAGCGGCCTTGAGCCGGCGCAGGGTCGCGATCACGAACGGGGAGCCGATCAGCGTCAGGACAAACGCGACCGAAGCGGCCATGATCACGGCGGTCATAGCTCGATAACGTAGCCGATCGGTAGGCAACTGCCCCGGGGGGGAACCGTTCCGCAGGGTCGGGTCAAGCCACCGTTAAGACCAGGTCAGGTCGCTCGTTGGTCTGGCGCCACTGCCCGCTCGGCTGATAAGACGGTGGGCGTGACTCGAGGCGGCGAGGCGTCGACGATGCGGCGGCGGCCGGATCGCCAGCGGACGTCGCCCGCGGATCGGCGCCGCGACGGCGGTGTCGACCGCGACGAGACCGAGTCATGGCTCGACTGGCTGCGCGGCGGCGAGGAGTCCGACCCTCTTGTCCGCCGGCCGGCCCCGTCCGGCACCGGATACCACCAGAACCTCAGGCCGTCCGTTGCCAGCCCGCCGTCCACGGACGAATTCCGGTTGGTCGGCGGCCCGCGCGGCGATCGGCGGGACGGGTACCAGGTTCCGGGGCGGGTCGCTCTGCTGGACGGCGAGGCCGGCGCGCAGCGCCTGGCGCGGCTTCCGGTCGCGCCGGGCTCGGCCAGGGCCGGCAACAGGCTGTTCATCCTCATCATGTTCTGGGTCACGCTGGCCGTCAGCGTTGAGCTGTGGTGGGCGGACACCCCGGGCCGGTCGGTCAGCGGCCCCGGCGGCATGCTGATCGCGGCCGGCCGGATCACCGGGCTGGCCGGCGGATTCCTGCTACTCGCGCAGGTGCTGATGATGAGCCGGGTGGCCTGGCTCGAGCAGTGGATCGGCGCCCACGATCTCCTGATCTGGCACCGGTTTCTGGGCCCGTTCCTGGTGGTGCTGGTGCCCGCGCACGCGGTGTTCCTCATCTTCGGGTACGCCGCGATGGAGCACGCGTCCGCCACGGGCGAGACCTGGCTGATGCTGCGGACGTATCCCGCGATGATCAGCGCGTTCATCGCGACCGGCATCCTGGTGGCGGTCGGCGTACTGGCGATACGGCGGGTACGCCGGCTGATGCCGTACGAGTGGTGGTACTTCCTGCATCTGACCAGTTACCTGGTGTTGCTGTTGGGGTACGGGCACCAGTTCGCCGCCGGTGCCGATCTAATACGCGACGGGTTCGCCCGGCGCTACTGGTTCAGCCTGTACATGTTCGTGGTGGCGGCGCTGGTATGGGGCCGTGTGGTCGAGCCGGTATGGCTCAACCTGCGGCACCGGTTCCGGGTCATCGCCGTCGCGCCCGAGGCGCCGAACATGATCTCGATCTACGTCGGGGGACGGCGGCTGGACCGGCTGGAGGCCAAGGCCGGGCAGTTCTTCCGGTGGCGGTTCCTGACCCGGCGCGGTTGGTGGCAGGCGCACCCGTTCTCGTTGTCCGCCGCGCCCAACGAGGAGTGGCTGCGGCTGACGGTGAAGGTCGTCGGCGACCACACCGAGGACCTGCAACGCCTGGTGGCCGGCGACCGGGTGTTCGCCGAGGGCCCGTCCGGCGCGTTCACCGCCGATCGGCGGGTCAACCCCGGCGCGTTGCTGATCGCGGGCGGCAGCGGTATCGCCCCGATCCGCGCGCTGCTGGAGGATCTGCCGGCGGGCACGATCGTGCTGTACCGGGCGAGCTCCGCCGACGATCTGGTGTTCCGGGAGGAGCTGGAGGGCCTGGCCCGGCAGCGCGGGGCATGGATCTGGTACGTGCTCGGTTCCCGTGACGATCCGGCCACCCGGCACGCGTTCAGCCCCGCGGGCATGCGCAAGCTGGTACCGGATCTGCGCCGGCGCGATGTGTACCTGTGCGGTCCGCAAGGCATCATCGACGCCTCCGTCAAGACGCTGCGCCGGATGCGGGTACCGAAGAAACACATCCACCTCGACCCGTTCGAGTTCTGATGCCGCCTAACGTTGAGGAGTTCGCCGATGCGTAGAGCGACAGCCGCGGCGCTGGGTACGCTGATCGGCACCGCGCTGCTGGTGACCACCAAGTACGCCGCTCCGTCGGCCAACTCCGGCGCCGGGACCGCGATCACCGCCGGCGACCCGGTCGCCGTCGACGGCGTGGCGGTGGGGAGCACACCGCTCGGCGCGTCGTCGGGTCCGGCCGCCGCCGCGCCCGGCCCCAGCGGTACGCCCGGAGCACCGGCGGCCGCCGCCCCGACCGGAGCCGCCCGCACCACGGCCGCCGCTCCGCAGCCCGCCCGCACCACGCCGGCCGGTGGCGGAGGTGCCACCACGGCAGCGCCGCCACCGTCGTGTTCGACCGTCAGCGGCAGCGGACAGCGGGTGGCCTCGCCCGGTACCGGCACGGTCACCGTCACCATCAAGGTGTGCAACGGCGCGATCAGCAGCGCGACGTCGACCCTGAGCCAGTCCAACTGGTCGGCCAACACCGCCGCGCTGCCCGCCCTCAACTCGCTGACCCCGCAGTACTACAAAACCAACATCTCCGCGATCCACTACAGCGGCGCGACACTGACCAGCAACGCGTACCAGTCCTCGCTGCGCTCCGCGATCAGCAAGGCCGGCATCTGAGGTGACGGTCGACACCGGATCGCATCACGGACTGCTGCGCCACGAGGACATCATGGGCACGATGATCGCGGTGCACCTGACCGATCCGCTGCCACCCGGGACATTGTCGCGACTGGCCGACGAGGTGTTCGACTGGATGCGCGAAGTCGACCGGCGCTTCAGCACGTACAAGCCGGACAGCGAGGTGTGCCGCCTGGACCGGGGCGAGGTCGAGCTCGCCGGCTGCTCGCCGGACCTGCGTACGGTGCTGGACGCGTGCGCGGAGCTGTGGCAGGAGACCGACGGATACTTCGACGTGTACGCGACCGGGCGGCTGGATCCGTCCGGGTACGTGAAAGGCTGGGCAGCCGAAGTGGTGTCCGCCCGGCTCGCCGAGGCCGGCTCGGTCAACCACTTCATCAACGCCGGCGGTGACATCCGCACCAGGGGCGCACCGGCGCCCGGGCAGCGCTGGCACATCCCGATCCGGCACCCGTGGCGCGGCGACGGCGCGTACCTCATGGTGGCCGGCAACGACCTCGCCGTCGCGACGTCCGGTACCTACGAGCGCGGCCTGCACGTCATCAACCCTCGGGACGGCACACCGGCCGCGGCCCTGCGCTCCGTCACCGTCGTGGGCGCCGACCTCGCCCTCGCCGACGCGTACGCGACCGCGGGCATGGCGATGGGTCTGCGAGGACTGGACTGGTTGGCGCGGCTGCCCGGCCACCAGGTCGCGGTCGTGACCGAAGACGGCCGGGGGTTCGTCTCTCCGGACCTGCCGCAGGCGGCGATGGACAGCGTGGTACCGGCGCAGACCGGCCGGTCGCCTAGTGTTGGCGTCCATGCGCATTGACCGGCTCGACCATCTGGTACTGACTGTCGCCGACATCGACGCCACCACCGACTTCTACACCCGCGTCCTCGGCATGAAGGCGGTCACCTTCGGCGCGGGCCGCACCGCCCTCGCCTTCGGCCAGAGCAAGATCAACCTGCATCAGGCCGGTCACGAGTTCGAACCCAAGGCCCACCGTCCGACGCCGGGTAGCGCCGATCTCTGCCTGATCACGACCGACTCCCTGGACCGGGTCGTCGAGGAACTCGTGAGGCACGATGTCCCGATCGAGGAGGGACCGGTTGAACGCACCGGCGCCACCGGCCCGATCCTCAGCGTCTACTTCCGCGATCCCGACCGGAACCTCATCGAGGTCAGCACCTACCGGTAGCCCCGCACTGGCGCTCATCCACGGGTCAGAAGGCGAAGGTCAGCGGCGAAACGGGCGCGCGGCGTCGGGCCTTGTCGGGCAGGATGCACTGCGTGCACAGCCTCGCCTCCCTGGTACGCAGTCGGCTGACCCTGCTGCGCGCGCTGCGTGTCGCCGGTACCTGGCCGATCGTCGCGCTCGGCGTCGGGTACGGCATCGCCGCCCTGCTGCCCGGCGCGTCCGCGGCCGCGATCGGTCTGCTCGTCGGCCGCGTGCAGCGGTCGGCCGGCGACCTCGGCGCCCTCGCGCTGCCGCTGGCGCTGTTCGCCGCCGCTCTGCTGCTGGGGCACCTCGTCGACGCCGCGGTCGATCCCGTCGAGTACCTGATCCGGGAGCGGATCGACGGCGCGCAGCGGGTCGAGGTGGCGAGCCTGGCCGTGAACGCGGCGACCCTGGACCGGTTGGAGGATCCGCGCATCCAGGACCTGCTCCGGCTCGCCTCCGCCGACCCCCGCGGCTGGACCGAGAAGACGCCCGGCGACGGCGCGCTGGCACAGGTCGGGCTGATGGCCCGCTACCTCGGCGGGGCCTTCGCCGCCGCGGTGCTGGCCGCGTACGCGTGGTGGCTGATCCCGCTCGTCGTGGTGCCCGCGCTCGCGACCCGCTCGGTGCACCGCCGCCAGTTCATCCGCCTGGCGAGGCTGTCGGCGGCGGGTGCCCCGGAGGGCCGCCGGGGCGACTACTGGCAGCGCGTCATCATGTCCCCGGCCGAGGGCAAGGAGCAGCGGGTGTACAGCTTCGGCGCGTGGGCCGCGGACCGGATCCTGCAGGCCTCACACGCGATGAACGACGGGATGTGGGCGTTCAACGTGCGCCACCGGCGCCGGAACATGGCGACCGGGCTCCTGATGTTCGTGTCGCTCGGCGTCGCCTACGCGGTGGTGGCCGATGCGGTGGTGCACCGGCACACCACGCTCGCGGTCGAGACCGCCGTGTTCGCGGCGGCGCTGGCCGTGTTCGGCGCGGTCGCCGGCTCGTTCGACGCTCTGGAGGTCGAGGGCGCGATGCCGGTGCTGGACGCCGCCGCGCGGCTGCGTGCGGAGCTGGGCACCGCGCCGCGCAGCTTGTCGCAGCGGCGCCCGGCCGGCGTTCGACAGCGGGACGCTCCCCCGGCCGCGCCGCCGAAGGCACGCGCGCCGGTCGTGGCGCTGTCCGGGATCCGCTTCGCCTATCCGGGCGCCGAACGCGTCGTGCTCGACGGTCTGGACCTGACCATCCACAGTGGAGAGTTGCTGGCCATCGTCGGGCTCAACGGCGCCGGGAAGTCGACGCTCATCAAGCTGCTGGCCGGACTGTACGAGCCGGACGCGGGCCGCATCACGATGGACGGCGAGGACATCCGCGACCTGGGTGTGGACACCTGGCGGCAGTACCTGTCGGTCGTCTTCCAGGACTTCGTGCGGTACCCGCTGTCGGCCGCCGACAACGTGGAGCTGGGCAACGCCGTCGTGGACCTCGACGCGGTGGCGCGGGACCGGGCGGCCGCCGACGCCGGGCTGGATCAGGTGCTCTCCGGGCTGCCCGACGGCTGGGGCACACCGCTGTCGCGTACCCGCTCCGGCGGCGTGGACCTGTCCGGCGGGCAGTGGCAACAGGTGGCGCTCGCCCGGGCGCTGTACGCGGTGCACACCGGCGCGCGGTTGCTGGTACTGGACGAGCCGACCGCGCACCTGGACGTGCGCAGCGAACTGGAGTTCTTCAACCGGTTGGTGGACCGGCCGGGCGACGCCAGCGTCGTGCTCATCTCGCACCGCCTGGCCACCGTCCGCCGCGCCGACCGCATCGTGCTGCTGGAGGGCGGCCGGGTCACCGAGTCCGGTACGCACGAGGAGTTGATGCGCCTGGACGGCCGGTACGCCGAAATGTTCCGCATCCAGGCCGAGCGGTTCAACCGGGGCTACGACGACCGGGCCGACGAGGAGCTGGCATGAAGTACCCGCGACTGTGGTGGCGGCTGCTGCGGCTGTCCTTCGCTCACCAGCCACGCCTGGCCCTGACCGCGCTGGCCTTCCGCGTGGTGAGCCTGGTGACCGTACCCGCCAGCGGTCTGGCGCTGCGCGCGGCGGTGAACGCGAGCGCCTCCGGCGCGGAGCGCGCGGCGCTGATCGGGGCCGCCGGCGCGGCGCTGGCGTACAGCGCGACCTCGGTCGTGGAGTACGTCGGGCTGTACTACCGGCACGCCGTCGTCGAACGCGTCGCGTTCCTCGTGCTCGATCCGGAGATCAACCGCAGCATCTACGAGATCGACACCATGGACCACCTGGAGCGCACCGATTTCCTGGACCGGATCACGCTGCTGCGCGGTCAGTGCTGGAACCTGATGGCGTCGGCCTGGAACGCGCTGGACGGGATCGTCAACGGGATCCGGATCGCGATCATTCTCGTGCTGCTGGGCACGGTCAGCCCGCTGCTGTTGCTGCTGCTGGGGTTCGCGGCGATTCCGCTGTGGTTCGACGCGCGTGGCCGGCGGGTGGTGTCGCGGGCCGATACGGCCACGGCGGAGGATGTCCGGCTGCAGCGTCAGCTGTTCGAACTGGTCACCGACGCGGCCTCGGGCAAGGAGATCCGGGTCGCCGCGGCCGGCGCGTGGCTGGTCCGGCGGCAGGCGGCGGCGCACCGCGCCGTCCACGAGGTCCGCTTCCGCGCGCAGATCGCCAACGCCGCCTGGCGGGCCGGCGGCTGGACCGTCTTCACCCTCGGCTTCGCGGCGGCGCTCGCCCTGGTCATCCAACAGGCCTCCCGCGGTGCGGGCAGCGTCGGCGACGTCGTGCTGGCCATCACGGTCGCGACGACCCTGCGCGGCCTGGTGGCGCAGACGGTGCTGCGCTCGACCCTGGCCGCCGGTGCCACCAGGCTGATCGAGCCGTACCTGTGGCTGCGCGAGTACGCCGCCAAGGAACGCTCACGCGAGCGCGCGGGCCGGGTGGCGCCGACGGTACTGCGTGACGGGATCGCGCTGCGCAGCCTCACCTACCGGTACCCGGGCACCGACAAGGACGCCGTGCACGATGTCAGCGTGAGCCTCCCGGCCGGCAGTGTCGTCGCCGTGGTGGGCGAGTACGGCTCGGGCAAGAGCACGCTGGTGAAGCTGCTGTGCCAGTTCCACCGCCCGACCTCAGGGGCGATCGACGTCGACGGTGTGCCGCTGGCCGACATCGACGCCCGCTCGTGGTGGACCCGGATGGCCGTGGCGTTCCAGGACTTCGGCCGGTACCAGATCCGGTTCGGTGAGACGGTCGGCCTCGGCGACCTGCCGCACATCGATGACGGCGACCGGGTACGCGAGGCCGTGCTCGCCGCCGACGCGGCGAGCCTGCTCGACCGGCTGCCGCAGGGAATGGCGACGCCGCTGGGGACCCGGTTCGGCGGCGTGGACCTCTCCGAGGGGCAGTGGCAGAAGACGGCGCTCGGCCGCGCGTGCATGCGTCCCGGGCCGCTGCTGTTCGTGCTCGACGAGCCGACCGCGTCCCTGGACGCGCCGAGCGAACGCGCCATCTTCGAGCGGTACATGCAACGCGCCAGGGAGCTCGCGGCACGCGCCGGCGCCGTCACCGTCATCGTGTCGCACCGGTTCTCCACCGTCGCGGGCGCCGACCTGATCCTCGTGATGGAGGGCGGCCGGCTGGTCGAGGTTGGCAGTCACGACACCCTGCTGGCCCAGGGCGGGGCGTACGCGGAACTGCACGGCATCAGCAGCCACGCGTACTCGCTGGACTGATCGATCGAAACATTTCGAGGGCCGGCGCAGCGGTTGACGAGCCCGGTCAACGATCATATGTTGGCGATGTCTCCGAAACTGTCATGGAAGGTTTCGGCACCGTTCCCCGACCGTGAGGAGCCTCATGAAGTTACGCAGGACGATCACGTGTGTGGTGGCTTCGGCCACCGTGCTGGCCGTCGCGGTCAGCCCGGCCGGGGCCGCCCCCGGCGCGGACAGCGCGAACTCGATCAGCTTCCGCCAACAGCTGCAGTCCATCGACGGCCTCGGCTTCGCCGCGGCGTTCCAGCGCGCGACGCTCATCCGCGGCGACCGCGGCCTGTCACCCCAGAGCACCCAGGCCATCCTCGACCTGTTGTTCAACCGGCAGACCGGCGCCGGCGCGTCCATCGTGCGCATCGGCATCGGTTCGTCGACCGACAACGTCTACGACCACATGCCGACCATCGAACCCACCAGCCCGGGCAGCCCGGACGCCGCCCCGACCTACGTCTGGAACGGCGACGACGGCGCGCAGGTGTGGTTCACCCAGCAGGCGCAGAAGTACGGGGTGCACCGCATCCTCGCCGACGCCTGGAGCGCGCCCGGGTTCATGAAGACCAACGGCACCGACATCCGGGGCGGATCCCTGTGCGGTGTCGTGGGTACCTCCTGCGCCACCGGTGACTGGCGGCAGGCGTACGCGAACTATCTCGTGCAGTACCTGAAGTTCTACCGGCAAGAGGGCGTGAAGATCACCGATCTCGACTTCACCAACGAGCCGGACTTCACCGCCTCGTACGCCTCGATGCGCTTCACGCCGGCCCAGGCGGTCGACTTCGTCAAGGTGCTGGGGCCGACGCTGCAACGCGAGGGGCAGGGTACGAAGCTGGTCTGCTGCGACTCCTTCGGGTGGCACCAGGCCGCGACGTATAGCGCGGCGATCGAGGCGGACCAGGTCGCCGACCGGTACGTGGCCATCCAGAGTGGACACGCCTACGCGAGCCCGACCGACACTCCCCTGCCCACCGACGACCCGACCTGGATGACGGAGTGGGGTCCGGGCGGCAACGTCTGGGACACCGGATGGGACTCCGGTCTTCCCTCGGCCGGCATCCTCGTGGCCCAGGCGATCCATCAGGCATTCGCCAACGCGAACGCCTCCGCGTACGTCTTCTGGGTCGCCGCCTCGCTGGGCGCGACCCGGGCGTTCATCCAGATTCCGAACGCCGGGGACGGCTTCCAGGTGTCCAAGCGGCTGTGGGCCTTCGCGGCGTACTCCCGCTTCATCCGCCCGGACGCCGTGCGCGTACCGGCGCAGGCCGCGGATCCGAACGTGGACGTCACCGCGTTCCGCAATGCCGACGGCTCGATGGTGGTCGAACTGCTCAACATGGGTACCGCCGAGGTGAGCACCACGTTCACCACGGACACGCCCGTCCACAACGTGAGCACGTACCTGACCAACGAGACGCATTCGGTGGATCTCGTGTCCAGCGCCCGTACGGCGGACGTGCACTCGATCCCGACCCAACTGCCCGCCCGGTCGCTCACGACCCTTGTCCTGAACTAGTTACCCGCGACAACGGCGCCCGACGCGATACGGTCGGGCGCCGTTGTCCTGCGTCCAACCGCGTCCAACTTCGCCGACGCAACCGTTCGACGGTACGAATAATCGACGTCCATGAACAGCTTGCACGTCCGCACGGGACTCGCGGCACTCGCGCTCGGCGTACTCGCCGCGGTCGCGGTGCCGGCCGGCCCGGTCGCGGCAGATACACCGTTGTCGACGCCGGGTACGCCCGTCGCCACGCAGGTCACCACGACCAGCATCAGCCTGTCCTGGGCCGCGTCCTTTGGCCGGGTCGCCAACTACACCGTCCAGATCATCGACGGCTCGCTGGTACCGTGGCACGACCTCGCCACGACCACCGCGACTTCGTTCACGCAATCGGGTCTGAGCCCGGACACGGTCTACGAGTACCGCGTCATCGCGAACCCGGTCGTGGGATCCGGGTACACGGTGAGCAGCCCGTCCGGGTACATCGCGGTCACCACCGCACCGTTGCCGGACTCGACACCGCCCACCACGCCGGGAACGCCGGTGGCGTACTCCGTCAGTACCGTCGCCGTCACGCTGAACTTCGCCCCGTCCACCGACAACAACCGCGTCGCGGGGTACGTCGCACAGGTTCTCGCGGGCGGCGTGTGGACGGACACGGCCACCAACAACATCACCACGATCTATCTGCGCAACCTCACGCCCAACACGTCGTACACGGTGGCCGTGGTCGCCTTCGATCCCAACGGCAACAGGTCGCCCCGGTCGAACCCGCTCACCTTCACCACGAGGCAGCTCCAGCCACAGCCGACGTGCAAGGCCCAGCTCGTCACGTTCTACCAGGGGTACCTCCTCACCGTGACGGTGGAGAACATGACCGCCAGTACCACGCTGACCAACTGGGCGATCACCTTCACTCTCCCGGCGGCGCACACTCCGAGCTACCCGTTCAACTCCACCCTGACCCGCAACGGCGACCACGCCACGCTGGCGCCCGCGCCGTACATCGCCACGATCGCGCCGGGCGGCACGGCGAACGTTGGCTTCAGTGCGTCGTACCCGGCCGGCTCACCATTGCCCAGCGGCTTCCAACTGGGCGGCGCCATCGCCTGCGCATAGAACCGCCCCTCACCGGGGCCCTGTCCGTCGTCCTCGGGCAGGGCCCCGGCCGTCTGCGCCCTGTTTTCCCGCAATCTCCCCGACTCGCCATATGAGGGCGATTCGCGCTGAGCAGAGCAGCACGAGAGGTCCCGGACGCTGGATGTTTCCCGGCCCTTCGGAGGCAGCCCCTTGACGCCGTGCGTAACGCAGGTCTCACCGAGGCCACCAATGGCGCTGCACCGGTGACGGACCTCATAGGATTCTGCACTCATGGGGGGCCAGCTGATGATCGACGACGCCACGCGCGTCGTACCGCAAGTCGAGGCGCCGGCACGCCGGCCGCGTTGGTGGAGAGAATCGCTGCTCGTACTGTGGCTGGCCTGGCTCTATGACGTCGTCAACAACTTCGCGCCACTGCGTCCGATTGCCCCGTACAACCATGCCCTGGACGTGCTGCACCTCGAACAGCGGATCCGGTTGAGCCCGGAGCTGGTGCTCAACACCTGGCTCGCCGCCCACCGGACCACGGGTTGGCTGGCGGCCAACTACTACGACATCGCCCACTACACGGTCACTTTCTCCATCCTCGCCTGGTTGTGGTGGCGACGTCCCGACGTGTACCGGCCCCTGCGTCGCGGGCTCGTCGTGGTCAACCTGCTGGGCTTCGTCATCTTCTGGTGCTACCCGATGGCCCCGCCGAGGCTGACCCCGGGCCAGCGGTTCGTCGACGTGGTGGCCACCACCCACGCCTTCGGCTCCTGGCACACCGGCACCCTGGCCAAGGCCGCCGACGAGCTGGCGGCGATGCCGTCGCTGCACATCGCGTGGGCGATGTGGTCCTCGCTGGTCCTGTGGCGCATGTACCGGCACCGCCGCTGGATAGCGCTGGTCTGGTGCTACCCGGTGGTCACCGCGGTGACCGTGGTCGCGACGGGCAACCATTTCCTGACCGACATCGTGGCCGGGGCGCTCACGCTGATCGCCGCCATGTTCATCGCCCAGTGGTGCTACCCAAGGACGAAGGCCTGGTGGCAGGCGAGGTCGGGTCGCGCGCCGGCCGGCTATCCCGCGCCGTAGGCCCGGGCCCGGCGGCTACGGCAGGCGGTACTGGACGACGCGGCCATGGGTGCGGAACCCCAGGGCGCCGTACACCTGGCGGGCAACCGGGTAGTCGTCGTCGCCGCGCGCGTAGACGAGCGCCCGCCGCGCGCCGGCGTCGCGGAACGCGTGCAGCAGCGAGATGCCCAGCGCCCGGGACAGGCCCCGCCGCCGGTACTGCGGCAACGTGCCGACCGGTTCGAACTCGCCGACCCGGTTCACGTCGTCGTACCAGCCGAGAATGTAGGACACCAGCTGGCCGTCGGGCGCTACGACGACCCGGTCGAATTCCGGGCGGTACGGCCAGCGCGCCGCCATCGCGGCGAAGGTACCGTCGGTCAGCGTCGGCGTCCAGACCGCCCGGTGCAGCGCGGCGCGGGCCGGCAGCTCCCCCGGCTCCACCGGCCGCATCGTGAACCCGGGTGGCAGCCGCGGCACCGGCGGCAGGTCGGACAGCTCGCGCTGCATGTTGAGGAAGAAGTGACCGGGCAGCCCCGGTTCCCGCCCCTGCCGCACGAGTGGCGCGATGAGCCCAGTCTCGGTCTCCAGTACGCCGACCGACACCGGCACACCGGCCACGCCGGTGGCCCAGTCGACGATCTCGTCCACGAGCCGGTCGGTGTGGCCCGAGCAGCGACGGGAAGTCGGCCTCGCCGACATAGTCGCGGCGGCTGATGTCGACGGTCACTAGGGCGACGCTACCGCAGACCTGGGTTCACCCGCGCAGGAGCGCCTCGATGGCCGCGCGCAGGCGTGGCCACTCATCGGGCACCGCGTACATGGCCGCGCTCAACAGGCCCAGCGGCTCGTCGGCAATTTGACCGGGTGGGGCGGCCGCCGCGGCCAACCCGGCCACGGCCGAGGCGCCGTCACCGTCGCCGGTCGCCCGCGACCGGAACATCCGTGCGTGTACCTCCGCGGCGACCGGCACCCCCTGCTCGATCGCCTCCACTGTGGACAACAGTGCCTCGGGGTCGCTGAAGATGAACCGGGCGGCGAGCGTACGGGCGACCAGCGTGAGGGCCGCCCGCCGCACCGGCTCGGGCGCGGTGCGCAACCGGGCGTCCAGGTCGGGATCCCGGCGGCCGAACCGGCCCGGCGGACTCGGGTCGTTCGCGATGTTCCCGATCATCACCGCCGTACCGGCCTCCTCGAAGGAGTCGACCCAGTCCGCGTCGAGCCGGATGCCGGTGCGCCGCTCGACAACCGCCATCGCCTCCGAGTCGAAGTCGGCACCCGACAGGTCACCCAGGTCCCACCGGCGGCGTGCCTCACGCAAGCCGCCCAGGTCCTCATCGAACACCTCGGGCCGGTCGCCGGTGCGCCGCTCGGGGTCGTTCTTGTCGACCCAGGCAAGCACGGTGCCGTAGACGGCGTAGCTGATGCCGCCGTTGCCGTTGATGGTCCAGTCGACGGTGTGCACCCGGGCACCGGCACTCAACCAGCGCAGCACCTCTGGCCGCGCTCCCTCGAAACCGTTGGGCTGGAACATGACCACGGCGGTATCGGCCTGGGTCAGATAGGCCACCTTCGACTCGTCGGGCATACCCGGCCGGAAGTCGTTCACGTGCGGGAACTGGAGTTGGCTCAGGTCCACCCTGGTACCGCGCAACCGTCGCAGTACGACGTCCTCGGTCACCGCCTGGCTCGCCGGCTGAATCACCGTCCAGCTCAGCCCCTCCGCGTACCACGGACGATCCTCCAGGACTGGCGGTAGTACGCGACGACGGCATCAGACATGCCCGGCAGACTAATGCCAGCCGACCGGGCGCCGCTGACCCGTGGCGGGTGCGGCGTGCCATAGGCCGGGCGTGCCATAGGCTGGGCCGCGTGATCATCCGCGAAGCCGTCCGTGCCGACCTGCCCGCCATCGTCGGGCTGCTCGCGGACGACGTGCTCGGCAAGGCTCGCGACTTCGCGACCGTCGACGATGCGTACGAGAAGGCGTTCGCCGCCATCGACGCCGACCCACGCAACTCACTGGTGGTCGCGCAGGACGGCGACGCCATCGTGGCGTGCATGCAGATCACGTACATCCCCGGACTCGGACGGCATGGCGCGGAACGGTCGCAGGTCGAGGCGGTACGGGTACACGCGGCGCGTCGCGGCCACGGCGTGGGCCAACAGCTGATGGCGTGGGCGATCGAACAGGCCCGCATGCGCGGGTGCTTCATGATGCAACTGACGTCCGACAAGTCCCGGGTCGACGCGCACCGCTTCTACGCCAGGCTCGGCTTCGTCGCGAGCCACGAGGGCATGAAACTCCTGCTGTAGCTTGGCGATCCCGAAGGAAACCATGACGATCATCGACAAGATTGCCTGGATCCGGCTCGAAGGCGGCGCGATCCTCAGCTCCCGCTCGCGTGGCAAGGACGTCTACTACCTTCCTGGTGGCAAACGGGAGCCCGGCGAGAGCGACCTCGATACCCTCGTGCGTGAGATCCGCGAGGAACTCAGCGTGGCCATCGTTCCCGACAGCACCGAACACGTCGGGACCTTCCACGCCCAGGCACACGGGCACTCCGAAGGAACGACGGTCCGGATGACCTGCTACTCCGCCGACTACCGTGGCGTGCTGCAACCCGACAACGAGATCGAGGAGATCGTCTGGCTCACCTACGCCGACCGCCACCGGGTCGCGCCGGTCGACCAGATCATCTTCGACCACCTACACGAAGCGACGCGCCTGCGTTGATGCGCGCGAATCGCGGACTAGTCCGGTTGCCGACGCAGACCCCTGAGCAGTATTCGGGGATGCTGTTCCGCCGCCTGCTGAGCTCCGGCGTACCCGCACCTGGCTCAACCTCACGCCCGACCGCCAGACCGCGTACCGCCGCCACCTTCAGGCCCTGCGGGCGATCGTCAGCGGCGCGCTCAACGGATGAGGACGTTGAGGGCGACGGTGAGGATGACCGACAGCGCGATGGATACCAGAATCATCATCAGGCAACCGAATCCGCCTCCCAGTGGGCGGACCGATACGTTCCTGAAGCGCATGCCTGTGCCTAACGGTCGTAGGGCGGCGGGGGCGGAGGGGGCCGCCGCCGGCGGCGGACGAGGAAGGCGATGAGGATGATGATGGCGATCAGCGCGATGCAGCATCCGCCCGTCGGCCATCCCCGGTAACCGTACACACCTGCGACGCTAGTCCCGCGCGGAGACCCGGTACGCCGATGCGCCAAGCGGACCGGGGCTCCACACGGAACGCGCGGTCAGCGGACGGCGGCGAGCCGGCGGTACCGCGGATCCGCGGCGCTCGGGTCCGCGGCGGCCTGGAGCAGCTTGATCTGGTGCAGGGAGTCGACGGCGTCGAGGATCTCCTCACGGTTGATCGCGTCGCGGATCGTGGCGGTGGCTATCGGAATGATCTCGGTGACCTGTTGGCTGCGCGCGGTCTTCAGCGCGTCCCCCACGGCGCTGTACGGCCAGGGATCCCGGGCCACGGCACATCACACGGCTGTTTCGGCCCGGAAGGTGCCGGGTAATCCGGCTCTAGGAGGTACCTGCGCGAACCATGCCGACGCGGTCACGATCCAGGACGCGGGACCCGCTGGAGCGCTACCGGGACAAGCGGGACTTCGCGCGTACCCCCGAGCCGTCCGGTACGCGCCCGGCCCCGGTCGGCAGGGACGGGGCGCGCCGTTTCGTGGTACAGCGGCACCGGGCGCGCAGGCTGCACTACGACCTGCGGCTGGAAGTCGACGGGGTACTCGTGAGCTGGGCGGTACCCAAGGGTCCGTCGTTGGATCCCGGCGCGCGGCGGGCGGCCTTCCACGTGGAGGACCATCCCTTGGAGTACTTCGACTTCGAGGGTGTCATCCCGGCCGGCGGGTACGGCAGCGGCGACGTCATCGTCTGGGACGAGGGCACGTGGGAGCCGAGCGAGCCGGCGGATCCGGGCCGGGCGCTCGCCGACGGAGAGCTGCACCTCGACGTGCGCGGCCACAAGCTCCGCGGCCGCTTCGTCCTCGTCCGTACCCGCACCGACAGCGCGGGCAAGGAAACCTGGCTGCTGCTGCACAAGCGCGACGAGTTCGCGGTCGAGGGCTGGAATCCCGAAGACCACCCGCGGTCGGTGCGGAGCGGCCGGACCAACGACGAGGTCAAGGCGGACCCTGACCGCATGTGGCGCTCGGACCTTCCGGTCGCGCGTGCGGCCGTACCGCTGAAACCATCCTCTGTGGACGGTCCGACGGCGGCGGAGCTGGCTGAGCTCGACGCGCTGAAGACATCGGGGACGTGGACGGTCTTCGGCCGCGAGCTACGGGTGACGAACCTCGACAAGGTGCTGTTTCCCGCGCGCTCCGGCGAGGATCCGGTCACCAAGCGGGAACTGCTGCGGTACGCGGCGCAGGTCGCCCCCGTCGCGCTGCCCTACCTGACCCGGCGCGCGCTCAACAT
>Ga0157369_10004340_pt1 | contig 16739 bp, 9 predicted proteins | sample C25metaG_FD_113461 | JGI IMG/M metagenome (GOLD analysis project Ga0157369, IMG submission 113461) | Corn rhizosphere microbial communities from Kellogg Biological Station, Michigan, USA - C2-5 metaG | ecosystem: Host-associated > Plants > Roots > Rhizosphere > Soil | place: USA: Michigan... | reverse complement strand
GGCCAGGCGCAGGTAAGAGGCGTCGCTGGAACCTGGAAGGATCTGACCGATTCGGTGAACTCCATGGCCAGCAACCTTACCGATCAGGTTCGAAATATCGCGGCGGTAACCACGGCAGTCGCGAACGGCAATCTCTCCCGCAAGATCACGGTGGATGCCCGCGGCGAAATCCTCGAGCTGAAAAACACCATCAACACGATGGTCGATCAGCTGAACTCCTTCGCGAGCGAAGTGACGCGCGTGGCGCGCGAAGTCGGGACGGACGGCAAACTCGGTGGACAGGCCGATGTGCGGGGCGTGGCGGGCACGTGGAAAGACCTCACGGACAACGTGAACCTGATGGCGTCGAATCTGACGACTCAGGTGCGCGGTATCGCCAAGGTAGTTACGGCCGTCGCGAACGGCGACCTGAAACGCAAACTGGTTCTCGAAACCAAGGGCGAAATTGCGGAACTGGCGGACACGATCAACGAAATGATCGACACGCTCGCGGTGTTCGCGGATCAGGTGACGACCGTGGCGCGCGAGGTCGGTATCGAAGGCAAGCTGGGAGGACAGGCGCGAGTGCCGGGAACCGCCGGTATCTGGAGGGATCTGACGAACAACGTCAACCAGCTTGCGGCCAATCTGACGACTCAGGTGCGCGCGATTGCCGATGTGGCGACAGCCGTAACCAAAGGCGACCTGACACGGACGATCGCTGTAGAGGCGCAGGGCGAAGTCGCCGTTTTGAAGGACAACATCAACCAGATGATCGGCAATCTGGCCGAAACCACCCGCAAGAACAACGATCAGGACTGGCTCAAGACGAATATCGCGAAGTTTACGGGAATGGTGCAGGGCCAGCGCGACCTGCTCACTGTGGCGCAATTGCTGCTATCTGAACTGACGCCGCTTGTCACCGCGCAGCATGGCACGTTCTATATGGCGGAAAGCGCGGAAGAAACGCCGGTGCTGAAGCTTACGGCGGCGTATGCCTGGTCGGAGAAGAACGGTGTTCCGCAGCAGTTCCAGTTTGGCGAAGGACTCATAGGCGAGTGCGCAAGACGCAAGGAACGGATTCTGCTGAGTAATCTTCCGGGCGATTACGTCAGGATCAGTTCCAGCCTGGGGGATGGCACGCCAGTCAATCTGATTGTTCTGCCGGTGCTGTTCGAAGGAGAAGTAAAAGCGGTGGTTGAGCTGGCTTCCATGTACCAGTTCAGCGACATCCACCTGGCTTTTCTCGATCAGCTTACGAAGAACATCGGCATCGTATTGAACACGATCGCCGCCACCATGCGAACGGATGAGCTGCTGAAGCAATCCCAGGCGCTGGCGGAACAGCTGCAACAAACCAACGAAGAGTTGCAGGAAAAAGCCAAACTGCTCGCCGAGCAGAAGACGGAAGTCGAGCAGAAAAATCAGGAAGTGGAGCAGGCGAAACAGGCTCTGGAAGAAAAGGCCGAGCAGCTCGCGCTTACGTCGAAGTACAAATCCGAATTTCTTGCCAACATGTCGCATGAATTGCGGACGCCGCTGAATAATCTGCTGATTCTTGCGCGCATGTTGTCTGAGAATGCGGATCGCAACCTTTCGCCCAAACAGGTGAAATATGCCGAGACCATTCACTCTTCCGGTACTGACCTGCTTGCGCTGATCAACGACATTCTCGATCTTGCGAAGATCGAATCGGGAAAGATGGACGTGGAACTCGGCACCGTGAGTTTCGCGGGGCTCGAGGAGTACGTCTCGCGGACGTTCCGGCACGTGGCCGATGGCAAGGGTCTCGAGTTCAACATCGAAATCGATCCGACCGTCGGGCCGACGATGCACACCGACGTCAAGCGTCTGCAGCAGGTTTTGAAAAACCTGATTTCCAACGCCCTCAAATTCACTTCGCAAGGAGTCGTGAAGCTTCGGATCGAAAAGGCGGCGTCCGGCTGGAGCGCGCGCCATCCCGTATTGAATCGCGCCAAGACGGTGCTTGCATTTTCAGTAACCGACAGCGGAATCGGCATACCGCTGGACAAGCAGCAGATCATCTTCGAAGCCTTCCAGCAGGCCGATGGGACGACTAGCCGGCGCTATGGCGGCACTGGTCTGGGCCTTTCGATCAGCCGGGAACTCACGCGGCTGCTGGGCGGCGAGATCCGTTTGCAAAGCCAGCCGGGAGTTGGAAGCACGTTCACGCTGTATCTGCCCCAGACCTACAGCACGCCCGCGTTCGCGCCCAAGGCTGCTGAAATCGGCCAGCAGGAACCAGAGGCCGTAGCCAGCATAGCCACACATGCCGAGTCCATCGCGAATCTGGATCTGATTCTCCCCAGGCCCCGGACAAACGTACCCGGAGTGATTGAGACTGTGACGATCGATGACGATCGAAACAACATACACCCGGGCGATCCGGTCCTTCTCATCGTGGAAGATGACGTGACTTTCGCGCGCATCCTCGTGGATCTGGCTCACGAGAGAAACATCAAAGCGCTGGTCGCGCTTCGCGGCGCAACCGCCCTTGCGCTCGCCCGCGACTTTCATCCGGGCGCGATCACGCTCGATATATCGCTGCCGGATATGGCGGGCTGGACGATTCTGGATCGATTAAAGCACGATTCCGAGATCCGGCACATTCCGGTCCACATTATTTCGGGCGATGAAAACCGTCGGCGTGGCCTCGCTCTTGGAGCGATGACGTACCTCGAGAAAACGCTCTCTCAGGATTCGCTCAAGGACGCGTTCACCACCATCCAGCATTCGATTACCCCGCGTCCCCGTAAATTGATGTTGATTTCGGGTGTAGAGCCGAACATTGCGCAGGCGACGGAGTTGCTGGGGGGCGATGATGTTGTAATCCGGACTACACGCGACGGCGCCGAAGCGCAGGCAATCATCGCGAATGAATACTTCGACTGTGTAATTGTCGATCTGCAGACGCCGGATGAATCCGCGATGAAAGTCGTGGAGGACATTCAACGCCAGACGTCGCCACATCCGGTTCCGTGCATTATTTACGGAACTCGCCCGCTAACGGAGGAGGAGCACATCGAACTTCGCTGGGCGGCGCGGTCCGGCGCGACTCGCTATGCCCCGAATCCGGAACGGCTGCTGCATGAAAGCGCGCTGCTCAGCCACCGCAATGAACAGCGGCTTTCTCCCGACCAACGGGAGATTTTGCGGAAACTCCGCCAGACCGATTCCGTACTCGCCGGAAAAAAGGTGCTGGTCGTCGATGACGATCTCCGCAACATCTTCGCGCTTACCAGCGTTCTCGAGCATCACGATCTGCAGGTGATCCACGCCGAAAACGGCAGGGCCGGCATTGAGTTGCTGGAAAGCACGCCCGATGTGGACGTGGTCCTGATGGACATCATGATGCCGGAAATGGATGGTTATCAAACCATGCGGGCGATCCGCAGGATTCCGCGGTTCCGCGCGCTTCCCATCATCGCGCTCACGGCCAAGGCGATGAAAGGCGATCGCGAGAAATGCATCGAGGCGGGCGCTTCCGATTATGTGACGAAGCCGGTGGATCTCGAGCAACTGTTCAGCGTGATGCGAGTGTGGGTTGCAAGCCCGGAGAACGTCCGCGGGGCGGGCGCCGGCGATCGTACGTGACATCCAAGAGCTTCGAATGGACATTGAAAAGGCGCCAGGCGACGTAGTCAAGCTGCTGCTGGTTGACGACAATCCGGAAAACCTGATCGCACTCGAGGCCACTCTCGAGAGGCTGGGGCAGGAGCTGGTCACTGCGCGCTCCGGAATCGAGGCGCTCCGCTATCTGCTGGAGGAGGACTTCGCCGCCATCCTTCTGGACGTCCGCATGCCGGACATGGACGGTTTTGAGACGGCGACGATGATTCGAAGCCGAAAACGATCGCGCAACACGCCGATTCTTTTTCTGACCGGATACAAGAACGAAGAGCACCTGTTTCGCGGCTACGATCTCGGGGCCGTCGATTTCCTTTTCAAGCCGATTGTTCCGGAGATCCTGCAATCCAAAGTCTCGGTTTTTGTTGAATTAAGCAAGAACGCCAGCCTCCTGAAGCGGCAGGCGGAAGATCTGCAGCGCGCCGAAGCGAGCATCCGGGCGATTCTCGAAGCTGCCCCCGAGGCGATGATTATCTTCGATCGCGATCACCGGATTCGCAGCGTAAACAGCGAAGCGGAGCGGCTGTTCAAATATACGCGCGGCGAACTGATGGATCAATCGATCGCGCAGCTTTCGCCGGAATGGTTCTCTGTGCGGCCGGGGGAAAGCACGGAAATCACCTGCATCACGAGCCTGGGTTCTCTGTTTCCTGCAGAGGTAAGTCTGAAACCTGTCGAAACAGGGGAATCGGGCCTGGTCGTTTCAGTAATTCGCGACATTACCGAGCGAAGGCTGCAGCAGGAAAACGCCCGGCGCATCACTCTCGAGCTGGAACGCCAGGTCGCCGACCGCACGCGCGAACTGATGATTGATATCGCGGAGCGCAAACGGGCGGAGCAGGCCCTGCGCGAAAGCGAACAGAGGCTTCGTGTCGCGATCGAGGCTGCGCAACTCGGAATCTGGCAAGTGGATCTGCAGTCCAATGTTTTACAGATTGGACCGTTCACGAGCGAAATGCTCGGGGTCTCTTCGGAAATTACGGAAATTCCGCTCTCCGACTGGAGGGATCGCATTCATCCGGAAGACCGCGAAATGGCAGTGCTCGATCTTGAACGTTGCGGGCCGGGCAATCCGGAATACGAAAGCGAATACCGTGTTGTGCATGTGGATGGCGCGTTCCGCTGGATTTTTGCAAGAGGTCAGCTTTCGAGAAATCAGGAAGACGGATCGCTGCGCATCATCGGGGTCGCGCAGGACGTTACCCAGCGCAAACATGCGGCGGAAGCGGACCGGCACAGGCAAAAACTGGAAAGCCTGGGCATTCTTGCCGGCGGAGTCGCGCACGATTTCAATAATCTGCTCACAGGCATTCTGGGAAATGCGAGTCTGCTTCTGGACGCCAAAATCGGCAACGAGGAAGACAAGATCGCGTTGCAGGAACTGATGAGCGCGGCCGAACGCGCTTCCCAGCTCACCAAACAGATGCTCGCCTATTCGGGCCGTGGCAAATTCGTCAGTCGTCCGGTATCGCCCGGTCGTGAGGCGCAGGAGATCACATCTCTGATTCGCGCGTCGATCCCGAAAAACGCGCGCATTGTCTTCGATCTGACGGATACCCCGACCGTTGACGCGGACAAAGGACAACTGCAGCAACTGCTGATGAATCTGGTGATCAACGGAGCCGAGGCGATCGGACCCAACGGTGGCGAGGTCAGGGTCTCGACGCGCACCGAGCACTTCGATGCGGCAGTCAGCGGGTTCTATCCCGCGGAGGAGCTTTGCCCGGGGGATTATGTCGTCATCGAAATCGAAGACAACGGCCATGGCATGACCGAAACCACAAGAGCGCGCATCTTCGATCCTTTTTTCACGACGAAATTCACGGGCCGCGGACTTGGACTTGCGGCTGTGCTCGGCATCGTCCGCGGACATCACGGCGGCATCAAGGTCGACAGCACTCCGGGCGCCGGCACGACCTTTCGAATTTATCTCCCGGTAAGCGCCTCCGGTACCGATCCGGACGAGGGCGGGTGCAAAGAATTTGCGGAGCCCGGTTCAGGAACGATACTCGTGATCGACGATGAGGAGACCGTTCGGAATGTGGCAAGGATTGCGCTCGAGCGTTGTGGTTATAAGGTGATCGCCGCCGCGGATGGGCAGAAAGGCGTGGACGCGTTCGGGCGCGACCCGGAATCCATTTCCCTCATTCTCCTCGATATGGCGATGCCGGGCTTGAGCGGAGAGGAGACCCTGAAGCGCCTCCGGGCGATACGTCCGGATACCCCCGTTGTCGTTTCGAGCGGGTTCAGCGAGACGGATGCGCGGATGAGATTCGGCGACGCGATCAGCGCTTTTCTTCAGAAGCCTTATACCGCAAAGCAACTTGGCGCTGAAATCGGCGCAATCCTGCGCGGACGGGCTGCTTCCGGGGCCTGATATCAATCTCACCAATCATTTGTTAATCCCGCCTGTCTGCGCGGCGCCCACCGGTCCGGAAGGCGTCTGAGGACCTCGCCCGGGGCGTCCAAAGTGAGGCGGATGCGCTACGAAATCCGCTACGTCCTTCGCGGCCTTCGTTGGTACGCCCGGCTTCTGCAGGAACCCAAGATCGCGGAACCAGTCGATGAATCGGAACTGCCACTGGCCAAAAGGCGTATCGTTCCGATCTGTAAGGCCGCCGCTCATCCTGCTTCCGTCCGGCAAGGGGTCGCCTGGATGCCTCCCAACGCCGTAGATGTGAAGTTCAATATTGGGCACGCCGATCTGCAACATCGCATTGAAATATTCCATGGCCCAGATGGCATGGACCCGATCGCCTGAACCTCCGCACGCGAGAAAGGCCGGCGGCACGTTGGGCGGAATTGGAGGTGGAGTGCGATTCCGTGCGAACGGTGATGGACCGGGATAGATGATCCCGACAAAATCGGGTCGCGACGTCGTTCCCGCCAGCGGATCGGTCGGGGCATTATTCTTCTTGTCAAATTCGTCGAACAGCACGGCTGCGGCCGCAGTCAGTTCAGCGCCCGCGGAAAAACCCATCATGCCGATTTTGTCCGGATCGATATTCCATTCTTTGGCGTAGGCGCGGACCATGCGGATCGATTGCAGCGCGTCATTCACCTCGTCGGTCTGCGGGTTATAGCCATCACGGCGGAGGCGGCTGCGCAGGATAATTGTATTGACGCCGTAGTTATAGAAGAACGGCACGAAATCCGCCGCTTCACCCCCCACATTCAGCGTGTTATGTCCTCCGCCGGCGACCAGAATGACGGCAGCCCCCGTATTAATCCCGCGCTCAACCGTGTGCACTTCGATCGATGGGTTGTGAATGTTGACAATGCTGCTGATACGACCCGGGACAGCCTTACTCATGTTGTATTGTTCCGGCTCGCGCACGCGCCCCATGTTCAGGTACTGTGAGCCAGGCTGGTACAGCGGAATCACCAGTCCACCGGCAAGGATGGGCTGCGGCTGATATGGTGAATCCCTTGCAGGCCCGGGTTTCGGGATATCCAGGGGCGCGGGCAGGGGCGGCAGAGCCGCATGATTGACCTGGCCATCCAGCGCCGCAGCGCCGGCCAGACATATAAGGACCAAAGCGGCTCGTTCGAAAACGTAACGACTCCTCATTGCCGAAAACTGTATCACCTGAAGCGCAGTGAAGCGCCGGAGACGTTAGCGTGTCCTGAGCGGTCTTTAAACTGAAATTATGCTGCTTCGCCTGCCGTCGATTCTGGCCTTGGCCATTCCGGCCTGTTCCCAGACGATCTGCCCGCCAACGCCCACTTATTCTCCTTGCGACGTTACCTTCGAGGTTCCCGCCACCGCTGGCGCGGATTTTGATTTGCACGCGGAATTTCGATCGCCCTCGGCCAATACAGCCCTCGTAAACGCATTTCACGACGCAGGCAGCCGGTGGACGATTCGCTTTACGCCAACTGAGCCAGGCAAATACACCTTCCGGGTAACAAGCAGCATCCCGGCATTGGAAGGTAAAAGTGGCGAGCTGACGGCCACCGAGTCGGATAAGAAAGGCTGGCTCCGGGCAGCGAACGTGCATCACTGGGCGCTCGTGGAGGGAACGAAACTCACGCCGCATTTATGGATGGGCTTCATCGTTCCGGATTTTGAATCGATGTCCCAGGCGAACTGGAAGACGCTGATCGATCGGCGTGCGGCGCAACATTTCAATCATGTGGGAATAACGCTGGTGGATCAGGGATCGGCGTCGCGATTTCAAACACCGGATTTTTTCCGCGAGGCCGAAGAAAAGATCCGGTACGCGAATCAGCGCGGCATTATTGTCGACATTGCATTCTTCGGAGCGGACGGGCTGATGCGCCGTCTGCTGAAATCGCGCGAAGAGCGGCAAAAATGGTTCAAAGTCGCGCTGTCGCGGCTGGCGGCTTTCGATGTGACGTGGCAGGGGCTCGACAATTGGGAGAGCTACGATAACGGCCGCGAGTTACTGAAGGAAATCGCCGACTACCTGACGAATCTTGATCCTTACAAGCACACTCGTTCCACGCGCGCGAGCATCTCGTCAGGCCCTCTCACAGACGACGGCTGGCTGCGTTACCGGTTTTATCGGACGGGCGACGATCAGATCGGCGCGGTCGACCAGCAGTTTTATAAATACCCCGCGGTGAATGACTTCGGTTCCGGCGTAAACGACGTGAACACATTCCGGCGCCGGCTATGGAATTCGACTGCGGACGGCCAATATCCGGAAACGGTGATTCCCAATGAGGAGGCCGCCGTCTGCATGAAGAACTGGTATGAGTTCATGACCGGTAACCGGCATTGGGAACTGGAGCCGTTTTTCGATGTTTCAAACGGGCGCGGCGTAGCGCTTCAGGGGGTCGAATACATCATCTATGTTGAGAAGCCCGGGCAGGTCACGGTGAATCCGGAAAGGCAGAGTTACGAGGTGGAATGGCTCAATCCTGCAACGGGCGAAGTGATCCAGGCGAAAGAAAAGAGCAAGGGCGAAACCTTTACGACGGAACCACCCGACAACTCGCATGACTGGGTACTGCACCTCGAGCGCTCAGGCCATAAGAACTCGATGTTGAAGAGCTACTACTTCGAGTCGCAGGAAATCGTGATGCAGGAGATCGAAGGCGATCCGGAAAAAGTGCCGTTTGAGATCGTTCAACCGGGGGGAGACGCCATTTCACTCTCCTCGCCTGCGCACTTCGAAATCAAATTGAAGCGACAGTCGAAGGCCCTCGAAAACATGATGTACGAGTGGACGGGCGAGGTTACGGCGTCCGAACGTGGAGCCCGCGTCATCGCGACCGGCGCTTCCGGGACGCTGCACATTCCAGCCAACGTCGCGGCTGACTACCCGGCCGCGCTTCATATTCGGCTAACCGCGGTAAACGGCCTCGGCAAGGCGTATATTCTCGATCGCAACTACAACCTCACCAAATAATGCTGACGCTCGGATTCGATACGACGGGCGAGTTCGGCAGCATCGCTCTGGCAGATGAAAAAGGGATACGAGCAGAGGCGCTTGTGCACGCGCCGGAAGGTTTTGGACAGGCGCTGTTTCCGCGCATTCAGGCTCTGCTCGAGGCTCATTCCATAACTTTGCGGGATATCGAACTGCTTGCCGCCGCATCGGGTCCTGGGTCGTTCACGGGCGTCCGCGTCGGCCTGGCGGCGATGAAGGGCCTGGCCCATGTGCTCGGCATACCGGCAGCTGGAATTTCGAACCTTGCCACGCTCGCAAGCTTCGGAACACGCCCTTTGCGGGCCACAATCATTGACGCGCGGCGCGGGGAAGTCTACGCCGCGCTCTATGATGCGGCTGGAAGGGCGGTGATCCCGGAATCCGTAATCACCTTTCCCCGCTGGCTGGAATTACTGCCGAACGCGGAACTGGAATGGATTGCGACGGACTTCCGGCCCTTTCAGGCCGCGCTTGTCGGCGCCAGGTTCGAGCATTATCCGGTGACAATCGCGCCCAGAGCTGTTGCCGGGGCGATCGCGGACATCGCGATTTGCCGTGCGCTTGCCGGAGAACCGCTTGAGCCTGCCGCCGTTGAGGCGAATTACGTTCGAAAATCCGATGCTGAACTGTTGTGGAGACGCGCCCGGGAACGGCCGTCGCCGGATTTATCGGCGAAAGATGGCTGATTTTCAAACGATACATCTCACCAGCAGAGGCATCGCGGTTCATGCCGCTCTGCTAGGCTACGTGGGAGGGAAAACAAGTTGCGAGCTTTTGCTTTGATATTCCTGCCTCTTGTGCTCGCCTCGCTTGTGTTCGCTGACGACGCCGATTTTAACGGCAAATGGGATATCGTCGTTCATAAAACACCGGCGGACAAGGCGTGGTGGCTCGAGGTTTCGGGCGCGGGTACGGGCGCGCTGAAGGGCAAGTTCGTCGGATTTCCCGGCGGAGACACCAACGAAATCCAGAATATTTCCATCGCCGATCACGCCCTCCAATGGAAATGGCAGGGTAAAAACGGCGCGCCCGATCTCGGGTATGAAGCAAAGTACGAGAATGGCCATTTACAGGGTCAAATGACTCCGGCGAACGGCGAGCCGGTCAGCTTTACTGGTTATCGCGCTCCTGTCATTCGGGATCGTGACGACGGCACATGGCGCAAGGGCGATCCGCTGCGGCTTTTCAATGGAAAGGATCTGACCGGATGGACGAGCCTCGAGCCCGGCGCCACACTCGGCTGGACGGTCGACGGCGGCCTATTGAAAAGCACCGGGCACGCAGCGAATCTGATCACTACAGGGCGCTACTGGAATTTCATTCTGCACGTGGAGTACAACGTCGCGAAGGGGTCAAACAGCGGCATCGGTCTGCGTGGCCGCTATGAGGTGCAGATTCAGGACGATTACGGAAAAGCGACGGAATCGCACATCAATGGGGCTCTCTACAGCCGCATCAAGCCGCTCCTGAACGCCAGCAAACCCGCAGGCGAATGGCAAACAGTAGACATTCGTCTCGTGGGACGTGAAGTCAGCGTGACGCTGAATGGGAAGCCGATCATCGTGAAGCAGCCGATCGAAGGCCTCACCGCCATCGCATTCTCGCCCTTTGAAGCAGAACCCGGCCCGATCGAGTTGCAGGGAGATCACGGCCCCATCGAGTTCCGGAATCTCATCCTGACGCCGCTCTATAAGCCGCAGAATCGCTGATCCGATGGCGCGAGCACCGCGACAGATCCGGCTCGCGGGCGTGTTCGCGGCCATTATCACGCCACGGCGCGAGGGCACTCTCGAGGCCGATTTCTCCGCCGCGCTCGATCTGCTCGATTTCGCGGCAGAGGCAGGCGCAGCCGGAGTCTGCATGCTTGGATCGACCGGTGAGTTCCTCAACTTTGGCTTCACGGACCGGCAACGGCTCGTTTATCTGGCTGTGAAGCGCAGCCGTGTGCCTCTCATAGCAGGCGTTTCGCATTCCTCGCTCGACGGAGCCGTCCAGCTTGCGGATGAGGCGATTTCCTCGGGGGCCGATGCGCTTCTGATCATGCCTCCGTACTTTTTTCGCTACGAACAGCCGGAAATTGAGGCGTTTCTGCTGGAATTTGCGCGGGAAACCGCAGGGGCGATACCGATTCTCCTCTACAACATTCCGCAATTCACGTCGCGGATCGACATTGAAACGGTCGAGCGACTCGCCGGAACGGGCTTGTTCGCAGGCATCAAGGATTCGAGTGGCGATTGGGAGTACTTCGAACGTCTGCTGACTCTGCGGCGAGAGGGGGCTTTTGCGATCCTCGCGGGTAACGACCGGATTACAGGCCGGGCGCTCATGGCGGGCGCGGACGGCGTGATTTCCGGTTGCGCGTGCGCGATTCCCGAAGTGCTGGTCGCGCTGGGGAAGGCGATCGCCGCCGGCGACCTACGGCGCGCGGACGAAATCGACGCACGGCTTAGCGAGTTCATCGAACGGATCGAGCGATTTCCCGCGCCCGTGGGTATTCGGCGAGCGGTCGAACTGCGGGGAAAAAAGAGTGGCCCGCCTCTCGCGCCTCTTTCGCCAGCGCGCGAAACCGAACTGCAGGAATTCTCGGCGTGGTTCCGGGAATGGCTGCCGGTGGTCCGGAAGGAGGCCGCCCGTGCGTGAATTTCGCGAGTGGGGGCACAAGCTGACCGACTGGGTAGCGGATTATCTCGAATCGCCCGAGCGCTACCCCGTGCTTCCTGCGGTTCGTCCGAATGAGATCGTCCATTCTCTGCCCCGGACCGGCCCCGTAAAAGGCGAATCCATGGAGCAGATTTTCGCCGATTTCGAGAAATTGGTTTTACCGGGCATTACGCACTGGAACCACCCGGATTTCCTCGCGTATTTCGCCAATACTTCGTCGCCGCCGGCGATTTTGGCCGAATTTCTGGCCGCTGCCCTCAACGCCAACGGAATATTATGGAAAACCTCGCCTGCGGTCACCGAACTGGAAGTTGCGACTCTCGGCTGGCTGCTTGACTGGTTTGATCTGCCGCGCCAGTGGTTCGGGATGATTCTGGATACGGCATCCACCGCCACGCTGCACGCGCTTGCCGCAGCCCGCGTCGCCGCCGCGCCTGAGACGCGCGACGAAGGCGCGCCCCGAAACCTGATCGTCTACTGCTCGAATCAGGCGCATTCTTCAGTGGAGAAGGGCGCCATGGCCCTCGGATTCGGACGCGAGCAGGTGCGGAAAATCGAATCCGACAAAGCGTTTCGGATGCGAACCGATAAACTCGCAAGCGCAATTGCCCTTGACCGGAAACACGGATTGCAGCCGTGTTGCGTCGTAGCGACGGTAGGCACGACGTCGACCACCAGCATCGACCCCGTGCCGGAAATTGCGAATATTGCCCGGCGCGAGATGCTTTGGCTGCACGTAGATGCGGCATATGCGGGATCGGCGGCTCTCGTTCCGGAGCTGCGCTGGATACTGGACGGCGCAGACCAGGCGGATTCGTTCGTCTTCAATCCGCACAAGTGGCTGATGATCCCTGTCGATTGCAGCCTGCTCTACTGCGCCCGTCCGGACGCCCTGCGGAATGCGTTCTCGCTCGTTCCGGAATATTTGCGAACTCAGGACGAAGGGCTGAATCTGATGGATTACGCGATTCCGCTCGGCCGGCGTTTCCGCGCGTTGAAACTCTGGTTTGTACTCCGTTACTACGGTCGCGAAGGCCTGGCGGAATCGATTCGCGATCAGGTCAAAATGGCGGCGGAACTCAGGGCGAGAATCGAACGCGACGCGCGTTTTGAGATTTGTGCGCCTTCTCCGCTATCGGTGGTCTGCTTTCGCTTGAAAGGCCCTGACGAGCCGAATCGCCGTTTGCTCGAAGCCGTGAACGCGACTCGCCGTTTCTTTATTTCCCATACCGTTTTGAACGGCCGGTACGTGCTGCGCATCGCCATCGGAAACGCCGGCACCACGCGCGACACGCTCGATCGCTTGTGGAGATTGATCGAAGAACTAACAGTTCCTTCTCAGTGTTGACCGTTCCATCACGGGCCATATCTCAACAACTTCGCTCCCCCGACATACATGGATGGAGTCGTAAAGATTTACGGTCGGATCGCAATGCGGTGGAATGAATTCGAGCCGATCGCCCAGGCCAGGCTTTTCCGGGGATTCCGTAATGTCCAGAAACCCGAACTCATCGCCGCCCCACCTATAACCCGCGCCGGGCAGGTTTAGCGGCTCCGGTCCGTATCCGCGATCCGTCGAAAATGCTTTGTACCCGCCGTCCACGGTGACGAAATCGGCATGGTTGGCGCTGATCACCGTAGCCATCACACGCAATGCATTCGCAAAATCCAAACCCAATCGCCGATACGCCAGATCCATCAGAACGTACGAGCCCGCCTGTAATTCGGTAAGATCCGGCGAAGCAAGATCGATATCCCAGCTCCCCGTACTGCCGCCGGAAACGATATCCGCGCACAAGCCGGCGCGAAGAAACGCATCACGAGTTTCGGCTGCGATTTCGAATGCGCTCCCGCAGATTCGCTGGCGTTCCGGGCGATCGCCACCGTGAGAACCGCGAACGGAATACGCCTGAATTCCGCGAAGCGTCAGATAAGAGCTGCTCTCGACCTCGCGCGCAATTTCGAGCGCCTGTTCAATATTCGCCGCGCCGGTCCGATGATCTCCAACATCAAGATCGATCAGCACGTCGAGCTTTGTTTTCGTGGACGCGTACCACTCCACTTGCTGCACATGGTCGATGGCGACCATTGCGCCGGTATCGGCGACTCTTTGCATTTTCCTCGCGTCGGCCAGTGGCGTCGTAAGCAACAGGCCACCGATGCCGACCCGGCTAAGCATTTCCGATTCATTTGCCGTGGCCGCGCAGGAACCGACTGCTCCGGCCGCAATCTGCCGCCGGGTAATTTCCGAACATTTATGAGCCTTCGCGTGGGGCCGTAACCGCTTCCCGGCGGTTCGCGCGGAGTCAGCCATACGGAGCAGATTTCTCTCGAATTCGTCCAGATCCAGCAGCAACGCCGGCGTCGCGATCTCGTTCTTCCGTTTCGGACTCCTGATATTCTCGGATTGTTCTTTCGTATTCAATGAGTTCCCTGCCCCGCTCGGATCGTATCGCAGCATTACGGCCGACCGCCGTCAACGCCGTTCTCGCCGAAGCCCGCGAACTGCAGTCGCACGGCATCGAGCTCGTTTCGCTTATGCGCGGCGAGCCCGATTTTGCCACGCCCGCGCACATCGTGGAAGCCGCAACCGCCGCTTTGCGCAACAGGCGCACGAGCTACCCCGATAATCGCGGCGAAAAGAACTTCCGCGAAGCGGTCGCCCTGAAACTCGAACGCGACAATGGAATTCGATTCGACCCCACGAACGAAATCATCGCGACCACCGGCGCCACCTTCGGAATCCACGCTGCTGTCACCGCCATCCTGAACGACGGCGACGAAGTGCTTCTGCCCGATCCGATCTATGACGCATACCAATCGCCCATCCGCCTCGCCGGCGGCCTGATCCGAAGCGTCCCATCACGCCTCGAAAATGGGCGGTTCGTTCTTGACACAGACGCCCTTGAAACTGTCGCGACAGAAAAAACGAAACTGCTGATCCTGAACACGCCCTGGAATCCCACCGGAACGGTTTTGCACCGGCAGGAATTGGACCGCGTCGCCGACTTCTGCATCCGCCACAACCTGATTCTCCTGAGCGACGAAATCTATGAGGCGATCACGTACGATGGCGCGCAGCACGTATCGCCTCTTGCGGCGAGGCCCGACTTGCGGGATCGCTACATCCACGTCAACAGCCTTTCCAAAACCTATTCCATGACGGGATGGCGAATCGGGTATTGCGCCGGTCCTCGCGACATTATTCAGGCGATATTCATGGTACTTGCGCAATCAAGCCGTGGACCCGCGACCTTCATTCAGGATGCGGCGGCCACTGCGCTCACATCGCCTCAGGATTGCGTCCGCGGCATGAGATCCGAATACGCCAGCAGGCGCGAAACCGCGCTTCAGGCGCTGCACGGCCTGCCGCGCGTTGGCGCGCTTCCGCCCGAAGGCGGCTTCTTCGTCTTGGCGGATGTGCGGGGGCTCGGACAACCGTCCGACGCCATTCGCCGGAAACTTCTGCGCGAACACGGCGTCGTCGTGATCCACGGCTCAGCTTACGGCCCGGCTGGCGAAGGCACATTGAGGATATCTTTCGCCAGCGGAGGGGAGAATCTGGCGCGAGGTCTCAAGCGGCTTCGGGAAGGCCTTGCATGAGCCTCGTGCAAATCGGCGCCCAGGACGTGGATAAACGCGACGCCCTGTGTGCTGAACTCGAGCGAAGTGTTGAAGGCGAGGTCCGCTTCGACAAACTCTCCCGTTCGCTCTACTCGACCGACGCCAGCGTTTACCAGATCGAGCCGGCAGGCGTTCTGATTCCGAAAACACGCGAAGATATCGTGCGTGCGCTGGCGATCTGCCGCAAACTCGGCTGCCCCATCACGATGCGCGGCGGAGGAACATCCCAGGCGGGCCAGGCCATCGGTGAAGGGCTGCAGATTGATACCTCCAAATACCTGAACCGTCTGCTGGAGATGAACATCCAGGAACGATGGGCGCGCGTCGAACCGGGCATCGTTCTTGACGAACTGAATGCGCAGATTGCGCCATCAAAGCTCCGCTTCGCCCCGGATATCTCCACCGCAAGCCGCGCCACCATTGGCGGAATGATCGCCAACAATTCGGCGGGCGCTCGCAGCGTGCTGTACGGCAAGACGCTCAATCACGTCATCAGCCTCACGATGCTGCTGTCTGACGGCACGATCGCCGAATTCAGCGAGGACCCCGCGACCCTGGCGGGCAATACGCTGGCGAAGCGGTGCCGCGAAAAGGTCCTCTGTCTTGCCCAAACTCATGCGGCCGAAATCGATCGGCGCTATCCGAAGATTCTGCGCCGGGTCGGCGGCTATAACCTCGACGAATTTTCGAAAGCTTCCGGAGCTTCGAATCTGGCCAGAATCATCGTCGGTTCAGAAGGCACGCTGGGCATTGTGCTCGAAGCGAAACTCCGCCTCGTCCCCTTGCCGCAAGCGAAATCGGTGATGGTCATCCACTTCGCCGACCTGCTGCATGCCCTTGCCGCCACTCCCGCAATCCTTCAGCACTCTCCCTCCGCAATCGAAGTGATGGACAAATCCATCCTCGACAACACTCGTGACAACGAGTCGCTGAACCGTATTCGCGAGACAGTCGTTCCCGGCGACCCGGCGGCCACATTGTGCGTCGAATTTTACGCCAGTAACAAAGACGATTTGCCGCCGCGCATGCGAGCTCTCGAACACGACCTGCGCGCCCGCGATTTCGGCTATCGCTACGACGCGTATCTCGAAGCCGCGGCTCAGGCGAAGGTCTGGAGTCTGCGCGAAGCCGCTCTCGGCCTTTCCACCGCAATGAAGGGCGATGCCAAATCGATTTCTTTTGTCGAAGACACAGCCGTCGCTCCGGAGAAGCTTAGTGAATTCATCGGTCGTTTCCTCGGCATCCTGCGCCAGCACGACGCCAGGGCAGGAATTTATGCGCATGCTTCCGTCGGCTGTCTCCACGTCAGGCCGGTAATCAACCTGAAGACGCGCGACGGCGTCGCGAAATTTGAGTCCATCGCCAACGCAGTCGCGGACCTGGTGTTGGAATACGAGGGCGCTCTCTCCGGCGAGCACGGTGATGGGC
>Ga0157369_10004339_pt1 | contig 16740 bp, 11 predicted proteins | sample C25metaG_FD_113461 | JGI IMG/M metagenome (GOLD analysis project Ga0157369, IMG submission 113461) | Corn rhizosphere microbial communities from Kellogg Biological Station, Michigan, USA - C2-5 metaG | ecosystem: Host-associated > Plants > Roots > Rhizosphere > Soil | place: USA: Michigan... | reverse complement strand
TGACGCTGGTGGCCCTGGGGCAGTCGCTGTCGATCGCCAAGGCGGTGGCCCAGCGCTCCGGGCAGCGGCTGGACGTCAATCGCGAATTCCGCGGCCAGGGCCTGGCCAATCTGGTCGGCGGCTGCTTCTCGGCCTATGTCTCCTGCGGCTCGCTGAATCGCTCCATGCCCAATTTCGAAGCCGGGGCCCGTACGCCGCTGGCGGCAGTGTTCGCCGCCCTGCTGGTGGTGGCGCTGGTGGCCTTCGGGGGTGCCCTGATCGCCGCCATTCCACTGGCGGCCATCGCCGCCACCCTGCTGCTGGTGGCGCGCGGCCTGCTGGACCTGGGGCGCTGGCGCGAGGTGCTGAGGGTCAGCCGCACCGAGGCCCTGGTGGCCGGGGTGACCTTCCTGGCGACCCTGACCATTCCCCTGGACCGCGCCGTGCTGCTAGGCACGCTGGTGTCCCTGGTGGCCTATCTCTATCGCACCTCGCACCCCGCCATCCGCCCGCTGGTGCCGGATCCCCGTACCCCCGAGCGTCGCTTCACCCCATTGGACGAACTGGGCCAGCCGGCGCAGGAGTGTCCGCAACTCAAGCTGGTGCGGGTGGAAGGCTCGGTGTTCTTTGGCGCCGTACCCCATGTCGGCGATCAGCTGGATGGCTTTCGCCGTGCCCAGCCTGGCCAGAAGCACGCCCTGTTCATGACCAAGAGCATGAATTTCATCGACCTGGCGGGTAACGACCTGTGGCGGCGGGAGTGGCGCGAGCGCCGGGCCCAGGGCGGTGATCTCTATTTCCATCGTCCCCGCACGCCGGTCCTGCAGCTGTTCGCCAAGACCGGGTTTCTTAAGGAGCTGGGCGATGGCCACGTCTTCTCGTCCAAGGATCAGGCCCTGCGCAGCATCTATCCGCGGCTGGACCCGGAGGTCTGCCGCACCTGCACCGCGCGCACCTTCGTCGAATGCGCGGCGCGCGCGGCGGAGCGGGCGCCAGGCGCGGACGCCACCCGGACGGACTGCTAAGCTGGCGGTTTCCTTCTGCCGCCGGAGATTTCCATGACCGCTGCCCTGCGTCTCGCTCGCCGCCTCGCCCTGACCGCCATGCTGTTGCCCGGCCTGGCCCTGGCCTATGGTCATCTCAAAAGCGCCGAGCCCGCCCCCGACAGCACCAGCGCGGCACCGAAGCAATTGAGTCTGAGCTTTTCCGAAGGGATCGAGGCGTCTCTCAGTCAGGTGCTGTTGCAACGTCAGGATGGCCAGGCCAGCACGGCGATCACTACCGGCAAGGTCATTTCCGGGCGCGACGAGCGCACCCTGGACGTGCCGCTGGATGCGCCGCTGGAACCGGGTCGCTACCAGGTGAAGTGGCGCGTACTGGCCAAGGACGGGCACAAGACCCAGGGCGATTACCGCTTCACCGTCCAGTAAGGATGGACGGCGGACTGGCGACGCCCGATGCCTGGCGCCCCGTCGCCCGTACCCTGCTGCTGCTGCCGCTGCTGCTGACCTGGGGCTATCTGGCCCTGGCGCTCTGCTTGGGTCGCCCCGGCTTGCGGCTCTGGCTACTGGCACGCGCCCGCCTCTCGGCCCGCCTGCTGGGCGCGCTGCTGCTGCTCGGGATATCGAGCCAGTTGCCGCTGCAGGCCGCGCTGGTGGGCGAGGGCTGGACGGATGCCTTCAACCTGCCGCTGTGGCAGCTGTATCTGGCCACCGAGGCCGGCCATGGCTGGCGCTGGCAATTGCCACTGGGTCTGCTGCTGGCGTTGTGGCTGCTGGTGGGACCCGGGATTCACGGCAGTCGGTGGCTATGGGGATTCAGCGGCCTGCTGCTGGCCAGTCTGGCCCTGGGTGGCCATGCCGCCGCGACGGCGGCCGGGTTAGGCCTGGCGCACCAGCTGAACCAGGCCCTGCATCTGCTCACGACGGGGCTCTGGCTGGGCAGTCTGCCCGGGGTGCTGCTGTGCCTGGGACAGCCGCCCCCGGACCTGAGGGATGACGTCCAGCACTTGCTGCGCGGCTACTCGCTGCCCGGGCAGATCTGCGTGGCGCTGGCCTTGCTCAGCGGCGCGCTCAACAGCCTGCTGATCCTCGGGCCGGACGGCCTGCTGCGGCTGACGCCCTACTCCGCTCTGCTGCTGGCCAAGGTACTGGTGGTGGCGACGATGGTCGTCCTGGCCCTGGCCAATCGCTATCTGCTGGTACCGCGACTGGGCCAGGGGCCGCAGGCATGGCAGTTGCTGCGCCGGGCCACGGCCATGGAGATCGCCCTGGGGGTGGTCGCCGTCGCGCTGGTGGCGGTCTTCGCGGGGCTGGATCCCTTCAGCTGAGAGTCGGGGCGCCCGCTGGCGCCCCGGCACGCCTCAGAAATAGACGTTCATGCCCAGGTAGATTTCCTTGCTGCTGTCGAGCTGGCTCGAGCCGAGCTTGGCGCCGTCCTGGTCGATATCGGGCTTGGCATTGCTGCGCAGGTAGCGATAGCCGGCTTCCAGGGAGGTGCGCTCGTTGACCTGCTGCAGGATGCCGGCCTGGACCCCGGCCACATAGCCGAGGTCGCTGTCGTGGCCGAAACTGGAACCATCCTGGGTGACCCGGGCGACGCCCAGGGTCCCGCCACCGAACAGCTTGGTATTGCTGCCCAGAGGATAGAAGGCATCGTAGCTGCCGGTCAGGTCCTGCTGCTTGAGCCCGAGGCCAGCGCTGCTGCCGCTGGCCTGGTCGAGGGTGGCATAGTAGCGACCGGTGTCGTTCTGCTGACCGAGGCGCAGCCCCCAGGTGTTGCTGCCATCGATGGCACCATCGGTATCGGGGCTGTTGAGGTTGCGGTCGAGGGCGTGGCTGTTGCTGAAGTTGTCGTAGCTCTTGCCATAGGTGAGGCCGGCGAAGTTCTGGGTATCGGCGGCAAAGACCTGATGACTGGCCAGGGCCAGCAGGCCGAAGAGGACGACACGGGATTTCAGGGCGTTCATGGTGAAAGGCTCCTCACACGATGCGAATACAGCCCGACCGGCTGCGCGGCCATCTTCGGCGGAGGCGGATTAGCGGCGGATTAAGGGGACTGAATCGGAGCTGAACGCTGAGGCACGACGCGAGGAGTGAACCGGACCGCCCGTTGCAGGCGGCCCGGCTTGCAGGCGATCAACGCTGACGGTGGTACTCGGTCACGCGTTGCACTTCTTCCTTGGAGCCCAGGAACACCGCTACCCGCTGGTGCAGGCCATCGGGCTGGACGTCGAGGATGCGCTGGTGACCGTTGGTGGCAGCGCCACCGGCCTGCTCCACCAGCAGGGCCATGGGATTGGCCTCGTACATCAGGCGCAGCTTGCCGGGCTTTTCCGGTTCGCGGGCGTCGCGCGGGTACATGAAGAGGCCGCCACGGGTAAGGATGCGATGGACGTCGGCCACCATGGAGGCGATCCAGCGCATGTTGTAGTTCTTGCCCAGGGGACCTTCCTTGCCGGCCAGCAGTTCGTCCACGTAGCGCTTGACCGGGGCTTCCCAGTGGCGCTGGTTGGACATGTTGATGGCGAATTCGGCGGTGGTCTCGGGGATGGTGATGTCTTCGTGGGTCAGCACGAAGCTGCCCAGCTCGCGATCCAGGGTGAAGCCCTTGACGCCGTCGCCCAGGGTCAGCACCAGCATGGTCTGGGGACCGTAGATGGCGTAGCCGGCAGCGACCTGCTCGGTACCCTTTTGCATGAAGGCTTCTTCGGTCACATCACCGGTGGTGCTGCTGACGAAGTCCTTGCGCAGGATGGAGAAGATGGTGCCGACGGAAACGTTGACGTCGATGTTGGACGAGCCGTCCAGCGGGTCGAACATCAGCAGGTAGGCGCCCTTGGGGTAGTGACCGGGGATCTGGTGAACCTGGTCCATTTCCTCGGAGGCCATGCCGGCCAGGGTGCCGCCCCACTCGTTGGCTTCCAGCAGGATCTCGTTGGACAGCACGTCCAGCTTCTTCTGCACCTCGCCCTGGACGTTCTCGGTGCCCATGCTGCCGAGCACGCCACCCAGCGCCCCCTTGGACACCTCGTAGCTGATGCGCTTGCACGCCCGGGCCACGACTTCGATGAGGAAGCGCAGGTCGGCCGGGGTCTTGTGGCTGCGGGTCTGCTCGATGAGGTAACGACTGAGGGATATCCGGGACATCGCGGTGCTCCTTGTAATGATGGGCGCGAGTGTAGCGCCAAAGCTCAAGCTCCGTCTCAAGCAGAGCGGACCGTCAGGCCAGGTCTGCCAGCCAGTACCGATTCCAGGTTTCCTGCCGAGGTGACAGCTCACTGGACACCGGCGGCCGACAGGGAACGCGCGCCTAGCGCGGGTTCGGGGTCTCCACGGCCAGCAGTACGCCTCGGCCAACACGGAGATTTTCGGCGCTGGGGTAGACTGCCGAGTCGGGTTCCGGTTCAGGCTGACGGCTGTCCAGCTGTATCACCCAGTGATGTCCGTCACGTGACGAGGGCAATCTCAGGTCGATTTCCTCCCGGCGCGGCTGGAAGGCCAGCCAGATCCGTGCGGCCTGGGGCTGATCCTCGCCATCGAGGGGCTCCAGGGTAAGGGCGAGCGGCAAGCTGCCCCCCGCCTGCCAGCGGCCGTCATCCATTGGCGCGCCGTCGGCATCGAGCCATTCGATCCGGACCCAGCCACGGGGATCGTGTCGTCCGAGCAGCCGCTGCGCCTGCAGGGCCGGTAATGAATGGCGCAGTGCCATGAGGCGGCCGACAAAGGCACTCTGCAGCCTTCCGGCGGGGCTGCCGGCCTGCTGCCAGTCCAGCCAGGACAGTTCGTTGTCCTGCACATAGGCGTTGTTGTTGCCCTGCTGGGTGCGACCGAATTCGTCGCCGGCGGTCAGCATGGGTTCGCCACCGGCGAGGATCAGGGTCGCCAGCAGGGCGCGCTGGTCGGCGACGCGGGCCTCCTGGATGGCCGGATCGGCGCTCGGGCCTTCGACGCCGTTGTTCCAGCTCTTGTTGTCGGTGGTGCCGTCGCGATTGCCCTCGCCGTTGGCTTCATTGTGCTTCTTGGCGTAGCTGACCAGGTCGGCGAGGGTGAAGCCGTCGTGGGCGGTGATGAAGTTGACGCTGGTGCGCAGCAGGCGATCGCCCGCGCCGAAGAGATCGGCGCTACCGGCCAGGCGGGTGGCCAGGGCGCCACGCAGCCCCTCGTCACCGCGCCAGAAGCGGCGGACGTCGTCGCGGAAGGCGTCGTTCCATTCCTGCCAGGGCGCGCGGAAGGCGCCGACCTGATGACCGCCGGGACCGATGTCCCAGGGCTCGGCCACCAGCCGCACCTGGCGCAGGAGCGGATCCTGGGCCAGGGCCTGGAGCAGCGGTGCGTCACGATCAAAGCCGCTTTCCAGACGACCCAGCGCCGGCGCCAGATCGAAGCGGAAGCCGTCGACGCCGGCGGTGGTGACCCAGTGCCGGAGGCTGTCCAGGGTCAGGCGCAGCGCTGGCGGGCTGTACAGGGCCAGGCAGTTGCCGCAGCCCATGTCGTTGATATAACGCGCCGGATCGTCCGGCTGCAGGCGGTAGTAGCCGGCATTGTCCAGGCCGCGCAGATTGAAGGTGGGGCCGAGTTCATCGCCTTCGCCGGTATGGTTGAAGACCACGTCGAGCAGCACCTCGAAGCCGGCGGCCTGCAGGGTGGCTACCGTCTCGCGCAATTCGTCCAGGGCCTCGTGCCCGGCCAGGCGCGGATCGACGGCGGCCATGAGCACCGGGTTGTAGCCCCAGTAGTTGGCCAGGCCCAGGGCCGGCAGATGGCGGTCGTCGGCCCAGGCGGCGATGGGCAGTAGCTCCAGGGTGGTGACGCCGAGGCGCTGCCAGTGCTCGATCAGCGCGGGATGCCGCAGCGCTGCCAGGGTGCCGCGCTGGCGGGCCGGGACCTTCGGATGCAACTGGGTCTGGCCGCGGACGTGCAATTCGTAGATCAGCCCGGCATCGCGTCGCTTGGGCGCGGGCGTCAGGGCGTCAACGGGGGGCAGGACGATGGCCTTGGGAACATGGGCGCTGCTGTCGCGCTCGTCCGGGCGGCTGGGGTCTTCGGGATGAAAGCCATAGGTGCTGGGGTGCAGCTGGAAGGGCCGGTCCACCGCCAGGGCCCAGGGGTCCACCAGCAGTTTGTTGGCATTGAATCTGAGACCGTCCCGGGGACGATAGGCGCCTCGGGCGCGCAACCCATATCTCAGCCCCGGCTTGGCGCCGGGCAGAAAACCGTGCCAGACGCCGCCCTCGTGCTCGCGAAAGGCCAGGCGCTGGGTCTCGGCCTCGCCCTTGGCGTCATAGAGGCAGAGTTCGACCGCTTCGGCGGCCGGCGACCAGACGGCGAAGTTGATCCCGCCGTCGACGAGGGTGGCACCGTAATGGGCAGGATTGCCCGCTTCGAGGCGGGTAGAGGTGCGGGGCATGGGGACTCCGGTGACGGGCTTGCGGGGCGGATACTGCAAGGATGTAGACGTCGTGGAAGGCAGGGGTTCTCAGTCGGGGAGTGGCTGATCGTGGCCATGGCCAGCCGCCGTAGGCTGGGTTGAGCGTAGCGAAGCCCAGCACATCCTGCCTGGGCGCCGGCTCTGTCGTGGCCCTTATCGCGGCCATGGGCCGCTCCTACGGATGGCCTGTAGGAGCGGCCGCAGCGGCGGACCGCCATGGCCGCGATAGACCCTATAACGACTACAGCGCCTTCCAGATCTCCGTGGCGTATTCGCGGATGGTGCGGTCGGAGGAGAACCAGCCCATGCTGGAGGTGTTGATCACCGCCGATTGCCACCATTTGTCCGGCTGCTGCCAGCGCATTTCAACCTGGCGCTGGGCGTCCCAGTAGGCATCGAAGTCGGCGCAGACCAGGAAGCGGTCGTGCCAGGTAAGCACGTCGAGCAGGCTGTTGTAGCGAGCCGGATCCTCGGGGGAGAACTGGCCACCGCGCAGACCCGCCAGGACCTGGGCCAGGCGTGGCGAATTCTCGATGATGTCCGAGGAGATGCCGCCGCTGCGCTGGCGCTCCTCCACCTCGGCCGCCTTGAGGCCGAAGATGAACATGTGCTCCTCACCGATCAGCTCGCACATCTCCACATTGGCGCCGTCCAGGGTGCCGATGGTGAGGGCGCCATTGAGGCCGAACTTCATGTTGCTGGTGCCCGAGGCTTCCATGCCGGCGGTGGAGATCTGCTCGGACAGGTCCGCCGCCGGAATGATGACCTCGGCCAGGCTGACGTTGTAGTTGGGCAGGAAGACAACCTTGAGCAGGTCGCGGGTCAGGGGATCGTTGTTGACCACCTTGGCCACATCATTGGCCAGCTTGATGATCAGCTTGGCCTGGTGATAGCTGGCGGCGGCCTTGCCGGCGAAGATCTTGACCCGCGGCGTCCAGTCGCCGTTGGGGTTGTCGCGGATGGCCTGATACAGCGCGATGGTCTGCAGCAGGTTCATCAGCTGCCGCTTGTACTCGTGGATGCGCTTGATCTGGACGTCGAACAGCGCGGCGGGGTCGAGATCGATCTCCATCCGCTGTTTCACCAGGCTGGTGAAGGTGTCCTTGTTGCGTTGACGCTGCAGGGCGAAGCGCTCGCGGAAGTTGCTGTCGTTGGCATAGGGCTTGAGCTGCGGCAGGGTCTTTTCCGGATCGTGCAGCACGCCCTGGCCCAGGGTATCCACCAGCAGGTCGGTGAGCGCCGGATTGGCCTGGTGCAACCAGCGGCGGAAGGTGATGCCGTTGGTCTTGTTGTTGATGCGATCCGGATAGAGTCGGTGCAGCGAGCGGAAGACCGTCTTGCGCATCAGGTCGGTGTGCAGTCCCGACACGCCATTGGTGCTGTGCGAGCCGAGGAAGGCCAGGTTGCCCATGCGCACCCGGCGACCCTGGCTTTCGTCGATCAGGGAGACATAGGAGATCATGGCGCCATCGGTCTCGCCGCGGGCGCGCAGGGAGTCGAGGAACTGCGCATTGATCAGGTAGATGATCTGCATGTGCCGCGGCAGCAGGCGCTCCATCAGCTGCACCGGCCAGGTCTCCAGCGCCTCGGGCAGCAGGGTGTGGTTGGTGTAGCTGAGGGTGCCGACGGTGGTGCTCCAGGCGGCGTCCCAGGGAATGCCGTGGACGTCCACCAGCAGCCGCATCAGCTCGGCCACGGCAATGGCCGGGTGGGTGTCGTTGAGCTGGATGGACACGTGCTCGGGCAGGCTGAGCAAGTCGTTGTGCTGCTTGAGATGACGGCGGGTCAGGTCGGCCAGCGAGGCGGCGACGAAGAAGTACTCCTGGCGCAGGCGCAGTTCCTGGCCGGCTTCGCTGCTGTCGGCCGGATAGAGCACCCGCGAGATGCTCTCGGCGCGCGCCTCGTTGGCCACGGCGCCGACATGGTCGCCGGCGTTGAAGGTTTCCAGGTGGAGGATCTCCAGCGGTCGGGCGCGCCAGAGTCTCAGGGTGTTGGCGCCCTCCCCGCCCCAGCCGATCACCGGGGTGTCATAGGCCACCGCACGGATGCGTTCGCCGGGCGTCCACACCTGGCGGCGCGGATCGCCTTCGCCGTAGGGCGCGACGTGACCGCCGAAACCGATCTCGTACACCACCTCGGCCCGTTCGAACTCCCAGGGGTTGCCGAAATCCAGCCAGTTCTCCGGCTGCTCCAGCTGGAAGCCATCGGCGATCACCTGGCGGAACAAACCATGCTCGTAACGGATGCCATAGCCATGGCTGGCGATGCCCAGGGTGGCCATGCTTTCCATGAAGCAGGCGGCCAGCCGGCCGAGACCGCCGTTACCCAGGGCGGCGTCCGGCTCCAGCCGCGAATGCGTTCCAGGTCGACGCCGAGGTCGGCCAGGGCACGGCGGGTCTCTTCGAGGATGCCGAGGTTGGACAGGCTGTCGATCAGCAAGCGACCGATGAGGAATTCCAGGGAAAGGTAGTAGACCCGCTTCTGGCCGGTGCGATAGGCGTCGCGGGTGCGACTCATCCAGCGGTCGACGATGTAGTCCCGAGCGGCCAGGGCGGTGGCCTGGAACCAGTCGTGGTCGAGGGCGTTGTCGGGGTCCTTGCCGACGGCGTAGGTGAGCTTGGAGAGGATGTTGGTACGGAGCGCGGAAACTTCGTTGGGCGAGATGAAGCGGGGTCTTGTCATCAGAATTGACCTCTGCAAGCGCTTGAGCTTTGTCTGAAAAGTACCTGCGCATCGGTGATGCTGCGTTGAAAATCAACTCAGAATGCTCATTTACCGCTCGTAAACTGCGCTTCCTTGCTGATTTTTGCCTTGTCTCACCTTCACTCGGTGACCTTTCAGACAAGCCTGGGAATCAGATCGCGAAGTGGCCGCGGATAATGCGGCGCGTGCCGTTCACCCTACTTTTAGGCGAAACGTCGGGCACGTCCAAGCTTTTTTCGACACATCAGACGGTTAGCCGTCTCCCCTCTCCGCTCTCTAGCCCGAGGTTTTCATCATGCGCAAGACCCTGCTCATCACCGGTGCAAGTCGCGGTATCGGCCGCGCCACGGCCCTTGGCGCCGCTCGCCGCGGCTGGAACGTCGCCTTCAACTATCGCCAGGACGAGGCCGCGGCCCGGGCCACCCTGGCCGAGATCGAGGGTCTGGGCGTGGAAGGCCTGGCACTGCGCGGCGACGTGGCCGACGAGGCCCAGGTGCTGGCGCTGTTCGAGCGCACGCTGGCGCGCTTCGGCGGGCTGGACGGCTTCGTCAACAATGCCGGGATCGTCGACCATTCCCAGCCATTGGTGGACATGAGCGCCGAGCGCCTGCGACGGATGTTCGAGGTCAACGTCTATGGCGCCTTTCTCTGCGCGCGCGAAGCGGCCCGTCACCTGTCGCGGGAGCGTGGCGGCCGCGGGGGGGCCATCGTCAATGTATCCTCCATCGCCGCCCGCCTGGGCTCGCCCAATGAATATGTCGACTATGCCGCCAGCAAGGCGGCGCTGGATACCCTGACCCTCGGCCTGGCCAAGGAACTCGGTCCGCACGGGGTAAGGGTCAACGCGGTGCGACCGGGCGTGACCCTCACCGACATCCATGCCAGCGGTGGCCAGCCGGGGCGTGCCGAGCGCCTGGGCGTGACCACACCATTGGGGCGTGCGGGTGACGCCGAGGAAATCGCCGCCGGCATTCTCTGGCTGCTGTCGGACGAAGCCTCCTACACCACCGGCGCCCTGCTGGATATCGGCGGTGGACGCTAGGGCCGGGCTCTGTACGAACAATCGCCGAGCGACGGTCAGGCGAGGCGAAAAACGCTGAGGAAGCGGAGTTTACGAGTGGTAAATGAGCATTCCGAAGTGTTTTCAACGAAGCATCACCAAGCGCAGGCATTTTTCGTACAGAGTCTAGTCGCGCCGGGGCGTGAGGGCATTGAGCACCTGTTGCGACAGCGCATGGTAGAGCGGCACCGGCATCAGCCAGCCGGAGACGGCAGCGGCCAGCAGACAGGCCGCCAGCACCGGCAGCGCCATGTCCGGGCTGTGGGCCAGCTCCAGGGTGATGACGGTGGCGGTCAGCGGGGTACGGGTGACACCGGCGAGGTAGGCGGCCAGGCCCAACAGGGCGCATTGCGGCAGGCTGATGCCCGGCAGCCAGTCGACCAGCCAGGGGCCCAGCGCCGCCCCCACCGCCAGCGAGGGCGAGAACAGGCCACCTGGCACCCCGGCCAGGTAGGAGACGACATTGGCGAGGAATTTCCACAGCAGGAAGTCGCCCCCGGTCACCGGCTCGCCGGCCAGGATGGCATGGGTCTCGGCATAGCCGGTGCCGAACACATGCTGGCCGGAAAGCAACCCCAGCGCCGCCAGCACCAGTCCGCAGCCGGCGGCGAAAGCCACCGGACGCCGCCCGCGCAGGGCGTTCAGGCGCCCCAGCCAGCCCCGCTCGGTGGGCAGCACCAGGCGGCCGTAGCAACCGCCCAGCAGTCCGCCGACGACGCCGATCACTGCCACGCCGATCCAGCCCAGGCCCCAGGTCAGGTGCAGATCCAGGGCGCCGAGATAGCTGTAGGGGCCGACGATGCCCAGGGTGACGATGCCGCCGAGCAGCACGGCGGTCAGCACCAGGCCGCTGAAGCGCTGCTCGAAGGTGTGGGTCAGTTCCTCGATGGCGAAGACCACCCCGCCCAGGGGCGTGTTGAAGGCGGCGGCGATCCCGGCGGCGCCTCCGGCGAGGATGAGTCCGGACAGGGTGCGGCGGCCATGCAGGCCGAGGCGCTTGCCGAAGCCATAGAGCAGCGCGGCGCCCACGTGTACCGTAGGTCCTTCGCGGCCCACCGAGCCGCCCACCAGCAGGGCGCCGGCGGTGAGCAGCAGCTTGGCCAGGGCGATGGGTGGCGCCAGCAGCCGGGCACGCAGATCCGCTTCGGGTCTTTCGAGGGTGGCGATGACCTGGGGAATGCCACTGCCACGGGCATCGCGCAACACGCCTTGCGTCAACCAGACCAGTCCGGCGAAGCCGAGCGGCGTCACCAGCCAGGGCCAGATCGCACTGTGCCGTAGCATTTTCTGGAAGAGGCCGAAGGAGGCATCGGCCAGCCAGGCGAAGGCCAGACCGGCCAGCCCTACCAGCACCGCGCCGACCCAGAAGGCGATGCGCTGGCGCCACTCGCGCAGCCGACGGCGCCGGCGATGGCGCAGCAGATGCAGCCGACGCCGGGCGGCGACTTCGGGATCGGTATCGGGAAAGACGGGATCGGACATGGAGAAGAGGACACCAGGAAGCGAGAGCCTCCCAGTGTAACCTCTTGTTACAGCGGTATCGTCAGGGTCCGGATCAGGCCGCGGGGACCAGTTCGGTGGCGGCTTCGTTGCGCTTGAGCACCGCGTAGATGACCCCGGTCACCAGACTGCCGGCGGCGATGGCGCCCAGGTACAGCCAGGCGTGGCTGATGGCGTTGGGAATCAGCAGCACGAAGAGGCCACCGTGGGGCGCCATCAGCTTGCAGTTGAACAGCATCACCAGGGCGCCGGTCAGGGCGCCGCCGATGACGCTGGCCGGGATCACCCGCAGCGGATCCTTGGCGGCGAAGGGAATCGCCCCCTCGGAGATGAAGCACAGCCCCAGCACCGAGGCCGCCTTGCCGGCCTCGCGCTCGCTCTGGGCGAACTTGTGCCGCGCCAGCAGGGTGGCGATGCCCATGCCGATGGGCGGCACCATGCCGGCCGCCATGGTGGCGGCCATGGGTCCGTAGGTCTTGGACGCCAGCAGGCCGACGGTGAAGGCGTAGGCGGCCTTGTTGATCGGGCCGCCAAAGTCGATGCACATCATGGCGCCGAGGATCAGGCCGAGCAGCACGGCATTGCTGGTGCCGAGATTGTTGAGGAAGTCGGTGAGTCGACTGAGGGCGCCGGCCACCGGAGTGCCGACCAGATAGATCATCACCAGGCCGACGATGAGGCTGGCGAACAGCGGGATGATCAGGATCGGCTTGAGCGCCTCGACGCTGGCCGGCAGCTTGACGTGCTGGGCGATGGCCTTGGCCACGTAGCCCGCCAGGAAGCCGGCGATGATGCCGCCGATGAAGCCGCTGCCCAGACTGGCGGCCAGCCAGCCACCGATCATGCCGGGCGCGAGACCCGGACGGTCGGCGATGGAATAGGCGATGTAGCCGGCCAGCACCGGGACCATCAGCTTGAACGCCGATTCGCCGCCGATCTGCATCAGGGCCGCGGCCAGGGTGCCCTGCTCCTTGAAGGCCTCGATGCCGAAGACGAAGGACAGGGCGATCAGCAGACCGCCCGCCACCACCATCGGCAGCATGTAGGACACCCCGGTGAGCAGGTGCTTGTAGACGCCCGCGCCTTCCTTCTTGGCGGGTTTGGCGCCCTCGCCCGCCGCTGGCACGGCGCTACCGGCCAGGGTTTCGCCCTCGGCCAGCGCCTTCTTGATCGTCGCCTCGGGTTGCTTGAGGGCGACGCCGGTGCCGCAGCGATAGACGCGCTTGCCGGCGAAGCGCTCGACATTGACCTCGATGTCGGTGGCCAGCAGCACCACGTCGGCATCGCGAATGGCCTCGGCCGGCAGCGGATTGCGCGCCCCTACCGAGCCCTGGGTTTCCAGGTGCAGGCGATAACCGAGCTTCTTGGCCGCGTTCTGCAGGGCCTCGGCCGCCATGAAGGTGTGAGCGACACCGGTCGGGCAGGCGGTGATGGCCACCAGCCGTGGCGTCTCGCTGGCACTGGCCGGTACGCTTGGCGCAGCGCCGCTGGCCGCCGGGGCCTGTTCCAGCACCTTGGCTTCGCTGGCGGCGCGCTGCAGGAAGGCATCGACGTCGCGCAGGGCTTCGGCCGGAGCGGCGCGGTAGACACGCTTGCCGACGAAGCGGGACAGGTCGACCGCTCCGGTATGGACCACCACCACCAGTTCGGCGCGCGCCACCTGGTCGTCGGTCAGTAGGGTGGCCTCGGGGCCGTCGTGGATCTCGACGCTGGTGGTCCAGCCACGGCGCTGGGCGGCGGCGTCCAGCAGGCGCGCGCTGAGCACGCTGGTGACCATGCCGGTCGGGCAGGTCGTGACGATGGCGATGTTCATGGGTTTACCCCTGATTCTTGTTCTAGCGGAAAGTCGGGAAGGACGCGTACCCGCACCTGGTCTTCGAAGGTGGCGAGTTGCGCGGAATCGTTGATGCCGAAGCCGATCTGGGTGACCGCCAGGGCCGCGATGGCGGTGGCCGTAGTCAGGGTGCGTTCCGGCGACTGGCCGGTGAGCAGACCGTGCAGCATGCCGGCCAGCAGGGAATCCCCCGCCCCGACGGTGCTCGCCACGGTGACCTTGGGCGGCTGCGCCTCCAGGGTCTGCTGACCGTACCAGCGCACGCCGTCGGCGCCCTGGGAGATCACCAGATGCTCGATGCCGAGGGCGCGCAGTTGCTCGACCAGCAGCGTCTGCTCGGTGGCGGTCTCGGCGGGTGCACCACAGGCTTCGGCCAATTCTTCGGTATTGGGCTTGATCAGCCAGGGACCGGCGGCCAGGGCGGCGCGCAGGGCGGCGCCACTGGTGTCCAAGGCCACCGGCAGGCCCAGCGACTTGAGCCGACCGACCAGCGCGGCCAGCCACTCGGGGGTCACCCCGCGCGGCAGGCTGCCGGCCACCACCACGGCGTCGTGGCCAGGGGCCAGGCGATCGAGGGTTTCGAGCAATTCCTGCTGGGCGGCGGCGGACACCTCCGGGCCGGGTCCGTTGATGTCGGTGATGCGCCCAGCGGCCTCGGCCAGCTTGAGATTGCTGCGGGTTTCGCCGGCGACCCGGACGAAGGCATCGGTGAAGCCGCGGCGGGCGAACAGGGCCTCGAAGGCGGTGGCGTTGTCAGCACCGAGAAAGCCGCTCACCGTCAGGTCGTGGCCGAGATCGGCCAGCACCTGGGCGACGTTGATGCCCTTGCCGGCGGCATGGACGATCACCGCCTCGCTGCGATTCACCGCGCCGGGCTTGAGCTCCGGCAACTGGACGGTGAGGTCCAGCGCCGGATTAAGGGTCAGGGTGAGGATACGGCTCATCGCAGGGCCTCCACGCTCTGCCGCACTTCCGCGGCAGTGGCCAGTTCCAGGGCGCGGGCGGCGCAGGACTGCACCAGGCGCAGCTCCAGTTCGCGCACCCGGGCCTTGACCAGCGGCACGCTGCGGGCCGAGACCGACAGCTCGTCCACGCCCAGGCCGACCAGTACCGGCACCGCCAGGGGATCGGCCGCCAGCTCGCCGCAGACGCCCACCCACTTGCCGTGGGCATGGGCGGCGCGCACCGTCATGTCGATCAGGCGCAGCACGCTGGGGTGCAGGCCATCGGCCTCGCCGGACAGCAGCGGGTGGCCGCGGTCGATGGCCAGGGTGTATTGCGTCAGGTCATTGGTACCGACGCTGAAGAAGTCGACTTCCGGAGCCAGCACCGGCGCCAGCAGCGCGGCCGAGGGCACCTCGATCATGATGCCGACCTGCAGGTCGGTGGTGGGGATCTCCAGGCACAGGCGGTCGAGGATGTCACGCGCCTGGCGCCATTCCTCGACCCGGCCGATCATGGGGAACATGATCCGCAGCGGCCGGCCGTCGGCGGCCTTGAGCAGGGCACGCAACTGGGTTTCCAGCAGTTCCGGACGGCGCAGGGTCAGGCGGATGCCGCGGATGCCGAGGAAGGGGTTCTCTTCCGGTGGCAGCGGCAGATAGGGCAGCGGCTTGTCGCCACCGACGTCCAGGGTGCGCACCACCAGCGGCTTGCCGGCCAGGCCATCGAGGGCGCGGCGGTATTCCGCTTCCTGGGTGGCCTCATCGGGCGCGCTGTCGTGGCTCATGAACACCAGTTCGGTTCGCAGCAGGCCGACGGCTTCGGCGCCCTGCTCCACCGCGGCGGCGGCCTGGGCGGTATCGCCCAGGTTCACGGCGATCTCGACGTGGTGGCCGTCACGGGTGGTGGCGCTTTCGAAACGGCGCGCTTCGGCGGCGCGGCGGCGCTCGGCCTGGACCTCGCGCTCACGCTGCACGGCGTCGATGCGACGGGCATCCGGGGCGATTTCCAGGGTGCCCTTGTCGCCATCCAGCAGCAGCACGCTGCGCGGCGCCAGGTCCAGCACGCGGCGACCGGCGCCGACGATGGCCGGAATGCCCAGGGCGCGGGCGACGATGGCGCTGTGGGAGCTGGCGCCGCCACGGGCGGTGAGGATGCCGCAGACGCGCTCGCGGTCCAGCCGCGCCACATCGCCCGGGCCGACCTCGTCCATCACCAGCACATAGGGTTCTTCAGGCTCGCGGGCGGATTCGACGCCGCACAGCTGGGCCAGTACCCGCCGACCGACGTCGCGCAGGTCGGCGGCGCGCTCGGCGAGCAGTTTGTCCTGCAGGGCTTCCTGCTGGCTGGCAGCTTCCTCGATCTGGGCGTCCCAGGCGGCCGCAGCGCTGGCGTTGGCCTTGAGGCGGGCGGCGATGCCCTGCTGCAGATCCGGGTCTTCCAGCATCTCCAGGTGGGTCAGGAAGATCTCGCGTAGAGCGCTGGCCTCGCTGCGCGCAATCAGCGCCTCGATATCCGCGCGTACCGCGGCCAGGGCCGCATCCAGGCGCTGGCGTTCGGCGGCGGCGCCTGCGCCGGTAGCGGGATAGTCGAAGTGCTGGGGTGCCACCACATGGGCCGGGCCCACGGCCAGGCCGGGGGCGGCGGCCACGGCCTGGGCGCGATCGCCCGGGGCCAGCGGCAGTTGTTCGGACGGGTCCACCAGGCTGATGGCGGTGACCCGGGCGGCCCCGGCCGGGGCCGGTGCGCTGGCGGTGACCGGTTCCACTTCCTCACCGAGACCGGCCTGCACAGCGCCGATCAGATCGTTGAGCGCGGCCTCGGCCGGGGTGCCAGGCTCGACGAGGAATTCCAGGGTCTGGCCGCGACGGGCCCCCAGCGCCAGCAGCCGCGACAGGCTCTTGGCCGAGACCGGGGCGCCGTTGTCGACGCGCACGCGGATCTCGCCGTCATAGGCCTTGGCCAGCCGCGCCAGCTCCTTGGCCGGACGGGCATGCAGGCCATGGGCGTTGGCCAGCACCACCTGGGCACTGGGCCAGTCCGGGGCGACTTCGCCGCCCAGGGCTTCGAGCACGGCGCGGCGGGAGGTGGCCTGGGCCAGCTCCTGGCCACGGCCGGCGACGAGCAGATCGCAGAGGCGTTCGAGCAGGGCACGATGGCCCTCGCCCAGGCTGGCCAGGCAGAACAGGCCGCGCACCGGCTGCTCCTGCACCTGCAGGGTCTGCAGCGGAGTGACGAAGGCCAGGCCGGGGCGTTTCACCGCGGTCTCGCTATTCAGCCACCAGAGGCCGTC
>Ga0157369_10004337_pt1 | contig 16744 bp, 14 predicted proteins | sample C25metaG_FD_113461 | JGI IMG/M metagenome (GOLD analysis project Ga0157369, IMG submission 113461) | Corn rhizosphere microbial communities from Kellogg Biological Station, Michigan, USA - C2-5 metaG | ecosystem: Host-associated > Plants > Roots > Rhizosphere > Soil | place: USA: Michigan... | reverse complement strand
TTTCGATCCCGTTCATCTGGGGCATGCGATGGTCCACCAGAAGCAGCGCAACCGGTTCGTTGCGCTCGAGCAGACGCTTGAGGATCTGTAGCGCTGCCATTCCCGAGTCGGCGCGTAAGATCCGGTACTTGCGGGCGTATCGCGCGCGAAGATCGCGCTCGATCGAGAGAAGTACCTCGGGATCGTCGTCGACTGTCAGAACTGCTGGTCGCGCCATAGTTGCTTACTACCAGTTTCCCCTACTGACAATTGTCACCTCCATTGCCTGACGGTCTGCACTGTTAGAAGACATCCGCGCGGCCGCAAGATGACTTCAGAGGTTAACTATGCAGGCTGCTAGCGTGCCAGTCAGTTTGAATCATGGAACGAGTTTTCGGACTGTAGCGGGGCTCACCCGCGTAACAAAGAGTTACGGTTCGCGGCGGGCGCTCGATGCAATAGATCTCCGTGTGAGCAGCGGCGAGATTCTTGCCTTGTTAGGACCGAATGGGCGGGGAAGACGACCGCCGTGAAGCTGCTGCTGGGAATACTCAATCCGGACGAGGGACAGGTGCGAATTTTTGGCAACGATCCGCGCCAGGCGCGCGGCCGCCAGCGCACCGGTGCCATGCTCCAAGTGGCCCGAGTGCCGGAGACGCTTCGGGTGCGCGAGCACATCGATCTTTTTGCTTCCTACTATCCGCACCCGCTCTCGATCGCGGAAACCATGGACGCGGCCGGCATACGGGAATTGGCAAACCGAAAATTCGGAGAGCTTTCCGGCGGTGAGAAGCAGCGCGCGCTGTTTGCCTGGGCCCTTTGCGGGAATCCCGACTTGCTGTTCCTGGATGAACCGACTGTCGGAATGGATGTAGAAGCTCGGCGCGGTATGTGGAAGCAGATCCGGGCCTTGGCCGCGCGTGGTAAGAGCGTTCTGCTTACAACCCATTACCTTGAGGAGGCCGAAGCACTGGCCGACCGCATTGTCGTGTTGCACCATGGCCGCATCATCGAGAACGGAACGGCCGCCGAGATTAAGAGCCGCGTGACCCGTCAGTTAGTGAAGTGCCGGACTCGGCTGCGGATCGAAGAGTTGATGCGGTTCACACATGTGAACGATGTGCAGCGCGACGGAGATTCGGTCGAGATTCAGACCTCTTCTACGGACGATGTTTTGCGCCAGCTCGTCCAGGCAGATCCCGAAGCGTGTGGCTTTGAATTGCGGAGCGGTGGATTGGAAGAGGCGTTTCTGGCGCTAACAACAGATTGAGGTCAAAAGCGATGAATGTGTACTGGAAAGAAACAAAATACGAATTTTTGAAAATGTTGCGAAACCCGCGATTCGCATTGTCGGCTCTCGCCATGCCGTTACTGTTCTACGTCCTTTACGCGGTGGTCATGTATAAGTCAAGACACATGGGCGGCGCGACCATGGCAAGTTACATGCTTGCCACCTTTGGTTCTTTTGGCGTGATGGGAGCCTGCCTTTTTGGCATCGGCCTCAATCTCGCAAACGAGCGCGGTCTGGGATGGCTCGAAGTGAAACGGGCAAGTCCCCTTCCGCCCGCAATCTATTTTCTGGCGAAGCTGACTATCGGAGTATTGTTTGGTGCGGTTGAAGTGGCGGTATTATTTGCGCTCGGCATCGGATTGGCGCATGTCCGGCTCTCGCCTGTAGATACACTGCGCATGCTCGGCATACTCGTTGCCGGTTCGATCCCGTTTGCAGCACTCGGGTTGGCATTGGGATACCTTGCCAAGCCGGATTCGGCTCCGGTTCTGGTGAATCTGATCTATCTCCCTCTGGCATTTTTTTCGGGATTGTGGATGCCGGTGGAATTTCTCCCGAAAGCCTTGCAGCATGTGGCAGTCTACCCCCCGCCTTATCATTTGAGCCGGTTGGCATTGGGCGTACTGGGCGCCGATCGCGATCACCTCTACTGGAATCACTGGCAATCGCTGGCATGTTTCACCGCCATCTTTCTGGGATTGGCAATGATCGGTTACCGGCGCGACAACGCGCGCCAGAACGGGTTAGCCTGAGAAAGACGATGAACTGGCGATCGGGATGGAAAACGTCCGAAAACGGGCCGAACCGGATGCCGCTGGTGTTCCTGTTCTATCTCGTATTCTGTTTCGTCCAACCGGCGCAAAGCCACGCTGGTTGGAAAACATGGTCGGCCACGGGCGCGGGGATACTTTGCTTTCTGGCCCTGTATCTAATCTCGTATGTACGAAGAGGCAGGCTTGCGCAATGGTCCCTCGCGGGCATCGTGGTCCTCGCTTGCGTGCTCGCCCCGATAAATCCGGGCATTTTTGGATTTTTCATCTACGCTGCTGCTCTGGCCGGTTTTCGATTTGAGGCCAAGACCGCCTACGTAGTCGTGGGCGGACTTCTGGCCATCGTCGCTGTAGAAGGCTGGTTGCTGCACGCGGGAATTTGGATGTGGGCCTATATTTTGCCGATAGTGGCAATTGTCGGCGTATCGAATATCCATCTGGCGGCCAAGAAGCGTGCCGACATGAAGCTTCGGTTGGCTCATGAAGAGATCGAGCACTTGGCGAAGGTTGCAGAACGGGAACGGATCGCGCGAGATTTGCATGATGTCCTTGGGCACACGCTTTCCGTAGTCGTACTGAAAGCGGAACTGGCGGCGAAACTAGCGGAGCGCGATGCGCCGCGAGCGCAACGGGAAATGAACGAAGTGGAGCAGATCGCGCGCGAGGCTCTCGCCGAAGTCCGCCATGCCATTCGCGGTTACCGCGCGCGCGGACTGGGAGAGGAACTGGCTCGGGCCAAGGCGACTCTGGAGATTGCCGCTGTACGAGCCGAATGCGAAGCTCCGGACATTGCGGGATTAACCGGCCGGATGTCGGCCGGGCAGGAAACTGTGCTCGCGCTCGTTGTGCGTGAGTCGGTGACGAATGTGGTGCGTCACGCGCAAGCCGCCGTTTGCCGCATCCGCCTCGAGCGCACTGAAAGCTCCTACCGCTTGGAAGTTTCTGACGATGGCCGCGGTGGCTCCGCCGAAGAGGGTAATGGTCTGCGTGGTATGCGCGAACGTGCGGAGGCCCTCGGAGGCGAGCTGAAGCGCGAGACCTCGCCAGGCACGCGCCTGACAGTTACCATCCCGCTCAGAAGCAAGCAAGAAGCGATCGCATGAGCGCGATTCGCGTGGTGGTAGCCGAGGACCAGACGATGGTGCTGGGCGCACTGGCTGCGCTTTTGGAGTTGAACGCTGATATCCATGTGATCGCGCAGGCCGGCGACGGCAAACTGGCATTACAGGCTGTGGAAGAATCGCGGCCCGATGTTCTGATTACCGATATAGAAATGCCGAACATGACGGGTCTGGAACTCGCGGCGGAAATCAAAGCACAGCGTATCCGCACGCGCGTCATTATTCTAACGACCTTTGCGCGTGCCGGCTACCTGCGCCGTGCCATGGACGCGGGCGCACGCGGCTACGTGTTGAAAGATCGTCCGGCGAACGAATTGGCCGACGCGGTGCGGCGCGTGCATCGCGGCTTGCGGGTGGTAGATCCAGAGCTCGCGGCAGAAGCCTGGGGCGATCCGGATCCTTTGACTGACCGCGAGCGCCAAGTATTGCGGATGGCCGGCGACGGCGCAGGCTCAAGCGACATCGCACTCAAGCTGCACCTTTCCGAAGGCACCGTGCGGAATTACTCATCGGAAGCTATTAGCAAACTAGGCGCCGCAAACCGCGTGGAAGCGGCGAGAATCGCGCGTAGCCGTGGGTGGCTTTGAGCGCGAAACGAAATCAGCCTTCCGCTTTTCGCGCCCATACGAGCGACATACGTGGCATGAGTACAACTACTCCGAAGTCGTCGATCGCCTCTTGCATTTGAGATAACGTCTGTGCCAACTGTGTGTCTGTGGTCAGACCCGCGTCGATAAAGGCCGAGCCGGCCTCTTCCACACTCCACTTCAGTAGATAGCGATTCTCACCTTCAACGATTGCCGGCTGATGGATCTCTAAACCAACGTCGCAAAAGCCCTCGCTGCTGACCAGGTGATAGAGATTCCGGCCGAGCGTGTAGTCGAGTCCACGGGTCGGACCCAGACGGCCGAACAGATCGGCAAAGGCATTTAGAGCAGTCGGCGGTGCGCTGCCGGCAGAAGTAAGATCGCCGTCTTCGACCACCAGGATGCCGCCGGGTCTGAGTAATTCCCGCATCTCGCGCAGGCACGCGGTCGGATCGGTAAGATGAAGCAGCAGGAACCGGCAATAGACCAGATCGAACGTTCCCCGTTCCAAGCCCGTGCTGTAAGCGCTGGCTTCGATGAAGCGCGTGTTGCGTAATCCTTCGTTCATGCAGAGCTGGCGCGCCTGTTCGACCTGTGCTCCATTGACATCGATTCCGGTGACACTTCCCGATGGCCCAACCATTTCGGCAAGCATGCGGCTTACGACGCCCACTCCACAACCGAAGTCCGCGACCTTCATTCCCTGGGTCAAACCTGCTTGTATCAGAACGCGACGACCGGCAGGCGAATAGATATTGTGAAGCACGTGCAGCCGGCGGACCGCCGCCGCGCCGGTGGCGAGCGAATATTCGCCCGGGCACGCGAGAACATTCGATGACATAAATTCCTTTCACTTATCTATGCGGAAGAAACCTCTCGACCGGCTCATGAATGCTCATACTTCCTTCTTGCGTAAGCCAGCTGTCGGATCCACGCATGCCCGGCGGCTCGCCGTGATCGCCTCATGCGACTCCGGCAACTTCAGAGTGCAGTCCCAGAGGCAAAACCTGATACGATCAAAAAGTACGTGCGCCGAGCCTTCGCCAGTTTGCTTTTTTCCTTACTGCTTCTGACGACTCTTATCTGGGGCGGTTGCATCTCGTGTGAAACGTACTTCATGTGGCCTGGAGCGAAAAGCTGTTGCGCTCCGAACGGTCAATGCAAAACGAAAACGCCCCAGCCGACGAAGAGCAGCCGCGAATGCAAACAGATTGCGTTCGATCATCAGAAATCGCTCGATCTTCATATTGATTTGCCGCTGGTCGCTATCGTAGCGGCCAGCTTGCCTGCGCCCGTATTCGAGCCTTTTCCGCAGGGGTCTGATCTTCATGTCGTCGAGTCCTCGCCGCCGGATTTACAAATCCTTCACTCCACTTTCCTGATCTAGTTCCCTTTCTTGCACTTCGCGATTCATTAAGTCATGCGTGCGTCTGCACGCTGCCTGCAATTGAGCCGCAGGCAAATGAAGAGAGGAGAGCGTCTAATGCAGTTCAGTTTGCCCTTAGCGGCGATGGCGTTGGCGACTATGCTTACGGCCGCGCGCCTGCACGCGGCGGATCACGGGCCGGTGTTCAGGCTTGCAACCCCGACAAATCCAAAAGGTGGATGGAGTTTCGATCTCGGCGTCAACGGGCGCAGCGGCACGGCCTCGAATCTCGAAGCGGAACTCACCTACGGCCTGACGCCAAACCTCAAGGTCGCTGTCTCGGGGCCGATCGTCTTTCAGGCAGATGCCTATCCGCGCTCCTCTGTCACGACGAATACTCCCATTAGCGGCGACTTCAGTGGATTAGCCTGGTGGCGGTTCCAGAAGAAGGATTTCGCCGGCAAACGGATCGAGAGCACTGCCGTTGCAGGTGTTCTGGCTCCTGGCCCGCAGGAGGAAGCGGGAGTGTACCGCGGTTTGAACAGCGGGCCCGGCTATCTGGTGGGAGGTGTTTCCGGCATCGCCTCACGCAGCCAGTACATCTGGGTGGGCGCCAGTTACCAACGCTATGCCGAATCGAAAGGCGACCGACGCCCGGACTTGCTTTCTTACACGGCAGTTTATGGTTATCGCCCGCAATCCTGGCGCACCGATTACCCGCGCTGGGACTGGCGCATTTTTGGAGAATTTACCGGCGAGAGGAGCGGCACGCTCCAACGGCAAAACGCGCCAGTGCCGGGAGTCAAGCGCGCCAAATGTTTTTCGGCCCCAGCCTCCTCGGCGTCTATCGCGCCATCGGAGTTGAGGCCGGAATCCAATTCCCCCTTTATCGCGATGTCGGGCCGCTCTATCCGAAAGAGCGCTACCGTTTCGCCATCAACTTTGCCTATTTTTTTTGAAAGGAACCTACGATGCGAAAAAGACTCTCATTTCTTGCTTGCATGCTCATGCTGGCTGCCCTTCCGGGCCGGGCCGAACTCCTTCAGGTCGATCTGTCAATTTTCGGCATGGATTGAATGACCTGCGCCCACGTGGTCGACGTGGCATTGAAGAAAGTGCCTGGCGTGGAGTCCGTCGAGGTGAGCTTAAACAAGAAGGGTCTCGCCACAGTGAAGCTGAAGCCGGGAAATACGGTCCAGGTCCCGCAATTCTGGCAACTTCTCCACGACAAGGGATACACGCCTAAAGCAACTGTCGTTTTAGTGCGAGGTGAGCTTACGGAGGCCCACGGACGGAAGCACCTCCGCGTCACGGGAACCAAAGACGTACTGGAACTGGTTGCCGACGCAAAGAATCCCGCTGCTTATAGCGAGGCTTCGACGAAACTTGGCCAGACCGTAACACTTCAGGGCGTGATGATCCCTGGGAAGAACTTGAAAGCGGCCGTGCCGCTTCAGATCAGTCAGATGAAGTAGGGAAGAAACAATGCAATCCACCATGAACCGTGCCTCGCCCCGAGTCCGCGTCGGAGCGCTTAGCTTCCTTTCGCTCTTTACGTCGCTCGGGACACTGCTGTGCTGTGCGCTCCCCTCATTACTTGTGCTGTTCGGGCTTGGGGCAACGATCGCTTCTGTGCTCTCGCAGGCGCCATGGCTCGTTACGATGTCCCATCACAAACACTGGGTGTTCCTCGTGGCGGGCCTTCTGATTTCCGGTAACTTCGTCTACATTTACCGGATCGCGCCGAAACTTCAAGCGAGAACCGGCGCCTGCGATCCGACTGATGCAGCTGCGTGCCAGACGGCAAGCCGGTTCAGCCGGGTTGTGCTCTGGTGCTCGGCGGTGCTGTATTTGATCGGGGCATTTACCGCGTATCTACTCGGCCCAATATTGATTCGCTTTGATTCCTAAGCAATTCGTGATTTCAGTTCAATGTGAAGGCATACAAAGTGTCGGCGGCCGCAATCAGCACATACTGCTTGCCGTCAACCATATAGGTTATAGGCCCATTACTTGGGGCGGCGGTCAAGCCCGCATGCCACAAGATTTTGCCGTTCGTCGGATCGAAAGCAATAAAGTTATTTCCATTGCTCGTAAACAGGAGTTTACCGGCTGTCGACAACATCGCAACCACTCCGCTGCCGCTAGGCCAGTCGTGACGCCACGCGGTCTTGCCCGTTTTGTAATCGATCGCAAGCAGCGCGCCACCCTCGTTGCCCGCCGGCCTGTCCACGCCGCCCCAGCCTTGCGGCCGAGGATCGGTGTCAGTCAGGTAATACATGCTGAACGTCTTATTGGTCCCGACGTAGAAAAGACCCGTTTCCGGATTGAAACTTGGTGGCGGCCAGTTTGTCCCTCCGTTTGAAGCCGGTGAAACCAGGACGCCATCGGTCGACGGAAACTTCGCCGGATCCGGAATGGGCTGCCCTTTGGCGTTCAGCCCCTTGGTCCAATTCAAGGTATCGATAAAAGGTTTTGTAAGGATATGCTGGCCGTTGGTGCGGTCCAGCACGAAGAAAAAGCCATTTCGGCTGGCCTGCAGCAGCAATTTTCGGGGCTTACCATCCACCTCACCATCCACCAAAACTGTTGTCTCCGTGGCGTCCCAATCGTGTACATCATGAGGAGAGACCTGGTAGTACCAAACCAGCTTCCCGGTGTCTGGGTTCAGCGCGACGATCGTGCAAGTGTACAGATTGTCGCCCTTCCGGCTCTTCTCCGCCATCACGGGATTGGGATTGCCTGTGCCCAGGTAATACAAATTCAACTCGGGATCGTAGGTTCCCGGAATCCATGTCTGGCCAGTCCCGTGCGCCGAAGCATATTCGTCTGGCCAGGTCTCGATTCCTGGCTCACCCTTGCGCGGCGTTGTAAACCATTTCCATTGCAGCGCGCCGGTCTCGGGATCGCGTGATTCGAGAAATCCGGGATTGTCCAAATGATCGCCGCCGATGCCGACCAGCACGTGATTACCGACGACGATCGGGGCGGCCGTAGACGTGTAGTCCAACTTCGGATCGGCGATTTGAACCTTCCAGCGCTCTTTGCCGGTTGAGGCATCGAGCGACACCAGATGACTGTCGGGCATTTCCACGAATAGCCAGTTTTCATACATGCCTACGCCGCGATTGCCGATGGTGCTGCCGGTATTGTGCGGGTAGGTATATTGCCACAACTCGCGGCCGGAACGGACGTCCACGGCCCAGACATTATTAGGTGAAGAGAAATATAAAATGCCGTTCACCAGTAACGGCATAGCCTTGATCACCACGCCGGTCGCCGCGTTGCTGCTTGTGAAGCGGCTCGCCCAGGCGAGCGAAAGCTGATGCACGTTGGAAGAATCGATTTGCGTCAGGGGGCTGAAGCGGCGGCCGGAGTAATCGCCGTTGTAGGTTGGCCATGACGTGGTCGGCAATTTCTTCAGCAGAGACGGGTCGAGGCCCTGTCCAAAACCAGACGGCACAAAAGCGCACGCCGCGAACGCGAGCAGAAGCGGTAAACGGAAAATTTTCATTTGAGAGTAGCTAGATACGCTGTGACGTTGTGGATGTCGGCGTCAGTATATTTACGCAACAGGTCGGTATGGGCCTGAATCGGGTCGCGAACTTCAACTTTTGGCGTGTCTCCGTTCCGCGTGAAGGAATGATATTGATTGTGGGAGTCGCGCAAGGATACGGTAAAGTCATCGATATGTTCGATCTTGCCCGAGACCGTCTCGCCCGAGGGCAGAGTTACGGTTGCGGTAAGACCTGTACTGGCCGAATCCTTGGCCCCACCGCGGCGCCGAGGAGAGCGTGGCAGTAACCATTGCGATTGCAGTGAAATGGGATCATGCTTTCCGGCAAAGCCAGCCAAGTCTCCGGTAGGCGAGTGACAGGAACTGCATCCTCCCGCGCCATTGAAATAGGCCTTTCCCTTCGCCGGATCGCCGCTTAAGACATCTTTGAATTCGTAGGTCGTCCGATGGCCCGCGGCATAAGTCTGGACGTGGAGCCAGGCGACAATATCCGCTATCTGCGGTTCTGTGAGATTGAGTTTGGGCATGCCTTTATCCGGGCGGCCGTCACGGATCACAGGTGCTATCAGTATGCCCTTTTCGTCGTCCAGGACAAGCAGAGAGCGGACCAGATCGGGGGCGCCTGGACCACCACGGGCGGTCGCGCCGTGACATCCGGCGCAGTAGGTGGCGAACGCTTTACCCCCACGCGCCACCGCAGCCGGATCTTCTTTTGATCCAGCAACGGCTGCCGCCGGGTTCGCCGGCGTGGCCGCCGGTTCCTGTGCATACAGACAGATCGCGCCAGCCGCCAGGAGCGCCAAGACGCATTTTCTTCTCATCATCATGATCTTAACGGTAGTCTGGTTACAGATGGTCAAGAACGTTCTGGGAACCGCGCTGCAAACTTGCTGTACCAATCCGCTGACCGGATTTTATCGCGATGGAAAATGCAACACGGGTCCGGACGATATTGGAAAGCATACGATCTGCGTACTGCTGAACGACGAGTTTCTCCAGCACCAGGCTTCCATCGGCAATGACTTGATCACTCCCCGGCCGGAATTCGGCTTCCCGGGACTCAAAGCCGGCGACCAATGGTGCGTCTGCATCGAGCTTTGGAAGAAATCCTACGAAGCCGGAATAGTAGGCCCGGCGCGTCTCGAAGCTACTCACGAAAAGGCGCTCGATGTGGTTTCGCTCGAAATGTTGCTGCAGAGCGCAAACCTGGATGGATCGCGCGCGAATTAACCTTCCGCAGTGGCTCGATTCTTGAGTGCCTTCATGTAAGCAAAGCCGTAGCCTTGTTCCGCATAATGTCCCCCGGTAAGGCCGGGCGTGTGATCGAGGATTACGATTCCATCGAAGCGCACATCGTGAAGCGCCTTCATGATCTTGTACATGTCGTAATACCCGTTATCCATAAACGTTTCCACGAAGTGTGGCAATGGCGCGCTGACATTGCGGAAATGGATCTTCCAGATCTTGTCTCGGCCGAAGTAGCGGATCATCTCTTCCGGATCTTTGTGTGTGAGTGCGCGACCGCCTTCCAGCCAGGTTCCGCAGCACAGACAAATGCCTACATTGGGACTGTTCGCGATCTCCAAAGCGCGTTTGTACCCTTCAAAATTGCCAAAGATGCACCGTGGCACGCCGGCGAGCACCGGTACCGGCGGGTCGTCCGGATGAATGCCGATGCGCACGCCCACCTCTTCCGCGACCGGTGCGACCTGTTTGATGAAATGCGTGTAGTTCTCCCAGATCTCGTCATTCGAGAATTCGCGGCCGTGCGAAAGCGGCTCCCGGAACGTCTTTCCGTCCCAGATGCCGACTTTGTCCGGGCTGGCGAGGTCAAACTGGCGTCCGGACGCGCCGCGAATCGTCGCGCGGCCGCTGTTCCAAATGCCGTTTCCCATGTGCGCGTAGGTCGTGTAATAAATACCGACTTGGCCCAGGTTGCGCAGGTATTGCTTGTAATCCTCAATTTTTTGGTCGCGGCCAGGTAGGTTCAGCGTAACCTCCGGCATGTTGTGCACGCTGGTGTTGCCGATGTTCCAGACGGTAATGCCTGCATCCGCGTAGCGTTTCTTAATTTGGAGAAACCCCTCGGCAGTGCGCAAATCCGGCGTTGACCCGACGCTTACGTACTCCGCACCGATTTGTTTCAAAAAGAGAAGCTCATCGTCGGTCGGCTTGGCCGACGATTGAGCACATAATTTAATGCCCGGTGCGTTGGGATGCACTTTGGCGATGGCGGAGGACAATTGCGTTTGAAAAAGCGCGGCCGTGCCCAAGGTAATCTTGGCAAATTGCCGCCGGTCTGGATGGGTTGAGGACATGCGGGTACCGTTACCTCCCTAAGCCTAATACTTTCAGGTTTTCGCCGGACAAGCAGAACCCTACTTTATGTAACACTTACCCCAACCCTTTGGTCTACGAAGGGACACTCCATAATGGTTGTTTTCTCCAGGCTACGGTGACGGAAGAAGATAATCAGGCATTTTTTTCCGCATGGCGCGATCGGCTGGGAGCATTGAAGAACGTCCCGCCGGTTTTGCGCATTGTGTGGGAGTCCGGCCCATGGGTCGTAGTCGCCGGTTTGATCTGTCGGGTAGGCGTCGCCCTGGTACCCGTCAGCACGGCGGCGGTTACCGGGTACATCATCGGCGCAGTAGCTGATATTTTCTGGTCGAAGAGAACCGCTCAGGAGTCGCACCTCTGGTGGCTCGCCGGGATCGAGTTCGCGCTTACCATCGCCGGCAACACTTTAGGTAGAGTTTCGGATTACTATGACGCGGTGCTGGCCGACCGTTACATGCGCTACGTCAGCATTCAGGTAATGGATCATGCCTCGCAGCTCGATTTGCAGGCCTATGAGAATCCGGTCTTTTATGACCGTCTTGAGCGAGCGCGCGTGCAGGCGACTGACCGGCTGGGGATGATCCAATCGATTGGGCGGCTGTTTCAACAGGCCATCACCACCATCTCGCTCTCCATCGCGATTCTCGTATTCTCCCCCTGGCTCTTGCTGGTTCTCATAGCCTGCCTGCTACCCGCGTTCCTGGGTGAGAGCCACTACGCTTTCCTTAGCTACGCGAAAAATTTCCGGCAAACCCCTGCCAAGCGCGAGCTCGACTATCTGCGTCAGGTAGGCGGCAGTAAGGAAGCGGCTAAGGAGCTGAAGCTGTTTGGCCTGAGCCGGTTTCTGACGGATCGTTTTACCAACATTTCCAACCGAATACTGGACGAAAACCTGGCGCTGTTGCGGCGGCGCCTGGTGGGTGTAACGCTGTTATCGACGCTCAGCACCACCGGCTACTACGGCGCCTACGTCTGGGTCATCTGGGAGACGGTGAACCACGTATTCAACATCGCCACGTTTTCCTTCTTGGTGCAAACGATTCTAAACGTGCAGAGCAACATTTCGCAATTGTTTTCGACTCTTTCGAGCATCGCTGACCAGGCCCTTTTCCTCACTGACTTACTGGCGTTCTTCGACATGAAGCCAACTGTTCAATCGAAGCCGAACGCGCTCCCGGCTCCGCGCCCTATCCGCAAGGGCTTCGAATTCCGCAATGTCTCGTTCCGCTATCCGGGCACTGAGCGGCTGATTCTGGATGGCTTGAATTTTCGTCTGAACCCGGGCGAGCGCATCGCCCTAATCGGTCAGAACGGGCAAGGCAAGACCACTATTGTCAAGTTGATCACGCGTCTCTACGATCCAACTGAAGGCCAGGTTCTTCTGGACGGAGTTGACTTGCGCGAATTCGACATCGAAGACCTTTGCCGGGAAGTGGGCGTAATCTTCCAGGATTTCATGCGTTACGAGATGACCGCGCGTGAGAACATTGCGGTGGGACGCATCGAGTTCCTCCCGAAGCTGGATAAGATTCGTGACGCGGCAGAAAAAAGTCTGGCGGACGGCGTAATTGGAAAACTGGCGGGTGGGTACGAACAGATGTTGGGCCGGCGTTTCGAAGGGGGCGTCGATTTATCGGGCGGAGAATGGCAGAAGCTGGCCCTGGCGCGCGCCTACCTGCGGGAAGCGCAGGTTCTGATTTTGGACGAGCCCACCGCCGCGCTCGACGCGCGCGCCGAATTTGAGGTATTCCAGCGCTTCAACGAGCTCACAACAGATAAGATGGCGTTGTTTATTTCCCACCGCTTCTCGACCGTGCGTATGGCCGAGCGCATAATTGTGTTAGAAAACGGATCGATTGCCGAGGAGGGAAGCCACGACCTGTTGATGGCTCATGGCGGCACTTACGCCGGCATGTTCGAGCTCCAGGCGTCTAGCTATCGATAGGATTGGAATGGCCGACCCTACTCTACAAATGGTCCAGCAAACAGGCGCCGACTCGTCCGAACGCTTCGCCAAGATATCTCTAGACGAGCAGACGCGGCTGCGCGCGCACGCGCATCAAACTGCGCGCGCATGTGGCTGGTTGCCGGGGCAACACCATTCCTCGCGGCCGCGCGAGATTTACCGCCAAAACCTGAAGCGGCTCAACGCGCTCGAGCGTGAGTTATACGATCTGCGCACACCTGAGCCGTCCGATGACCTCCAATGGCTCTACGACAATCTGCGTCTGGTGCGGTCGGAGTTGCAGGATCTACGCGACGCTACCCGGATCCTGGCCAAGCTGCCGCAAGTGCGCACGACCGGCGAAGAAGCTATTCCGAGATGCATCGTACTGGGACGGGCATTGCTGGCGGCTACAACCTACCGTTTGAGCCAGGCCGAATTCGCTTTTTACATAGAAGCGGTGCAGGAGATCGAACCGCTGCGGCTCGCCGAATTGTCAGGAATATTGACTGCGCTGAAGCTGGTGCTCCTCGATCTGCTCGCGAACCGCGGCTATCAAGCGCTTGCGGCCTTCCGGGCGGATGGGACAGCGGCTGCCAGCCAGAGCATTGGCCGCCTGGTCAACAGCCTACGCCTGATCGGTGGGATGGAATGGCGCGATACGATTGAAGGCCTTTCGATCGTGCATCGAACTTTATCGCTCGATCCGGCTGGCGTCTATCCGTGCATGGAGTTCGACAGTCGGGAAGCGTATCGGCGCCGCGTGGCGCGCGTCGCCGGGCACTCCGACGTGAGTGAAATCGAGTTGGCGCGTCTGGCCGTGAAGCTCGCCGAGGAGGCGAAGATCGAGCGTTCGGCGCATGAGGCATTGCGTGAACGCTTACGTCACGTCGGCTATTACCTGGTGGATGAGACCGGCTCGGAAGAACTTCTGCGCCGCGTGGGATACCGCCGCAGGCTGGGAGCCAGCATTCAGCACGCCTTCCATAAATTTCCTGACGAGATCTACATTATCGGCATCGAGTTCGTGACACTGATCACTGTGGTCGTGCTGATCATGAGTATTGTGCGAACGCATGGCGGCCAGGGTGTGATCCTCGGTGCACTGTTGCTGATCTTGCCGGCTACACAAGCGGCCGTCGAGTTGATGAACTATCTGGTGACCTCTGTCCTTACGCCGCGGGGTTTACCTAAGCTCGAATTCCAGAAAGCTGTGCCGCCAGATTGCGCCACCATGGTCGCAATTCCCACGCTGCTCATTAACGACAAACAGATTCACCAACTGGTAGACGATCTCGAAATTCGGTACCTGGTGAACCGCGACCCAAATATTTTTTACGCGCTGCTGACCGATTTACCGGATTCGCAGGAGCCCGCCGGAGACAAGGACCGGCGCGTGGATCTGGCGGTTCAGCTTATCGATGGTCTGAATCGAAGATATGCCGCTGAGCCGCATGGGGGCTTCTATCTGTTTCACCGGCATCGCGTCTACAATCCCCGGGAAGGCGCCTGGATGGGTTGGGAGCGCAAACGCGGGAAGTTGCTGGATCTGAACCAGCTGCTGCGCCACGCCTTCGACCCGTTTCCGGTGAAGGCCGGAGACATGGCGCGGCTCCCCAGGATTCGCTACGTGTTGACGCTGGATTCCGATACGCAGTTGCCGCGCGGCGCTGCCCAGCGCATGATCGGCGCGATGGCGCATCCGTTGAACCAGCCGCTGGTGGACCCCGAACTCAACATCGTGACACGAGGGTACGGAATTCTGCAGCCACGCGTGGGCATCAGCGTACATTCCGCTTCACGTTCGCGATTGGCCAGCATCTATTCCGGTCAAACCGGCTTCGATATTTACTCCCGCGCGGTGTCGGATATCTATCAGGACCTGTACGGCGAAGGAATTTTCACCGGCAAGGGAATCTACGACGTGGACGCGCTGCGCCAAGTGCTCGAGCACCGCTTCCCGCGCAACGCCCTTCTAAGCCACGATCTGATTGAAGGCGCTTACGCCAGGGCGGGGCTTGCTTCCGATATAGAAGTAATCGACGATTATCCGTCGCACTACAGCGCCTATAACCGCCGCAAGCATCGCTGGCTGCGCGGCGACTGGCAAATCGTGCGGTGGATACTTAATAAGGTCCCGGACGAATCGCGGCGCCTGGTCCGCAATCCCATCTCTCTCGTTTCGCGATGGAAGATTGTCGATAATTTGCGTCGCAGCCTGATGGAACCGGCGATATTCGCTCTGCTCGTGGCCGGCTGGTTCTTTCTGCCCGGCACGCCGCGCTTTTGGACGCTCGTCACCACGGCGTTGCTCTTTCTCCCAATTTATTTCCGATTGATTTTTGCCCTGATCCGCGCCATATCGGAGCGAAGCTCGATGACCGCGCGGGATGCTGTTTCAGACTTTTTTACCTCTCATGTCAGCATTGCGCTGAACATCGCGTTCCTGGCGCATCAGACGCTGGTCGCGATCGATGCCGTCGTGCGGACGGTGATTCGTAGTGTAGTAACGCATAGCCGGCTGCTCGAATGGGAAACCGCGACTGAAGCCGAGTTGGGTATCCGGAAGCGAACTCCGGTTGACATTTATCTCAATTGGATTCCGGTTCTCAGTCTCTGCCTCGCGCTGGGACTTTTTTTCAGGCCCGAAGCGGCTCCGTACGCTTTGCCATTTCTCGCTGCCTGGTGCTTTTCGAAGTTGATCTCCAGCTGGATCAACCGCTCGCCGCACCACGATTTTGAGTTATCGAAGAAGGAACGGCGCTTCCTGCGCGACGTGGCGCTGCGCACCTGGCGTTATTTTGCCGAGTTCAGCAACGAGAAGAACCACTGGCTCATCCCGGACAATGTGCAGGAAGAACCCTTGAAAGTGGCCGAGCGCATCTCACCCACCAATCTCGGGTTGTTGTTCAATGCCCGCCAGGCCGCGTTGGAATTCGGCTACCTCACGTTGCCGGAGTTCCTTACGCTAACGGAGCGAACGCTCGAGACGATCTGGAAACTGCCTCGTTTCCACGGGCACTTGGCCAACTGGTACGACACCACAACCCTCGAGCCCTTAGGTTCTCCTTTTATTTCGAGCGTCGACAGCGGAAATTTCGTAGCGTCGCTCTGGAGTTTGCGGCAGGGATGCATCGAGCTATCGCGTCGTCCGCTGCTGGGAGACGGAGCGCTGGAAGGGCTGGTCGATTGCCGGCGTGCCGCCAAGCAACCTCCCAAGGATTCGGGCTTCTGGTCGTCGCTCACTGCGAATCCAACACCTAAGGCTTGGTTGCCCCGCCTGCTCGGGCGCGATGCCGTGGCCGACCAGAATCTGGCGGCGCGCCTCGAAGCGCTGCGCGCTTTAACGCAAGATTTTCTGCCGTGGCACCTGCCCGAATACGAGGTCTTGCGGAAGCTAGACCGCTCGATCTTTGAGTGGCCCGGAATGCCGGCGCCCGTCTCTGGTAACGAGTTTTACTCAGCACTGGAAACGCGCCTCGAGACGCTCGAGAGCGCGTCTGAGCCGGCCAGCGATGTGGCTCTTCAGGCGGGGCGTCTGCGCGCGACGCTTGCTGGCTGTCGCGTCCGGCTCGAAGAAGTTGCCCGGCGTCTCGAATCTGTCGCCTCCAGTTGCGAGCGCCTCTCAAACGAGATGAGTTTTCGCATGCTGGTGCATGAGGGCCGGAATCTGCTGTCGATCGGCTACGATGTCCCCGCTGCGAAGCTCAATGAGTCCTGCTACGATCTGCTCGCGTCGGAAGCCCGTGCGGCCACATTCATCGCCGTGGCAAAAGGCGAAGCGCCGCAGGAAGCCTGGTTCCGCTTGGGCCGCCAGCATACTGTTTG
>Ga0157369_10004336_pt1 | contig 16746 bp, 10 predicted proteins | sample C25metaG_FD_113461 | JGI IMG/M metagenome (GOLD analysis project Ga0157369, IMG submission 113461) | Corn rhizosphere microbial communities from Kellogg Biological Station, Michigan, USA - C2-5 metaG | ecosystem: Host-associated > Plants > Roots > Rhizosphere > Soil | place: USA: Michigan... | reverse complement strand
GCTTCGCCCACGGTTCCATAGCCGCCGGGCATGGCAATCATGCCGACCTGGCTGGGAATCATGACCTGCGAACGATGCACCTGGCTGATGAGCGACAGCGGACGGTTGCGCACCTCATCGTAGACGCGGCCAATGTACTCGCCGAGCACGCCGATCGACAGCAGGAGCAGGCCGCCCATGAAGAACACGGAGGCCGCGACTCCGAAGGCAGCTGTGACGATGGGGCTGGTGGGCAGGGCCATACAAAGGGCAAGAAGCACGGCGATGCTGCTGGAGACGCCCATCAACGCGAAGCTGAGCCGCAGAGGCTTGTAGCTGAAGCTGGTGATGGCGTCCATCGCGTACTTAATGCGGCTGATGAACGACAGCTTGCCCTCGCCGCCGGCGCGGTCATTGCGGTCGTAGTACACAATCGAGTTCTTGTAGCCCACCCAGGCGCGCAGGCCGGGCAAGTAGCGATTCTTCTCGCGCAGGGCTAGCACGGAATCGAGTGCCTTGCGATCCATGAGGCTGAAGATCCCGGCGTTCAATGGGATGGGATAATCCGCGAGCATGCCAAGAACGCGATAGAACATGGGGAAGAGCAGGGCCAGGAGCTTGCGGCTTTCCTGCCGGGTGCGGCGCACGCCCACCACGACCTCTGCGCCTTCGCGCCAGGCATCGATCAACTGGGGAAGCACCTCAGGAGGATCCTGGAAATCGCCGTCCATGAGGATAACGGCACGCCCGCGCGCGGTCTGAAGGCCCGCCGAGATTGCTCCCATGTGTCCCCAGTTACGGGAAAGCTCAACCACCACCACATGCGAATCGACGGCTTGCAGTCCTTTCAGCAGCTCAAGGGAGGAGTCGGTAGAGCCATCATTTATGTAGACGACCTCCCAATCATCGACCACGCCTTTGAGGGCGGCGGCAACAGCCTCGTGAAAACGAACAATGAGTTCCTCTTCGTTGTAAATGGGAACAACTACTGAGACCATGAAATCAGCTCCTGGATTCTTATTTACGTGCAAGCGCACCTTGTCGTTCTATCTTGCCTTTTGTGGCTCGTACAACTTTTGCACCGCGACAGAACTCTATTCTGCCTGGAGAACCCGAACTCGCCAGCGAACTTCGGTCGGTGTCATCACCACGACGTACCGTGAATGAACGGGCTGTGCGGCCATCGTTTTGCCTTTGCTGCTTACCTGCACGTCGTACTCGACGTCATCAACCAATTCAACCGATAGCCCTTCGGGCGAATAGAAAACAATTTGAACGTCGTGCGAGCGATCTTTATAGGTAGTTTGAATTCCTGCCTTTGCCTGTTGCTGGATCGTCTCAGTCAATTTTTGCTTTGCGGCGCCCACGAAGTCCCGGTCAAGCAGCTCCGGACGGTTTGCAGCCAGCGCAGCTCTTAGACTCTCCCATGATTCGATGTAGTTTTTGACCACCGCGTTTGCGGTTTGATCAGCAAGATTTCGCGGACCATCGAGATTGGGCGGCGTGACATGCACCGACACCTGTGCCCCGACGACAGCTGCGGAGGCGCTAAGTGCCATAATGCCAACAAGAACTGGCTTGAGCATGCTCACTTCCCCCAATGAATCTCGTTGCCCAGCACGACGCCGCTGGCAACGGTAATGTTGGCGCCCGGAACGGCCGGCATTTCAACTTTGGCGACACCCCGTTTGAGGGGGACATCGACCGTAGTCTGGCCGCCACGATAATTCTGGGTAAAGGTGACGACGGTGCCGTCGGGAATTGCATTCCCGCTGCAGTCGCGCACGGGTTCGGTTTCGAGCGCGATGCTCTTTCCGTCAGGCTTGGCGCTCATCTTGATCGCGCACGGGTCGCCGGGAACCTGCTGGATCACGCGCACGACAGAGACTCCGCCGGCCTTGGCAACAAAGTGGGCGGCGCCCTCCTTGGGCGAGGAGTCGAGGGCGACCCACGCGGACCCGTTCTTTGTCTGTACGGATCGGTTTTCCGGGGCGGTGTTGGGGGTTGAGATGTCGAAGTTGACCGCAATTGGTTTGGTAACCAGGTTCTTGTATGCGTCGAACAGATACACCGCGCCGGTAATGCCATTGCGCAGCCCCACAGGCAGGCGCGATGGACGGGCTAGAAAACTAACGTCTGCCACCTTCGCTGGAACCATATCGAAGGAGGCCACGTCGTTCGGTGCGGTAGAGAGGTAGGCGATGTAGTGGCCGGCGTTGAACAGCGTGCCCTCCGGGATGGAAATTGGAGAGCCGGTCTGCACCTCGCGCTGGACCACGCCGCCCAGACCGACGATGTAAAGAGTCGCCTGGCCGCTGCCGCTGCTCTCGATCGAGAACGAAGAGCCCGCGTCGACGGTCTTTGGAACCGTGAGTGCTTGCGCTCCGAGCACGGGCGCGGCCGCCAGCATTACTCCGCCGGCGAGCGCTGCAAGACTGCCCCTCACGCCGCACCTCCCATGCTGTAGGTGGAGACCACAGTGCGCTGGCTGGAGATCTTGCGGGCCAGGTCTTCCGGAATATGAATGGTGAACGGCACCGGCGTCTGGGGCAGGAGCGCGCGGTCAACGTACTGGTCCGCCACCCACACCAGGTTGCCGGACTGATCGTAGAACGTGCCAAGCACGTGTGCGATATTGGCTATCTGTCCGCTCTGGTTCACTACCTGGCCGGTGAGCGACGCGTTGGGAGCGGGGTTCAGCTTCTCGTTCTGAATCTCGATCACCGGGTCGGCCGAGGCCGGGATGAGTTGCGAGAACGGGTGCATATCGACGCTTGCCACCTGCGACAGTTTGACCTCAGGAAACTTGATGAGGAACGGAGTGATGGCCTTGGGCAGCAGCAGATGCGAGATCTTGTCAAAGCTGCCCTCGGTGGCAATCGGCTTCTGGTTCTTGTTCATCACCGTTGCAGTGACGGACACGTAGGCGGGGACCACATCCTCGTTGAGCAATTCGCCCATGATCACCATGCCTTCGGCGCGCTGCACCGGGTGCATATCGACGATTTTGACGTGGGGAGCGTCGACGTCCTGTGTTCCCCATTCATCTCCCGCACCGCGGTAGATCACGTCCCAGCGGAGGTAGTTCACCGGAATGACCTGCGGCGGCAATGTGGGCTCCTTGGTGAGCGGCCATTCCGCCTGCCAGCCGTTGCCGTTGTGCACCAGGTGCACCTTGCGCGTGGTAACGGCATCGCCGACCACGGTTGCCCAATGTAGCTTTACCTGGAACTCCGCGTCGCTGTCGGTCTGGTGCAGCGGATGAAATTCGAACTTCTGCAACTTGGAATAGGTGCGCAGATTGGGATAAGCGCCCACGAGATCGTGCAGGAAATCTGTCTCCGTAAACGAAGTCTTGTTGGCCAGGCTGTCATAGGCCCGCGTCCAGGCTGCCGATTTGAGTTCGTCCCCCAGGTTCTGAAGCGCCGCATCGGGCGTTGCGTTGGAACGTATCAGGTGCTGCCGACCAAGGTAGAACTCGGCGGCCTTCACCGGCCAGAGTGTGCCAATAACCACAAAAGCGACTGTCGCAGCGGCAAGGGTGATTGCAAGCATTCGTCCGTTCTTCACGATGCCAACCTCCGGCCTACCAACGTTTCTTTCGTGGGGTGAGGTTCTTCCACCTCAAGCTCATCTTCGCGACGGCGCGAAGGAATAAAGAGCACTAGAATTGCCAGAATGCTGCTGCCGAAGGGCAGGATTCCCCAGAGGATCCCCTGCCATGCCGGCGGCATCTGCGGCGCATTCACGGGCTGGAAAGGTGGAACGCCGTCCTTGCCCCAAATCGTGATGGTTCCGTCTTCGATGCGATCCACGGGACGCCATCCGGCGAAGGAGAGAAGAGGATCGTAGTAGTTATCGCGCACTAAAACCCACTTCAGGCCGTAATGGTCCGCGTGATTGAGAATGGCGCGCAGCGAGTCCAGGCCTTCCTCGCCGAATAACTTCGAACTGGTGAGGGCGCCGACGCCATACTTGGTCAGTTCAGGCAGCAGACGCCCGGAGTTCCAGTTGCCGTCCTCGCTGGGAGCATTCGTCTCCATGGCGAGGCGTGGAATTTTGAAGCCGAATCCAAGCGTGATGTAGCTGTACTTGTCGTGGCCCGCGCGGTTGAGCCATTGCGCCGCGGTGTCCACGCTGAAATTCTCGGCCTCTGGCGGATGATAGGTCGTCCAGCCCACCGCAACGGCGCAGGTGGTAGCGGCGAGCACTCCGAGCGCAACGATCCCCTTCATACGGAAGCGGTCAATGACTTCGGCGGCGAGCAGCCCGACGATGGGCATCGCGAGCAGGGTGGCCCAGTAGCTGAAGCGCTCCATCGTGAGCACTTCAAAGGCGCGGCCAAGCAGGACGCGACCAACCGGAGTGGTGCCGCCCAGACCGATCAGGAACGCCACCCAAAAGCCGATCAGCAACGGGCGCAGCCGCACGATGGCGGCGCCGCGGAGGAAAATGAACGGCAGCGCCAGGATCATCGCGCCGTAGGGAACGATGAAGTAATTCACCCCATAGAACGGCGTCAAGAGGTAGTTTGCGCGGCTGGGATGGGGGATCGGGGTCTGGGTCACGGGATACTTCAGCAGTGCGATCCAGAACGGGAGTATGACTACGATGACTGCCGCAACCGTGAATACGACCATGACGATGGTGCGGGCTAACATGCCGCCGGCGGACTCGCCGTCGTCCCTGCGGCGATCGAGGAAAGCCAGGAATGTAACCGGCAGGGCGAAGAAGAACGACCCGAACAGCAGCGTCGCATGGTGGGCCGCCGCCGCGGCTGCGAAGAGCACAAGCGTTTTGATAAAGGGTCGCCAACCTCCGCGCCGGATCCACTCATACAGGAACGGAAGCGCATTCAGATAGATCGGGGCGGCGCAGGTCGTGCCAAGCTGGCCCGCGTTGTAAACCAGCAGGCTTTCCGAGCCCAGAAAGACGCTTCCCAGCGCCGCCAGCGATGCGGCGCGGTCGTCCACCCACAACCGTGCGAAACGATAGACACCCACAGCCAGGAGCAGGATGGCGATGAACTGTACCACCATGTAAGCCATGTCCAGACCGAAAACGTGCGAGAACACGGCTACCCACTGCTGCGGGAGCGGCGGATACGTCGTCTGGGAGAATCCTGCATACCATTTCGTGTTCCACGGATCGAACCAGTGGTGCAGGTAATGCGAGGCAAAGAAAATGTGGAAGTTCGTGTCGTAGGACTTGAGCGGCAACTTCATGAGAAGAAGCGGCAGGTGAACTGCGACGACCGCCATCAAAATGAGGCTGATTGGTATCGGCCGTTGAGACGGCATGAGCGACTCAGAGTTCTTCACAATAAGCCTCGTGGAAAAGAGCGAAGAGTCAGAATCCCCCCGAACGTGCTCTTTCCGGTTGCGTCGCGCCCAAAATTCCGCCATCCCGAACGGGCAGAGAATTCCATTTTGAGGAGGATGGTCAGACGCGCATCTTGTTCGATTCGGTGAAACCGTGTGTGGGTTGCTTCCGCAGGCTGCCAAACCAGGCCTCAGAACGGAAACACAGCCTAACTTCGAATCCAAAGCCAACATCGAGAGCAGATTCGGAATCAAAACACGTAACGAGAGTCTGCCCGCTTCTGGCCTGGGGTTCTTTTTCAATACACCAAAATGATCGAACGATTTGCATCTTTGAAGATCGCCTGTTTTGTATGGGCATTGGCTGGAACCGTCTGCATGGTGAACGCGCAGACATACCAGATCGGCCCCGATGCGTCCAAAAGCCCCCAAGCGAAGCAAAATAAGCCTGCGAAGAAGGAACAGAAACAGCAGGGCTCTTCGCTGGGTTGGGGTTCGAATATCCAGAACGCACGTATCGCGCGCGCTGCGGTCATGGCGCTGCAGCATGGACAGAAAGCCCAGGCGCTGGATTATGCGCGCAAGGCCGTGAAATCTGCGCCAAACGATCCTAAGCTGTGGTTCCTGCTGGGCTATGCCGCGCGCCTGAACAATCGCCTTCAAGAATCGGAGGACGCCTATCATCACGGGCTTTCGCTCGATCCGAATTCGCTGGACGGCAGGTCGGGCCTGGCGCAGGACTTGAGCATTTCAGGGCGCACGGGAGAGGCGATCAAGATCCTGAACGATGTGGTGACAGCGGATCCCCGGCGGCGCGCCGACACCCTGCTGCTGGGCGAAATGCACATGCGCACCAAGGACTACCAGGGCGCCGTCGACTTTCTCAACCGCGCGGAGCACCAGAGGCCGGATGCGCGTTCCGAGGTCCTGCTGGCCATCTCGTACGAGCAGCTCAAGCGCATGGACATGGCCAACCATTTCCTGGAAATCGCCAAACATCGCGATCCCAATAATCCTGACGTGGAACGTACGCTGGCCGGCTATTACCGCAATGTGGGCAAGTACGACGAGGCGGTGAAAGAGCTGAAGGCGATCAAGAATCCCAAGCCCGACATACTGGCGGAGCTGGGCTATACCTATCAGTTGGATGGCAAGCTGACCGAGGCGGCCAAGACCTATGCTCGCGCCGCTAACGCGGTGCCCAAGGACATGAAGATGCAGCTTTCCGCCGCAGAGTCGGCGGTGGCGGCCGGCGCACCGGAAGACGCCGATCCTTTCCTGAAGCGCGCTGCGTCGATCGATCCGGACAATTATCGACTGCACGCGGTTCGCGGCACCATTGCCCGCAATCAGGACCGGGACGAGGACGCCATCAAGGAGTACCAGGCAGCCTTGGCGTACTTGCCGGCGAACGTGACCGAGGGGCCGCTCTACGGCATTCAGCTTCACGTGCAACTCATGCAGTTGTTCAAGTCGCAGGGTGACGACAACTCCGCATCGCAACAGTTGGCGACGGCACAGCAACAGATCAACGCGATCAACCAGCAGGGACCGGAGCGCGACGCGTATTTGCGCCTGCGGGCGACCATCAAGCTGGCGTCGGGGAATCTGGATGGCGCGCTGGCCGACGTACACGAAGCGCTTGCCGCGAATCCGAAGAGCATCGCGGATCTGCAACTGAACGGCGATGTGCTGATGAAGATGGGTCGCACGGAGGACGCGATCAGCGCCTACAAGCGCGTCCTGGAGCAGAATCCAAAGAACCGTTCCGCCCTGATCTCGCTCGGCTTTGCGTCGCGCACCGCCAACCGTCCGGATGAGGCGGAGAAGTACTTCAGGCAGCTGGCACAGGTGGATCCATCTTCGTACATTCCATACCTTGCACTGGGCGATCTGGATACCTCGCGCAAGCAGTTTGCATCGGCGCAGGCGAATTACACCAAGGCGTTCCAGTTATCGCCGAAGCGCGCAAACGTGGTGACCGGCGGCATGAATGCGGCGATCGAAGCGCACAACCTGAATCTTGCCGGCGACTGGCTCAAACGGGCCACCGAGGCAATGAACCGCGATCCGCGCCTGTTGCGGGAAGAAGAGCGCTATTACAGTTTCAAAGGCGACTATGCAAAATCGGCGGAGATTGGGGAGAAGGTCCTGCCGTTACTGCCGCACGATCGTGATGTGGTGGTGTACCTCGGTTACGACTTGCTTCACCTCGAGCGCTGGGACCAACTGCTGAAGCTGGCGACGGACAACATGTCCACCCTCCCCAAAGAGGCCGATATTCCGCTGTTTGCGGGCTACGTGCATAAGCACCAGGGCAAAAGCGAAGAGGCGCGAAAAGACTTTACCGAGGCGCTTGCGCGCAATCCGGAAGTTGTAACCGCGTATGTAAACCGCGGATACACGGAGAACGATCTGCACGATCCCAAGTCGGCTGCGAGTGACTTCGAAGAAGCTCTCAAGCGGGATCCGAAGGACGGTGAAGCGCACCTCGGATTGGCGTTTGCGTACCTGAATCTCGATAAGCCGCAGGCGGCCATAAAGCAGTCCGAACTGGCGGAGCAGACCATGGGCGACTCCAAGGATCTGCATGTGATTCGTGCCACTGCGTACGGTCGCGAAGGCATGCTGACCAAGGCCGAGGTCGAGTTCCGAGCCGCATTGAAGTTCGCGCCGGACGACGGAGCCATTCACGCCGGCCTGGGAAATGCCTTGTTCTCAGAGCACAGGTATCATGACGCGGTCGACGAGTTGAACACCGCGGCGAAGGACGCTCCGGATAACGCGACGACATACGCGCTTCTGGCGCGCGCCTATGCCAGCCTGGGCCAGCGCGATCAGACAATCGCCAACGCGCAAAAGGCTGAGAAGCTCGCGCAAGGCGCCCCTATCCCCGACAACGACGTGCAGGAGCCGCTGCAGAGCACCATCTACGTCGCCACCGGCGAGGCATACAGCACCCTGGGCGAGGACAAGGCCGCGATGGATCGATTCAAACTGGCGCTTGATACTCCCAAGAGCAACCGCGTGAGCGTCCGCCTCGCCATCGCCCGCCTGATGGAGCAGAAAGGACACGAAGACGACGCGGAGAGGCAGATCGGGCTCGCTCTAATGGAAGCCGGCGCGGGCGAAACCCACCCTGTTTCCGGCGCCCAGTTCGTGCAGGTGGCCGATCTGTTCCGCGGCATGCATGAGTTCGAGCTGTCTGAAAACTACCTGCAGCGCGCGAAGATTGCCGGCGCGCCCGATGCGGAAGTGCGCATCGGGATGGCAAACAATTACCTCGCGGTCGGCGACACAACTCGCGCCAAGGCGGAGCTTGCGGCAGTGAACATCACAACCGACGGCGGCCCGGACTATCAGTACCTGCTCGCCCAGGCAAACGTGTTTCGGCAGGAACACCAGTCGGCGGAGGCATTGACGTCCTTTGCGCAGGCGTCGGGCGCCGAAGGCGAAGACGAAAGCGCGCAGCAGGGCCTGCTCCAGTTGGGTGGCGAAGAGGGCTGGCGGGTCACGCCCAACCTCAGCGTGCTGTCAAACCTGACTGTGAGCCCGCTGTTTGAAGACAGCACGGTGTATGAGCTCGACGCCAAGCTGGATGCCAGCTTTGCCGTTCCGCCCAGTGACACCAGCCTGCTGCCTCCGCCGCGCTCCTCGTTGCAGACGCTGTGGACCGGCGCGTATCACCTGCACTTGAATCATGCGCCGCCGGCGGGCGGGTTCTTCCAGGTGCGCAACTCCCGTGGCCAGATTTCCGTCCCAGCCACGAACTCGATCGTGAATCGCGACACCACCGATTTCACGCTGAACTTCGGCGTCGCCCCCACATTCCGGCTAGGCACCAACGCGATCTCCTTGAGCAGTGGGGTGCAGACGACAATCCGCCGCGACTCTGCCTCAAGGGAGTCCGCGCGTTCGATGGATCAGAACCTGTTCCGCGAGTACACCTACGTGAGCACAGGATCGTTTTTCAACGCGATCTCAATGAACGGATACGTGATCCACGAGTCCGGACCATTTACTCAATCCAACCTGAATTCGCGGCTGTTCACGGCGGCAGTGAACTTCCGCGTCGGATCCCCGTGGGGCAGAACCGCAATGTTGACCGGGTGGGGCCAGAGCAAGCAGACGTTCACCCCGCGCAACTTCCAGAACTATTTCACGTCGTCCTACATCGGCCTGGAGCACCGGTTTGGCGAGCACCTGAACGTGCGCGCGATGCTCGAAGATGTGCGCGCGTGGCGGGTGATTGATAGCCGGAGCGGGACGGCGCAGAATGTGCGTCCCACCGCATGGGTCAGTTACGGCTTCATGCGCAACTGGGACCTGCAGGTAACCAGTTCCTATTCGAGCACGCGCAGTTTCCACGTATACGATGCGGCGCAAAATGGCTTCTCACTCAGTTACGCGTTGCCGGTGCATCGCCGAATCGACGACGAAGGCGGCCCGGTAACGCTTGCCTACCCGATTCGCATCACCGGGGGCGTCCAAACCGAAACGTTCTTCAACTTCCCGAGCGGCCATAACCAGCTAGTCAGGCCTTATATCGGCATCACAATATTTTAAGGCGGGTAAAAAACCGATGAAGATTTGCCTGGTAGGCGCATTTCCACCGAGTGGACGCCAGTTAAACGAATATGCGTTCCACGTCGCCCGCGAACTCCGGCGGCATGAGGATATAGAACTCACGATCCTCTCAGACGAACTCACCGAGTGCGAATTCGCCACCGACGAACACGGCAACCCAATCCCGATCGAGGAACAATCGGAGTTGCCCGGCTACAACGTCGTCCGCTGCTGGAAGTTCGGCAGTCTGAGCAACCCGGTGCGCCTGCTCAACGAAATCCGCAGAATCAATCCGGACGTGGTCTGGTTCAACCTGGTCTTCTCGAGCTTCGCAACGCCCGATCGGCCGGTCGCCGCATTCGCCGGACTTTCCGCGCCGGCGCTGGTACGGGCCGCCGGGTATTTTACCCATATCACCCTTCACCACATCCTGGAGCACGTGGACTTCGGCGCGGCCGGCGTAAAGCGCGAACGCCTGTTCCGAATGGGCACGAAGTTTGCCACCCGCGCCCTGCTGAAAGCGAGTTCGGTCTCAGTGCTTCTACCCGGATACCATGAGACGCTGCTGACCAAATATGGTGCGAAGAATGTGCTGCTGGGTACCCATGGCACGTTCGGCACGACTGCCACTCCGCCCGACTTCAGCAAACGCGGCAATCCTGACAAGCGGATCCTCGCCATCGGTCACTGGGGCACCTACAAGCGCCTCGAAACGCTCATGGAAGCGTTCCCCAAGGTGCTGGCGCGAGTGCCGAACGCGCGACTCGTGGTGGCGGGCGCGAATCATCACACCAAGGCGGGCTACTGGGAGTCGATTCGCGAAGCCCAGCCAAAACACCTGCCGATCGAGTTCAGGGGATACGTGCCGGAGGACGGCATTCCCGAACTGTTCCAGTCCACGTCAATTCTCGTGCTGCCCTATGATTCCGCGACGGGATCGAGCGGACCTGCGCACCAGGCTTGTGAGTACGGCGTGCCGGTGGTCAGTGCCGATCTGCCCGATTTCCGCGCCATGGCCGCGGACGAAGACATGGCCATCCGCTTCTATCAACGCGGCAACGCGGACGATCTGGCCGACCAGCTTCTGGCCATTCTGGAATCTCCCGCAATGGAATTGGAAATGGCCGAGCACAACTTTGCGGCGGGCGTGGACATGACCATCACCAACGTGGTCAGCAACTATCTGCGCTGGTTCCGCCTGAACGCGGCCAAGCGGTCGCTCCGCGCTTCCGGTACGAGGTCACAGGGCCGCCCGGAAGTTGCGGACGCTCAGACGAACACCCCTACGGACTGGAATCTGCGGCCGGCGCTCATCGCCCAGCCGTCTGAGGTTGACGCGATCGACCGCCTTGACTCCGCACGTAGATTCGTTGACCGCGCCGACTATTCTGCGAACCGCCGGGCGACCGATTAAGGCACGCGACCGATTAAAGTATCTGTTGATCCTCGTTCAGGCAGCAAAGAGAACCGGCGGCACTCGGCCGCCGGTCTTTTTGCATTCACGTGATGCGCCCCGGGATTGCTTCCTGCGCCGCTACGAGGGCTACCTGCTACTCGATCGAAATTTCCGTAGCGACGTAGCGGCTGCCGTCGTAATCGGCGGAGATGCGAACGTGCTGCCCGGGGCGAAGACGGCTTGCCGGGTCACGCGTGGGATCGAACGAGATAGCGTACCTCTGGTTGGTCCGCGGATCAAGCAGTGCAAGCGAGCCGGCGTGGATGTCAAGCTCAGCGAGAGTTCCGCTGAAGATGAACGTCGCTCCGGGCGCAGCCAGCACCGAAACCTCCTGGGCAATTCCCTTCCCACCGTTATCGGCCGCGAACTTGACCGAAACCAGCGCCCCCGGTACCAAATCGCTGGTTCCGGACTGGATCGACGAGAAGGCGGACTGCCCGAGGCGCTTGAAGGAAGTCTGCGGCGAGACGACGACTCGGAACGCCTGCCGGCTCCCTGACGCGACGAGCATCAACACGCCTGAATCCGGGGTGTAGCTGAGAACGCGTCCCTCAAAATTCCCGCCCGGCTGGCTGGAGAGGATGTGGATGCTGATGGCGAACACCTTGGCGTCGCGGCCATCGAGCGCGGTCTGCACGGATGCATGCGCGGCTGGACCGAGCTCGCGGAGGGAGATCTTCTTGCCGTCGTTGAAGACTTGCGTGCGTTCGTCGTAGAGAATTTTCATCGGCTTGGCGCCATAAATATTGAGAACGAACTGGTCTCGGACCGGATCGACAGTGCGGATTGAACCGCCCAGAATGGTGCTTTTGGCTTTGGGGAGCGGAGGCATGTCCGTGCGCTTTGATGAAGATGCGCCCGATGCCAGGGCTGCCGGTTGAGCGGAGGCTGCACCCTCCTGTTGAGCCGGTTGAGCGTAGCCAAGGCAGGCCATGCCAAGCATCGCCACAAGAAAAAATCGTTCCATTTGAAAGCACCTTATCTGCGAAGTCGCAATTAGACATCTAATTGGATGAGATGGAAGCATGAGCGGTGGTCTGGGGACACCCGCCATACAAACTCCGGGAGCAACACCCCTGAAAACGGTGCATCTAATCAATTGCGCCCACATATCTCTCTAGCAGCTTCGGGGCCTCGTCTGAATGAATTTTGCAAGGCACATGTCGAAGACTTCACTTACGTTGAGCGTCGCACTTGCCCTCGTGGCCATGGGTGGATGGAACCATGCCTGGGCGCGTGAGGGGCATAGGATCCTCATTCCCCTCCGCAGCCGGCTCAGCCCGGTGCAGAAGCTCAATCGCGAAGGCGTGGATGCCGTGAAGCATCGCGACTATGAAAAGGCGCAGAAGCTGTTCTACAAGGCGTATCTCTACGATCCGGCCGATCCGTTCACGCTGAACAATCTCGGCTACATCTCAGAGGTTCAGGGACAGCTTGACGAGGCACATCGGTTTTACCAATTGGCAGCGGAACAGAGCAGCGACGCCAACATCGACCTGAGCAGCCAGAAGCATCTCAAGGGCCAGCCGATGAAAGCCGCGCTGGTGGAACTGAAAGACCGCACGATGCGCCTAAACCGCATGAATATAGACGCCATGCGGCTGCTGCAGGAGGACCGGAACTTCGAGGCAATCGACCTGTTGAAGCAGGCGCTGGCGCTCGATCCGCAGAACCCGTTCACGTTGAATAATCTCGGCGTGGCAAGCGAGGGGGTATCGGATCTTGACGGCGCTCTCCGCTACTATCAGCAAGCCGCGGCGTTGGATTCCTCGGAGCCCGCCGCCATCACGCTGGACCGGTCGTGGCGTGGAAAGTCAGTAACCGGCATGGCCCGCACCAGCGCCGCTCGCCTGCAGAGGCGTATGCAATCGACGGACCTGTCTGAAAGCAAGGCAGTCATGTACACCCTGCGCGGCGTGCATGCTGAGAACCAGAACAACTGGACGGAGGCCCGGCAAGACTTCCTGCATGCCTACGCCCTTGATGCATCGAGTGCGTTTTCTCTGAACAACCGCGGCTATGTGGCGGAACGCGAAGGTGACCTGGAGACGGCGCAATATTTCTACGAGAAAGCCGGCAGCGCCGAAAACGCCAACCAGAAGGTCGGGCTGGCAACGAGGCTTTACGCGCAGGGCCAGCCGCTCCAAGCCATCGCTACCGATAGCAATACAAAGGTCGGCAGCGCGCTCGAGGTGTACAGCCAGCAACGCAAGCGCGAATCCGGGCCGGTGGAGCTGACCCCGCGCGGCGGCACCCCGGAAGCAGCGCCCGCTCCCAATTCGAATCCTGGCACCCCGGAAACCCCGGAGCCCAACCAGCAACAGAATCCTCAATAACCTAATAGGGCCAGTGCATGAATACGAACTCGACTGAGCAGTTCCCTTCCTTCCAATCGATGAGCTTGCTATCGCGCCTGCTCCTGGTGCCGCAGCGCGATGACACGTCCACGCATCGCATGATGAAGGAACTGACGCGCGATATTTCGACCATGTCGCACGAACAATTCGATGACATGCTGAGGTTGGCGAATCTGAATCACGTCGTCATGCGCGGCATGCCCATGTTCGTGGAAATGATGCGCGAGATCGGAGACGAGTCACGGGCAAAATGGGCTCTGGACGCCCAGGCCGTGGAACAATCGCGCATCAATAATGCGCTCGAGTTTCTCGACCAGATTTGCCGCGCCATGCACGACCGGGGAATCGACGCGACCATCATCAAGTCGCTCGATCACTGGCCCGATCTTGGCAGCGATTTGGATCTCTATACCAACGCGAGGCCGGAAGATCTCATCCACTTTATGAGCACGCAGTTTAAGGCCACTCTGGCGCCGCGGAGCTGGGGTGACTGGCTGGCCTGCAAGTGGAACTTTGAAATTCCGGGACTCCCTGAGTCCGTGGAGGTTCATATTGGGCGTCTGGGTCAGACCGGCGAACAGAGCGCGATCGCCGCGACGCTCCTGCAGCGCACCCGGCACGTGGAGCTCGCGGGGCGGACGTTCCGGGTCACCTCAAAGTCCGATCGACTTTTGCTCTCGACGTTGCAGCGAATGTACCGTCACTTCTACTTTCGGCTTTGCGACATCCTGGACAGCGCGGGGCTTGTGGAGAAAGACGGGGTCGATTTTCATGACTTGCGCAAAGTGGCCACGACTGCCGACATCTGGGAGGGCGTGGCAACCTATCTCACCATCGTGTCCGATTACATGGAAATGTATCGCGGACGCGGTCTCACCCTGCCGCAAAGCGTCATGGCCGATACGCGGTTCGGCGGCGAATCCGTCTTCTATGCCCGCGGATTTATCCGTGTGCCGATCATGCCCCAGTCCGCACGTCTCTATGGAACTCAGCTTGCGGGCATTCTCAGAAAGCGGGAGCTGCACAACGGAGCCCGGCTCAGCCTGCTGCCATGGCTTGCCACGGCCGCGGTGGTTGGCCAGAAGCTCACGGGCAGCGATAAAGGAATCTGGTAGAACAAACTCCGCCTGGAAGGTCAAGGCGGTTAAACCCTAGTTACAGCACTTAGAGATGTGTTTATGGCATTTGGACGAGTTTCACGAGAGGGGGGTGCGGGGCTTTAACTCGCAACGAAGCGTATGAGTAATTACGGATCTTCAAATCCCGGTACGCGCGGGCGGCTGATCGTAGAGAGCACAGGCAGGAAGGTGGCGGGACCCAGTGCGTACAACCGGTCCAGCCTTGCCGTTGACCTTGACGACGTGCCCGAGCAGATGCCGCTACCGCGTCTCGTGCCGGCAACCGCCGCGCCCGGAGTGATGGTGGGTGCGCCGACGTTCATGGGACTTGATATGGCCACGGCCCAGCGCGATCCCACCTCCAAGTGGGTCTCTGCGGTCATTCACGTTGTGGCCATCGCCGCCATTCTCTGGCTCGGATTCAGGGTGAAGAACACCTTCGTTCCGCCAGTGAAGACGGAGCCTGTGAATATCACGCTTTATGCTCCTCCGCCGCCTCCCAAGGTACTTCCCGTCGCGCCCAAGGTGGGCGGCGGCGGCGGTGGTGGTGCGCACCAGGTGGTGGAGCCGATCAAGGGCAATCCCCCCAAGGTCGTCGCGCCCAAGATGACGGTGACCGCGCCGCAGATTCTCAAGGTCGACAACCCCAAGATGGCGGCTGAGCCGAGCGAGATCGTCAAGATGCCGGATAATCCGAACCTTCCCAACCTGGGTCTGTCGAATTCGCCTCAGATCGCGCTGGCCTCGCAGGGCAAGGGCAGCGGCTCCGGATTCGGATCGGGCGCGGGCGGCGGCCTCGGAATGGGCCACGGCATCGGCGCCGGGCCGGGCAGCGGCGGCGGGTATGGCGGCGGCCTGATGAGCGTGGGCGGTGGCGTCAGCGCGCCCCAGGTCATCCACTCCGTGCAGCCTGAGTTCACCCAGGAAGCGCGCAACGCCAGCTACCAGGGCAGCGTGTCGATTCAGCTCATCGTGGACGCGCAGGGCAATCCCCAGAACGTGCACGTGACGCGGCATGCCAGTTATGGACTGGACGAGAAGGCCATCCAAGCGGTGCGCCAATACAGGTTTCACCCCGCCATGTACCAGGGACATCCGGTTGCGGTGCAGATCGTCATCGACGTGGACTTCCACCTGCATTGAGACACACGCAACCTGGAATTGCGAAGGGGAGCCGATCAGAGCTCCCCTTTCTCTTATTCCCCGCAACACTGCCCTGCTCAGGGAATGTCCGAATACACCCCGGCGGCGATTTCGCGCGCAGCTTCCGCTACATTCTCCGGGCGTCCGAGATCGCGCCAGCGATATGCGTCGGCGCGGAAGGCGCAGATGCGTTGCCCTTCCCCGGCCATTCGCAGGTACGCGGAGATGATGGAGAAGGCGCCGTCTTCCGTCAGTTGTGAAAGCAGGCGAGGCGAGATTACGTGAATGCCCGCGAACGCGAGCGGATGCGCCGACGGACAGGCGCGGGCCAATTCCGGCTCACCATCGCGTCCCACCTTCCGCCCGCAGAGCTCTCCGTCCCCGTCGAAAAGCAGGTAGCGCGAGGTAGCGCGATCCTGCACGGCGAGGGTAGCCAGTGCGCCGCGCTGCTGGTGAAAGCGAACCATTCGGGCGAGATCGATGGTGCTCAACACGTCTACGTTGTGCAGGAGGAAGGGCTCGTCGGAGCTGCTCTCGGTAAAAAACCATGCGGCCTTTTTCAGACCGCCTCCGGTATCGAGCAGCTCATCTTCGCGCGAAACCTCAACGTGCATGCCGAACCCGCTATGGGATCGCACGTATTCGATGAGCATATCGGCGTGATGGTGTGCGTTGACGATGACATCGCGCACGCCGCACGCCCGCAGACGCTCGAGCGTGAGCTCAAGCATCGTCCGCCCCGCTACTTCGACCAACGCCTTCGGGCGATCCTTGGTGAGCGGCCGCAGGCGGGTGCCGAGCCCGGC
>Ga0157369_10004334_pt1 | contig 16750 bp, 12 predicted proteins | sample C25metaG_FD_113461 | JGI IMG/M metagenome (GOLD analysis project Ga0157369, IMG submission 113461) | Corn rhizosphere microbial communities from Kellogg Biological Station, Michigan, USA - C2-5 metaG | ecosystem: Host-associated > Plants > Roots > Rhizosphere > Soil | place: USA: Michigan... | reverse complement strand
GTCAACGATGTGTATGGCACCACGCAGCTTCTCAATCCGCTCGCGGTTCCAGGCACGCTCCGCTCCAAGTACCAGACACCGTTCGTGAACCTGGCCTACACGTTCACACCGGCCTGGACCGCAAAGGCGGACTACAACTACTACAGCTACGGCGAGGACGGCCCCTCGGGTCCGACCGCGTCGCGCAACTTCCACAGCAACATGTACACACTGGGGATGCATTACCAGTTCTGAAGTGCGACCGGGGCGATGACGCCCAAGCAAGACCCCGCCGGGAAGTGCTTTGTGACTCCCCGGCGGAATATGCCACCGGGCCCACGTCGCCGGTTCTTGTGAATCGGAGTGCGCCCCCACGGTAGAGACGCAATGAAAGGAGTCTCGAGAGTGAATCGAATAATCAGAGTGGCGGGAGTGGTCCTGCTCGCAGCATCGGCGGTTGCGCCCGTGCTCGCGCAGAGCGGTGCAGACACATACAAGGCGAAATGCGCCATGTGCCACGGAGCCGCGGGCATGGCAGACAGCGGAGCGGGGAAGGCGATGAAAGTAAAGCCGGCCACCGATCCCGAAGTGAAGAAGATGACTGAAGCCGAAATGGTCGCTGCGGTCACCAATGGCATGGGCAAGATGCAGGCGTTCAAGGGTAAGCTCACCGACGACCAGATCAAGCAGTCGGTCGAATACTTCCGCACGTTTGCCAAGTAACTTTCGTTCGGCTTGAATCAAGTACGATTGCGTGGGCCGGTAACATGGTGCTTTCAGTTCGGCGACTCGTGCTAACAGCCCACGCATTGTTGTTAATAACAGGACGGTACGTCACAAACTGGGCAGGCAACTCTCGATAGCCGGCCGGGTTTTCAATTTCAAGGAGAACGCAATGACAAAGATGATTCGGTCCCAGGTGGTGCTGGCCATGGTAATCGCGGTTGCCGGCACTATGAGTTTTGCCCAGTCGGGCGAAGCGACTTACAAGGCTAACTGCCAGAGCTGCCACGGCACCACCGGCACCCCGAACGCCGGAATGGCCAAGATGATGGGCATCAAGGCCGCTGCGGAGTACAAGGACAGCGCGAAGGAGCAGGAAGAGGCCGTCAAGAACGGCAAGGGCAAGATGAAGGCCTTCTCCGGCAAGCTCACCGATGAGCAAATCAAGGACGTGGTCGCCTATTTCCGCACTTTGAAGTAGGATTCGGCAGTAACGCACTTGATCCTGAAGTGAACATCCATGGCCCGCACAGGGCATCTCCTGGCTCGCTCGATTGCCAGGCAGGCGCGATGGAGCGGGCCAGTTTCATGCAGTGATTTGGGAGTGGTCACTTGCCTTTATTCGAACGATTCCGCGAAAACTGGGTTCGCCCCGCTCTATTCTTCGGCAACAACCCTGTCAGTCTTCTCGGAGGCGCCATTACCACGGCCTCCGGCGCGACCATGATCGGCTACTGGCTCTTCGATCTGATCGGACGTCAAAACGATAACCCATATCTCGGCATCATCTTCTTTCTCATTCTTCCCGCCCTCTTCATCCTGGGGCTCGCGCTCATTCCCGTCGGCATCTATCTCCGCCGCAGGAAATTGCTCAAGGCCGGAACCATCCCGGCCGCGTTTCCCAAAATCGATTTCAACGACCGCATCTTCCGCCACGGCATCGACATCGTTCTCGTCGCCACCGTGGTCAACCTGCTGGTTGTGTCCGTCGCCAGTTACCGCGGCGCGTCCTACATGGATTCTCCCCAGTTCTGCGGCCAATCCTGCCACGTCATGCATCCCGAGTATGCGGCCTACCAGGTATCGCCACATGCCCATGTAGCCTGCGTGGAATGCCACATCGGCGCCGGCGCAAGCTCCTATTTCGAAGCCAAGGTGAACGGCACCAAGCAGCTCATTGAAGTCACGCTGCGGCCCATGCACGGCGTCGCCCCTAAGCTCATCCCCACCTATCCCGAGCCGATCCCATCCCCCGTGCACAATCTGCGCCCGGCACGCTACACCTGCGAAGGCTGCCATACGCCCACGCGGTTCTATGGCGAAAAGCTGCTGGTCAAGTCGAACTTCGCCGATGACGAGCAAAACACCGAAACGCAAAGCGTTGTGGTGCTCCACCTCGGCGGACGCGATTCGCTCTCCAACCTGCTCGGCATCCACGGCGTACACACCGGCCACATTGAATACATAACCACCGATGAGAGCCGCACCACCGTCCCGTGGATCGAGCGCACCAATCCCGACGGCACCAAGACCGTCTACACATCCTCAGCTCTCAAGGGCGAAATGCCCAAAGGCGAGCGCCGCGTTATGGATTGCATCGATTGCCACAATCGCGCCGCGCACACGATGCAGACCGCCGAGGATGCCATCAACCGCGACATGGCCGACCGCGCCATCAGTCCCGATCTGCCCTGGGTCCACAAGGAAGGCCTCGCGCTGCTCAAGGCCAACTACGCCAGCACGGCCGAAGCGGAGCAGAAGATTCCCGCCGGCCTCGAAGCCTTCTACCGCACCCAGCATCCTGATGTGTACGCCGCAAGGGCGAAAGACATCCACGCCGCGGGCGCAAGCCTCGTCGGAATCTTCACTCACAATGTGTTTCCTGAAATGAAGGTGACCTGGGGCACGCATCCCAACCACATCGGGCACATGAGCTATCCGGGATGCTTCCGCTGCCATGACGGCGACCACAACACGAAAGACGGCAAGCAGACCATCAGCAATGATTGCGCTGCCTGCCACAACCTGCTGGTCGTCGACGAGAAAAAGCCGAAAGTCCTGCAGGACCTCGGCATTCAGCAGTAGGCTTTCACCGGGCTTCTCCTGTGCCCGCAAAGAAGGCAAAACAAAGAGCGCCAGGCGTAAGCCTGGCGCTCTCTTTGCCTGCCGTCCATTCCTTACTGGGGCTGCGTCGTCTGAGGCTGTGTCGTGGTATCGGGCTGCGGCTCCGTCGGCTGCTCTGCGCCCTGCTTGGCGCCGTTGGCTGCTCCCTTGGTTGTGTTCTTCGTCTTCCTCCACGCCTTCTTGGTGCCGCGCTTGGTGGAGTGGTACGCATGCTTGGTTCCGTGCTTGATGGCGCGGCCGGTATCCTTCGCCGCATCCTTGCTTTCGTGGCCAGCCCGCCGGGCGTCCTGCTTGGCCTGGGATCCGTTGTCCTGTGTGGTTGTGTCCTGGGATGGCGGGGTTTGCGTCTCTTGACTCCATCCGGAGAGCGGTACGCACATCAGCGCAGTCCCAAGAAGCATTGCCGGTACGTGCAATTTCGTCTTCATGCATCAACAGATTCCCATTACCCCTGCGGAGTTGGTTTTGCACCCCATTTTGCCCGGCCTACAATATCCCCGGCCCTCAAACGTCTTCATATCTGGATGAGCAAGGCATCCGCGCCATGACTTCGATCATCGAGCAGGACCAGAAGATCGCGGAAGCCCTGGCGCAGCAATCCCAACGCTTGCGCAGCTTCATCCGCGGGCGCGTTCCCTCCGGCGCCGACGTCGAAGACCTCGTTCAGGACGTTTTGCATGAACTGGTCAGGGCATACCGCCTGCTCACGCCCATCGACACGGTCAGCGCCTGGCTGTTTCGCGTCGCCCGCAACCGCATCACCGATCTGTTCCGCAAAAAGACGCCCGTCCTCTTTTCCGACCTCGCAGAAGACGGAGAAGAAGACGAGCCGCTCGCATTCGAAGATGTGCTTTCCTCTCCCGACCCAGGCCCGGAAGCGGATTCGCTTCGCCTGGAACTGTTCAACGCCCTGCAGGCCGCCCTCGATGATCTCCCCGCCGAACAACGCGCCGTTTTCGTCGCCCACGAACTGGAAGGCCGCAGCTTCAAAGACATCTCCGCGGAAACCGGAATCGGCATCAATACCCTGCTCTCCCGCAAACGCTACGCGGTGCTCGCAATGCGCACGCGCCTCGAGAGCCTTTACCAGCAATTCCCGCAGAATTGAGGATCGTTATGAGAAAGAAATGGTGGATCGCCCTCGTCGCACCCCCGGCCATCGTGCTCTTCGTCTGGGTCTTCGGCGAAATCGTCATGCACCTTTGGAACTGGCTCACGCCCGGCCTCTTCGGCTGGCACGCCATCACCTTCTGGCAGGCACTCGGCCTGCTCGTCCTCTGTCGCATTCTGTTTGGAGGATGGGGCAACGGAGGCGGTCAGCGCGGCCGTCGCAAAGGCCGCCGCAACGCCGATCTCTGGGAAGCCATGACACCCGAGGAGCGCGAGCAATTCCGGCAGCGCATCCGCACCCGCTGCGGCCCCTTCGGCTCATCCGGCACCCAAACCGCATCCGGAAGCCAACCCGCCTCCGGAAACTAAATGATCCGGTGCCTAAACTACGGAGCCGGAGTGAGCCGGCTCCGCGGACTGCTGACTAACCTTGCCCTGGCCAGGGTCTTGTAACAGGACACGACTTCAGTTCCAGCGATAAGCTCCTCATTCTAGATGCCGGACTCGACTCAAGGTCCTGTTGTAACCGTAATGCTCCTCATTCCGGCCAGTGTGGTTGACTTGCTTTGCGAGTCAGTCGCAACCGCCGAAACAGTGTGCGTTCCAAGCGAAAGCCCCGAAGCGGACACTTTCAGCCACCACCCTGAGTTGGGATAGCCCTTCACATCGGGACGGGACAATCCAACTGTCGCGTTGCCGATCGTCGTTCCATCGATCAGGATCTGCACCTGGCTGACCGGCGCGCCATCCTGTGGATCCGCCGCCCAGCCGGACACCACGAGGCTGCCCGCCTGGCCCACGTTGGTCGATTTCGTCGAGGCATCCACCGCCTGGTCCACGAAGCCGAACGGCGGCCCGGTGCTGACAGTCGCCACGGTGAAAGTTGTCCCTCCCAGCGTCGTAGAGCCGCCTAGTGAATTGGTCGCGACGGCCGATAGCGTGTGCGTCGCAAGAGAGAGCGAAGACACAGCATACGTAAACGACCAGCCTGAGTTCGGGTAGTTTTTCACATCGGTACGGGACAAGCCCAGCGCCGCGTTGCCGACCGCCGTTCCATCGATCAGGATCTGCACCTGGCTGACCGACGCCCCGTCGTGCAGATCCGCAGCCCAACCCAACACCAGCAGATTGTCCGATCGGGCTACGGTTGTCGAGCGAGTGCGGGCATCCACAGCCATGTCCAGGTAGCCGAACGGCCCCGGCGCTGTTTCCGTACCGCTGACTGAGATCGATTGCATGACGTTTGTGCCGTTCAGGTTGTTGTCAGTCAAGCTGACCGATTCGCTGAGGGAAGTGCTGGGTCCGGCTACGCTGACGAGAAGCGGAGAGAAGTTAATGCTCAAAGTGCAGGAGGTTCCGGCCGATACGGTTCCGGCGTGGGGGCAGTCGGTCGAAACGCCCGAATTCTCGGGGAAGTCCTTTCCATAGGCGGTCTTGCTGATGATGATGTCCTGGTTGCCAATATTCTCAATGGTTACCGTCTGCGGGCTGTCCTCGCTAATCCGGCCGGCTTCGGTTGTGCCGAATTGGAGCGATGGTGGGTTACTGGGGTCAAGCTTCTGAATGGAAGGGACCACGTAGAGGCTGCCACTACCGTCCACCGCCACGTCAGCATAGCTTGAGCTTGAGAGGAATCCGCCGAGCAGCCAGATCGCGCAGTCGAAAGTGGTGCATCCGGCCGGCACCTTCAGCAGGCCGGTGCCCTCGCCGTAGTCGCCACGAGAGGTCACATAGATGTCGCCGCTGGCGCCTAGCGCGACGCCTTTGATCGAGTAATAGGGTCCGGCGAACCGCGTGATCACGCAGTCAGAAGTGGCGCATCCGGGGGGTATCTCCTTGAGCGCGGTGTAGTCGGCTGCGTAGACGTTGCCGACACCGTCCACTGCCAAGCCGACCGCACTTGAAATGCCGCCACCCAGCGTCGTCACGCAGGCCGAGGAGGCACATCCGGCAGGCATCTGCTTCACCGCACCGTCGCCCACATAGACGTTGCCCCTGCCGTCCACCGCTACAGCCTCGGGGTAAGAGAAGCCGCCGCCGAGTGTCGTCACGCAGTCTGACGAGGCACATCCAGGCGGCACTTCCTTCACTGCGCCATTCCAGATATCGGCCACATAGACGTTCCCGGCGCCGTCCACCGCTACGCCGGTGGGATGATTGAGGCCGCCGCCCAGCGTGGTGATGCAACTGGAGGACGAGCAACCGGCTGGCACCTTCTGCACCGTCTGGGTAGGAAGGTAGATATTTCCGCTGGAATCTAGCGCCACGCTCAACGCCCCGATGTTGCTGAATGTGGTAAGCACATAGTTGCTAGGGAAGACGATAAGCGGTCCGTCACCCGTGCCCTGGAGGTAAGCGGTGGCAATGGCGTTGGCTGAACTGTCATAGAGCACCACGGCGCCGTAACGCGTGCCGGGACGTAGGGGCTTGAATTTGACGTTCACCGTGCAGGTGTCGCCGGATTGGTAGATGTGGTTGGCTCCATTGTAGGTGCAGGAACTGTTGCCCGCAAAAGTGAAGTCGAGGTTTGGCGCGCCCTGGGTGAGCACAGAGGGAGCGTTTATGGTCCCCGACGAGTCGAAGGTGAAGGTAAGCGAAGTGACCGCGGAGGTGGACCCCACCGCCACGGACGAAAAATTCACGGCCGCCGGGGTGAAATGCCCGGACTGCGCCTGTGTCACGTCCGGCGCAACGACAAGCGTCGCCACCAGCAACAGAGCTGTTGCGGTCGGAAAAGCGAAAAGCGATGGGATCAAGCCGAAGCGGCGAGCGGTGCGAGCGTAGGGCATGCAAATCTCCCGGGCGTCTCCGTGCGGAAACGCATTTCAACCTCCCAAAACGGGAAAGCGGGAGCGCGCAAACCTTGCTGTAGTTCCGTGACGGGAAATATAGCTCCGATAATCCGGGAATGCAAGGCAAGATCTGCGAGCGCACCCGGGACAGGGCCAGGAGACTCTCTCGAAAATGTGCTCTCTTCCGATCCGGGGAGCCATTAAGGAGCCAGCCTGCGTCCGGCCCCTACCCCGCGCCGCCCCTCGCATAGCTATAGAGCTTCACCCGGTACACCTGCATCGCATGCGCATCCATCTGCAACTGCCGCCCCTGGTTGCTCTGGTCCCCGTTGAGCCGCCGCTCCGTCATCCAACTCCCGTTGACCTTCGCCACCTGCTCGATGCTGGCAATCCCGGCCACGCGATTGTCCTCATCCGGATCGCGCGCAATCGTCACCGTCAATCCGCTGCCCGCAATCAGAAACTCATCCGGAGCAGTCTCAATCACCACCATCGCTCCGTTCTCCGACGCCAGCGCCCTCGCCGGCCAGGTCCGCGCCAACCCCGCCTCGAACAGGTATCCACCCAAATCCACCGTCTGCGTTGGACGCGCACTTGTCGCATGCAGCACCAGCCCCCGCGTGCGGTTCTGCGCCTGCGCCGCTATCAGCGCATCGCTCAACTCGTCGATCACTGCGTATGCATCGCCCAGACCCGGCCCGGCCTTCTCGTCGGCAGCCCCGCGCGCCGAATCCACACCAAACGGCGCAAACCCAAAGCCGCGCGCCTCCCCATACAGATACAGCGCGTTATACGGCGCCAGATCCAACCGCGCCTCCGGCACAAACGCTGGATTCCCCGCAGCCTGGTACCGCCCCACCCACTGCTCAAAATCCGGCCAGTAGATGTCCGGCGCATAGAAGTCGATCGACGGTGCCGCCACCCGGTACACGTCCTGCACCTTCGGGTATGGCCCTCCGCTCGGGTACGATCCGGCCCTCTCCAGCGGAGCCGGCAATTGGGCGTTCATATACATCGGCAGCGCGTACTCCTTTTTGCCCGCCGCCGCCACCGCTTCCGCAAAACGCCCGTACTCCCACGCCATGAACACTTCATCCGCCGCTTCGCCGAACGCCTCGCGCCAGGTCTTCCCCGCCGTGTTGAAATGTTCCGCCAACTCCGGCGCCATCTTCATCCGCCGCGCTTCAAGTCCGTTCTCCAACTCTGTGGGAACGCCTCCGGTAAATAATCGGTTCGCATCGTCCGAGCGGTCGCGGCCGCCCACGCCCAGGAAGCCAATTTCGTTTTCAACCTGCACCATCAGCACGGTCTGCTGCTCCGCGTCGCGCTCCTTCACGTGCCGCATCAGAGCGGCAAACGCCCGGCTGTCGCACCCCTCCGTGTCTGCTCCCAGCGGCGAAAGTATCTCCGTCGGCGCCCCGTCCGCCGCAATCTCCCGCGGAAACCGCTTCGTATCTGCCTTCACCCACGCAGGCGCGTATTCGCTGAATGCATTCTTCCAGCTCCCGAACCACAGCAGGACGAGGTGCATATTGTTCTGCCGCGCCATATCGATCCAGTGATCGAGAATTGAAAAATCGAACTGCCCCTCCGCCGGTTCCACCTGCTCCCAGGCCACCGGCATCAGCACCGTATTCAGGTGCATCTGCCTCAGTCGCGGCAGAATCTCGTCCGCCTCCGCCGCTGTCCCCGCCGAAGAATTCCCCAGTTCGCCGCCGCGGATCAGGAACGGCTTTCCATGCACCAGCAGCGTTCCGGCCCCCTCCTTCAGCACAACCGCCGGCACATCCCCCTGCCCTGCAGATTGCCCCGGCATGGCCACGGCCGACCCCGTGGCCATCGCCGTCGTGGAGGCCATCGCCGCACCGCAGATCCACTCTCGAAGTCCTCGCATCGCTTCCCGTTTCCTCTCCCGGTTCACTCTGGATCACTTGCATTCTAAGTGCCCTCCTTCCATGCATACCTCGGCCCGACGGCCCGGCCCGTCCTCCTCTCCGGTTTTGCACGCCGTAAAAGTCGCGCCTCTTGATCGCGCGGCACGATACAATCGGGGCCAAAGCAAACAAAAGTGCAACTCGTCGACTAGAAAGTGGGATCGCACAACCACCGCGCGCGCAGGAGGATAGGGTGGGGTCCTGCGCCATCATCACTGGGCACCGTCACTCCGGAATTGGTGTACGAAAAACATGGCAAATGCAAAATGGATGAGTCTGCCTCTCGCGCTCGCGTTCGCAGCGGCGCTGTCGGCAGGCGCCCAGTCCGCGGCTTCCACGTCCTGCTCCCCAACCGGGAATTCTGCGATCGCGTCAGACTCCTCTGCTGCCTCACGCCTCTCGGGCGATTGGCAAACGAGCAGCCCAATGGTGCTGCCGGCCACCGTTCCCCCAGTCCTGCACGACTCCGTTGACCTCGGTCTCGCGCCCGGCGGAACACGTCTCGATCGCATGCTCCTTCTGCTTGAACCCTCGCCCGCCCAGCGCAAGGCCCTCGACACGCTCCTCGCGCGTCAGCAGAACCCGGGCTCTTGCGACTATCACCACTGGCTCACGCCATCGCAGTTCGCGGCCCACTTCGCCAATACCTCCGCCGACGTCGCCACCGTCGCGGGCTGGCTCCGGTCTCAGGGATTCACCGTCGCACCTCTACCCGCCGGCCGCGCCTGGATCGAGTTCTCAGGAACCGCCGAGCAGGTAACCCAGACATTTCATGCGCCGGTGCACAAGTTCTCAACTCCCTCCGGAACCCGTTTTGCCCTGACCACCTCCATTTCGATCCTGTCGGCGCTCGCGCCACTTGTTCGCGGCCTCGTCTCGCTCGACGGCAGTTCAGCCACCGCGGCCATCACGCCGCCCCGCAGCATCCCCACGTCCCCGGCCGACCTTGCCGCCGAAACCGACATCGCTCGCGCTGAAGCCCTGACCCCGCAGCTTGCTGCGCGACTCGTTCACCTGGCCGGCATACCGCGGGGCACCGGCGAGTCCATTGCCATCGCGGCCGGCAGCAACATCCAGCCCGGCGACATTGCCGCCTTCCGCTCCACCTTCGCGCTTCCCAAGAATCCAGTGTCGTCCTCGCCCGCCGGGGCGGATCCCGGTCTCACCGCCGACCAGGCAGCTATCGAACTCGCCGCATCCTGGGCCGGAGTGGCCGCTCCTGACGCTCGTATCCTCGTCGTTCCCGCCGCGCACACCGCCGCGACCGACGCTCTAGATCTTTCTCTCGCGTCCATCCTTGACCGGGACCAGGCCCACACCATCGTCATTCCCTACTCCTCCTGCGAAGCCTCGCTGAGTTCAGCCCACCAGGCTTTTTATGCGGCGCTCTACCGCCAGGCTGCGGCGCTGGGAATCTCCATCGTCGCCGCCTCCGGCGACAGCGGCGCTGCCGCCTGCCACGCCCCGGCTTCCACCACAGAAGTCACCACCGGCTACGCCGTCAACGCTCTCGCCGCCACACCCTGGAATACCGCAATCGGCGCCGCCGCACTCAATTCGCAAGGCGCCGCCGGCTCGCAAGCCGCTGCCGCCTCACAAGCCGCTGCCGGCCTCGCCGCATGGTCCCCCGTCTCTCCCGCCGATCCGGCGTTTGCCACTGGCGGCGGACGAAGCACCACCTACCCCCGGCCCCCATGGCAGCCCGCTCTTTCCTCGACCGACACCGCCCGTCTCCTCCCCGACATCAGCCTTCCCACCGCGCTTGATACGGCCTTCAGCCGCGGCCTTGCCTTCTGCTTCAGCGGCTCCGCTACTCCCTCCGGATGCACCCCCGTTCGCAGCGGCGGCAGCGCCGGCGCCGCGGCCCTCTTCGCCGGCATCTCGGCCTCACTCGCCCAGCAATACGGCCCCCAGGGCAATCTCGCCCCTCGCCTCTACACCTTGCGCAGTGACCCCGGTGTCTTCGCCGACATTCGCGAGGGCGCCGCCCGCCTCGCCTGCACTCCGGGCACTCAAGGCTGCGATACCTCCGCCACCATGGGCTTCGACGCCGCGGAGGGCTACGACCTCGCGACCGGCCTCGGCATGCCCAGCGCCTCAAGGCTCATTTCTGTCTGGGCCACCCCTGACGTGGGCACCACGGCCTCCACGGTGAATCTCACCGTCTCCCCCACCCAGCCCAACGCCACCTATAATCCGCAGGCCACCATCACATTCAACGTCAAAGTCGTCGGCGGCAGCGGGACGCCCACCGGCACCGTCAACTTCTTCGACCAGGCCACCAGCGCCAACCTCAACTCCGCTCCGTACGCGCTCGACTCCACCGGCGCCACCTCGATTACGCTCACCGGCGCCATGCCCCAGGGCGGAAACAGCATCATCGCCCAATACAGCGGAGACTCGACCTACGCCGCACAGAACTCCCAGGCGCTCACCGTCAATATCCAGCCGAGCACCACCACCACCACCGTCACCCCGGCCACCACCACACCCAAAGTCGGCAGCGCCTTCAATGTCACCGCCTCCGTCACAGTGGGAAGTCCCCCCGCCGGCACCGTCTCGCCCACAGGCAGCATCACGCTCACGCTCGACGGCGCAACCTACGCCGCCTCAGCCGTCTCGACGACCGGCGGAACCACTTCGGCAACCTTCAGCGTCACCGTCACCAGTAGCGGCAGCCACAACCTGCAGGCCATTTACTCGGGTGACACCAACTTCGCCACCTCCACCTCGAACGCGGTGCCGGTCAACGCTTCCAGCAACCCAGCCAGTGTCACGCTGACCGTTTCGCCCACGCAGCCCAATGGAACCTACAATCCATCTGCTGCCATCACGTTCGCCGCGGCGGTTGCCTCGCAAAACGGCGGCGCCATTCCCACCGGCGCCGTCGATTTCTTCGACCAGGCCACGGGGACAAACCTGAACACCAGCGCCCTCACCCTCGATTCGGCCGGTAAGGCTAAGCTCGCCATCTCCGGCGGGCTGCCCACGGGCGGCAACAGCGTCATCGCCAAGTACAGTGGCGACAATAACTACGGCGCCTCCAACTCGCAGGCTGTCACGGTCAATATCCAGCCCAGCACCACGACGCCCACGGTCAGCCCATCCACCACCACACCCGCTGCCGGCACCGCGTTCCCAGTCACTGTCACCATCGCCGTCGGCTTGCCTGCCGCCGGAAGCGCTTCGCCCTCCGGCAAAGTCACCCTCACGCTCGATGGCGCTACCTACGCCACGGCAAACCTCGCCACCGCTTCGGGCGTCACCTCGGCTAAGTTCTCCGTCACAATTGCTGGCGGCGGCTCCCACAATCTCCAGGCCATCTACGCCGGCGACTCCAATTACGCCGCATCCACATCCAGCACCGTCGCCGTGACCGTATCGAAAGGCGCCACCGTCACTACTCTGACCGCCACGCCCGCCACTCTGTCCTCGGGAACCCCCGAAACCCTCACCGCTACCATCGCTGCCGCCAACTCCAGCTCGGGCGCCACCAATACTTTCACCGGCACCGTCACGTTCTTCGACGGCTCCAGCCAGATCGGCACCGCCACCGTCACCGGCAACTCGGCCAGCCTGCCCAACATCACCCTTTCCACCACCACCACGCACGCCCTGACCGCCGTTTACGCGGGCGACGACACCTGGAGCGGCAGCACCTCGAACATCGTTACCCTCAAAGCAGTACTCATCCCGGTTACCATCACCCTCGCCGTCACTCCCACCAACGCCGCGCCGGGCCAGGTGGTCAGCATGATCGCCACCGTAACCCCCACCATTGCGCCGGCCAGCGCCATCGAGCAAAACCCCACCGGCAGCGTCATCTTCTATAACGGAACAAAAATCCTGGCCACCGTGGCGCTATCAGCCGGCGCCAACAATACGTCCACCGCGGAGCTGCTCTTCACCACCCTGCCTGCCGGACAGGACACGCTCAGCGCCGCCTACCTCGGCGACCTCTTCTACAACGCCGCCACCTCCAACACCGTCACCATCACGGTCCAGGACTTCTCCATCACCCCAGATCCCAGTAATCCCCCGTCCGATCTCGACATCGTCAAGGGAACGTCCGGGCAGGCGGCGTTTATCTTCACCGGCCTCGGCGGATTCAACGGTCAGATCGCCGTCACCTGCGCCGTTCCTGCACAGGACGACATGACCTGCACGCCGAACCCCACCAGCCTCACGCCCACCGGAACCGTCACTTTTACCGTGACCACATTTCTCACCGGCGGACCCGCCACCGCGCACCGCAACGCGTCGCCCATCTGGCCGCGCGCTGCGTCCGGCACAGCCCTTGCCGCCCTGCTCTTCTTCCTGCTTCCCTTTGGACGCCGCACCCGCATCTTCTCGGATCATCGCAAGCGCCTCTTCATGCTCGTGCTGCTTCTCGGAACGCTGGCCGCGTCCGGCATTGGTTGCAGCAGCGTCAGTGGAAGCGTCGCCAATAGCGGCGGAACCCCTCTTGGGCAGACCACGTTGGCCATTACGGCCGCTTCGAACGTCGATAATACTGTGTTCAGCCACACCATCTATCTGTCTGTGAACGTCCTGCCGCCGGGCGCCACGGGAACCGCTCAGCCCGCGCCGGGCGCCAGATAAGGTTGATTTTTTAGAATTCCAGGAGCCTTCGCATGCATTCCACCCAGCGCCCCGGCCAGCCCACGCACTTCAACCTCGTGGCCGCGGCACGCGCCGCCATGCTCGAACACGGGTTCGAGCCCGACTTCCCCGAAGGTACTGACGCCGAACTTTCTGCCATTCTTTCTAATACCGCTCCCCCTTCGGCCCAGCCCGATTCCCGCTCCGAGTTCCGCGACCTCCGCGGCCTCCTCTGGTCCTCCATCGATAACGACACTTCGAAGGACCTCGACCAGGTCGAATGGGCTGAGCAGCTGCCGGATGGCCGAATTCGCGTCCTCGTCGGCGTTGCGGATGTCGATGCACGAGTCGCTGAAGGAACGGTGATCGACTCCCATGCACGCAGCGAAACTACCTCCGTCTATACCGGCGTCAAAGTCTTCCCCATGCTCCCCCAGGAGCTCTCCGAGGGCATAACCTCCCTCAACGAAGACGAGGAGCGCGCCGCCATCGTAATCGAGTACTGCGTCGATGAGGGCGGCGTCGTCTCCGACGGCAAGGCCTACCGCGCCCTGGTGCGCAACCGCGCCCAGCTTGCCTACCCGTCGATCGGCGCCTGGCTCGAAGGCCACGGATCCGCGCCGGCTAAAGTCACAGCAAACAGTGAGCTCGCGGCCCAGCTCCGCCTGCAGGATCAGGCCGCCCGCCGCCTCGTGGGCAGCCGCTTCCAGCACGGCGCTCTCGACCTCGAAACCGTCGAAACCCGTCCCGTGATGGAAGGAACCGACGTCGTCAATCTCGCGCGCCTCGAAAAGAACCGCGCCACCTCGCTCATTGAAGAATTCATGGTCGCCGCCAATGGCGTCATGGCCCGCAGTTTCGACGACGCCAGGGTCGCCTCCATCCGCCGCGTGGTACGCACCCCCAAGCGGTGGGACCGCATCGTCGAGCTCGCTGAGACATTGGGGCATACGCTGCCCGCCGAGCCTGATTCCAAAGCCCTCAACGAATTCCTGCTCGCGCAGAAACAAAAGGATCCCGACCACTTTCCTGACCTCTCGCTCGCAGTCGTCAAGCTCATGGGCCCCGGCGAATATGTGCTCGTGCGCCCCACCGACCCCGACCCCGGCCACTTCGGCCTCGCCGTGCAGGACTACACCCACTCCACCGCGCCCAACCGCCGCTTCCCTGACATGGTCGCGCAGCGCATTCTCAAGTCCGTGGTCGGCGCCAAATCACATCCCTACTCCGAAGACGACCTCGACGCCATCGCCGAACGCTGCACCCTCATGGAGAACATGGCCCGCAAGGTCGAGCGCGAAATGCAGAAGCGCATCGCCGCTGTCGTCCTCCACCCGCGCATCGGGCAGGTCTTCCGCGCCATCGTCACCGGCGTCAACCAGTACGGAACCTTCGTGCGCGCGCTCGATCCCCACGTCGAAGGCATGCTGGTCAGCGGCGCCAAAGGCCTCGACGTCGGCGACCGCCTCCAGGCCCGCCTCATCTCCACCGACCCGGCCCGCGGCTTCATCGACTTCGCCGCCGTCTAGAACTCATGGGAATCCTCGGACAGCCGCAGCTTTCCGCGCAAGAGCAACGGGATCTTTCCCTCTGTCCCTTTGTCCCTCTGTCCCTCCGTCCCTCTGTCCCTTTGTCCCTTTGTCCCTCTGTCCCTCGGTCCTGCTCCCTACTCCCTGCCCTTCCGCATCGACCCCGCCTGAATCAACCCCACCACCCGCCCTTCCGGGTCTGAAAACAGCGCGATCAGCGGCCCATTCGGCATCTGGTCCGGCCCGGAAATCCGCTTCCCGCCGTGACCCTCGACCATGCTCAGCGTGTCCTCGATGCTGCTGACCTCCACATAAAACGTCACGTGCCCCGCGCCGCCATCCATCGATTTCCCGATGCCGCCGTTGATCCCGCCGTCCGGAGATACGTGTGTGTAGTTGTCCCCCGCCGGCGTCAATTGCCAGTCGAATGCCGCGCGGTAAAACTCCTCCAGCGACGCCTTGTCCCTGCCCATGATCTCGAAATAAACAATCGGATTCGCCATGCCCGCTCCTCGCTCTCGTTGGATGCGTACTCCGCACCCATCCAACGCAATGCCCTCTCCATTCGAAAACTGACCTGAACAGCCGTGATAGCGGTCACAATCGGCATTCGCCAGTCCGTGTTATGGTCGTTTTACTCCCGGAGGAATCCGGGAGTTTGTCATTTTCAGGGGAGAGGGGGTACCTACCCCCCATTTTGCTCCCGTTTTCTGTAGACGGAGTTAAGTTAATTTCCCACAGCGACATAGCGGCACCTCCGCACTAAGTCGAATCTACAGAAAACAGTAGATTTGCTTCGAGCCGCCCATCTGCCCCACACGGGCGTCTCTCTCACCCTCCCTTCAAATCCTTCCGACGAGTTCCAGAAAAATTTTCTTGACACGTATTACACATTGCAATACTATTATTGCAGATTGCGATATGGCGGGACGAAACAGCCGGCCGCATCGCAGCGATTCCCGCCCGGAAATCCCCCTTTCTGCCGGAATCGCGGAGCCAGAACGTGAAGCTGGGCGAAAAAATCCGCTACCTGCGCGAGGTCGAAGGAAGCCTCCGCGGAATGAACCGCGCCATCAGCCAGCTTGAAGTGGCGCGCGCCATCGAGGCCGAGACCGGCTCGAAACTGAGCCAGAGCTACCTCTCCCAGATCGAAAGCGGCGCGCGGCCGCACCTGACCAACACGACGCGCCAGATTCTCTCCTCCTTTTTCAAGGTCCATCCGGGCTACCTTGTCGACGACCCGGAAGGCTACTCGCCGGAGCTGCAAAGCGAACTGCGCAACGTCGAAGACAAGCTCGATATGTGGCTTGTCTCCGGAGCCGAGCGCTTCCGCCGCGACCCCGAACTCAAGCAGGCCCTCATCACTCTGGCCCGCCATGAGCACTCGCGGGAATGCCTGCTCCTGCTGGAATCCATCCTCGAAACTCCCGGCTTGGCGCCTCGGCTCGCCGAGGTGCTGCGGCCTAAAAAACAGACAGACGGCGAGAAAACCAGCGCCGACGATCGCAGTCTGGTTCGCCAAACCGGGCCAACCAGGAAACAGGGAGCGCAGAAATGATCACGTTCTATCTGGTGTGCTTTCTGGCCGGACTGATGCTGAGCGCCTTCACCCTGCTCGGCGGAATGGGCCACTTCGGTGGTCACGTGCACGTCCCGCATGCGCCGCACGTGCACATGCCCCACGCAGTTCACATGCCCCATGCGGCCGGCACCGGCAACGGCGCTGGAAACGGAAGCGTCGCGCAAGGGCCGGCCACAGTGCCATGGTGGAATGCATTCTCCATCATGATTTTTCTCTGCTGGTTCGGCGCCGCCGGCTACCTGCTCACGAAGTATGGAACCTTCGTGGCCGGCGTGGTGCTGGTGCTCGCCATAATCGCCGGAGTCGCGGGCGGAGCCATCATCTTCCTCTTCCTCACTCGCGTGCTCATGCCCCACGAGCACGAGCTGAGCGCGG
>Ga0157369_10004331_pt1 | contig 16762 bp, 14 predicted proteins | sample C25metaG_FD_113461 | JGI IMG/M metagenome (GOLD analysis project Ga0157369, IMG submission 113461) | Corn rhizosphere microbial communities from Kellogg Biological Station, Michigan, USA - C2-5 metaG | ecosystem: Host-associated > Plants > Roots > Rhizosphere > Soil | place: USA: Michigan... | reverse complement strand
CCTTGCGGATTTCAATGGTGGCTTCAAAGCCGTCCATCTCCGGCATCATCACGTCCATTAGCACCAGGTCGATGTCCTCGACTTCATTCAACTTTTCAATCGCCTCACGACCGTTCCGGCCAATGATCACGACTGCGCCTTTTTGCTCCAGCGCACTGGTCAGGGCGAAGATGTTACGCACATCGTCGTCCACCAGCAGGATCTTGCGCCCCTCGAAGACTTTATCGCGGCTGCGGGCGGTCTTGAGCATCTTTTGGCGATCATGGGACAGCTGGGATTCGACTTTGTGCAGAAAGAGTGTGACTTCGTCCAGCAGGCGCTCGGGCGAGCGGGCGCCCTTGATGATGATCGAGCGCGAATACTTGCGCAGTTCGGCCTCTTCATCACGGGTCAGGTTGCGACCGGTGTAGACGATCACCGGCGGGAACGAGCAAATGTCCTCGGTGGCCATGCGCTTGAGCAGCTCGTTGCCGAGCATGTCCGGCAGCTTGAGGTCAATGATCATGCAGTCGTAGATATTGGTGCGCAGCAGGTCCAGGGCGGCCTGGGCGTAACCGACGTCGGTGATCTCGATGTCATCGTCACCGATCAGGCGGGCGATGCTGTCACGTTGCAGGTCATCGTCCTCCACCAGCAGCACGCGCTTGACCTTCTGGGTCAGCTTGGCTTCCAGGCGCGCGAACACGTCCTTGAGCTCTTCGCGGGTGGTTGGCTTTACGGCATAACCGATGGCGCCCATGTGCATGGCGGCTTCCACGCGATCTTCCACGGAAATCACGTGCACCGGGATATGCCGGGTGTTGGCATGTTCCTTCAGGCGTTGAAGTACGGTCAGCCCGGAGTGGTCCGGCAGGCGCATGTCCAGCAGGATCGCGTCGGGAATGTACTCCTCGGCCAGGCTGTAGCCTTCGTCGGCGCCATGGGCCACCAGGCAGTTGTAGCCCAGCTCGTGGGCCAGGTCGAAGAGGATACGCGCAAAGTTCGGCTCATCCTCCACCACCAGGATGCAGCGCGTGGTGAACGGAGCCTTGTCGCGGTCGTCGGCAAAGCGTGGGATCTGGCTGGCATCGGCCACCGGCAGCGGCGACACCTTGACGGCGACCGGAACCGGTGCGGGCGCCACCACCACTTGGCGGGGCTGCTCGATCGGCGCGGCGTCTTCTTCGCGCTCTACATACTGCTCCGGCAATACTAGGGTGAAGACACTGCCCTTGCCTGGCTCGCTGGTCACACTGATATAGCCACCCAGCAGGGTCGCCAGGTCGCGGGAGATCGACAGGCCCAGGCCGGTGCCGCCATAGCGGCGGTTGGTGGTGCCGTCGGCCTGGCGGAAGGCTTCGAAGATGCTTTCCTGCTGGTCCGGGGCAATGCCGATGCCGGAGTCGCGAACCGTGAAGGCAATGCCCTCCCCCGACGCGCGGGACACCGACAAGCTGACCTCACCCTGCTCGGTGAATTTGACCGCGTTGGACAGCAAGTTCTTGAGGATCTGTTCCAGGCGCTGGCGGTCGGTGAACAGCATGGTCGGTGAGCCAGCCTGCACGTCCACCCGGAACCCCAGCTTGCGGTCGGCCGCCAGCGGCTCGAACATCCCGCGCAGGCCATCTACCAGGCGTGCCACGCTGGAATTTTCCGGACGCACTTCGAGCTTGCCGGCCTCGACCTTGGAAATATCCAGGATGTCGTTGATCAGGTTGAGCAGGTCATTGCCAGCGGAATAGATCGATTCGGCAAACTTGACCTGCTCGGCGCTGAGGTTTTCCTGGGGGTTCTCGGCCAGCAACTTGGCCAGGATCAGCGAGCTGTTCAGCGGTGTGCGCAGCTCGTGAGACATGTTGGCGAGGAACTCGGACTTGTACTTGCTGGAGCGCTGCAACTCTTCGGCGCGGTCTTCCAGCTCAAGCTGGGCCTGGTTCAGCTCAATGTTCTTGCGGTCCATGGCGTCGCGTTGCTCGGCCAGGGTCTCGGTCTGCTCGGCCAATTGTTCGTTGGTCTGCTCCAGCTCGGCCTGCTGGGTTTCCAGGTGGGCCTGGGACTCCTTGAGGATGCGCGACTGTTCTTCCAACTCTTCGTTGGCGGTCTTGAGCTCTTCCTGCTGCACTTGCAGCTCTTCGTTGAGCTGCTGGGTCTCGGCCAGCACTTCTTGCAGACGCTGGCGGTAGCGGGCGGCTTCGATCGAAGTGCCGATATTGCCGGCGATCAGTTCCAGCAGCTCTTCGTCACGCTCTTCCAGCGGGCGCAGGAAGCCCAGCTCGATCACACCATTGACACGGTCATCATCGCTGGTGGGCATGACCAGAACGCTGCGGGTCGGGCCTTCGCCCAGGCCGGAGCTGACCTTGAAGTAATCCACCGGCACATCATCCAGGCGAATCAGGCGATCCAGTTGGGCGGCTTGGCCGACGATGCCTTCGTCACTGTAAATCGCTTGCTCACGCTGTTCCTGCTCGCGGGAGAAGCCATAGGTGGCCACGCGCTTAAGGCCGCCGTGTTCTTCTCGCACGTACAGCGCGGCAACAGCCGAGCCCATGTACTGGGCAAAAAATTGCAGGATATTGCGGCCGAGCATATTAAGGGTGAGCTGGCCAAGCACTTGTTCGGCCAGTTCGGTCTGGCCATTGCGCAGCCAGGCTTGCTGCTCGAGCCGTCGCGCAATCTTCTGTTGCGACGCGAGGTTTGCGCTATAACTCTCTGATAAAGCTAGCAAATTCTTGCGGCCGATATAGGCCAGGAAGCCACTCAAGCCGAGCACGAAGGCCAAGTACAGGGTGACGCTGATCACCGTGGTGCGGGTAACTTCCTCATTACGGGTGATGCGGAACTGCTGCTCCATCGCCACCGCATCGTCGTATTCCTTGCGGATCTCATCGGTCAAGCGTTTGCCGCGGCCGGCCTTGACCGCGCTGCGGTAGTCACCGCTGGTGCGCTGCATGTCAATCATCGACTGGGCGTACTTGTTCCACTCGGCCTGCAAGCCTTCCAGGCGCTTGAGGCGGTCCACCTGCTGCGGATTGTCGGCTACCAAATCCTGCAGGTTGCGCAGGTCGGCAATGATGCGCGGCTTGGCAACCTCATACGGGTCAAGGAAATGCTCGTCGCCGGTAATAAGGAAACCGCGCATGCCGGTCTCCAGGTCGACCGTCAGCTTGGACGACTCATTGAGGTTGTTAATGACCCGGTCGGTGTGCTCCACCCACTGGATCACCGACAGCAGATAGGTGATCAAAACGACGAAAAACACCGCGCTGAGCACGCCCACACCCAAGGGCAATGCCACGTTTCGGCTTAGGAGGTTACGAAAGCTCTTTTCATCGACGGACGACGCGGGAGTCATGGGCATGCCTTGGCCAAATACGGAAAAACCGGGAGTTTGCCCCAAAGTGACAGGCAAAACCATTTTTCTAGAACGGTTTTGTACAGATTCCTACAAAGGAACAGGCTATTCTCTCTGGTCTTTTCTATCGCATTGTTTTTACGGCCAGCGGGAACTTGTCACGAGTGCGCGCTTACTCAAGGAAGAGGCCTGACAGAACGGCCGCGTGTAAATCCTCGCCTTTTTTGGGAATTCCATACTATGTCCGCAGTCACCTCCACCATCCTTGTTGTTGAAGACGACGCCATCGTGCGCATGCTGATCGTCGATGTCCTGGAGGAGTTGGAATTCAGTGTGCTGGAGGCTGCCGACGCAGAAGAAGCGCTGGCAGTGGTGAATAGCACCGAGCAGGTCATCGACCTGATGATGACCGACATGGGCCTGCCAGGCATGAGTGGCAAGGAACTGGCAGACCAGTCACGCAAACTGCGCCCCGCCCTGCCCATCCTGTTTGCCAGTGGCTACGCGGAAAACATCGACGTGGCTGCCGGCATGCAGGTGATTGCCAAGCCGTTCTCCATCGATCAATTGCGCGACAAAGTCAAATCGATGCTGCCCGACGCCTGAGCCCCGCCGCCGCCCAATCAGGGCGGCCACTTGCGAGCATAGCCTGCCGAGGGGCTGATACCTGCGCTCCACAGGCACCTGAACCTTCGATTCGAAGAACGACACTCACTGGATTCCTATCGGTTTTGGTGCGGGCAACGCCTGGAAAGCCGGCAGTAACCTGTTCAATGCCTCTGTCGAGCTACAGTGGACAGTGGCGAGCCAGGGTGACGGCTCGCCCGAGTTCACGCTGCTCGCAGGGATTAACGTGACGTTCGACAAATAAACCGGTTTACTCGGCGGTTTAATCCCACGCCCTTAAAAAAGATCTCTGGAAGGACGCTACAACATGATTGGAAAACCGACGCGCCTGCTGTTGGCGAGCCTCTCGATTCTCATGAGTACCGGCGCCTGGGCCGATTTCACCGCAACCCCCAGCGAAGCCCGGGCCATCGCCAAGGAAGCCTATTTGTATGGCTACCCGGTGGTGGAGATGTACAAGACGCTCTACACCCAAGCCGTCGACAAGGGCGGGGCCAACTTCAAGGCGCCCTTCAATCACATCGGCAACACTGCCCAGGTGTTCACGCCCAAGGACACCGCCTTCGTCACCCCGAACTCAGACACGCCTTACTCCTTCGTGTGGCTGGACCTGCGCAGCGAGCCCCAGGTGCTGACCCTGCCCAAGATCGAAGACAACCGCTACTACTCGGTGCAGTTGATCGACCTCTATACCCAGAACTTCGCCTACCTGGGCACCCGCAGCACCGGCAACAACGGCGGCCACTACATGATCGCCGGTCCCGACTGGAAGGGTCAGCAGCCGGTGGACATCGACCGTGTGGTGTACAGCGAAAGCAATATCGCCTATGCCCTGTACCGCACGCAGTTGTTTGATGAAAAAGACCTGAACAAGGTCAAGCAGATCCAGAGCGGCTACAAAGTGCAGCCGTTGAGCAGCTACGTGAAGCAACCCGCCCCCGCCAAGCCGCCGAAGATTGAATGGCCCAAGCCTATGGCAACCATGACCGAGGGCCCGCAACTGTTTCGCTACCTGAACTTTATGCTGGCCTTTGCCGCACCGCAGGACAGTGAAAAAGACCTGCTGGCGCGGTTTGCCAAGATCGGGATCGCCCCGGGCGCACCGTTCAAGGTCAAGGAATTGACCGCCGAACAACGCAAGGCCCTGGAAGACGGTATCTCGGATGCCCGCGCCGAGTTCGCCGCATTCAAGAAGGACAAGATTGACACCCACCAGGTCTCCAGCGGTGAGCTGTTCGGCAGCCGCGACCGCCTGAAAAACAACTACCTGTACCGCTACGCCGGCGCCGACATGGGTATTTTCGGCAACTCCACCGACGAAGCGGCTTATCTCGGCTACTTCGTCGACAGCGAAGGCAAGCCCGCCAACGGCGCGCGCCACAGCTACACCGTGCATTTCGCCAAGGACCAGCTGCCACCCGCCGACGCGTTCTGGTCACTGACCATGTATGACGCCAAGACCAAGCTGCTGGTGCCCAACCACAAGAAACGCTACCTGATCAACTCGCGGATGCTCTCCAGCCTCAAGCGCGACGCCGATGGCGGCCTGACCCTGGCGCTGCAGCACCACGAGCCACCCAAAGCCGAACAAAGCAACTGGTTGCCGGCCCCACCGGGACCGTTTTATGCCGTGTTGCGCATTTACCTGCCCAAGCCAGAGGTGGGCAACGGTCAATGGAAGCTGCCGCCCCTGACCCCACTCAAGTAACACCGCGTGCCCGGTCGCGACAGGGATTGACCGGGCATCGACGACTCACGCGCCCTGATGCGCAGCTTCCTCAACCTGTGCCAAACCGGTAATGTGCGCGCGATTGTTTAGGGAGTTGCACCGCACATGACTTGCTGGAATGTCCTTGGCCTGCCGCCGGATGCCGATAGCCGCACGATCAAGCGCACCTACGCCGCGCTGCTGAAGCAAACCCGGCCGGATGATGACCCCGAAGGGTTTCAACGCCTGCGCGAAGCCTATGAGGCCGCGCTGGAGTGGCACCAGGGGTTGCAGGAAGCCGACGAGGTGGTCATTGAAACCCGGGGCAACACCCTGGGCGAGCAGTATCAGGCGGCAATGGCCAATGGCAGCGCCCTGCACTTTGAAATCCACCTGTTGTTGCGCGATATCGAGAACGATCTCAGCCCCGACGAAACCCGCTGGGCGTTTGCAACCTTCAACTGGCTGACGGCCTGGCAGCGCCTGGAACTGCCCGGCGAGTTGATCGAAAAGCTTGAGCGCAAACACCGCGCGGCATTGCAGCAACCCTTGCGCCAGGCCCTGGAGCAAAAAGACGAAGCCGCCTTCCTGGCCGCCTACGCGGCACGCACGGAGTGCCCCTGGGTGAACAATCACCCGCATGCCGAGTGGTTCAACCAATGGTTGGCGCGGCTGCTGGTGCACAGTCATTACTGGTCGAGCGCCGTCTTCGAGGCGGTGTGTACCGGCCAGAACTGGCACGGCGGTGCAGATCATGAATGCCCTGCCGGCGACTGGGCGGTGCTGTTGCGGCGCCAACAAGCACCGGCCTTCATCGCGCGCCAGCGTGTCATGGCCAGCGAGCCGCCCTTCAGCCCACAACAACGGGCCGCGCGGTTGCTGCTGGCACCCATGAGCCTGGGCCAGCGCCGCGCATTCGCCCAGCGCCTGGACGAGCACGACTGGAAAGCCTGCCAGACGCTCAGTGCCGATATCTACGCCGAGCACGTGGCCGAAGCCGAAGCCATGCCCGGCGGTACCGTGTATTTCTGGCAAGGCTGGGACACGGCCATGGACACCTGGCCGTGGATCGTCGCACTGTTCCTGAGTTGCCTGGTGGGCGTGCTGGTAAACGCCGACCCTCTGGTTGGCCAAGTAGTGCCAACCCTGGGCTACGGCATCCTTTGGGCAGTCGGCGCGGTGATCGGCGCCGGGTTGGCCTGGCAGGTCTGGCGGCCCCTGGCCCACCAGTATCGGGTGCTGGATGAGCAGCTCAGTGCCCGCCTGCCACGCGCGCTCAGCCCGACTCACTTACCGTTGCTGCCGATACGCGACCTGGTGCCTGGGCTGATCCTCGCCGCCGCGCTGGGTTATGCGTTCGGGCTCTTTGCCAGCCTGACTCTGTTGGTGGCCTTGGCCGCCATCGGCGTGGCCAAGCGACCGTTCATGGATCATCACACTCCGTGGACCACCCGCCATCCCCGCTGGAGCGCGCTGGGCATGGTGCTGTTCTTCGTCTGCGGGGTTGGGCTGTACGTCGGCTTGGTGCTGCTCGACAACCAGCACCTCGTCACCCGTAACCAGGGCCTGCAACAGTGGACCGAACGCTTGTGCAGCCGCATGCCACGCTCGGCGCCGGAATGCCAGGCCCCTGCGACCCACGCGCAGTGGTATGGCCAGGAGGCCAAGCAATGAATCCGAAATGGTTGTTACCCATCGGCCTGGTGCTGGGCCTGGGATTGCTCGGGGTTGCCGGCGCCACCAAGCCGCTGCAACGCGTGCAGTTGTGGCTGGACCAGCGCGACAGCCCCTACACCGCCACGGCCAGTGCGCTGGCGCCGATTATTGACTGCGTGAACCGTATCGACCGGGATACGCGCCTGGCCTACTACCGCATGCAATCGCCACAGCCCGAAACGCCCAGCCAGGATAAGTTCGGCGACCGTGACGAACCTGAACCGAGGCTTATCCAGGCGGCCGTCTGCTCGCAGCTGTACACGCTCAAACTGCAGCGCCAGCAGCCCGGCAGCCATTTGCTTGAGCTCGCCACGACCTATGCCGACAAGCTGAATTCATTCACATCCCTGGCGGACATGGTCGAGCCAGTGCAGATCAATGGCATGCCGCCGAACGTGCGGCAAATGGTAGCGCAAGCCATGAACAATAGCCTGAAAGGGCAATTGGACCAGCGGGGCGAAGCCTACCTGAAGGCATCCGCCGCGTTGCGCAACCTGTTGGAAGAGGAAGACATCCGTGTGCGCCCCGCCCAACTGGCACTGCTGGAATCACGGTTTGGCCGGGACCTGCATTGGCACCTGCTCAACCATATGATCGCGGCCCGCCAGGCAGTGAACCAGATCGACAAGGGCGTGCGCGACGCCAGCCTGACGCCGCAACAACTGCTCAGCCTGATCGATACGCTGCAACAGGCCAGCGACGCCAGCGAGGCCTTCCTGGTAAAAATGCCGCGCGATAAGCGCGAGGAAGAGGCCATTCACCTCTGGTACGCCACACGCTCCTCCGCCGACGACTACCTCAAGGCATTGCGCACCCTGCACCAGGACTGGCTGGACCACGCCACGCCGCAGCGACTGAGTGACGATTACTCCCTTGTCACCCGTCGCTACGACATCCTGCTCAGCTTCTACAACCGGCCGGCGAGGAACGTGTATTAGCCGCTAGTGCTTTTTCAGCTTCAGGAACGACTGGTGCAGGTCCGACGCCCAGCCATCGATCACGCCTTTCACGTCGTCGGCCTTCATCACCTGCGAGTCATTGGCCAGTGGCTTGCCGGTGCCTTTGCGCACCACCTGGGCAATCACCTTGCCACTTGAACCGTCGAGAAACTGCGCCTCGGTGCCCAGTGTGGTTTCCTGATCCCGGATGCCGGTGCCAGTGCTCACCGCCGCCGCGACCAGCGCCACCGGGACGAATTCATAGGGCTTGAGTCCTTCGGTCTTGCTGCTCACGGCGGTGATCGCCGCACGCACCACGATCACGCCGGGGCCAGGACCGTTGGCCAGGGGCAGGGATTTTTCCAGTTCACGCTTGAGCGCCTGGTTGTAGTAAGTGTTGATGCCGTTGAGGGTACTGTCGGGGATTTTCGTGGTGGCCTGGGGCTTGGGGTAGAACTGGGTCGGCTCGATGTACACCGCCGTGTAGCGGCTCAGGTCCAGCTTGGGATCGACCCAGCGCATCACCTCGGCACCCGAGGGGGACTTGGCTTCCCTGAGCTGGCTGTAGTCCGAGAGAAAGCCGGAGTACTCATCCGGTTGTGTGACCTTGCTGGCACAACCGGTCATGGCGATCGACGCCACGCACAGCGTACTGATCATTAGCCTTAGTTTCATCATTGAACTCCCTGGCGATCATCATCGAGACATGGAGCTGTAGGTATAGCCAATCCTGGCCAATTCGCCTTATTTCCAGCGTCTGTATGACAGACCTGCCGACCCTGTAGGCGCCGGCTTGCCGGGGATGATCGTCAACGATAACGCGTACTATCAGCCACGTTCGCGTGGAATCAGGCTCTGCAACTGCGAGGCGAGGAAGTTGGCGTCGAAGCCAAAGGTGTCCGGGTCTTTCAGGCCGTTGGTTTTCTTCCACAGCCAGTCGTTTTTGTCTGCGGGCAACACCAATGACACGCTGCCATGCCGTGCAGCAGTCAAGCCTATGACCGACACGGAGATCAACCCGCCCGCCCCCATCACATCCGGTACGAATTCAACCGGTTTGCCGGTGATCTGCACGGTCAGTTTTTCGGTCTTGAAGGTCGACGCTTCCACCGGCACGCTCGGGCCACTGGCGACATAGGCCTCGCGGCGCACCTCCAGCAACCCCACCGTCTTCACCGGCTCAAGCCATTGCTCGATCTGCCCGAACAACTCATCGAGCTTTTGCGCCCAGCGGGCAGACTGCACATCGAATTGCTGCTTTTTATGCGCTTCGCTGTCGGCGTAATGACGAAGCATCTCGCCCAATTGCTGTACATCGTCCATTGCGGAGTTCCTTGGGTGAGCCAGGTTGCGAAGCCTGATCATGGCAGATGCGCTGCCTCTGCGTATGATTAACGCCCGCACGCCTCATGCCGGTTGCCCCGCTTACAGCCCGGTGCGCTGTGGTTGCCCTGGGCACCGCCGAGGGTGACGTGGCACCACTCGCTGCCATTTCTATCGACACCCAAGATGCCGACAGGGTTGGCCGCGCGCCAGGGCGCAGCTTCTACGGGGCGACTATGCGCTTGCAGCGCAGTGCATTGAAGATTCAGGTGGGTGGATATAAACCGGATCAGATGGGCCAGAAGCAGCGATTTCAGGCCAAATAAACTGATCCGCAACAATGAAGTTTTTCTGAGCCTGTTTTGTTTTACCCACGCTTCCTACAGTGCCGCCACTTGGAACCGTGGGAGGACTGAGCATGAGCACCGCAACAACCGGGCAGGCCTACAACTACAAGGTCGTGCGCCAATTCGTGATCGCTACCATTGTCTGGGGCGTGGTGGGCATGGCCATGGGCGTGTGGATCGCCTCGCAACTGGTCTGGCCCGAGATGAACCTGGACCTGCCCTGGACCACCTTTGGCCGCCTGCGGCCCTTGCACACCAGCCTGGTGATCTTCGGTTTTGCCGGCAGCGCACAGTTTGCCGCCAGCTATTACGCGGTACAGCGCACTTGCCAGGTGCGGTTGTTTTCCGACCGCCTGGCTGCGTTTACCTTCTGGGGCTGGCAGTCAGTCATCCTGATCATGTTGATCAGCTTGCCGCTGGGCTACACCACCACCAAGGAGTACGCCGAGATCGAGTTCTCCGGCGCCGTGTGGATGGCGGTGGTGTGGGTGGCGTATGCCATCGTGTTTTTCACCACCGTGGTGCGGCGCAAGACCCGGCATATCTACGTGGGCAACTGGTTTTTCGGCGCGTTCATTCTGGTGATCGCCATGCTGCATGTGGTCAATCACCTGGCGATTCCGGTGGACTGGTTCAAGTCCTACCCGGTGTATTCCGGCGCGACAGATGCCATGGTGCAGTGGTGGTACGGGCATAACGCGGTAGGGTTTTTCCTGACCACAGGCTTTTTGGGGATGATGTACTACTTCGTGCCCAAACAAGTCGGACGCCCGGTGTACTCCTATCGCCTGTCCATCGTGCACTTCTGGGCGCTGATCACCCTGTACATCTGGGCTGGCCCGCACCATTTGCACTACACCGCGCTGCCGGACTGGGCGCAGTCCCTGGGCATGGCGATGTCGCTGATCCTGCTGGCGCCCAGCTGGGGCGGGATGATCAATGGCATGATGACCTTGTCCGGCGCCTGGCATAAATTGCGCACAGACCCGATCCTGCGTTTCCTGGTGTTGTCGCTGGCGTTCTACGGCATGTCGACGTTCGAGGGCCCGATGATGGCAATCAAGACGGTCAATGCCCTCTCCCACTACACCGACTGGACCATCGGCCACGTCCACGCCGGCGCACTGGGCTGGGTGGCGATGATCACTTTTGGTTCGCTGTACCACATGATCCCCAAAATATTCGGCCGCGAGCAAATGCACAGCGTGCCGCTGATCAACCTGCACTTCTGGCTGGCGACCATCGGCACGGTGCTGTACATCGCCTCGATGTGGGTCAACGGCATTACCCAGGGCCTGATGTGGCGTGCAGTCAACGATGACGGCACCCTCACCTACTCGTTTGTCGAGGCCTTGCAGGCCAGCCACCCCGGGTTTGTAGTGCGCTTTGCCGGGGGTGTGTTCTTTCTCACCGGGATGCTGCTGATGGCCTACAACACTTGGCGTACGGTGCGGGTCGCAGACCTGAACATGGCCCAGCTTGACGCCAGGATCGCCTGAGATGTGGAGCCTGCTGATGGTGGTGTGCCTGTATGGCGCAGTGGAGTACTGCCTGCATGGCCAGTGCGACAAGAGCCTGGAGGATGCCAGCCTGATCCCCTTTGCCGATGACCCGGAAGTGGCGCGGCGCGTGGAGTTGGCGACTGGCAAGCAGGTCAACGCGGTGGCGCCGCAAGCGCCGAGGCCAGGCTGGGTCAACCAGGATATGTGAACTGCACCGGTCATTTCGCCGCTAACTGCGTATGACTAATCCACGGCTGGTGCGTAAGGTGAGGCGACTTTCCTTGTCAGGAGCTTCGCATGCGCACCATCGGCCTTATCGGCGGCATGAGCTGGGAATCCAGCGCCGAGTACTACCGCATCATCAACCAGCGCGTGCGCGACCAGCTTGGGCCGCTGCGCTCGGCGCAACTGTTGATGTACAGCGTGGATTTTGGCCCAGTGGAACAGGCCCAGCATGCCGGTCGCTGGGACGACACCGCGCTGATCCTCGAAGATGCCGCGCGCCGCCTGCAGGCGGGGGGCGCCGAGTGCGTGGTGCTGTGTACCAACACCATGCACCTTGTGGCGCCGCGTATAGAAGCGGCGGTGTCGATTCCGTTCCTGCACATCGCGGATGCAGCCGGTGCGGCGGCCGTGGAAGCCGGCACGCTCACGGTTGGCCTGCTCGGCACCGCGTTCACCATGGAGCAGGATTTCCTCAAATCGCGCCTGGCCGCCCAGGGCCTGACCGTGCTGGTGCCCGAGGTGGACGAACGCCAGGCCGTGCACCGGATCATCTATGAGGAATTGTGTGTCGGCGTGATCAGCGCTGCCTCACGCAAGGTGTACCAAGGGGTGATCGAATCCCTGGCCGCACGCGGGGCCCAGGCGATCATCCTGGGTTGCACGGAAATCAGCCTGCTGATCAAGCCCGAACACAGCGACCTGCCGCTGCTGGACACCACCGAGCTGCATGCGCAGGCTGCGGTGGCGTTTGCCTTGCAGGACTAAGCGGACTTGCGCAGGCGGGCCATGCTCACGGTGTCGACAAACCGGCCGTCACACAGGGCGTAATCGCGCAATACGCCTTCGACCTCGAAGCCGAATTTACGGTACAGCGCCTGCGCCGCCTCGTTGTCGGCGTATACCGTGAGTTCTACCCGGCGCAGGTTCATCCAGTTGTCGGCCACGTCCAGCGCGGCCGACAACAGCCGCGAGCCGACGCCCTTGCCCTGCCACGCGGTCGCCACGCCCATGCCGAACGAACCGACGTGGGCCTGACGCACACGCAGGTACTGTTCCAGGCCCAGCTGGCCGATCACCTCACCACCGTGCACAGCCACCAGCTGTAGCCGCCGTTCGTTGTCCTGGACCAGCCTGTTGCGCCACGCCTCCACCGACTGGAAAGGCATTTGCAGCACCTGACGGCACACGGCCGGTTCGTTATAGAGCGCCGCGACGCCTTCAAGGTGGGCCTCGGTAAAGCGCTGGATCCCGATAGCGGGTTCAGGTGCGTGCATTGTGTTTCATCCTTTGAAAGACAAGTGGCCGGCCAGTGTAGGGGGCGTTGTCGTCCGATGGCTAGGGGGCTGTATGGGTCGACCACAGCGCCGGCCAATCACCCGAAGCCACTCCGGTGCAGCGCGGCATCATGCGGAACTCGCTGAGCCGCAAGCGCTCGCCGTCAAATACCCAGGACCCTGTGCCGCCGCAGTCACCGATCCCACGCAGCTTATAGAAATAGCTCAGGGTGCCGGTAGCTTCGTCATACCACACTGAGCCCTGCAGCGCGGCGCCATCCAAGGGCAGCGGCTGTATGGCAAGGCTGGTTTCGTCGTAGGGCGCCTGCCGTTTACGGCTGTTGACGTCGTACTCACAGTTGTAGGCTGCACAGTCATAACGCACCACCGTTATTGCCTGTTGCGCCGTAAGCGCCCCAGCCGTTGCCTCGGGTTCTCCCTCCTCCGGCCTAACCGCCTGCAACGCAGCGGCCATCAGGCTCGCCTGCTCTTGGGTGGTCAGGGCGGGGGGTGCAACAAACTTGCGCAGTACCGGCGTCGACATACGCGGCGGCACGTCACTGGCCGCGCCCTTGCCTGTTCGGGCCAGGGCCGTCACGTTATCCACCCGCCCCTGTACCGCGTCCATCAACAGCAGCGAAGCACTCAGCCCGCTCAGCGACACGTGCGCCTGCTCATCACCCGGCAACTGCAAACGCTGCCCGTTGCGCAGACGCTGCAACCAGCGACGCGCCGCAGCGTCTTCGATCACACCGTAAGACTGCACCTCGGGATCACCGCCCTGGTCGTCCAGCTCGACGTGCAGATCCCGGGTCAATTCCAGACCAAGGGGCTTACCGTCCAGCAGCAAGGTGGAAAGGTCGACGTCCTGACCTCGATGATCAAAGCGCAGACGCAAATAGCCCTCTGGCCCAGCCTGATGCCAGAGGTGCAATGTCAGCGAGCTGTAGTCCTCTTCATCCACGCCACTGGGCGCGCTGAGCGCATGACAATTGCGCAGGTTGTCGCAACCGACCACCCACTGCTTGATCTCGCGCAGCAGCGGCACGGTTTCAGCGGGCGTTTGGGCGAAGGTTGGGGCAGCGGCGCTGGTGAGTAACAGGGCCAGGAATGCAGGGCGAAGCATCGGGACTCTCCGTGTCAACAAGGCGCGGATTGTCCCATGTTCGCGCTTGCGCGTCAGCGCTTACTGGCGATGCGCCACAGCCGCGCAATATCGGCTGCGCGTTCGCTGAGCAAACGCGGTGCTTCACTGCACGCTTGCTCCAGGCTCATCGGCCCGGATGGCAACGCGAAAGCCGCGTCTACGGCATGGGCGTACATCTGCTCGTAACCCTCGCCCAATGTGCCGGCAATCACAATGACGGGCACCTGATGTTGCTGGGCGATACGCGCCACGCCGAACGGGGTTTTGCCGCGCAGGGTCTGGGCGTCGAACCGGCCTTCGCCGGTGATTACCAGGTCGGCGCCACGGACGGCTTCGTCCAGGCCGACCAGTTCGGCTACCACATCAACGCCGGCACGGAACTGCGCGCCCAGGAAGGCCTTGGCGGCGAAGCCCAGGCCGCCGGCGGCGCCGCTGCCGGGTTCGTCGCGTACATCTTTGGGCAAGACGTTAGCGCAATGATCGGCGAAGTGGCCGAGGGCGGCGTCCAGTTGCTGGACTTGCTCGGGACTCGCGCCTTTTTGCGGGCCGAAAATCGCCGAGGCACCGTGGGGGCCGCACAGCGGGTTGTTGACGTCCGCGGCGATGTCGAAGCGCACCTGGCTCAGGCGTGGGTCGAGTTGATCAAGGTTGATATCGGCCAGGCGCGCCAGGGCCAGGCCGCCAGGTGGCAGCGGCTGGCCTTCGGCGTCGAACAGCTGCACGCCGAGCGCTTGCATCGCGCCTGCGCCGCCATCGTTGGTGGCACTGCCGCCAATCGCCAGGATGATGCGTTCAGCGCCAGCATCCAGAGCCGCGCGGATCAGTTCGCCGGTGCCATAGGTGCTGGTTTTGCACGCATCGCGCTGCCCTGGCGGTACCAACTGCAGGCCGCTCGCCTCAGCCATTTCGATGATTGCGGTGTGGCTGTCGGCCAACCAGCCCCAATGCGCTTCGACCGCTGCACCGAGCGGGCCGCGCACCGTCTGGTGACGCAACTGGCCATTGCACGCCGCAAGCACCGACTCCACCGTGCCTTCACCGCCATCCGCCATCGGGCACTGGATCAATTGTGCATCCGGCCAGACCTGGGCCAACCCGGCGGCAATGGCCTGGGCGACGCCTTCGGCGCTCAGGCTGTCCTTGAACGAGTCGGGGGCGATGATGATTTTCATGGGCTTTCTCCGGTTTTTATAACGCCCATGCTGCCAGTTGGCACCGCCGCTGACGCCGGTCCAATGCACAAGTCCGGATGAGCTTTGTTGTTCATTCCGACAAAGATTGGGGCAACAACTGCACGCCGAGGTACAACGCCAGCATCCCATCCAGGGTCAATGGGTCGACACCGCTGAGTTCGGCAATGCGCTCCATGCGGTAGCGCAGGCTGTTGCGGTGAATGCCCAGGGCATCGGCGCAAGCCTGGCTTTGCCCGTCGTGATCGCACCAACTGCGCAGCGTTGCCAGCAGTTGGCCGTTGCCGTCCTTGGCCAGCACTTTACGCAGGGGGTTGAGCAGCTCGTCGAGGGCATCGTCGTTGCGATGGCGCCAGAGCATCACTGGCAGGCGATAGCGGTTCAGGGTCAACAGCCGTGACTGCGGCAACACATCGCGGCCATAAGCAAGCAGATCGCCCACGCGGCGATAGCAACGACGCAGCCCCGCCAGCCCATCCGCCTGGCCACCGACGGCAACGCGCAGGATATTCCAACCGTTGCCTTCAAGTTTTTCCAGCAGCCGTGGGTTGTCGACCTGCACCGCCGCCGGCCGGCACCACAGCAAGGAATATTGCGCCGAGCTGACGCACCAGCTGTCCGGATAACGCGAGGTCAGCCAAGCGCTCAAGGCTTCCGCCGATTGCCCCGCGCCCAGTTCGAACAGGTACGGCGTACGCGCCATCTGCGGCTTTAGCCCCAGTTGCTGGGCCTCGTCCACCAGGCGCGGCGAATCGCCGGTTTCGGCCAGCAGCAGGGCCAGCAGGTCATCACAGCGCTGGCGTCGCCATTGCTGCTCGGCCTGTTGGTGGCGGTGACTCACCAGCATTTCGGCGGTCATGCGCACGAGTTCGGCGTAGGTGCGCAGGCCTTCCGGCTCGCCGGTAATGCCAAGCACGCCGATCAGGCGGCCGTCATGCAGCAATGGCAGGTTGATGCCTGGCTGCACGCCCTTGAGGTGCTTGGCGGTCTGGCCATCGATTTCCACTACGCGGCCATTGGCGAGCACCAGTTGCGCGCCTTCATGGCGGGTGTTGATACGCTCAGGCTCGCCGCTGCCGAGTATCAGGCCCTGGCTGTCCATGACATTGACGTTGTAGGGCAGGATCGCCATGGTGCGATCGACGATATTCTGCGCCAAGTCATGATCCAGCTCGAACATGGGGCTAATTTCCTAGAAAGCGATGGGTTGTTCATCAGCACAGCGCAATAGCTGCTTCACTGTGCGCAAGCACAAAGACAGCGGCGTGCCAGGTGGTCGAGACTCTTTGGGCGATCAACGTTACCTTCGCATCGCAAAAAATCATAATAAAGAGAGACTCCCATGTCACAGAGCGCCGCAGCCACACTGGCCACCGATGACGATAAAAACGCCATCTACAAGCGCATTACCCTGCGCCTGATCCCCTTCAT
>Ga0157369_10004330_pt1 | contig 16762 bp, 25 predicted proteins | sample C25metaG_FD_113461 | JGI IMG/M metagenome (GOLD analysis project Ga0157369, IMG submission 113461) | Corn rhizosphere microbial communities from Kellogg Biological Station, Michigan, USA - C2-5 metaG | ecosystem: Host-associated > Plants > Roots > Rhizosphere > Soil | place: USA: Michigan... | reverse complement strand
GTTTCCGCCGACCCTTTCGCCAGAAAATCGCGGTCACCAGTCGGGGTCCGATCGGTTCGCTTCCATCGCGTCGGCGGTTGCGACCAGGTGGGTGAAGTCGCTGATGACGGCCTGCTGGTCGGCGGCCGACAGGGGGGCGCGCTGCGAGTACCAGCGGCGAACGTGCAGCATCATTTCTTCCGGCCGCTCAGCTTTCACGCGCTGCTCCACCACGTCGCGGCCGGGGTCGATGGTGACCACCTGCCACCCCAGCCCCTTGTACTCGGCCAGCTCGGCGGGCGTCGGGATGGCGTGCACCAGCCAGACGGTTACGCGCTCGCGCAGCCGGGTGGCGGTGTGAATGGCGGCCTTCCGCGCGCGCACCGCGATGTGGCGAATGTGCTGCGGGTAGGTGTGACTCTGCTCAGGCTCGTAGGGCATCAGCGCTCGAGCTATCCGGTCCATGTCCAGCGTCACATCACCGGGCTTGCAGTGCTCGGCCACGTACGTGCTCTTGCCCGACGCCGGCGGGCCGATCACGACGACGACGGACGCGCCGTATCCGGGCCGCACACGGTTCTGGCGCTTCGAGTTGCACGACCGGCAGGCCGGCCGGTAGTTGTCCAGGTCATCGGCGCCTCCATGGCTGAACGGCACGATGTGGTCTTTCGTGGTGGCCACCGAGGTGCACCCTGGGAGCTTCAGGTGGCAATGTCGGCCGTAGGTCTCCAGCACTAGCTCGGTCATGCGCTGGGAGGCGCGGCCACCGCGATTAGTTGCCACGGCCGTCCACCTCACCCGGCGCCGGCTCGGCCGGCAGCTCGTCGGCCGGCAGCTCGTCGGCCGGCAGCTCGTCGGCCGGCAGCTCGTCGGCCGGCAGCTCGTCGGCCGGCAGCTCGTCGGCCGGCAGCTCGTCGGCCGGGGTGCAGGGGTGCACCTGGGCCGCGCTGATGACCTCGGCGCGCACGCCGGTCATGCTCCAGCCGCACCGCTCACACATGGCGGCGTAGGCGCCGGCGCCGGCCGGCAGCTCGTCGGGCGTCGGCAACTCGGTGGTGGTCTCGTCGGTCATCGGTCTTTCCCTCCTACGCGGGCGGCGGTGTAGTACGCGTGCACGTCGGCCCACGCGTAGCGCACGTCGCGCCCGAACTTCACGAACTTGGGGCCGTCGCCCCGCTGACGCTGCTCGCGCAGCTTGCGCTCACCGTTGGGGCCGAGCTGGAGCCATTCGGCAAGGTCCGCCGGCGTCGCCCATACGCGGCGCTCAGCCACGGCCGTACTTCCGTCCGCAGCGCTCACATCGAACCGGTGCCGGCGCTTGCGCCCACGCGTCCACGTAACGCGGGCACAGGTGGAGACCGAGCCGGCATAGCGCCGGTACGCTGGCGGGATGTTCACCCCTGAGAACGCCTCCATGGCGCTGATCCTCGGCGCAATCGTCGCCCTGCTGCTCGTCGTGCTCGGGCTGCTGATCCAGTACGCCATCATCCGGGCCGCTGTCCTCTCGGCGCTGCGCCAGCAGCACGACGACGAACGGCGTGCGGCGCTCGCTCCAGGCCAGCCAGCCGGCCACCGCGAATAGCACCAGGGCGAGACCCACCAGCAGTATCGGGTCGGTGTCCAGGTCCGGGGTCATGCGCCGGCCTCGGTTCGCACCTGGCGGCGCGCTGAGCGCTCCCCGTAGACCACGGCCATGTCTGCGGCGTCGTAGTAGGCCAGCATCCGCTCGGCGGACTCCAGCCACAGCTCGACCAGATCGGCGGCGTCCATGCCACGGTCAGCGACCATGCCGGCGACCACGCGCAGCGTCCGGGCGTCCTGCTGGCGCTGGTCGTGGTCCAGCACGGTGAACGCGCGGGCCGCTGCGGCGTCGAATCGCTCGGCCATGGCTCGGAGCTTGGACACAGCCCCATTCGGCTCTCTCCGGCTCACAGGGCGCCTCCCATCGGCATGTAGGCCGTGAGGATGATCCAGCCGAGGATGGGACCAGCTGCCACCGCTGCGCCGGCCGCAGCCATCTGTGCACGCCTCCGGGCTGCTGTTGGCTCGGGCTGCTGGTAGGTGCGTCGCGTTTTCATTCGTGGGTCTCTCCTGTCGATGCGTTGACTCGACCGGGGACGGATGCCCCGCAGTCGATGCACGTTCCGTGCGCGTCGGGGGTGTGGGGCAGGTTCCGCCAGCGTGGGCAGGCGTTGGGGTCGCGCTCCAGCTCGTCAGTGGACGGCCGAGGCGAGTTGATGGGGCTGGCGGCGGTAGACGCGCCAGCGGGTCGGTGGGAGTCGCCGTAGGCGTCAATCTCCGGCGCTTGCGCCGTAGCCACCTCGGGGCAGGTGCAGAACTGCTCAGGGTCGGCGCCAGCGGCCCACCGTGCGCCGCAGCTGGCGCAGCCTGCCACCAGCTCGGCGTCATGCGCGCTCGCGCGGTTACCTACGTAGGCCGGTTTAAGAGAGTCAGCCGGCGGGTAGTTAATGGGTAGTTCTAAAGATGGTTTGGGTGTCTCTGGGGACGCCGGGGCGGTGGCCTCCAGTACAGGGGATGCCCCAGGGGCCACCCGGTCAGCGGTGGCGCTCGTCGGCTCGCACGCGGGGTGGTACAGGCGCCCCCTGGACCCCTTCTTGGGCATCTTCTTGCCGCAGCTCTTGCAGATGAGCCGGTGGGCGCTGGAGCCGTCGCAATTGGGCGGGCACTTCAGCGTGAAGTGGTACAGGTTGGGGCGGTCGTAGTGGGCCGTGCCAGCCGTTCCGCCGGCCTGGATATCCCGGCTAATCTCCCCCAGCTGGATGAGCTTGACCACGATTTTTTGGACGGCGCGCGGCTCGATATCGGCATAGTCGGACAGGGTGGCCACGGCCGGCCATGAGCCACCGTCACCGTCGTGATTGGCGATCCCCAGCAGCACCATCCTGGAGCTGGAGCCGCGCGAACGAGAGTGATGGAGCGCGATGGCCATTGACTCGATGCTCACCGCGCCAGCCACCCCTTGGCTGCGTCGTCGTACTCAGCGAATGCATCAGCGAACAGCTGCGCGTTTGTGAGGTCGCCATCGGCCAGGTAGCGGGCAGCGATGCGCGCCGAACTGTCGGCCAGGGCCACACACACGCTGAATTCGTGCACGGTGGTGGGCTTGATCACCGAGTCACCTCCGCAGGGAAGTCGGACCGATCGAACACGTAGGCGCCGGTGGGGCCGTCGAGCTGCGCCAGGGGTTGAATGTCGCCGCGCTCGATGCGGCGCACCAGGGTGGCGCGGCTGATGCTCAGCAGCTGGCAGATGGTGGCCGAGCCGACCAGGTGGCCGGCAAAGATGATGCGGGGGTCCGCGTCCGCCGAAGTTTTCAACATGTGCACAACTATGTGCATTGCCCAATCTTTGGTCAGACAATCATCGCGGCGTGTTGCAAAAGTCGTTGCAGCCGCCAGGGCAGGGTGCAATGCTTGTTGCATGACCATGCTCAATGACCGGACGGCGGCGCTCGAATTCGACCTAGCCGACCGAATCCGCAAAGCGATGCGCGTGCGCGACCTCAGCGTTCAAGAGGTGGCCGACGCGCTCGGCGTCAACCGCAACACCATCGGCAACTGGATGAACGGCCGCGCCACGCCGTCCACGCCCGCGCTGATGGCGTTCTCGTCGGTCCTAGGGGTGCCGCTGGTATGGCTACAAACAGGAACGGCCCCATCCGAAGATGGGGCCGAGGTTGAGAGCCGCCCGTGGGAATCGAACCCACGACCTTCTCATTACAAGGTCCAGGGTTCGGCGTTTGTCAAGTCCTACCTGCTGGCGTTTATGTTGCTGCGCGAACAAATTGCAGGCGTGCAATGAACGTTGCATGTGGGGACTCTCATACGGTGGATACCATGCACCATCACGAACACCTCACAGCATTGGTTCCGATACTTCAGTTCTGGAAGGTGTGGCAGCAGTCCCAGGGGCTGTCTGAGCGCACGATAACCGAGCGGGCGGCCGTCATCACTCGACTGGTCGAATTCGCCGGCGTGCACCCCCTCCAGCTCTCGCCGCTGGCCATCATGGCGTACTGCTCCCAGCCGGCGCTCACGGACACCTCCCGCGCCACCTACCACGCCTCTATCCGGGCCTACTGCAAGTTTCTGGTGGCCTCGGATCAGCGGGTGGACGATCCCTCTTTAAAGACACCGACGCCGAAGCGGCCGAAGGGCAAGCCTCGGCCGGTTTTCGACAATCAGCTGGAGCTGATGCTGGCCACCGTCAACCGCCGGCGCACCCGGTCCATGATCCTGCTCGGCGCTCTCGCCGGGATGCGGGTACATGAGATAGCGAAGGTGCACGGCGCCGATTTCGACCTAGCCAATGAGGTGGTGACGATCACCGGCAAAGGGGGCAGCACCGAGCTGGTGCCACTGCACACCGAGCTGGTGCGGGAGGCGCGCCAGTACCCCCGCGATGACTACTGGTTCCCCGCGTACGCCTCCCAGACCGAGAACGCGCACATCAGCCGGCAGGGCGTCTATGCGGCCATCAAAGGCGTAATGGTGCGCGCCGGCGTCCAGGGCACCCCGCACCAGCTGCGGCACTGGTACGGCACCACGCTGCTGGACCGGGGCGTGGACGTTCGAGTGGTCCAGGAGCTGATGCGCCATAAGTCGCTGGACACCACCGCCATCTATACGCTGGTCAACCTCGACAAGCGCCGCGCCGGCATCCAGCGGCTGGAGCTGCCCACCGCCGCGTGATTGTAGGTACACGACAAACCCCCCGATATCCGAATCGGGGGGTTTGTGCGTTTCGCTCGTGAGCTCGGCGCTTTCGTTGTAGGCATCCCACTAGCCGGCGGCGAGCTCGAGCGCGGCCGCAGCACCGCCGGCTTGTAGGTATCCACTAATCGGCGGTGTGCCGACCGGCGCGGTCGCGGGTCATGTACGCGGCGGCGAAGCTCACCAGCACCACGGCGCTGCCGGCCACCTCCACCGGCACGTCCACGCCGAACAGGGCGGCGCCCCAGACGATGACGACGACGGCCGCGCCGGCCACGCCGCCGGCGGCGACCTTGGGGGTGGGTTTCTTGCTCGGGCTGGTTGTCATGTCGGTATGTCCTTTCGTTGGGCGGTGTCTTCGAACAGGCCCGCCGGCGCCTCCGGGGGCGGCGGCTGCTGGCCCCGGTAGATGTGATCGACCAGCCGGCGGGACCAGAGCCAGAGCAGCCGGTTATCGCGCTCAGCTCGGGCCAGGCGGGCCTCTAGCCGTTCCTGGCGGTTCTCCCGGCGGGCAATCCATGCCTGCCGGTACGCCAGCGCACCGCCGGTAATGCCGGCGGTGCCGCCGATGATCGCCACCACGATGGTGACGATGCTGGCCTCACTCACAGCGAACCCTTGATCTTGGGGATGTTGTCGAACTCGGCTTGTGCGATGACCACCAGCTCTTTCTGGTCCGAGTTGGGGAAGTGGCCGGTTTGCTTCAGGAACGCCGACACCACCGACCACTCCCCCGGCTCTACGCGGCGGCGGGCGAAGTAGACGCCACCCTGAGAGCCGGTGGCGCTGTTGCCGTCGCCGGCGTTCTGATAGGCGGCGTAGACGGCGGGGTCTACGTCCCCCTTGGTGTAGGTGGGTGCGGGCATGTCGTCGTCGTCCTCTCGGATGGTGAGCGCCACCACGGTGGGGGCGTTGGGGGTTAGCGGGGTGGAGCTGGTGGCGGCCGGCAGCGCGCCGCCCCGGAACGGGCCACGGATGGCCCAGTGCCAGCTCTCGGACGCCACGGTGGCCTCCAGGCCGGCCAGGGCGAAGAAGTGCGCGCGTAGGGCCGCGTCGCGGGCGCTGGGCGCGTTGCAGTCGATGGCCTTACCGGTGGTGTGCTCGGAGGCGTTGGGGCCGAGCGCCGGGTTAGCCGCTGAGGGGGTCTCGCCGCGCTTGTAGCGGCCCCACTGATACCAGACGGTGGAGCGGCCGGAGGCGGTGGCCGACGCGCTGCGCGCGTTCTGGTCGGCGGGGACGCCGAACGGGCGGCCGGCCTCGTTCAGCTCGATGGTGCCGCCGGCCGGCCCGCTGCGGATGGCGGCGAACGCCCATTGGACGCGGCGCAGCAAGTCGCTGCCCGGTTCGAATAGGCCGCCCTCCCACTCGATCAGGCCGGTGCCGTCCTGGATGCTCATTAGACGTTCGCGCCCAGGTATTCGGCCAGCAGCATCGGGGTGCCGGGTGCGGTGGTCCCGGCGCCGTTGGACGAGATACCCAGCTCCAGATAGCTGGTGGTGTTGGTCACCTTGACGGTGGTGGCCGGCCGACAGAACGGGTCGGTCACGCCGGCGGTGCCCATCTTGTTGTCCTGACTGTCGGCCACCACCGCGCCGTTGAGCTGAATCCATGAGCGCAGCAGCTTGGTGTCTAGGCCGCCGCTGGTGACGGCGCCTGAGATTTTCCAACTGCCGGGGTAGGGCAGCACCAGCCGCGTGGCAGCGCCGGCCGACCAGGCGCCGGCCAGCGGGATGGGGGCCGTGTCGAATTGGATCAGCTGGTTGGCGCCGGTGATGTTCGAGCTGGCGGCGCGCAGCACCTTGGCGGTGGCCTGACCGGGGACCGGCCACCAGCCGGCTATCGGGGCGCCCTGCGGGTTGGTGCCGGCGTTGTAGGTGGCGTAGTACCGTTCCGTCCTGCCGGTGTCTGTGCGCACGGTCTCGGCGCCGCTGGCCTGGAGGGTCAGGCGGGCGGCCTCGGTGGCCGGCACGCCGAAATAGCTATCGCGGGCGGCGGCGCTCGGCGCCACGATGCGGGCTTGATTGGTCACCGGCTGGACCTGGGCGGCGAGTAGCGCGCGCTCGATATCGTCGCCCATGAGGCCGAGCGCGGCGCCCAGCTCGTTGGCCTTGGTGGTGCCGTTGGGGTAGCGGATGCCGAATTGGGGAGTGATGCCGCCCATTAGTTGAGTCCTGTCTGAATGAGGCCGAAGTCGGCCAGCCGGATGGAGGGGTCATAGTCGGCCAGGGTGGGACCGGGGTTGGTCACCAGCTGGTCCACGGTCAGGGTGCCGGTGGCCAGGCCGGCGGTGTTGGCCGGCGCGGTCTCCAGCTCGGCCCACCAGCCGCCGGCCGAGTAGCCGGTGGTGCCGCCAATGACCTGCACCTGGGCGGGCACGCCGGGCAGGCCGTTGAACACCGAGCCGGCGAAAAAAACAGCGCGGGCGTGGGCGCGGGTGTTGATCAGCATTTCCATGCGCTCGTCGGTCACGGCCTTGTCGCGGCTCACCGTGTACCGGAGGCGGGGCAGCCGGTAGGTGCCGTTGTAGGCGTCCACGTACGCCTTGACGGTCTGGAGCAGCCACACCACGCCATCGGTACCGTAGTCGTACGCGGGGTTCTGGTAATCGTTCTCGAATCCGCCGGCGCTCAGGCCGTACATCAGCTCGCGCACGCCGTACTGGGCGGGGTCGTAGCGGGCGGTGTTCCACCAGCCGTTGGAGCGCACCATGATCATCTTGTAGAACTGCACCCCGTTGATGGGCGGGCCGTCCGGGGCATAGCACTGGCGCACCCGGGGGATGATGATGCGATCGATGGCGTTATCGGGGGCGGCGGTCAGCTTGTACCCCTCGGGCACCTCGATGATGCCGGCGTCGAGAATCAGCAGCGGTCCGGATGCGCCGGCCGGTTGGTTCGCTGGCACGATGGTGATGCGGCCGGCGGTCAGCGTCAGGCGCAGGCCGGAGGCCGGCGCGATGCCGCCGATGCGCACCCAGTCGATGGCGGGGTCATAGTTCACCCAGCCCAGCGGTTCCATCCGGGCGACCTCGCGCAGCACGTCCAGCACCGAGGTGCCCCGGCCGGACTCGATGGCGCCGGCGTACAGGGCATAGCTGGCCTGGTTCTCGTGGCCAGTGGCGTAGACGGGGGGCGAGTCAATGCCGGCCACGATCTTGGGCACATCGGTGGGGATGAACCGGCTGGCGGGGCCGCGATTCATCAGGTTGGCCACGCGGTCCTGCCCTACCTCGGTGATGTATGACCCGTTGGCCAGGGTCATCGAACCGAAGTCGGATAGAGCCGGAATCACCCAGTCACCGGGGCCGATGTACCGGCCGAGGTCGGCGGTGGGATCGGCGGCCACGATGGTGACGCGGTAGGCGCTGTCACCGTCCAGGCTGATGCGTTCACAGCTGGGGTCGGTGATGGCGCCCCGGAACACGCGGCGGTCGCCGCCGACCTCTCCGGTGGTGAACACCTCCAGCCGCTGGCCAGTCAGCGCCGCCCTATCCACGTAGCGGCCGGTGCGGTCCAGCAGCGTCAGGGTGGCCTGTGAGGGGTCGGGCTGGTCGTAGATGGAGTCACGCCCCCACACCACGCGCAGCTCGTCTATCGCGGTCGCTGCGGCCTTGTTGGGGTCGGCCAGCGAGGTGGCCACCGGCTCGCCGGCGATGGTGATGCGGATGCCGTACTTCATGCGAACCTCTCCCGCGACTGCACGCCGGTGGCGCGGTCCTGCTGGGCCAGCAGCGATTTGATCTGTCGGGCCACGCCGGTGGAATCCAGGGCGCCGTCGATGTTGAACGTGTTGTAGGTGTTGCCGCCGGCGTCGCCGGCGCGCTGGGCGAGCGCGGCGGCCGGCGAGCTGGCGACCGAGCTGGAGAGCGCGGCGAATGAGGTAGCCTCGGCGGCCGGCGCCGCAAACGCCATCATGCGCATGGGGGCGATGCTCTGCAGGCTGGAGGTGTCGGCGGTCACCTTGGCTTGCACCTCGGCGTGGGTGTTGATGCCCAGTAGGTCACCGATGCCGCCGAACAGCTGGCCGATCATGCCGAGCGCGTCACCGATCCAGCCGAACAGGCCGTCAAAGAAACCCTTGACAGTCGCGCTCAGCTCGTCCCAGTGGGTGACCCACAGCACGATGATGGCGATAACGGCCGCGATGGCCAGCACGATGAGACCCAGGGGGTTGGCGGACATTGCCACGTTCCACAGCCATTGCGCGGCGGTGGCGACGGTGGTCGCTATCTCCCACGCTTTGATGGCGCCGTTGGCGATGATCAGGCCGGCGGCGAGCAGCCCCACCACGATCAGGAAACCGGACATCTCGCCGGCGTTGTCCTGGAGGAAACCGGACAGGCCGGCGGTGGCGTCCGCGACCGCCGAGAGGGCCGGCAGGAACGCTTCACCGAGCGCGATTTGGGCGTTCTGCCACTCGGCGTTCGCCACCTGCTGTTTGTGCGCGGTGGTGTCCACCTCCCGGTTGAACGCCCCTTGGGCGTCGGCGGATTGCTTGGTCAGCAGCGCCAGGGTGGCCTGTAGCGTCGCATTCTTGTCGGCCTCACCTGTCAGGTCGGATAGACCCATTGCGGCCTTCTGAGCGTCCACAGCGGCCTGATTGATGCTGATGCCGTACCGCTCGATGGGGTCACGTTCGCCGCGCAGCAGCGAGCTGAGCGCGCTCACGGCGTCGGCGGTGGTGCCGCCGTACTGCGCGGCGAGGTCGGCGCCCAGCTCGATCAGCGATTTGGACCGGCTGGCCACCTCCTCCATCGGGATGCCCATGTTCTTCAGCTGGGCGCCCACCAGGGTGGCGAAGTTCGAATACTCGTCGCGGGCCAGCCCCACGTCGGTGGCGGCCGAGTCGGCCCAGGCGTGCACCTGGGCGGCCTGCTCCTTGAACACCGCGTCAACACCGCCCACGGCCTGCTCCATCTCGGAGGCCGCGTTACCGGTGGCCACGGCCACCCCGATGACGGCCGCCTCGACCACGGCCGCGCCGGTGGCGATCTTGTCCATGCTGGCCATGCTGCGACCGGCGGACGCGTCCACGTCATCGAACGCGCGCACCGCGTCGGCGGCGTCGCCGATGATGCGCACCGAAAGAATGGCGGTTTTCCCGGCCATGGCTAGCCTTCCTGCTGGGTCTCTTGGATCAAGTGGACGATGGTGGCGAAGTGTTCGGGGTGGTCGATGGCCTCGCGCTCCACCTCACTGGGGAGGCGTCGGAGCGCGAGGGCCACCGCCGCGATCAGCTCGTGCGCCGAGCCGGTCGGCCACCTTTTCCCGCCGGCGTCTCGGTCTCGTCGGCCGGCTCGTCGTCGTGCACCACGTCCACCGACACCGCTGCGGTCTCGCCGGTGGTGAACTGCTCCCAGGTCAGCTCGGTCTTGCCGGTGCGGCGCAGCGCGTTCCACGCGCGGAACGGGTTGAGCTTGACGGCGTTGTCGCGCAGGTCGCCCCAGCTGCGGTTCTTTCGGAGCGTGGACTCAAACGCCAGGGTGTCCTCCAGGGTGGGCACCACCTCGGCATCCTTACCGTCTTGGAATGTCACGCGCAGTTTCTGAATGTTGCTCATGGGGGTTACTTCCCTTCGATGTGGTCGAGCGCGTTGTCGGTGTAGTCCTGATACACGGCGATCCAGCGCGGCTCGGTCTGTTGTGCGGCTTGGGTAATGAACGGGTTGGCGGTGATGTTGCGTTTCGGCCAGCCCCAGTGAATGGGGCCGGCGTACGGGAGTCGGGCACCGCCGGCGCGAACGATGGCGGCTTTCTGGGTGGCGCCGGCGCGGATGTTGCCGGCTAGCCGGCCGCTGCGGCGGGGGGCGAATGCCGCAGCGGCCACGGCCACCAGGGTGCCCACCGAGCGGTGGACGTTCCGGAGGTTCTTCAGGTCGATGCCGGCTTGCTTCAGCGTGCGACGAAAGCGGGGGCCGCCCTCGACCTCGGCTAGTGCACGGCCGGCCATGGCGCGGGCCTAGCCGACCAGCTCGCCGGCGGTCGGGTCGCCTACGATGGTGAACTCGAAATCACTGGTGTTTTTCTTCTTGACGTCGCCACCGATCGAACTAACCGGTCGGATCTTCACGATGCCGGACCACTGGACGGCGCCGGCGTTGGAGGGCACGAACACGAACGGCTCTTCTTTGCCTCGGTTCTCGTAGCAGTACAGCTCCAGGCTGTCCATGTCGTAGTCCTGCAGCAGCGTGCCAGCCAGGGTGTAGGTGTACACGTCGTCGCCGGCGAACTGGTCGCCGCTCAGCACGTCGATGGGGTCACCGGTCTTGGTGTCGGTGTTCAGCGATGCCTTGGTCAGCATCGTGGCGAACTCACGCGGGCTGCCGGTGGCGCCGATCTTCAGGTGGCCGGGGCCGAGCACGGATGTGGGCATGGTGCACTCTCCTTATGAGGGGTTCAGGGTGATGGTGTACGCGGGCAGCGCCGGCGCATTGTTGGCTTGGGCGAACTGCCCAGGCTCGGCCTCGTCCATGTTGAGCTGGGCGTCGATCAGGGCTTGCAGGATGGCGTCGAGCGTCGCCCACGCGGCCAGGTAGTCAGTGGCGGGGCCGGCGACCACGTGCAGGGTCCAGGTGGTGTCCACCTGATGGAACGTCGGGAACGAAAGGGTCGGTGGTGTGACCAGCACCACCCCATGGCGGGCGGCGCTGGGCACGTGGCCGGCGTCGGCGGTCGCGGTCGCTTTGTCCAGGCCGGCGGACTCGAGCGCGGCGGCGACGGTCGCCACCAGCTCGTCGGCCTCCTGGATGCGGGGGCTGGTCATCACAGCCCCATCACCAGGTAGGGCCGCAGCACCGCGTAGGCGGCGGTCATCGGGTCGCGGTTGATGCGGAAGGGCTGCGGGTCCACACCATCCAGGCCGACCACGCCGTTCCGGCTGGCCTTCCGGTAGTACAGGTCCGCGCCCACCTCCAGCTCGGCGCGCGCCACCACCGACGCGGGCACCTGGTACGGGTTGCCCTCACCGATGAAATCGCTAACCATCTGCCGAGCCTCGGCCGCGCAAGAGGTCGCATATTCTGCGTCCTCCCCCACGGCCTGGACGTACCAGCTCAGGTCAGTGGTGGCGGGCGCCTCGCTGGAGTCGGCCATCGTTACGCGCCGACCTTCACGGCCTCGATGGCGTCGGGGAACTGCGAGGCCGCCGCCAGGTAGCCGTACTTCGAGAACGCCTCGGTCAGATTCAGGATGTTCTTGTCCTGGAGCTTGAACGGGGCGCCGGCGGACTCCCAGGTGGTGATGGCCAGCTGGTTGTGGAATTCCACCGTGTTGGCCGGCGCGTCCGGGAGGATTTCGAACGTCACCGATGCCAGGTCACCGTGCAGGCCGGTGAGGTCCAGCTCACCGACCTGGTTGTTCCCGGTGCCCCAGACGCGCATCAGGCTGTTTCCGTTGGAGTCCTCCAGGCGGATCAGCTTCTTGAACACGTCCACCGAGACCAGGCCGCCGTCGAGCGTGTAGCCGCGGTCATCAAACAGCATGGACGCATCCACCACCAGGTCCAGCCAGGCGTACGCGTTGGCGTTCGCCGCGATGGTCAGCGGGTGGGTGGCGCCGGCGATCTGCGCGGCGATGATGGCGTTCACCAGGTCGCGGGCGACCTGCTCGGTGGCGCGGGCGTACTCCAGGTCCATGGCAGTGTTGGCCGTGGTCAGGTAGGCGGCGTTGGCGCGGTCGATGACCTGCTGCGAGACCTCGGTGTAGCCGCCGTAGGTCTTGACCGGCACGCTGTCGGAGGTCAGCACGATCTTGCCGCGCTTCAGGTCGTCGCCCTGCTTGACCTGCTCGCCCACCTGGATGGTGTTGCTCTCCAGCTTCAGGTACTCCATCGTCATGCCCTCGGCCGGCAGCGGCTGGCGGCTGAAGGTGTTGAGGATGCGACGGTTCTTGTTGATCAGGTGGATGGCGTCACGAACCCAGGTGTTCGGGGTGTTGGTGTCGTCGGTGCCGGCGCCGGTGTAGGCGTCGGAGGCCGTGAGGCGCTCGTAGAACGCCATGGCCGAGGTCGAACCGCCGGCCAGGTCCTTGACGAACGCGCCGACGGTGGGCCAGCTCGGGCCGGGGTCGGCCGGCGCGCTGCTGATGGTGGCCACGCGGGCCTCCACGATGCGCTCGAACTCGTTACGCTGCCGGTCCAGCAGCTGGTCGATGGTGTTCTCGTCGATCTCGGGCATGGCGGGTGAATCCTTCCGGTTGGTGGCCAGGGCGGCCGTGGGGATGGGTGCCGACGCCGAGCGGCGGCCGGCGTGGGCGAACATGGACAGGTCGAACAGGTTGGAGGCCGGCTCGGTCTCGGCGCCGGTGGTGTCGGTGTCGAGCCGGTCGGCCAGGCCGGCGGCGACGGCCTCGGCGGCCGTGTACCAGGTTTCGGATTTCATCAGCTGGCGCCAGGCGGCCGGCTCGCCGCCGGCCTTGGCCGCGTACATGCTGGCGATGTTGTCGCTGAGCCGGTCCAGGTCGGAGGCGGCGAGGCGCATGTCATCGGCGTTGCCCACGGCGATGGTCCAGGCGTCGTGAATCATGATTTCCGCGTTCTCGGCCATCACCACGTCGTCGCCGGCGGCGGCGATGAATGAGGCGGCCGAGGCGGCCAGGCCGTCGATGGTGACCACCACGCGGGCCGAGTGCTGGCGCAGCGCGTTGCGGATGGCCACCGCGTCATACACGTCGCCGCCGGGCGAGTTGACGTACACCTCGATGGTGTCGGCGTCCATGTCGCGGATGGCCGGCACCAGCTCGGCGGCGTCGATGCCACCCCACCAGCCGCCGATGGCGCCATACAGGTGCAGCCGGCTGGTGCGCGGGGCGTCGGTGGTCTCGACGTTCCACCGCGATGGGATGGAGCGGGCGGCGGCGGCGAATCGGTCGCGCCGCTCGGTGATGGGGTCAGACATTGGCGGTCGCCTCCTGGGGGGTGGTGGTCTTGGTCGCGCGGCGGTCGAACAGCTCGGCGCGCTGCGCGTCGGTCAGCGGGGCCATGCCCTCCAGGGCGCGCACCTCGTCCTGGGTCGCCCATCCGGTGTTGGGGTCCAGGGCGAGCTTGTGCGACTCGTAGCGGGTCTTGGTGTCGCTGCGCAGCAGTGCATCGATCTTGAACCGGGCGGTCTGCCGGCCAGGCAGTAGGTCGGTGAGCGCTTCCTCGATTTCGCGCAGCGGCTTCATCAGCCCGAATCGGACGTAGCCAATCCACTCCTGCTCAACGTTCGAGTAGGTCTGCGAGTTGCCCTCGACGGCCACCAGCATGATGGAGGCCGGCGCACCGATCAGGCGGGCCATCTGGATGGTGGTGTACTGCTGGGTCTCCAGGAACTGGATATCGGAGGGCTTCAGCAGCAGCGGGGTGTACGTCAGTCCCTTACCGAGCACGCGCAGCCGTTCGCTGATGCTGCGCTCGTCGTCGGCCTCGCGCGGGGTGCCGTCCGGGTTGCGGCCGTACCAGACATTCTTGTAGCGGTCGGCGTCGCCCGGCTTCAACTCCTGGTCAGTGCTCAGCACACCATCGGGCAGGTTCGAGTCTGAGAGCCACAGCGCGCCGTAGTCGCGGGCATCCAGGGCGCCGCGCACCTCGATCTGGGCCGCCTGGATGGGGCCGAGGCCGCGCGCAATTCCGGGGATGCGCAGCAGCTGGAGATGGCGAATATCGCGGGAGGTGTACCGGGTGCCGTGCCACCAGTAGTGCGGGGTGCCGTTGCCGGCGGCGTCGTAGACCACCTCGACGGTGACCTCGGCGGGGTTCAGAACGGTGAGGTTGATCACGGCGCCGAAGCTGTCGCGGGTGATGCGCCAGAACGCGTTGCCGTCCAGGTACATGGAGGTCACCGAGTACTCCAGGAACGCCGAGCGGGTCTCGTTGACATCCGGCTTCAGCGCCAGGGCGGGGGTGTCCGGGATCACCTGCCCGTTGCGCTCCACGCTGATGGCCAGCTGTGAGACCGAGGTGGCGTGAATCTGAATGCCACGATAAAGAGTCGAAAGAGTGAGGGCACGTTCCGCCGTCACCCCGGCCTCACGCCGAGCCGTCAGCAGCCGCCCCGGCAGCTCGCCGGGGGTCTCGGCAGCCTCCGCGTTGAACGCGAACAGGCTGGCCACTCGGCTAAAGATGTTCGGCATGAGGTCGAGCCTGGACGCGGCGACCGGCGCCGGCCAACACTGGCGACCGGTGACGCCGGCCGGCGCCGTCTGGCGCCGGCTGGTGCCGTTTCGTGACGGCGCCCTAGCCGAGCTGGAGCGACCGAATAGCCGGCAGGTGGTGCACGCCGTACGCGCCGAGGTTCGCGGACTCCAGGGCGCTAATCGAGCCGACCGAGGCACGCCGGCCGAACAACCATGTCCCATCGCCGGCGAATCGCTTGGTCGCCAGCTCGGCGGCGCTCTCCAGCTTGTCGTGCGGCCGGTAGCGGAACGTGGGTGTCCCTGGGTGGGTGATGCCGGCCACGGTGGCCTGGGTGGCCGCGATCACGTCGCGGGTGCCCACCTCGATCAGCTCGAACCCATCGCGCTCCACCGCGTCATGGAGGGCAGCCGAGGGGCCGTTGGGGTCGATGATGAATCCCGCATCGGGATACTTGGCGCGCAGCTCGCGCAGCTTGTCCAGGGCGCCGTAGGTGTTCTCCATCCAGCCGCCTTTCACGACGGCCGAGAGCGTGCCGGGGCCGTGCACCTGGGTGGCCGTGATGGTGGTGTCAACACCATCCACGCCGACCGCAGCAGCGAAACAGACGCGACCGGGCGCCGGCGGCGTCGGATCGGTCCAGGCGGCGGCCTTCCACGCGTTCACCGGGATGACGCGCTCAGTGGCGCCGGTGCGCCGGTTGCCGAACGCGCGGGCGAATTCGTTGGGCGATTCCGCGAACTCGGCCCGGAACGCGTCTAGTCCCTCTCGGGTGAACAGGAAGCCGGCGCCGGGGTGGCGGGCGTAGATGCGGTCCAGGTCGAACGGGTCATCATCATCCCCGATGCCCCAGTCAAAGAATGCGATGGTGGGGTCAGGGGTGCCGCTGCGCTGCTCGTCCAGCATCGCGTTGAGCGCGGTGGACTCCACCGTTCCCTCGGTCGAGAAAATCCAGGTCTGGGGCCGCTGGCCGGTGACCTTCTCGCGCGTCAGCTTGGTGGCCGAGAACGACTGCCGCAGGATGGCGTATTGGGCGCTGGTCCAGTACCAGAACTCGTCCAGGCTCACCTTGTCGGCTTGCTTGCCGTCCAAGGCGCCCTCGACCGGGGCGAATGGGCGGAACTTGGAGCCATTGACGAACGGCAGCGCCGCCGAGCCGTTCGAGCGGCGCGCTTTCGGGGCCAGGCCGCGCAGCGCGCACGATTCCCACAGCTCCACCATCTCTAGGAACTTCTCGGTCGCGTGCTGGCCGCTCTGCGCCGTGTACCAGGTGCGCCGGTTGCGGCCCATGAGGGCATTCTGGACCGAGGCCGACAGGTCCAGGGTGGTCTTGCCGGCCTGGCGGGGAACGGTCACCAGCACGGTGGAGTAGACGAACAGGCCGAAGGCATCCACCTCCAGCGCCACGTCGGCTACGTATCGCTGCCAGGGCAGCAGCGGCTGCCCCATCTCGGCGGCGATGGCGGCGACCTTGGCGCCGTGGGTGCGCCGGCTATAGTCCCTCGGCGTCACCTTCCGGGGCGGCGTCAAGTTGGGCGGGAGCTGCGAGGGCATCAAGTAGCCGTTTCGTTTCGGGGGTCAGGTTGGATTCATCGCCGGGGCCGGCGGGATCTTCTGGCGGGGCCAGGTGGCGCATCATCTCGAACAGCTGGCCGGCCTCCTGGGCGACGGCACGGCCTTTCGTGTTGCCCTTGTCCACGCTGATGGCCAGCGATATCGCCAGCTGCTTGATGGTGCGTTTCGCGCCGCGCAGCTCGCCGGCGTCGGCCTCGATTTCTTCAATCGCGGCGCGGGTTTCGCTTTCGGTCGGGCCTTGGCCGAAACCGCCGCGAATTACCGGATTTTGCCCCGGAATATCCAGGCCAGGTAGGGCGATTGTGTCGGTCATCGCGCCGGCCTCAGCTTTCTTTTTTCTGTGGTGGATTGGGGAGATGGGGGCGG
>Ga0157369_10004329_pt1 | contig 16772 bp, 17 predicted proteins | sample C25metaG_FD_113461 | JGI IMG/M metagenome (GOLD analysis project Ga0157369, IMG submission 113461) | Corn rhizosphere microbial communities from Kellogg Biological Station, Michigan, USA - C2-5 metaG | ecosystem: Host-associated > Plants > Roots > Rhizosphere > Soil | place: USA: Michigan... | reverse complement strand
AGGCGGGAATGCGCATTCCGAGATGATCGGTATGACGCCTGCGCGCAGCGTGCTCGCCGATTCGCAGCTTTGCGACGAGACCCTGTTCCACAGCTATTACCGCGAGTGGGCGCGCCGCATGGCGAAGGCGCTGCCATGATCGACCGTGCGACGGCGGAGGAATTCCTGTTCCGCGAGGCGCTTCTCCTCGACCGCCGCGACTGGGACGCGTGGCTCGCGCTCTACGCCGAGGATGCGGTGTTCTGGATCCCGGCGTGGCGCGACGAGACGGCGCCGACCGAAGACCCGGACCGGGAATTGTCACTCATCTATTACCGCGGCCGCCGCAATCTCGAAGAGCGAGTGTGGCGCATCCGGTCGGGCCTCTCCGTCGCCTCTGTTGTGCTGCCGCGCTCGGTCCATAGCGTCACCAATGTGCTGATCGAACATGCGGACGACAGCACCGCGCAGGTGAGCGCGAGTTTCGCCGTTCATCTGAACGACGTCCGTGCCAGCCGCGAACATATGTTCTTCGGCCGTTATGAATACGCGCTGCACAGAGCCGGGAGCGGCCTTCTCATCGCGTCCAAGAAAATCCTGCTCCTGAACGACACGATCCCCGCGGTGCTCGACTTCTATCTGGTGTGAGCCTGCCGGACCTCAGTTCACGATATCGACCTCTTGCATCATCCCGCCGTCCTCGTGGTCGAGGATGTGGCAGTGCAGGACGAACTTGCCGTCGAATTCCGTGTAGCGGCTGCGCAGCAGCCGGTATTTGAGCGGCGTCGTCTGATGGACGAGCAGCGTATCCTTCCACACGGTTTCGTCGGCGCTATCCGGCCCAACACGCACCATTTCGAACGGGTTGACGTGGATGTGGAACGGATGCTCCGGCGCCAGGGAGTTCGGATCGACCTCGATCGTCCATTGCGAGGCCGTGCCGAGCTTGAGCTTGCGCACCGGCGCCATGGGATATTGGTAGTGATCGACCATGAACGCGACGTTGTTGCAGTTCTTGCCCGGTGGGCAGGGCTGGCATGGCCCCGGCCCGCTGCAATCCAGCCGCTCGATCGAGAACGACACCGTCTGCGGATCGCCTGTCAGCTCCGAATCCTTGATGGGCTGGTACGGCGCCAGCGGCGCGAGTTCGGCCGCGCCCGGCAATGGCATGTTCATGGGCGTACCCTGCACATCGATCGCGGCGATGACGCCTCTCGGCTGCACCGTGTTCAGGGCGGCCGTAAAGGCTTCAGGATTGCGCCGGTCTGCCCGGAACGACAGGCTCCGCGCACCCACGATCGGCGTGCTGAAGATGTAATAGCGCACGCTGGTCTGGCCCGCCGGCACCTGCGGCGCCTTGAAAGGACGTCGCTGCGATAGCCGGGCTCCATCTCGAGGGGCCCGCTCCAGGTATCGATCCGGCCGAGCGCGTTGCCGTCGGTCGCGATCTCGTTGAGGGCACCGCCGCCTGCGCCATTGTCGGTCGCGACATAGAGCAACAGCGATTCGCGCACGCCGCCGTGGATGAAGCGCCACCGCTGCATCTCGCCCGGCTGCATCGTGAACAGCGGTGCGATCTGGCCGTTGACGGTCACGCTGCGCTTTGTGGCCGCCCAGCCGCCGGGACCGAAATTGCTGTAGTTCTCCAGGACGCCGGTCTCGTCATAGGTGATCTGTTGAAGGAGGAACGTCTTTTCCTTCGCGGTCTTGATTTCCGGAACGTCGTCGAGCCCGCCTTCGATGATGATCGCACCGGCCATCCCGCTGGAAACCTGCAACGCGGTCGAGCCATGCACATGGGAGTGGTACCAGAACGTCCCGGGCGGATGGTCCTTGGGAACGTCGATTTTGAAATGCTGGGTTTCCGTCGGACAGATTTCGAGCAGCACGTTATCGCTGTTGCCCGAGGGCGAAACGTGCAGTCCGTGGGTGTGCAGGTTGGTCACGTTGTAGACCGTAGGCGCCGGGATCATTGCCATGCCTGCCATGGCCATGCGTGCCGGCGCAGCCTTGTGGCAAGGCTTGCTGTCGCCCGGGAGGTCGTTCTTGAACGTGATCTCCATTGTGTCGCCGGGCTTGATGCGCAGCGTCGGCCCCACAAGGACTCCGTTGTAGGTGCGCAGCTTGACGGGACATCCCGCGATCATCGTCGTTGAGGGGTCGGTGTAGCGGACGTCGAGCTCCGTCCTCAGGACATGATCGTCGCCTGAGTGGATGACCGGCGCCTCCTGGAACGGTTTCAGCCCGTACTTGCCGATATCGATGTCCTGATAGGCGCAGGGGTTGGCAATCCCCGGCGCAGCAGCCTTCACCGCCTTTGCGGAATGAATGGCCGGTGTTCCGGATTGTTTCGCATCCGCCGGGCTGATTACGGCAAGCACAGCAAGCGCGCCAACGACGCCGAGTTTAAGGACATTGCGCATCCGGCCCCTCCCAGAGTTCACAACTCGAAGTAGTTGCGGAAATTATTACCTTGAGAGTGGCAATGCAATCGCCTTGACCACTCGACCGCTGCCGCGACGCCCTCCTGTCTGGTCCAAACCTGGCGGGGTGGCCCGGGAAATTTCCGTGCTATTCTGCGTTATCAATTGCGCATTACCCGATTTTTGAAGGAGCCATGACGATGAAGACATTCCGGATTGCCGTTGCCGCAGCGTTCGCGCTCGGCATCGGCACCATCTCGGCCAGCGCCGACTACTGCAGCGGGCATGCCCACACCGGTGCGACAGTTGGGGGCGCGGTCGGCGGTGGTTTGATCGGCGGCCTCGCCAGCCACGGCAACGGACTTGCCATCGTTGGCGGCGCGGTGGCCGGCGGACTGATCGGCAATGCGGTCGCACGCGACCACGACTGCCACGAATACCACGCGGGCCGCGGCTATTATCACAACCACCGCTACTACGCGCACCGCAGCTGGGAACGCGACCACTATCATTACTGGTGAGCGGCGCTCCGCGCGTTTCGCTGGTTATCGAAACGGCCTGATGTGGGACGTCCGCGTTTGAGCGAACGTCCCTCCATTATGCAGCAAGCACACCTGAGGGTCGCCCGACGTATGCTCTCCAGAAGGCGTAACTGAGAGTGATGAGCCACTCCATCAATGCAGCGGCGGTCAACGGAGCGCCGCCGTTATACTCCGGTCCTCCCAAGAAGCGCGCGTCGAATAACAGAATCGCTAAAAAGAAATACCCAGCAACAATTGCCAGAACCGCAAAGGCTAGTACTGCCGAGTTGGCAAGCTTATCCAGGCTGTACGCTTTGGGGTCGAGTGCCTTGCCTATTAAATATATTGTTGCCGTTATAACGGCCCAGCTATTGATAGCCAGCGTTGTCCAAAGCTCCGCCTCTACCGCGTATTCGTGAATTGTCATGTCGCGCCCCAGTGTGCCTGCTACCTAATGGCGGCATTACACGCTAAGATTTAATCACCGTCACATGCGACGGGAAAGGAGGTGCTGGTATGAAAGTAGCTATGTGGCTGCTTAAGCAGCGCCAACCGAAAACCCCAAGGCGGGGACCTAGGCCAACGGTCCGCTGTTGGTAGATCGGCGGAAGAGTCGCCATTGCGGCGATGGGCAATAGCGGCGCAAGCCGCCTAGTTTCGCGGTAAGGCATGGCAAGAAGGGCGGGGCTTTCTACCCGGTCCGCGCCCTTCATTCAGCAGCGATGGGGCGCAACAATCGTGATTCTTTTCGGAATCCCCGATTCTTATATTAGCAAGAAAACAATAATCTTGTTCTGATAGAATCAAGCGCGTCGGGGGAGAGAGTTGCGCGCAATGCCTAATGAGCTATCCATCGTTGTTCGCTATGAGCGGCATCCGGACGGCTGCTACTACATCCGGAGCGACAACTTGCTTGCTGCATAATGGAGGAACGTCCCATAGTGCTTTTGCAGTTATCGCATCGCACGCAAATGCTGTAGTCTCGATTGTGGTAATCGGGGGCATCAGCATGGTTGTGGGCATTGCCGGCACACCGGCGCCGGCGCATTTCGAGATCGGTCGCGTTATCAGCCGCACATTCGACGTCATCGGCAAGAATCCGGTGACGTTCTTTGGGCTCTCTTTTCTGCTGTCGATTCCCTATTGGATATTCACTTTCTATAGCGTGCTCTTGGTCTATTTCGGTGTCGGGAGCCAGGCGCTGATCGCACGCCAGACGCTCACGCAGCCCGGAACTGTGCCAGCCCTTGTCGCGGTCGCCATCGTTGGCTTCCTGATTTATTTTGTCTTCTCCAATCTCCTGCAGGCCGCGATCACCCACGGGACGATCGTTTCCCTGAATGGCGGCAAAGCGTCGTTCGGGGATTGTTTTTCGACCGGCGTCAGAAACGTTCTCCCGCTCACGGGCATCGTTCTTCTGGCAGCCCTTGGCATCGGGCTTGGCTTTCTGCTGTTGGTCGTTCCCGGAGTCATCCTGGCCCTGATGTGGTCTGTCATCACGCCGGTGCGGGTGGCCGAACAAACGGGCGTCATGGATACTCTGCGGCGCAGTTCGTCGCTGACCAGTAGCTATAAAGGCTCCATCTTCGGCCTCTTCGTGATCGTTGTCGTCCTGGGCATCGTGGCAAACATGACAGTCCGTCCGCTTTCGGGCGTTTCGATGATCGGTAATGTAGCGGCCGCCAACGCCTCGATCACCTTCATGACCCTGACGGGTTTGGTTCGCGTCGCGCTCGATCTGATAGGGGCCGCCGGCGTCGCATCGATCTATTACGAACTCAGGCTGGTGAAAGAAGGCGTTGGGCCGGAGCAGTTGGCCGCGGTATTCGCCTAGACTTTGTCGAACTTGTCTCTACGGCGGCGTCCGAACAGGAGGCGCTGCTCCAGCCGTCCGCGTAGCGCGGTGTAATAGGACTGCAGGAATTCGAGATCGGGCTGCTCGGCGCGCACGCCGATCTTGGCGCGGATGCGCACCGCAACGGCCGCGACCACGGCGGGGTCCTTCCGGCGTAGCACGTCCTCAAGCACATTGAGCTCTTTCACGCCGTAGGCGTCGAGCGCCTCGTTCGTGAAACTGCCCGCCGGATTGGCGGCGAGATCGATGTCGAGCACGCGCTTCGGCGCGCGCACCACCCAGGTGCCGCCGATCAGATCGCCGACGCGCAGCCTGTCCTTGTTGAACAGCGGGAACAGAACGAACACGCCGCACCAGACGAGGCCCATCAATGCGACCCAGGCATCGATACCGATGCCCGGCGCCGTGAGCACGCTGAGCGGCAGGAACAGCTCCAGCTCCCGCGTCGCATTGCGCAGGAAGATCGCTTCGGCGGTCAGCGGCCCACCGTCGCGCATCGCAACCCGGATGCCGAGCGCGCGCTTGCCCGGCGTCGCCGCGCGCGGCGTGAGTTCGAACGCCATGAAATAGAAATTGCGCAGGAAGAAGAACACCAGGAACCAGAGCGCGAACAAAAGCTCGCGCGGCGAATAGCTGCTCGAAAGCGAGACGATAAGAATGAGAATGGTCGCGCCGATCAGCAACCCCACCATGATCGCGAGATCGAGCAGGAACGCGGCCGCGCGCTCGCCGCCATCGGCCAGCACGAGCCTGAGATCGATGCCCTCCGGCGTGATCAGCTCACGCGTGCTCTTGTCCAGCGGACTTACGGAAACCGGCGCGACGCTCATGTCTGCCTCGGCCGGTAATAGAAATAGATGCCCCAGAACGCCGCCATACCTGCTGCGACCGCAAAGCGCGCAATGGTGTTGTCGATGAGCTGCCGCCCGAAGCCTTCGAGCAGGCCTGCCACCGCGAGCATCACCACGACGCCCCCCATCACCACGGCCGCGCGTCTTCCGGCCTGGGTCAGCGCCTGCATGCGCCCGAGCGCTCCGGGAAAGGCGAGTTTCCAGCCGATGTGGAATCCGGCAGCCCCCGCGAGCGTGACGGCAAAAAGTTCGGTCGTGCCGTGGATCAGCGCCCAGGCCGCGAACTCGACGCCGAGCCCATGCTCGGCAAACACCGCAAAGAACGCGCCCAGCATCAACCCGTTGTAGATCATCAGCACCGCCGTCGGCAGGCAGAACGCAAAGCCGAGCGCAAAAGCCAGAAGCGCGATCTGCGAATTGTGGGTGAAGAGGAACGTCGAGAACACGGCAAGCCCACCGCCGCCGTGAGAGTTGTGCAGCGTGTCGTGCAGCGCCTTGAACGACGCCGCCGGGCCGCGGCCCTGCGCCAGCCCCATCGGAACGAAGGACGCAAACCAGTCCGGCGATTGCAATGTCAGAAGGTACGCCGCGACCGCACCCAGAAGGGCGAGGGCCGCGGACACAAGCGTCTCGACCCAGAGGGCCTGCACCGCGTCGCGCCAATCCTTCGCGAAGAACCGCGCCAGCCGCTCGACCACCGTGGTGCGCGCGCTGTAGACGCAGAAATAGGCCCGCGCGCTCAGACTCTCGAGATAATCGACGAGACTCTTGTCCAGCGAGATCGCGCGCGCCATCGACAGCGACGACAAGGTCGCGCGGTAGAGGACCGGAATCGCGATCACCTCGTCGTCGGTGAGCGAGGCGCGCTTGCCCTTTTCGAAGCGGTTGAGGAGATCCTCCAGCTTCTTCCAGTCGGCCTCGCGCTCCTGGCGGAAACGGCTGCTCTTGAGCGATAGACTCATGGCCGCCTCACAACCGGTCGTGCCGCTTGGCGGCGAGATAGGCTTTGAGCAACCCCATGCCCATCTGCTCCAGCGGCGCATCGACGATCTGCACGCCCATGCGCCTGAGCCGCTCCACAACGATGTCGCGCTCGCGCAGCAGCGCGTCGGCGATCACGGCGCGGGAGACATCCTCGGCGGTTTCGGGTTTCGCGCGCACCATGTCTTCCAGCTCGACGTCGCGGAACACCACGAACACCACCAGATGGCGCTGCAACAGGCGTCCGACATTCTCGAGCATCAGTTCGGCGCTTGTCGTGTCGACGAAATCGGTGAAGACCACGACGATGGAGCGGTGCTCGAGATCGGTGGCGAGTTGCGTGAGCCCGAGGGTGAAATTCGTCTCGGCCGTCGAATAATCGAGCTGCGCCGCCAGCCGCTGTAATTGCGTGAAGGCCGCAGGACCCGCGACCGTACCGCTGCGCAACCGCGGTCGCTCATCGAAAGCGAAGAGCCCGACGCGATCCCCGATCTTGAGTCCGACATAACAGAGCAGAAGGATCGCCTGCAGCGCGCGGTCGAGACGCGGCTGTCCGCCGACCGGTTCGCTCATCAGCCGGCCGGTGTCGAGCGCCATGACGATGCTCTGGTTCTGCTCCGCCTGGAATTCCTTGGCGAGCAGAAGCCCGTGCCGCGCCGACTGCTTCCAGTCGATGGTGCGCCGGTCCATGCCGGGTTCGAAGGCCCGGAGCGCATGGAATTCCGAGCCTTGCGCCGCGTTGAGCTGGACATGCGCGCCCAGCGGCACATCGCGGCGGAACAGGCGGATGGCCTCTTCCTTGACGGCCTGGACATTGGGAATGATGGGGATCGAACGGTCGAGCCGCTCGACCTTCTGCAGCCAGACGAGCCCGAGCGGCCCCTGCCAGCGCGCCCACACCCGATCGAAGCGACCCTCGCCGCGTCTCAAGACTGAAAGCACGAACTCTGCGCTCGTCTTGCGGTTCGCGACGGGCACGCACTGCCGGTTCGGCACCACCTGCAGGCGCTGATTGGTATCGAGCGCGAGTTCTGCCGAGCGCGGCGCGAGCGCGCCCCGGAACTGAAGCGCGAACGATGCCTGCGCGGCCTGCCCGACGGCCAAGCCGTTCGGAAGCGTCGAAGCGATCGACAGCGACGAACGTCCACCGGCCACCAGCGCGTCCAGGCCCATCAGTCCGGCGACGAATACCATCCAGCTCAATCCCACGAGCCAGAGGTGCGGCGACATCACGGCGAGCAGCAGCGCGATCGGAACACCGAGTGCGGCAACAAAGACGGCGCGGCTGGTGGGATAGATCACGGTTTCAGCGCGGCGCTTCCACGCGCTCGACGATCGCGCGGATGACGTCGTCCACCTTGCGTCCGTCGATCTCGGCGGCGGGCGACAGGATCACGCGATGGCGCAGCGCCGGAAGCACCAGCGCCTTCACGTCGTCGGGGATGACATAATCGCGGCCATCGAGCACGGCACGCGCGCGCGCGGCGGCAGCGAGCATCGCGGCACTGCGCGGGCTGGCTCCGTTGGAAATGTCGACCGAAGCGCGCGTCGCGCGCACGATGGCGACGACATAATTGACGATGGGTCCGGTCAGCGTCGCCTGCGACACGGCGGCGATCGCGGCGCCGATGGTTTCGCGGTCCGCAACCGGCGTGATGCCCAGCGAGGTGGGATCGGGCATGCGCACGGTCGGCCCCGTGGCCGCAACGATCGCGCGTTCCTGCGCCTCATCTGGATAGCTCAGCACATGCTTGAACAGGAAGCGGTCGAGCTGCGCTTCCGGCAGCGGATAGGTGCCCTGCTGCTCGATCGGGTTCTCGGTCGCGATCACCATGAAGCGTTCGCTCAGATAATGCGCCTTGCCATCGAGCGTGACCTTGCGTTCCTGCATCGCCTCCAGCAGCGCGGCCTGGGTCTTGGGCGGCGTGCGGTTGATCTCGTCCGCCAGCAGCACTTCGCAGAACACCGGACCGCGATTGACCGTGAAGGTGCTGGTCTGGAAGTTGAAGAGATTGGTGCCGACGATGTCGCCCGGCATCAGGTCCGGTGTGAACTGGATACGCCCGAAATCCAGATTCAGCGCCGCGCTGAAGCATTGCGCCATCAGTGTCTTCGCCGTACCCGGCGCGCCTTCGAGCAGGATGTGCCCGCCGCAGAACAGGGCCGTCAGCAGCAAATCGGCGGTATCCGCCTGCCCGACAATGGCCTTGCCGACCTGCGCGCGGATCCGGTCCGCGAGCGCTTTGACTTCGCTAACGAGCATGCAGCATGTCCTCTCTCCATTGGCTCAGCCTGCGCGCAAGGGCGACAAGGTCGGAGCGGTTCTCGACGCGGCGCGCCTCGTCGAGCAGTTCGCCGTAACTGTGCGGCGTTTCGCTTTCGCGCGCGCGGAACGGATCGTCGCTGTCTTCGAGCGCGCTCTGCCGCCGGAGCCCGAACGCGCGCAACACGAGATTGCGCGTGGTAAGCACATAGCGTATCGCCATGTGCGGCTCGCGGTGCAGAAGGCGGATCATGTCGGCGGCGTTGGCGGCCAGCGCCTGCTTGCCGCGCGCATAGACCGGCGGTGGTGCCGGCGGCGTGCCGAATCGTACCGCGGCGTGAAAACCGATCAGGACCGCAACCAGGATCGCGCACAGCGTTGCCCCCAGGAACGGCGGCGCAAAGATCGCGCGCAACAGGCTTGGCTCGCGGCGCAGGCCGTTCAGCGTCACATCAAATACGACCGGACCATCGCCTTTGCGCAGGCTCTGTATCAACGCCAATGCGAACGCCGCCGTCGGCAGATCGTGAAGGCCATGCGTGTTCATCAGATCGGGATCTGAGAGAACATAGACATCGTCATTGTATAGTTTCGCGACGACGATACGGCCATCTTTGGTCGTCACGACCGGATTCCATCCGGGACCCGACAGCGTCTGCAGATCTTCAACCGGCGCGAAGCCGTCCGGCATTGCGATATGTTCGTCCGCCGCGGCGGTCAGAACGGGGGCCGCGGTTTTCGAGCGGTGATCGATCTTGGTTCCCTTGGAGAAAATCGTCAGTGGACCACCCACGCTTCCGGTTCCCCAGGTACTGAGCTTGAGCACATGGCCGGGGGCGGCAGGATCGGGAAACGGCAGCCATTTCGGCAGGACGATCAGCGTGGGACTTTTGAATGCCAGTTCGGCAACATCCTTGGCGGCACTCGTGGGCGATGGCGTCAGGATCATCAGACCAGGTTTGGCCGCGGGCCGGATGCCGCGATCGACGCTATTGGGGATGTCCGACGCGTCCAGAAGGACTCGCAGGCCCGCAAAGCCGATGGCGGATTTCGAAAGCGCGTGCGCTTCGCCGTCGGATTCGTTGCGGAAATCGGGCGCGTAGGCCGAGAGCGCGAAATAGGCGAGAAGCGACAACATGCTCACCAGCACAAGGCCGATCGCCACGCGCGGCGTCATAACCTGTGCCGTCTCGCCGCTCATCGAAGCGCTCCGGTCCAGTAGGCGGGGAACGCGAATCGCTCATACGCCTCGCGGCAGCGTGCGAAATCCGCGCCATCGATGTCATGGCCCGCGAACAGGACGCGCTCGACCACCTGCACCAGACTTGCGAACGCGGTGCGCGGCTGGCCCGGCAGTTGGCCGAACGTCTCGATCTCGCGGCTGGTGAGCGCCGGCTTCACGAAATCGGGCTTGTGCGCGCGGATGTGTTCGATGCTGCGCAGGAGCAGCAGATGCGCGGCTTCTGCGAACTTTCCACGCGCCGCGAGCGCATCGGCATCGCGCAGCAGATCGCGCGCCATGTCCGGCGCAGGCCGCCATTCCGGTTGAGCCTGGGGCGCCTCGTCCGTCTTGCGCCGCCACGGCCAGCCGCGGCGCTCGATCTCGCGCGCGATGCGGTAGATCAGATAGAGCACCACCAGCGCCGCCGCGGCCCAGCCGGCGTATCTCAAATAAGGCCAGAGGCGCGCCATCAGCTTGCCCAGCTCGATCATCCATTGCGGCGTCACCTGCGGCACGAATTTGGGAAAATCGAATTGCAGGTCCTGGTGCGTGAGCAGTTCCGCATGCGCATGGGCCACCGCCGCCGGAACCGGCGTATGCAAAGCAGCGGAATGGTGCGCCGGGTTCACGCGGAAATTCGCAGACGACCGGCGCCAAAGCGCAGCATCCGCACCGCAACCGGCCCGGCTTCGCTCTCAAATCGCATCGAAAGGCCCCACAACCGCATTCAACTATGCGCTGCGGTGCCGGGAGCATCAAGAGATTGTGTCAGCAACGGATTGTTAAGCACGCCCGTCGTTGTGATGACCGGCACGCCGCGTGGCGAGAGTGCTCACCCAGCGGATCGGGAACCTAATGCGGTGGATTGGCCACATCTGGCTGGGGGCCGTTCTCCCGGCCAGCCTGTTTCGTGCTCTGCTTGGCGTGACGGCAGTCGGCGCGACTGCCTTGCGTGTTGGCATTGCACTCATGCTTCACGTCCCGCGACGTCTGCCGTGTATCGCGGCGGTCCTGCCGGCGCGTCATGCCGGTGGTCTGCGCCTGGGCCGGGAATGTTTCCATCGCGGTGGTAAAGCCGATCGTCGCGAGCAGTGCCAGCGCTCCCAATCTTGGGAAAGATCTGTGCATTACCTGGACTCCTTCATGATTTCAGACAGCCACTTCATGGCTGAGGTGACTTTGTGGGGCGAGCGTCCCCTCGCACCCACATAATCACGGCACGGTCTACTGAAGATGACTGAGCAACGCCGCTCTTCCGGTCCGGCGCCGCCGGGCAGCCGCCATCAGCAGAAGCTTGCCGAGCCTCGAATCCTCATCATCGTCATCATCGTCCTCGTACCCGATGTCCTCTTCGGCGCGACGCCTGCGAGCCAGCCCGATGCCTGCGACGACCCGACGCGCACGGCGACGCGCCGCCGCCAGCAGGAGCAGCCGGCCGAGCTCGTGATCGTCGTCTTCGTCATCGCCGAACTCGTCATCGATGTCCGCCTCGCCGTGCCGGCGCGCGGCGATACCGAGAAGGGCTGTGCGACGCCGGCGACGCTTGGCGGCGGCTATCAGCAACAGCCGACCAAGCTGTGCATCTTCGCTTCCGTCATCGTCGTCGTCTTCGATGTCGTCGTCGCGCAGCTTTTTCGCGACGGCCAGCTTTCCAAGGCTCTTCCGTCGGCGGCTGCGCGCTGCAAGCGCCAGCTTTCCGATGTCCCTGCCTTCGATTTCGTCTTCGTATTGTTCGCGCATGGTGTTCCTTCCTGTGTTGCACCCCTTCTCGCAAGCTCGTCGGCCATGTAGTGCCCTTCGCGTTCCTTCGTGCTACCGCAAGTCGTGTGCGCCGTTGTGGCCCCTTGTTGCGCCATCGCGGCCCAGGCTGCGCCTTAGCGCGCTTCGAAGGATCGTCCGGCGCACTCCGGATCGGAGAGTCTGCTGATCGGTGGATTTTTGCGTACTCTGGAGGTGCGTTGTCCCGGATTCCGCAAACGGATCATCCTTCAGGGCTTCCTCAAAACCGTCGCGAATCCCCGCCGCGTAAGCGGTTTCAAGCGCTTCGCGGAAGTCTTCCATATCGTCGCTGCCGGCGAGTGTCGCCAACTCCGCCTCGGATACGGCGCGCCGCTTCCCCGTTGCTGCAAGGTGCTCGATTTTTGCTATCTCACCGCCCGACGCGCTCAGCGTAATCACCAATTGCCTGAGGCCCGCCCTTGGTTGCTCCGCAGCCCGGGGTGTTTTTTTTCTGGCCACCGATTTGCTTTTCGCCATGAGCTCGCTCCCTATGTGTTCTGCGACCTTGGGGAAGTCCTTAGGCGGCTGTGGGACTTTCGACCATTAGCCCTTGGTCCAACTATTCGCGCGCTCCACTATCGGATATGGCACCGCTTCTCACTTGCCCGGTGGCGATGAGACTGGGCTGACCGAAGGGCCGAGCAGGTAAAGCCGCGCACACTCGCTGCCTGCCCGACCCTTCTGTTTTCCAGCGAGGTCCTACCGCCAGCTTCCAGAGCGAAAGAGATCACCAGCGGTTTTCCCGGCCCGCCTGCTTTGTGCTGTGTTTTGCTTGACGACACTGGGACCGACTGTGCTGCCCGCTGGCATTGCACGAGTGCTTGACCTGCCTCGACTGCTGGCGGGTGGCGCGACGATCCTGCCGACGCGTCATGCCTGCAGTCTGTGCTTGGGCAGCTTGCAGGTATGCGTCAAATGCGGTCGTCAAGCTCACCGTGGTGAGAATTGTCAGGGCGCTCAAGAATCGGAAAATCGATTTATTCATAACCTGGACTTTTCTCCGAGATTTCTCGACAAGCGGTATCCCGCTGGTCGCCGCTTGACCCGTCTTTGGCGGAGGTCGTGTCCTGGCTCAGGATGCGGGCTTATATCCGGAAGCCCTCGACCGTAATTATCAGAGGACCTGCGAACGCGGCCGATCAATTGGACCTTGGTCCAATCCGCGTGCCCACGGCATGCCGTGTCGACAGTTTTGGTCCAACCATCGGCCTTATCGCCGTGCAGCGTCACGGTTCACGTCCCGGTGACGATGGCGCTTGGACCGAAGGGCCGCACACGGCGCTCCCGCAAGCACTGCCGGGCCCTTCTTTCAGATGGCGTAGTCGTGACGCACCGAACGATATTGGACCAAAGGGCAATTGAGTTCGGCCGTCCGCCGAGTCCGACAATGCGGTCGGCCAGAGCAGTCGTTCTGGTTCTCGGTAATCGAAGCGCATAAGCGGTCGGGCCGGAATGGCCGGGCGGCCGTCGCTGAATGGGTCGGGTGCGCATGAAAGAGTCGCTCATCTTTGTCACGAAAACATTGGGGCGCGGCCTGCTCATTGTCATTCCAATTTACCTGGCGTTGCTATTGATGCTCAAAGCAATGTCGTCGGTTGCAAAATTGGTGCGCCCACTGTCCCAGATCTTCCCGGATTGGGTCCCGGCTGAGAAAGCGCTGTCCCTCCTTCTCGTGCTCGTGATCTGCTTCCTGATCGGCCTCGCGGTCCGCTCACGCCAAGGTCAGAGGGTGCATGAACTCACCGAAAAGACACTCTTCGAGCGAATACCTGGATATGCCGTGCTCCGCAGCCTCACCAACAGGATGGCTGGTGACGAGAATGACGTGGCATGGAGACCGGCATTCGCGGAGATCGAAGAGGCGCTCGTCCCCGCCTTCATCATCGAGGAGTTCGAAGATGGCCGCTACACGGTTTTCGTCCCTTCGATTCCCACGCCCCTTGCGGGCGCGGTTTACGTCCTCGAAGCCAGGCGAGTGCATCCGGTCGATGTGCCACTGACGCAGCAACTCCGCGTCGTCGCCAGATGGGGTTCTGGCGCCAAGAGCCTGGTCGCTGCAATGAGGACACCCTAGTCAATCAGAGCCTTGGCAGCTCCGACGCTGCCAATGCCCTCACGAAGTGACCGCGTTGCCAACAGCGGCCCCTGCACGGGCCGCAGAAGATCGCACCTGATATCAGGACGTTACCTGTAAGGTCGTCGTGTCGAGGCGCCGGTTTTTAATCTTCTTATTCTGACTCCAGTCTTCTTGTGACCTTACTGTCTCGAGACCTTGAGTTCGGTGTTACAGGTGATGTCGACCTTGTCGCCCACCTTGACCTGATCGAACACGACCGGATCGACGACCCGCCGGCTGTATTTCCAGCCGTTGCCCCCTTCAAATGAGATCGATGAAGTGCCCTTGTCCAAGGCGACGATCGTAGCCGTCATCTTCCGTACCACACCGTGCGAGCCGCTGGACTGGTCCATGGCGCTGCTCGTCTCGACGGTATCGACGTCCGGCTCGCCTGGCGGCTTCACGCTCGCCACCACGTTATTATTGTAAGTGGCCGTGATGTGATTGCCCACCTTGAGCTCGCCAAAGCGCGTTACGCTCGGGGGTGCGGTGACGGCAACGAACTCGCCATCCGCCGTCTTGATGTTCATGGCGCGCTTGCCCTGATCGATCGTCTCGATGGTTCCGGAAATGGTGCGGGTCTGTGTCGGGAGTTCCCTGACCTGCGCCCAAGCCGGCAGGGCGAGCGGCACGACCAGCACAAAAGTGGTCAGGAAGATCATTCTTTGACTCATGTACTCCTCCATTGGAATGCAGGCCAAATTCCGGCGGGCGCGGATTGACACTCCGAGGCCGCTTCGCTGGCGGAAGGTTCCACCGGCGCAACACCCGCGGATATTGGACTTTGGGTCAATGCGCGGAAACTTCGCGATTCCGAGACTGTGTCGGGACTTCCGCACATCGGCAGGCTGAAGGTTTAGGTCGGAGGAGAAAACCTCCAGGCTCGGCCCGTCCGGCTGCTGCGGGGCGGTGCATCAAGCACCGGCCTATCAATGCATTCTTAAGCATGGAACGGCCGGGCACCTGCGTCTATAAGGCGCGAAGGAGCACTGATAAGTGGCGATTTCTTCCTGTTACAACCGGAAAACTGACGGCGCTTGAGGGGCAGCAAATGAACTGCAAGACAACGTTTGTAGCAGGCTTGATGGCCGTTGCGATGACAACGGCCTCGCGTGCGGATCTGGTGATTTCCAGCGCGGCAACGCAGAACGTGGATTGCAACGGCGGCACATGTTCGGCAACCGCTCCAAGAGCGACATTGAACGTCGCCGATCTGAACGCGATGCTGGCTCAAGGCTCCGTCACCATTTCGACCCTCAACATTGCGAAGGCCATTGACGTTGAGGCGAGCTTCAGCTGGACAAACCAAAATCGGCTCACCCTCGATGCTTATCAGTCAGTCACGATAAAGAGGCCAGTCGTTGTCGCCGGCACCGGCGCCATGACCATTCTGACCAATCGTGGTGACATAGGTGGTGACCTGCGTTTTCAGGGTAGCGGACGCCTCGAGTTCTGGGATCTGACCAGCGGCCTGGTCATCAACGCAAAGAGCTATCATCTGGTCGACAGCATCAGTTCGCTGGCGTCGAAGATTGCGGCACATCCTTCCGGCTTCTACGCGCTTGCCAGGAACTACAACGCAAAAAAGGACGGCATCTACCGGAGGTCTCCGATTTCGACGACTTTTACCGGGACGTTCGAGGGACTCGGGAACACGATCTCCGGGCTCGCTATCGACGTTTCCGATGACCTTTACGCCGGCCTGTTCGAAGAAGTCGATACTGGCGGCGTGTTGCGGGATGTGCGGCTCAAGAAGGCGAACCTCCAGTTTCCCAATAGTGGACTATCGGCAGGGACGTTGCTCGGGGTCGGCAAGGGCGCTCGCATTATCGGCGCAGAGGCCGATGGCATCGTGTCCGCGCCGGGAGCCTCCTCATCCGGCATCCTTGTTGGTAACATGGAATTTGGTGAAATCGATTATTCGACCAGCAGCGGCTCGGTAACAGGCACCACCGACGTGGGAGGCCTCGCCGGAATGACCTACGATAGCTGGATCAGATGGTCCTCTTCGTCAGCCGCTGTTAGCGGTGCCGGGGCCAAGGCCAGAGTTGGCGGGTTGGTTGGCTATATCTATTCCACCCAGGGACCGGCCTATGGCGTCGATCATAGTTTCGCGACGGGCACAGTCAGAGCCACCGGACCGGAATACGCGGGCGGACTGGTCGGATCCACGTATACGGCGCTGATAAGCAACTCCTACGCAACAGGTTCGGTGACCGGCGTCGACGGTTTGAGAGTCGGCGGCCTGGTTGGATGGGGCCAAGGATCGATCATGAACGCCTATGCAACCGGTTCGGTGACCGCAGGAAAGAACTCCAGCGTGGGCGGCCTTGCCGGATACAAGGACCAGCCTGTCGACGCTGCGTATTCGACCGGCGCGGTGTCTGCAGGTTCCGGCAGCTATCTGGGAGGATCGATTGGCGAAGACGGCGCGGGCAGTAACGAAAACGAAGCGATATACTGGGACCTGGACACGAGCGGCGTGAGCGACCCGAGCAAAGGTGCCGGTAACGTCGCAAACGACGGCGGTGTCAGCGGGCTCACCAGCCAGCAACTACGCTCGGGCCTGCCTGCCGGATTCCTCTCCACGGTGTGGGCGCAGAATCCAACGATCAACAACGGCTTTCCGTATCTTGTCGGAATGGCGCCGTAGTTACGGAGCAACGGACGTCAGAGTCGAATGACGCCCTTCAGTGGCGGTTCTCACGGCCAGCCTGTTTCGTGCTTTGCTTGGCGTGACGACAGTCGGCGCGGCTTCCTTGCGTGTTGGCGTTGCATTCGT
>Ga0157369_10004328_pt1 | contig 16773 bp, 13 predicted proteins | sample C25metaG_FD_113461 | JGI IMG/M metagenome (GOLD analysis project Ga0157369, IMG submission 113461) | Corn rhizosphere microbial communities from Kellogg Biological Station, Michigan, USA - C2-5 metaG | ecosystem: Host-associated > Plants > Roots > Rhizosphere > Soil | place: USA: Michigan... | reverse complement strand
TAGGCCAGCGGATCGCGCATCGAATCCGGCACCACCACCGAGCCGGCAAAATGAATGATGCTTTCGACGCGATGCGCGGCGAGCACGCCTTCGACCAGGTTTTCGTCGCCGGCATCGCCGATGAACAGCGGCACGCCTTCGGGCAGGAACGCGGAAAAGCCGGTGGAAAGGTTGTCGACCACGACGACGCCTTCGCCGGCGTCCGCCAGCGCGCGCACCATGTGGCTTCCGATATACCCGGCACCGCCGGTGACAAGCACGGTCATGACCCGTCTCCCTTTTGAGGGAGAAGCTAGGGGGCGGGGGTGAAGGGGGAGTTTCGGCCCCGGTGAACTGGCACCTATGCTTAATGTTGCGTATAGGAAATGCCGCAAATTGGAGCTTTTGGTGCCGGCGGAGAACACATTGCCCGACGACCTGCAGGTGATCGTGCCGAACCTGCACCGGCGCTATTCGGGCGTCACGGCGACCAACCGCATGGTCGCGCCGAAGCTCGCCAAGCTGGTGCGCGCCGGATGGTTCGGTTCCTATGCCCCCGATGGCATGGTGCACATGGGCGTGGGCGACCTCCTGAAACTGTGGCGCCGGCGCACGCCCCTGATCTGGCATGCGCGGCGCAATGACGAGATGATGATCGGCCTGTTGCTGCGCGCGCTGGGCTGGCCGCTGAAACTGATATTCACGTCGGCCGCGCAACGGCACCACACCTGGATCACGCGCTGGCTGATCCGGCAGATGGACGCGATCATCGCGACATCGGATGTCTCTGCGTCCTTTTTGAAGCGTCAAGCCAACGTGATCCCGCATGGCGTTGACACCGAAGCCTACGCGCCGCCCGCCGACCGCGCCGTCACGTTCGCCGAAAGCGGATTGCCGGGACGATATGCCATCGGCTGCTTCGGCCGCATCCGCGCGCAGAAGGGCAGCGACGTCTTTGTTGATGCGATGTGCCGGCTGCTGCCGCGCTATCCGGATTTCTCCGCCGTGATGGTCGGCGCCGTCGTGGCGGAGCAGACAGGCTTTGCCAACGATCTGAAGAAGCGCATCGAGGCGACGGGACTCGCTTCGCGCATCGTCATCACGGGCGAATTGGAGATCGAGGAAGTGCGGCGCTGGTACCGGCGCCTGACGATCTATGCCTTCACGTCGCGCAACGAAGGCTTTGGCTTGACGCTGATCGAGGCGATGGCGGCGGGTGCAGCCTTGGTCGCGGCACGCGCGGGCGCGGCGGAACTGGTGGTGGAAGAGGGCGTCACGGGCGTGCTGGTGCCGACCGGCGATGCCGACGCGCTCGCCGCGGCGCTGGAGCCGTTGATGCGCGATCCGGCGGCGGCAGGCGCGATGGGCGCCCGGGGCCGTCAGCGCGTCATGGAAAAATTCAGCCTGGAAGCGGAAGCCACAGCGATTGCCGAGGTCTATCGCCGGCTGATCTGAGCGGTCATTTCGCCGCTGCTTCGCGCAGGACACGCTGCGCGATCTCGACCACATCGGAGGCCGGAATGTCGCGCATGCAGCGATGATCGTTCATGGTGCAGATGGTGCGCTGGCAGGGCTGGCAGGCAAGGTGGGTTTTGGTCTGCACGGTCGCGGCAAGGCCGTTCAGGGGCGCCCATAGATAGGGACTGGTAGGACCGAAAATGCCCATGGTCGGCGTATCGAGCGCCGCCGCGATATGCATCAGCCCGGAATCATTCGAGATCGCCACGCTCGCGGACGCCATCGCCAGGATGCCGTTGCGCAGATCTGGGCCGGTGAGGTCGCGGACGTGCGGTCCGCCGGCGGCGACGATTTCCACGGCGAGCGTCTTTTCGCCGGGCCCGCCGATGACCCAGACATCGAGGCCGCGTTCGGCCAGAAGCTTCGCGGCTTGCGGATAATAGGTCCAGCGTTTGGAGGCGCCGACCGAGCCCGGCGCCAAGGCCACCGCGGGACCGCTGCCGAGCCCGTTGGCCTCGCGCCAGTGCGCAGCTTCCCCGGCGCCAACCCTGAGTTGCGGCACCGGCCATTCCGGTGGCAACGGCGCCTTGTCGGGCAATGCGAGTGCGGCGTTCTTGTCGATAAAGCGCGGCAGGGCCTTTTCGCCCCAACGCCACTGGTTGAGGAGCCCGAACCTTGCCTCGCCGACAAAGCCGATCCTTTCGGGGATGCCGGCAAGCGCTGGCGCGATGGCTGATTTCCAGGTCCGGGGCAGGATCAGGGCGGTGCGGTAGCCCCGCGCCTTCAGGATGGACGCGAGCCCCCACTGCCTGGCGACCGCAAGCCGGCTGCGCGGCAGGTCCCAGACGATCCCGGAACGGACGCCGGGCATGTAGTCGACCAGCGGGGCGCAAAGGGATGTCGTGAGAAGATCGACTGGCCGGTTCGGCCAGCGCTGCTTCAGAACCCGCACGACCGTATGGCCGCGCATGAAATCGCCGATCCACATGTAGGGAACGATCAGGATCGGACTTGTGTCGTCCGGGTCCTCGGCTTGCCCCTTATATTGTGAATTAATGTTCATTTGTTATTGTGCTGGATCGGCTACGGCCATTTCGGTAGCCGCTCGCTGGAGGCAGGTAAAGCCGTTCACAGTTTTCACCAAGGCGCCTGACCCAGGTTGCCCGGGCGTCGGGAGTGGGGCAAAGCTGGCCTCACATTATTCAAGGCAGGGGACGGAATGTTACTGGTGACCGGGGGCGCCGGTTTTATCGGGTCGAACGTCGTGGCCGCGTTGAACGACGCGGGCCACGCCGATGTCGTGGTCTCGGACCTGCTCGGCCAGGACGGCAAATGGCGCAATCTCGCCAAGCGCCAGCTTGCCGATTTCGTTCCGCCCTCCGAATTGATGGGCTGGCTCAAGGGCGGCAGACTGGATGCGGTGATCCATCTCGGCGCGATCTCGGAGACGACCGCGACTGACGGCGACCTCGTGATCGAGACCAATTTCCGTTTCTCGCTGCGCCTGCTCGACTGGTGCACGGCGACCGCGACACCGTTCATCTACGCCTCGTCGGCCGCGACCTATGGCGACGGCGCGCAGGGCTTTGCCGACGATCCGTCGCTACCCGCGCTCAAGAGCCTGCGGCCGATGAATCTCTACGGCTGGAGCAAGCAACTGTTCGACCTTGCGGTCGCCGAGCGCGTCAAGCGCCGCGACCGGCTGCCGCCGCAATGCGTGGGCTTGAAATTCTTCAACGTGTTCGGCCCGAACGAGTACCACAAGGGCACCATGGCGAGCGTGCTGGCGCGGCGCTTCGACGACATCAAGGCCGGACGTGCCGTGCAATTATTCAAGTCGCACCGCGCCGGGATCGCCGACGGCGACCAGCGGCGCGACTTCATCTATGTCGACGACGTGATCCGGGTGGTGATGTGGCTGCTCGCGACGCCCTCGGTGTCAGGTCTCTTCAATGTTGGAACCGGCAAGGCGCGCAGCTTCAAGGATCTGATCCTCTCCGCCTATGCCGCGCTCGGCAGCAAGCCGAATATCCAATATATCGACATGCCCGTGGCGCTTCGCGACAGCTATCAGTACTTCACGCAGGGCGAAGTCGATCGGCTGCGCGGCGCCGGCTATAATGGCGGATTCACGGCGCTGGAGGACGCGGTCGCGCTCTATGTGAAGAACTACCTCGACGCCGCCGATCGTTTCCGCTGACGCCGCAACCAAACGGATCAACATGTTTGACTTTGACGCCTTGTCGCATGCGATTTCGAGCCGGACGGTGCTCTGCGTCGGCGATCTCATGCTGGACGAATTCGTCTATGGCGAGGTGTCGCGGATTTCGCCGGAAGCCCCCGCGCCGGTCATCGCCGTGCAGCGCAGCGAGAGCAATATCGGCGGCGCCGGCAATGTCGCGCGCAACATCGCGTCCCTCGGCGGACGCTGCATCTTTGCGGGCCTGATCGGCAACGACGAGGCGGGCGCGAGGCTGAAGGCCGAGCTGGCGCAGCACAAGCGCATCGAGAGCGTGCTGGTTTCGGACGCCGCGCGGCCGACGACGCGGAAGGTGCGTTTCGTCTCCGAGCATTTTTCCACGCATATGCTGCGCGCGGATTGGGAACATGCGGCGCCGGCTTCCGCCGACATCGAGCAGAAGCTGATCGATGCCATCGTTCCGCAGCTTCGGCGCGCCGACATCGTGCTGCTGTCCGACTATGCCAAGGGCGTGTTGACGGCGCGTGTGATCCGCAACGTCATCGATGCCGCTCGCAAGGCGGGCAAGCGGGTGATCGTCGATCCCAAGAGCCCGAATTTCGCGATCTATCGCGGCGCGACGCTGCTGACGCCGAACCGCAGGGAATTTGCCGAAGCGACGCGGAGCCGCGCCGATTCGGACCAAAGCATCGCGGACGCCGCCCACGACGCCATGATCCTCGCCGACTGCGAGGCGATCCTGGTGACGCAGAGCGAAGACGGCATGACGCTGGTGCCGCGCACGGGCGAGGCCGTCCATGTGCCGGCGCATCCGGTCAAGGTGCGCGACGTCTCGGGCGCCGGCGATACGGTGGCGGCGGCGCTGGCGCTTGCGCTCGCGGCCGATGCCGATTGGGAAACGGCGCTCCGCATCGCGAGCGCGGCGGCCGCGGTAGCGGTCAGCAAGAAGGGCACCGCCAGCGTTACCGCGGACGAACTGCGGCGAAAGATCCTGCCGCACGCTTATCTTGCCGCGGAAGAGAAGATCGTCGGCGCCGGCGGCGACCTCGATGTTTATCTTCAGGAGTGGCGCAAGCAGGGCCTGCGCGTAGGCTTCACCAATGGCTGCTTCGACATCCTGCATCCCGGCCATGTCAAGGTGCTGACGGCCGCGCGCGGCGCCTGCGACCGGCTGATCGTCGGCCTCAACAGCGACGCCTCGGTGAAGCGGCTGAAGGGCGAGGGGCGGCCCGTGCAGAATGAGCAGGCCCGCGCCGAGGTGCTGGCGGCGCTCGAGGCCGTCGATCTCGTCGCCATCTTCGAGGAAGACACGCCGCTGAAACTGATCGCGCGCATCAGGCCGAGCGTGCTGGTCAAGGGCGGCGATTACACCCGCGAAACCGTGGTCGGGTACGAGATCGTCGAAGCCCATGGCGGCGAGGTGATGCTGGTCGACACCTTGCCCGGCTTCTCGACGACGTCGCTGGTCAATCGCGCGCGGGGAGGGGTGGCGTGACCGCCATCGCCGGGAGTGCGGTGTTTGCGTCCCTGGTGCGCTTGATCTGCGCCCGGGCCACCTGGATCGCCCTGGCCGACGCCGCCGCGATCCTGCTTGCGCTTGCGCTGCCGTGGTCGACGACGCTGGTTGCGGTGTCGGCGGTCCTGATGCTGATCGTGCTGGTGCCGTTCCTCGACGTCGAGGCGCTGTTGCAGTCGTTGCGGCGGCCTGCATCCGTCGTCGCGATCGCCCTCTTTGTGCTCACGGTCGTCGGCACGCTGTGGTCGCCGGCGCCCTGGGCCGAGCGTTTCCACGGCATCGGTCCGGTCCTGAAACTCCTGATGCTGCCGCTGCTGTTCTATCACTTCGAGCGATCGGAGCGGGGGCGATGGATCTTCATCGCCTTCCTCGTGTCCTGCGTGCTCCTTTCGGTGATGTCCTGGATCGTGGCTTTTCATCCGGATCTGAGCCTCAAGCCCAGGTTCAATGCTGCGCACGGCATCTTCGTCAAGGATTACATCGACCAAAGTCAGGAGTTCACGCTGTGCGTGATGGCGCTGGCATATCCCATCATTGCGCTTGTTCGTGCGCGAAAAGTCCGGCTCGCGCTACCGCTGTGCGCGATAGCATTGACCTTGCTGGCGAACATGATGTTCGTCATCGTGTCACGGACGGCACTGGTCACCATGCCGATCATGGCCGCCGTGTTCGGGCTGTTGCACCTGCGATGGCGTACCAACCTGATGATTCTCGCCGCCTCGATCGCTGTTGTGGCAGCTGCATGGGCGGTATCTCCCCAGTTCGATGTGGCGCTCGAACGTTTCAGCCAGGACTACCGCTTCTACAAGAAGGGCATTCCGAGTTCGACGGCGGAGCGGCTGGAATACTGGACCCACGCGCTGACGTTTCTTGCCGACGCGCCTTTGATCGGCAACGGCACCGGATCGACAAAGCAGCTCTACGAGCAGGCCGCCAGGTCCCCGGAATGGGGTGTCGGCATTCGAGTCTTCCCCAATCCTCATAACCAGACCCTGGCCGTCGCGATCCAATGGGGTGTGCTCGGAATCGCCGCGCTCTATGCGATGTGGCTCGTGCATCTCCTGATGTTCCGGGGCGACGGCCTCGCCAACTGGATCGGATTGTTGGTCGTGGTGCAGAATATCTTCACCTCGCTGTTCAATTCCCACATCTTCGATTTTCACGAGGGATGGATGTATGTGCTGGGCGTAGGCGTCGCCGGCGGCATGGTGTTGAAGGCGCGGGCGGGCGGCGAGGCGCCGGACGCGGCCGGTTCCTGAACCGCGCTCAGGCGCTGGCAAGGGCGAGCTAGATGAGCTATCAGCGAGGCGGGAAAATTGTGGAAAATCTCAACTATTTCCCATCAGTTGGCTGTTGAATGACGCGTTTCTCGCATCTCACCGCGCGCAATCTGCTGATCGCCCTGCACGATGTCCTTGCGACCGCGGTGGCGTTCTTTGCCGCGTGCTATCTGCGCTTCGACGGCGGCGCCGGCTTTTACGTCCGCCTGCCGCTGTTGCTGCAGATACTGCCTTACTTCCTGGTGTTCAGCGTCGCCATTTGCTACCTTTTCAACCTCACCACCACGAAATGGCGCTTCATCTCGCTGCCGGATGCCCTCAACATCCTGCGCGTGGCGAGCGTGCTCAGCCTGACGCTCTTGGTACTCGACTATGTCCTGGTCGCACCGAACATCCGCGGCGCATACTTCTTCGGCAAGGTGACGATCGTCCTCTACTGGTTTCTCGAGGTGTCGTTCCTCAGCGCCTTGCGTTTCGCCTATCGCTATTTCCGCTACACGCGCGTGCGCCGCCATGCCAGGGAGGAAGACGCCGCACCGACCCTGCTGATCGGCCGTGCGGCGGACGCCGAAATTCTCCTCCGCGGCATCGAGAGCGGCGCGGTGAAGCACATCTGGCCGATCGGCATGCTGTCGCCGTCGGTCGCCGATCGCGGCCAGCTCATCCGCAACATTCCCGTGCTCGGCGGGATTGACGACGTCGAGGACGTGATCTCGGACTTTTCACGGCGCAACAAGCCGATTGCGCGCGTGGTGATGATGCCGTCGGCCTTCGAGGCGGACGCGCATCCGGAATCGGTTCTGATGCGGGCCAGGCGTCTCGGCCTGATCGTCAGCCGCCTGCCGTCGCTGGAGAGCGGAGATGCGCCGCGCCTCGCTCCGGTGGCGGTCGAGGATCTGCTGCTGCGGCCGAGCGAAAAGATCGACTATGCGCGGCTGGAAGCGCTGGTGAAGGGCAAGGCCGTCATCGTCACCGGCGGCGGCGGCTCGATCGGCTCGGAAATCTGTCACCGTGTCGTGACCTTCGGCGCCGCGCGGCTTCTGGTGCTCGAGAATTCGGAGCCCGCGCTCTACGCCATCACCGAGGCGCTGGGAGCGCTCGGCCTTGGTGCTGTCATCGACGGCCGGATCGCCGACATCCGCGACCGCGAGCGCGTCCTTCGGCTGATAAAGGATTTCAGGCCGGATATTGTCTTTCACGCGGCCGCGCTGAAGCACGTGCCGATCCTCGAACGGGACTGGAGCGAGGGCGTCAAGACCAACATCTTCGGGTCGATCAATATCGCGGACGCAGCACTCGCCGCCGGCGCCGACGCCATGGTGATGATCTCGACGGACAAGGCGATCGAGCCGGTGTCGATGCTCGGCCTGACCAAGCGCTTCGCCGAAATGTACTGCCAGGCGCTCGACCACGACCTCGCAGCCGCCTCCGCGCCCAGGCGGCGGATGCGGCTGATCTCGGTGCGCTTCGGCAACGTGCTGGCCTCGAACGGATCGGTGGTGCCGAAGTTCAAGGCGCAGATCGAGGCCGGCGGACCGGTGACCGTCACGCATCCGGACATGGTGCGTTATTTCATGACCATCCGCGAAGCCTGCGATCTCGTGATCACGGCTGCGACCCATGCGCTGGCGGGCGAGCGTGGTCATGTTTCGGTTTACGTTCTCAACATGGGACAGCCGGTCAAGATCGTCGATCTCGCCGAACGCATGATCCGTCTCTCAGGACTTCAGCCGGGCCACGACATCGAGATCGTGTTCAGCGGCATCCGGCCGGGCGAGCGGCTGCACGAAATCCTGTTTGCGAATGAAGAGCCGCCGGTCGATATCGGGGTCGCCGGTATCATGGCGGCCAAGCCGAACGAGCCGCCGATGCAAACGCTGCGGAAATGGATTGGCGCGCTCGAACAGGCGATCGAGAACGACGATCCCGCGACCATCAAGACCGTGCTGAAGGATGCGGTCCCGGAATTCGGCTCCACGGCCGCCTGACAGGGAAAACGGTGTGGCCAGCATCCACACCCATCCGGAAAAAGCGACCGATGCCTGGAAAAGTTGTCATCATCAGCCAGCATTACCCGCCGGATCCGAGCACGACCGCTGCCATCATGGCGGAGATCGCGGGAGCACTGGCGCTGGACGTCGAGGTGCTGGTGCTCTCGGGTACGCCCGGCTCGCAAAGCAGCGTCCCGGCGGATGCGCGCCGGCCCGCGGTCGCCGAGATCCGGAACCGGATTGCGGAAAAGGGCGCGCTGTTGAAACGTGCCGCGGCCGAAGCACTGTTCGCGTTTCGCGCCTTCGTCGCGCTCCTGCGGCACGCGCGGCGCGGCGATGTCGTGCTCACCGTCACCGCGCCGTTCATGCTGCCTTATGCGAGCGTCGCGGCTGCACGATTGAGGGGCGCCCGCTCGGCCCTGATCATGCACGATCTGTTTCCGGACGTGCTTGTGATGTCAGGATTACTAAAGCCCGCTTCGATCGTGACCAGGGCGATCCGCTCCGCCAACGCCATGATGTTCCGCGCCCTCGACATCGTGATCACGATCGGCCGCGACAGCGAGCGCCTGCTGTTGCGCTACAAGGGGCTGACCCCCGACAAGCTGCGCTTCATCTCGAACTGGGCCACGCTGGTCCCCGGCGTGCGGCCGATCGAACCGTCCAATCCATTTCGCCGCGCGACGCGGGCGCGCTTCGTGGTCGGACTATCCGGCAACCTCGGCTTTACCCATGATCCCCTGATCGTGTTCGAGGCGGCGAGATTGTTGCGGGACGAAGCGCAGATCCACTTCTTCTTGTCGGGCTGGGGGCTCGGCTTCGAGACATTGAAGCAGTTGCAGGCCGAGGCAAGGCTGCCGAATGTCACGCTGGTCGATCGGGTGGCCGACGGTGAACTCGAACAATTCCTGTCGGCTGCGGATATCTGGCTCATCCCCTACCGGGCGAATGTCGCGGGTGTATCGGTACCCAGCCGCTTCTATAATCTGCTTGCGGCCGGCAGGCCGGTCATTCTCGCTTCCGAGCCGGAGGCGGAGGCCGCCCTGATCGTCACGGAGAACGATCTCGGCTGGGTAGTAAAGCCGGGAGAGCCAGGCGATCTCGCGGCGGCGATACGCGTCGCGTCGCGGACCGGGATTTCGCCGATGGCGGCGCGCGCCGTGGCGGTCGCCGGGAATTTCGCGCGTGACCGGGCGATGGCCGACTACCGCCGCGTCGCCGCGGAGCTGCTGCGGCGGAGTGAAGGGAACCTGCCATGAAGAACGGTAAACCGCTGGTGTTGGTCACCGGCGCCAGCGGGTTCGTTGGCGGGCATCTGGTGCCGCTTCTGGAGCAGGAGGGATGGGCGGTCCGCCGCGCCGTGCGGAAAAGTTCGGGCGAGGGTGATGAAGTCCTGGTCGGATCGCTTGGCCCGTCGACCCATTGGCAGGACGCGCTCGCCGATGCCGACGCCGTGGTCCACCTGGCGGCGCGTGTGCACCACCAAAATGAAGAACACGCGGTGAAGATCTACCGCGACGTCAACATCGACGGCACGCTGCATCTGGCGCGCTGCGCGGCGGACGCGGGCGTCAAGCAGTTCATCTTCGTGAGCACGGTCCTGGTCCATGGCCGCAGCAATGACGGCCGAGCCCCGTTCAGCGAGAACGATATTCTGACGCCGCGCGGGCTCTACGGCATGTCCAAGGCCGCCGCCGAAGCAGGCTTGCGAAACCTCGCGCAGCAAAGCGAGATGCGCGTCACCGTCATCCGGCCGCCGCTCGTCTATGGTTCGGGGGCCAGGGGAAATTTCGCATTGCTGACACGGGCGGTGCGACGCGGCATTCCCCTGCCATTCGGGGGCATCGACAATCACCGGGCCTTTCTGTCGGTCCAGAACCTGTCGTCGTTCATTTCGCAGCGGCTGAAGCAGGCGGACAAGAGTTTTGACGTCTTTCTGGTCGCGGACCAGGAACAGGTTTCGACCCCGCAATTCATCGAGCGTCTGGCGGCGGCGGCCGGTGTGAGGTCGCGGCTGTTTTCGATGCCGACGCCCGTGCTGCGCGCGCTGCTCGGAATGACTGGACGTCAGGAGACGCGTGAAAGCCTGATGGGTTCGTTGGTGCTGGACATCTCCAAGGCAGTCTCGACCGGCTGGAGCCCGCCGGTCAGTCTCGACGACGGGTTGCGTCTGGCGCTGAGGAGCAGCGGCTGAAGCGCGATGACTTCAGGATGAATCGCTATCAGGCGGCCGCCTTCGGGAGAAATGGAATAGCACGAGCGCGACAGCGATCGCGCCCGCAAGGAGGCTCGCGGCGCCAGCCGCCGCGGAGCCCGTCACCGATGCCATCGCGAGCGCCGCGAGCACGACATTGAGTGCGAACACCTCGCCGACCACTTGCGATACGCCAAACCCGTTGTCGGTCGCCCGCTGATAGAAATGAGAGCGATGCGCGGCCCAGAACGGTTCGCGTCTGGCGATCCGCCGAAACAGCGTCAACGTCGCGTCGGCGAGGTAGTAGAGCGGCAGCAGCAGCGCCGCGATCAGATGCTGGTGCCAGGCCAGATGCAAGAGGCACCAGCCGAGCAACAGGCCGATCGGCAGGCTGCCGACATCGCCGAGAAATACCTTCGCGACCGGACGGTTATAAGGTGCAAAGCCGAGCATGGCGCCGCAGAGCGCCGTCGCGACAAGGGCCGGCAATCCCTGAAAATGATCGAGCCAGGAGAGCAGGATCAGTGCGCCGGTCGCCGGCACCACCTCGGCGACCGTCATCAGATCCAGACCGTCCATGAAATTGACGAGGTTCACGAACCAGAGGCCCGCGAGCAGCAACAGGCCGCGTTCCACGGCAAGGGGCAACGCCGGCGTGATCCTGAGGTCGCCGGGCGCAGCGTAGATGACCGCTCCGACCGCCGCCGCCTGCAGCAACAGCCGCGGCAGCACCGGGATCGGCCTGATGTCGTCGATCATTCCGACCAGCGCGATGAACACGGTCGCGCCGAACAGGACCAGTGGCAGGGTAAACCCCATCAAGCCTGCGGCGAGGCCGGCAACTGACAGCGCCGCCGCGATTACCGCGATGCCCCCGCCCTGCGGCGTCGGGATGCGATGCGAGGATCGCGCATTCGGCCGCGCCAGGGCATAGCGCTGGAGCAGGGGATGGATCGCCCAGGTGATGCCGGCCGAAAGCGCCGCCGCGAGCACCAATGCGGCGAGCGATGTGAGCGGTTCGCTAATGGTCATTTCATCAAATGGCGTTCGTTTTGCACGTGTGGCGAACCGCGGCGCGCGTTGAGGATGACCTCCCGATAACGCCGGAGCGCGGAGTCCTGACTGTATTTTTCGGCGGCCACGGCCGCGCGGCGGCCCTTCTCCACGACCGAAGCACGATCGGAGGCGGCGCGCAGGATGGCGTCCGCAAGCGCGCGCGGATCTTCGGGCGGCACGACCCAACCGATCGCCTCTTCATCGACCACGAGCGACGGCTCCGAATGAGGCTCGGCGGCGACGATGACGGCGCGTCCGACGGCGAGGTGGTTGTAGAGCCGGCTCGGAATCGATACACCGGCGATGTTGCGCAGATAAGGAATGACCCAGACATTGGCAGCCGAGAGGAAGTCGGCAAGCTCGGCCGGCGGCACGGGCTCCATCAGCGTGACGTTGTCGAGTTTTTCCGCCGCCTGCAATTCGCCGAGTTCGCTCCAGCCGATTCCCCATCCCGACAGCAGGAAGTGAATATTGCCGTTGTCGCGAAGCAGCCGTGCGGCCGCCAGCACCGTTTTCGGGCTGTGGGTGAAACCGAGATTGCCGGACAGGCCCACCACCAGTTGCGCCTCGCGGCCGGCGCGAAACCTGTTGCTTGAGGCGATCTCGCGATAGGCGACCGGAAGCAGCGTCCAGTTGGGGATGAAATTGATCTTGGCCGAGGTGACTTCACGGTAGGCCACCAGCAAGGGTCCGACATCGCGGCCGATGGTGATGATGGTATCGAGCGCGCGGAACAGGAGGCCGTTGGCGAAACGGATGAGCCGCGCCGTCAGCGACGACGGCTTGATCAGCCCGGTCTTCTCCAGCGCTTCGGGATAGAGGTCGTAGACCAGAAGCGCCGCCGCCGCGCCGCGGAGTTTCGCGGCAAGTACCACCGCGTAGGGTATGGTGAAGGGCGTCGTGACGCAAAAGACGACGTCGTCGCGCCTTGCCCGCTTCAGCGTCGAAAAAAACATTTTCAGCGCGAGCAGCGAGATCGCGATGGCGCGGCGGACCAGCGCGTCCTTTTGCGGAGACCAGCTTTTGATCTCGACGACCTCGGGCTTTCCAGGTCCGCCTTCGGCCCTCGAATTGGCCGAGCCCGAAAGCACCACCACCCGGCTGTCGGCCGCCAGCGCTTCTGCAATTGCCGCGATATAGGTCGCAGTCGTACTGGTGTCCGGCGGATAATACTGGCAGGCGACCAGGATTTTCCCGGGTCTCTGCAGGTCAGGCGATGGTGCGGACGACGTTGGCATGACCCGGAAGTCTACTCGGGAACTTCGATCGGTGCCGATCCCTTGGCCGCCTTTTCGTCACTGAAGATCCAGACCAATCCGCCGAACGCACCGACCAGGAAGGTGACGGCGCCGAACACCAGGGAAACGTTGACGCCTTCGTTGGATATCAACCCCGCATATCCGAACGCCAGCCCCATCGCGGCTTCGCGCACGCCCCAGCCGGCGATCGAGATCGGCACCATGGTGATCAGCATCACCGGCGGCACCAGTTGAAAGATCTGCCCGAAGCTCACGGGTGCGCTAATCGATCGCACGACGCACCAGGCGATGACGACCGTGAGGACGTGAACGAACAGCGACATCACCGCGACTTTCGGTCCGCGCCTGCGGCTGAAAATCACCCGATTGGCAATGACGGCGCAGGCGTGAATGTGATGGGTGGCCCACCAGCGCTTCAGCCAGGGCCATTGCAGCGTGCCAAACACCAGAAAACCGAGACCCGCTGCGAGTGAGACGAAATCGACCAGCACCAGCGCCGAGCGGCCGCTTGAATCAGTGATCAATTGGTAGCTCCAGGGCAGCGTTGCGACGATGACGATCGCGAGCGCGATCAGGCCGATCGCCCGGTCGATGAAGATGGAGTAGGTCGCCGCACGCCAGCCGGCGCCGCCGCGGGCCACCAGCCATAGCCGCACCGCATCGCCGCCGATCGAGGACGGCAGCGTCTGGTTGAAGAAGGTTCCAATCAGGTTGAAGCGCATCGCCTGCCTAACCGGCAGCGGGGCATGGCATTCCGCGCTGACCTCGCACCATCGCAGGACCCCGACGAAAATCTGCAAAAAATATACCGCAAAGGCCAGCCCAATCCACCCCAGGCTCGCGATATTGTTGACCCGCGACGCGAGCTCGAACAGGTTGACCTTGCGGAGCGCGAGATAGAGCAGCGCCGCCGAGATCAATACCTTGATTGTGGAAAGCAGGATTTGGCGCATTTCGCCCGCGGTTCGCGTGACAGGGAAACCGGTGAGAATTCGGCGCCTTGGTATGTCCTTAACACCGATCTGGCAATAGGTCCGCCTGGCAACCCTGTGTCGAGAGGGAGCTCGTGTTCCGGGCGATTCGGCTATTGCGACCCGCTCCGCGCCATGGCTAAAGAGACCGGCCAGTGGGGCATTGGCCCTCGCCGGGACTGTCAGGGGCACAATGTCGGATCGCGCAATTTTGGTCACCGGTGCGGCGGGATTTGTCGGCTTTCACGTCTGCCGCCAATTGCTGGCCGAGGGCCGGGACATCGTGGGTCTCGACAATCTCAACAGCTATTACGACCCGGCGCTGAAGCAGTCGCGGCTGGACATCCTGCGGCAGGATCCGCGCTTCGATTTCGTGCGCATCGATCTTGCGGATCGACCGGCCGTGGCCGCGCTGTTCGCCGAACGCCGGTTCGAGGCCGTAGCGCATCTGGCGGCCCAGGCCGGCGTCCGCTACTCGATCGATGAGCCGCATGCCTACATCGATGCCAACCTGGCAGGCTTCGCCAATGTGCTCGAGGGGTGCCGGCACCACGGATGCCGCCATCTCGTTTATGCTTCTTCCTCGTCGGTCTATGGCGCCAACACGAAACTGCCGTTTTCGGTTCAGGACCGTACCGATCATCCCGTCAGCCTTTACGCCGCGACGAAGAAGGCCAACGAGCTGATGGCGTATTCCTACAGCCATCTTTACCATCTGCCGGTCACGGGCCTGCGCTTTTTCACGGTATACGGCCCGTGGGGCCGGCCGGACATGGCGATTTTCCTGTTTACCAAGGCGGTTGTCGAGGGCACGCCCATCAGGCTTTTTAACCATGGCAAGATGCGCCGTGATTTCACCCATATCGCCGACGTCAGCCGGGTAGTATCGAAGCTGATCGATCGCATTCCGGAGGCCGATCCGGCCGCCGGAGGTGTGCGGGCAAAGGTCTATAATGTCGGCAATCACCGCCCGGAAGAACTGCTGCATGTCGTAAGCCTTATCGAGCAGGAACTGGGCCGTACGGCCAGGAAGGAGATGCTGCCGATGCAGCCTGGCGATGTCCCGGAAACCTTCGCCGATATCGAGGAGCTGACGCGCGACACCGGCTTTCGACCCCAAACCCCGATCGAGGACGGCATCCGCGATTTTGTCGCGTGGTATCGAGAATATTATAAAATCTGAGACGCGATGGCTGACCGACGAATTATCCCTCTGATCATGTGCGGCGGCGCCGGGACGCGGCTGTGGCCGGCCTCGCGCGAGGTTCGGCCAAAGCAGTTCCTGCCGCTGTTCGGGACGCGCTCGACCTTTCAGGACACGCTGCTTCGCGTCTCCGATGCTACCCTGTTCGAGCGTCCGGTCGTCATCACCAATGCAGCCTACCGCTTCATGGTGCTGGAGCAACTTGCCGAGATCGGCATCGAGGCGGACGTGCTGCTCGAGCCGGTGCGGCGCGACTCGGGTCCCGCGATCGCGGCCGGTGCCGTGTTTGCGCACGCGCGCAACGCTGACGCCGTGGTGCTGGCGCTCGCCGCCGACCATATGGTTCGCGATACCGCGGCCTTCATCGCCGCCTGCCGGCAGGGATTGGTGGCGGCTGCCGACGGCCGCATCGTGACTTTCGGCGTCAAGCCGGAACGCGCGGCGACCGAATATGGCTATATCAGCCCGGGCGAGACCGTCTCCGGCGAAGTCCGCGCAGTCGCGAAATTCGTCGAGAAGCCGGATCAGCCGACGGCCGCCGGCTACATCAAGAGCGGCTATCTCTGGAACAGCGGCAACTTCATGTTCCGCGCCTCCGTCCTGCTCGACGAGTACCGCAAGTTCGATGCCGCCAGCGTCGAGGCCGTCACCGAGGCCGTCGCCAGCGCCGGGCGCGATCTCGGCTTCGTCACGCTGGACCCCGCTGCCTTCGGGGTCGCAAAGGCGATCTCGATCGACTATGCGGTGATGGAGAAGACGGCGCGCGCCGCCGTCGTGCCGGTGTCCTGCGGCTGGTCCGACGTCGGCTCCTGGCATGCGGTGTGGGAATTGTCGGAAAAGGACGGCCACGGCAACGCCGCCCAGGGCGCCGCCGTGTTCGAGGATTCGCGAAACTGCAACGTCGCGACCGACCGGGCGTTGGTGGCGCTGGAAGGCGTCGACGATCTCGTCGTGGTGGCGACACAGGACGCCGTGCTGGTGTCGCGGCAGAAGGACGCCAATGGCCTGAAGCGGCTGGTCGCGAAGCTGAAGACAGTAGCGCCTCAGGTCACCGAAGAGCATCTCAAGGTGCATCGTCCCTGGGGTAGCTACCAGTCGGTCGACAATGGCGAGCGCCACCAGGTCAAGCGCATCATCGTCAAGCCGGGCAGCCGGCTGTCGTTGCAGAAGCATCACCACCGCGCCGAACACTGGATCGTGGTGCGCGGCACGGCGCGCGTCACGATCGACGAGACGCTCAAGACCGTGCACGAGAACGAGTCGGTCTATATCCCGATGGGCGCCGTGCACCGGCTTGAAAACCCCGGCAAGATCGTGCTGGAACTGATCGAGGTGCAGACCGGCAGCTATCTCGGCGAGGACGACATCATCCGCATCGAGGACGACTACCGGCGCGAATGACGCCGGTTGTCCCGGTTACTCTCAACCGCCGAGCGGTCTTGCTGCGCCGACGATATGTCCGTTGGGCGCTTCGAGGATGACGGCGACATCTTCGCCTTCGGGAAGCTTCTCGTTGAGGCGGAGCGGGGCTCCCTGCCAGTCGCCGATCGCGCGGATCGACCGAACCACGTTGGACTCGGCGAGCGTGCGCCCCCCGTTTTCACCGCGCCGGATCGCGGTCTGATGATCGTGGTCGAAGCCGATCAGCAACACCTTGCCGCTGCC
>Ga0157369_10004327_pt1 | contig 16776 bp, 15 predicted proteins | sample C25metaG_FD_113461 | JGI IMG/M metagenome (GOLD analysis project Ga0157369, IMG submission 113461) | Corn rhizosphere microbial communities from Kellogg Biological Station, Michigan, USA - C2-5 metaG | ecosystem: Host-associated > Plants > Roots > Rhizosphere > Soil | place: USA: Michigan... | reverse complement strand
CGACCCGAGTAACACCGATCCGTTCGCGACGCGGCCAGCGCCGGGCGCTGACTGGGTCCGCACTGGGCCACACCTCATGATCCTCGGGTCTAAGGCGATTCTCGCTGGCTATCCCAGTGGACCGAAGCCCGACACCAGTGGTCCCTATGTCATGTGGGCGGGAACACCGTACGCGCACCTCATGGTGCCAGTAGCGAGGTAAGCAGCCACCATAGCCCTGAATCCGGCTGTCGAGGACAATCCGTATTCATAGCGTCCGTTTCCCACCCATAGTGGACATTGCAGCCACGACACGCTCCCCGAGCAATGCGTCCTTGACTGCACGCGTCAAGTTTTGGACCGCCGCGCTCGGCAGTCAGTCATTCAGCGAACTGGGGGTATTGTGCGCAAAGCTATGGATTTGTGGCAGTGTGCCGTCGTGGATCGTCCAATAGAGCTACTCAGTCAGGAGGAGCTCGACGTTTGCAACCTGATTTGGCTTCCCAATCCCACGTCCTACGCCTTCCGCGCCGATCCCTTTGGACTTTGGCGGAATGACCATCTTTGCATTTTCGTGGAATCCATGGATTACCGCGTGCGCATCGGCCATATCGACGTGCTCGAATACGACGCATCGTTTCAGCTTTGCTCGACGAGGACGGTCCTCGCCGAACCGTGGCACCTCTCGTATCCATTTGTGTTCGAAGCAGACGGTGAGACGTGGATGCTGCCCGAAGCCTACCGGTCGGGCACACTGACGCTTTACCGGGCCCGGCGCTTTCCGGATCAATGGGAACCTGTATGCTCTATTCCGCTGGACGGTCCGGCCATCGACGCCAGCATCGTTCGTTTCCAGGATCACTGGTGGATGTTCTACTCACCCTACGGAAACCAGCAGCGAAGACGCAGTCACCTTCATCTGGCTTGGGCTGACCAGCTGGTTGGCCCCTGGCATCTGCATCCGATGAATCCCGTGCGAATAGATTCCGCGAGCGCCCGCCCAGGCGGAACGCCTTTTGTGCGCGACGGCTACGTTGAGCTTCCGGTGCAGGACTGCCGACTGACCTACGGTGGGGCGATCCGGCGGCTAAGGGTCAGTGCACTGGATAAAAAGTACTTCGAAGCGACAGACTCTCCGTGGCTACACGCACCATCGCGGGCAAACCCCTATCTCGAGGGCCTGCACACATTGTCCGCGGCCGGTCCGCTGTCGCTGATAGATGTTAAAAGGATCGACAAAAGCTGGCGCGCCAACGCCGCCCGGATCCGCGGGGTGGTGAACCGCTATCTAAGAGAGAGAAGCTACCGCTAATCCATTCCGGCGTTGAGCTCGAGCTGAAGCGCCCAGGAGCGCGACCGAAAGGACGGATTGCCCTAGCAGGGCCAAGCCTCCGCCGAGAGCGCCGTATTGAGGCAGCAGGAACCCGAGCAGCGCGAACAAGGCGAGGGTTGAAATGGCGCGAACTGCCAGAACCAAGCCGCTCTGGTCGAGCGCCAATAGCGCGGGCTCGAAGCTAATCCCGACCAGCTGAACGGCGGCAGCCGCGCCGAGCACCACAAGTTGCGGAAAAGCGGGCAAGTAAGGCGGCCCTCCGATCAGCTCAAGCGCAGGTCGACCGAGCAAAAGAATAAGAATGACGGCTATCGCTCCCCCGATGCTGGCAAGTGCCGTTGCACGGCCAAACAAATGATCAAGAGCGGGCTTGCTTCCTTTCGCCACAAGGCTCTCCACTTCCGCGTACAGGGAGCGGCTCACCATTTCCGCGATGAGCAGTAGTGCTTGCGCGAGTTGATATCCCAGACGGAAATAACCCGCGGCCGCGGTTCCCGCCGTCAGTCCCACGCTAAACAGAGCGATTTGTTGCGCTCCCGTCGCCATGGTGGAATTTGCATTCGTGAACAGCGCGAAACGCCAAAAGCCGTGCTGAACTGCACTCGGCGGTACTGTCTCAGATTGCTCCGCCGTTACGCGTGCCATCACCTCGGACTTCCATACGAACACCCAATAGGCGACGCAGGTGGCGACTTCAGCCGCGCCCCAGGCGACGAGAAAGGCTTCTACGCTGGGTTTGATGGCGACGGCGATCACGGCGCCGGCGAACCGGACGACCGGCGTGCTTGTCGATGCGATTGCGCCCGCGCGAAAGCCGTCCTGAAGTCGGAGGACCCCAACTGCTGTTGAGCGAGCGCTAAGGAGCATTATAGCTGCGAAAAGCAGCGCATCTCGCTGAATGTGGGGCGACCAATGAAAGCGCGAGCCTAGCCAGGCCGTGAGAGGCACCGCCAACGCGCAACCCGCGATCCCGCCGGCAAGATCGAGGCGAGCGCAGCGCCAGATCAATTCTCTTAGGCTGCGCAAATCGCCCGCCTGGAACGGTCGGGTACCGAAGCGGAGCACCAGCCGCCACATCTGGAAGCTCACCAGGCCCGCGAGCCCTTGCGCGATCGCAAGAATGAGCGTGAACTCGCCAAAGCCATCCGGTCCCAGGCTTCGCGCCGCCATCGCAAGATAGGCGAGGCTCAGGATTGCACCCATCACTTTGGAAGCAAGCAGCCATCCTGTATTTCGAAACACTCTTTTTAGCGGTGTCTCGTGGGCGGACTTTCGTCTTTGACCTAGCTGCCCAACCCACATCATGAACTTCTTTTCACTTAGGTTAGACAATACAATGCCGTTAGAGGATCGCGTCAGTGAAGATTGCAGTCGTTTTCATCGCGGAACCGTATCAGTGTTACCATGGCGCAGCCGTAGGAATCGAACTGGCGGCAACACCCGGAGTCGAAGTCACCATATACTACAACGACCCGGCTACTCCGGATCAGGTGGAACGCATACGTCGCGCCTATGGCGCGGACAAGCTTCCCTATGTACGGCTCGAGCGGGGACCGTTCACCCGCTTCGTACAGTCCCTAAAATGGTTTGGCTATTTGAAGCCGCAGGTCCTCAAGGCGAATACCGCCGAGTTGCGGAAATATGATGCCGTGTTCACTGTCGAAGACACGGTCTATCGCTTGTTTAGCGGACTGAAGGACGAGGATCGGCCTCGCAAGATCTACCTGCCGCACGGGGCGGGCGATGGCACAGTGGGATTTTCCCCTCGCACGAAAAAGTTCGATTTCGTTCTGCCTCCGGGCGAGAAAACGGCAAACCGGATGCTCCAGCTGGGCTACATCCAACCGGGCAACTATGCGATACCGGGGCTGGTCAAGCTCGAGACGGTGGCTCGACTGAATGAATCGCGGACGCCCTTGTTCGACAATGATCGCCCGATCGTCCTCTACAATTCTCACAAGACGCGTGGGCTCGCGTCCTGGAAACGCTTTATCGAGCCGCTAATTTCCGAATTCCGCTCCTCGCAGGAATTCAACCTGATCGTAGCACCGCATGTAAAGCTTTTCCGGCGACGCAGTGCAGCCTACCGCCGTCGTTGGGAAGCCCGCAGCTCCGCGAACATTCGCATCGATACCGGGTCAGAAGCTTCGATGGATATGAGCTACACGCGCGCCGCAAGCATCTACGTAGGCGATATCAGCAGTCAGGTTTATGAGTATCTTACCCAGCCCAAACCTTGCGTATTCATCAATGCTTACAACGTCGATTGGCGATCCGATCCTAGTTTCGCGCATTGGCATCTTGGCGACGTGATATCTCGGCCGTCCGAACTCATGCCGGCGATCCGATCCGCTCCATCCCGGCACCACCTCTATCGTGACCGTCAGCTGGCAATGGCTGCGGCTTCACTTGGTGATCGCTCGCCGGGCGCGGCGCGTCGTGCCGCCGACGCCATAGTGGAGTTCCTGGATCGATGAGAATCGGGTTTCTTTTTAATCATGACGGCACGCATCAAATCGCGCACACGATGCCGATTGCGGTCGCGCTCGCGCGGCGTGGTGTAGAAGTCGATGTCCTGACTTCAAGCGCATCCCAGCGCGAGGCTGCCGGCGCTCTTCTGCCGGTCAACAGCACAGTTCAATTCATCAATATCGGGCCTGGCCGCTTCGCTGAAGCGGCCGACCAGTTGCTCAAATTCGTCGCGCCTTACCGGCGTGTCGCAGTACTGAAAGCCAATCGCGAGCTTTTCGAGCAATTCGATGCACTGGTCGTGCCCGAAACCACCACGACGCTCCTTAGAACCCGATACGGAATCACGTCGCCCAAGCTGATTTATGTTCCGCACGGCGCCGGGGATGGAGCTGCCGGTTTCCAGGCCCCGACGCGGCACTTCGATCTCGTGCTTCTTTCCGGGAAGAAGGTCCGTCGTAGAATGCTTGGCGAGGGGCTCGTCAATCGCGAAAATTCAGCCGTGATTGGATATCCGAAATTCGATAGCGTCGATCTTGAGCACAGGCCGAAGCTTTTCGACAACGATCGGCCGACCGTTCTTTACAACCCTCACTATAATCCTGTGCTTTCATCCTGGTACGATCACGGGAATGCAATTCTCGACTGGTTTTCGCGGCAATCGAATTTTAATTTGATTTTCGCTCCGCACGTGATGCTGATGAAGCGTTCCATTCATACATCGCTGCTGTATCGATCCACCCGCGTCCGCCCGCCCGTTCGTCCGAAATATCGGAATATGGCGGGCTTGCTAATCGACCTCGGCAGCCGCTTCTCCACCGACATGACCTACACCCGCGCAGCCGACATTTACCTCGGGGATGTTTCCAGTCAGATCTACGAATGGTGCCACCGTCCCCGGCCGGCGATCTTCATCAATGCCAATCGCACGGACTGGCTGCGCGATGTGAATTACGCCCACTGGCGGCTTGGCGATGTAATTGAGGGTCTCGAAAGTTTGCCGCATGCATTGAGCCGCGCGGAACGTGAACCCGATCGATATGAAGCGAAGCAGCGACGAGCCTTTCGAGAGACCTTTTTCCTTTCGAAGGGCCGCCCGGCCGAAAACGCCTGTGACGCAATTCTGAGCTTCTTGGGCACCATTGACTACTCAAATGCGGACCACGAACGTCGCACCTCGCAAACGTCGAAAGGTCTGTCTCAAGGATCGGATTTGCTTCAGCGTGAATGGCTGCAAGTTAATCAAGCCGATAAAGCCGGTTACAGATCGATTCGCGGCAATCAGATTTCCAACGCTTCCGAGAACTGAAGCGCTTCTTCCAACTCCAGGGCAATGAAGGTGACAGCCCTCGTCGGCGTCCATCTCATCTGGGCGAGGAGACTGTGCGCCAGCAAGTTCGTTCCGGCCTGGATAGGACAGCGGAATTTTGGTGCCGAGTGACCGTCATCTACCCATATTGGACACTTACGTCACAGGTCACGCACGCCTAGGCGCAGCCGCAGCTGCCCGATCACTCGTCGCGGTAGGCGAGCTCGAAGTTCCCCCAGCGGCGCCCGTTCACGAACAGCGGAACGAAGACGTTCTTCACCGGGATGACCTTGTCGCCAAGTTCCATTCGATAGGTGGCAAGCATCGCCGGCTTGGTGCTGGCGACGGCCGCCTTCGTGCTGTCATCCATGAAGATGCGCCGGTTGCGGCAATGTTCGTCGTTCCACACCGGGTCCGGCCCCGGGGTGTGACTGCGCTCAGTGAGGTGCGTCGGAAGATAGCCGTTCACGTCGGTAATCGCCGAACCGATGACCCGCGGATCGCTGTTCTTGCAGCGGTCGAGCAGCGGTCGGACATACTTGTCCGCGAAGACGCAGAAATCATTCTCATACTGCGCAGGGTTGCTGCCCTCGATCAGCCGGTAATTGTGGTCGAAGATCTGGTCGTGAGCGATCTCGCCATCGGCGATGCCGCGTTCCATTTCCTCCTGGATATCCTTTGCCGTGTCTTGGGCTGCCGAGATGAATGGAGAATCGTCGATTTCGGCGCCGGAATTGGCAAGCGTGTCGAGCATCGTGTTGGCGAGCGTCTCGAGGTGCTTGAGCCGCTCGTTGGCTGACACCAGCTCTGCGCCGTTGTCGCGGGCATCGCCCGAGAAGTTGGTCAGGCCGGCTTTGACCCGGTCGACGCTGGCCTGGATCATGCTGGTCGAATGCGCGATGCCTTCCGTCTGGCGGTCGACCATTCCGACGATCTCGCTCACTTCGCGAACGGTGTCGCCGATCTGGCCGAAGCCCTTCTGCGCCTCGCGGCTGCGCTCGACTCCGGTCTTGATCTCGCTGGTGACTGCACTTGCTTCGCGGGTGAGCTCGCCGATGGTCGCGCCGATCTGGCTGGTTGCAGCTCGCGTATCGTGAGCTAGCTTCTTCACCTCGGCGGCGACGACGGCAAAGCTGCGCCCTGCATCGCCCGCGCGCGCCGCCTCGATGGTCGCGTTCAGCGCAAGCATGTTGGTCTTTCGAGCAATGCCTTCGATGGTCGAGGATACCGACTGCACCTGGTTCATCGCGGAAGCGAAGCCCGCCATGCGCTCGCCAAGCTGCACCACCAGCTCGGTCAGTCCCTTGAAGCCCTGGATCGTGCCTTCAATCGCCTCGCGGCCGGCCTCGAGCTTCGCCTTCGCCTGCTCGGAAAGAAGCCGCGCTTCGTCGGTTGAATCGCTGACCCTGGCCTGGTCCGCCAGCAGGCGCGTGGTGACTTCTTCAAGCGAGTCCAGAACCTTCAGGTGGTCATTGATCCGCCCGGCGACGCCGGACACATAGCCTGCGACATCGCTGCACTCGATCGAGAGCATTCCGCAATCGCGCGCGACTGTGCGGATCGCTTCCTCGGTAACCTGCTGCATCCCCTGTGTAGCCATTGCCCAAGCCGCTCCAATTGTGGTTCGAGCAACGGATTAGACGCCAACCTCCTACTTCTTCGTTAACTATCCACTCCTGCAAATGCCGATTTAATAGAGCAGGAACGGCGCCCTTTCCTCTTCCCAAGCCTGCTCGTCAGGGCGGATAATCGCGTCGAGATCGGTCGCGATCGCAGCGGAATCGTCGACCCACTCGCGAAGTAGCGGCGATCCATTGATCACGTCGATCGGCAGCTTCCCGAATTCATATTCGTACGGGAAATCGCGCCACAGCTGGTAATCCGGATACAGCCGCCGGAGCGCCTTGAAAGCGAGAGCCTGCAGCCGCCAGGGTTTGAACGTCTCGTGATCGTAGAACTTGCCTTCGGCGTGGATGTGAACGCCGCGGCACATCTCGCCCATATGTTTGTGGAAGGTCGGCTGGAAAGTGATTTCGCGCAGCTTGCATCCCGCCAGCCAGTCGGGTGCGAGCCGTTCCATTTCGGCCATGACCCGTTTCGCGTCGATATCGGGCGCGCCGAACAGCTCGAGGGGGCGCGCAGTCCCCCTGCCTTCGCTCAGCGTCGCGCCTTCCAGCATCACTGTTCCGGCATAGCAGCGCGCCATGTTGAGATTGGCCGCGTTCGGGCTCGGGTTGATCCAGACGCGGTCGGCGGGCCAGCCGAAGCCGGGCCCCTCGTCGGGCCGCCATCCCTCCATCTCGATCACCCGGTAATCGACGTCGAGATTGAAATGCTCGACGAACCAGCGGCCAAGTTCACCGAGCGTTAGTCCGTGCCGCATCGGGATCGGCCCGGCGCCGACGAAGCTTTCCCACCCGGGCCGGAGCTTCAGCCCCTCGACCGGACGGCCGGCGGGGTTCGGGCGGTCGAGAACCCAGACACTCTTGCCCGTCTCCGCCGCGGCTTCGAGCACGTAGAGAAGCGTTGTGATGAACGTGTAAATCCGGCAGCCAAGATCTTGAAGATCGAAGAGAATGATGTCGAACGTCGACAGCATCTGCCCGGTGGGGCGGCGCACTTCGCCGTAAAGGCTGAACACCGGGATCTGGAGCTCGGGATCGGTGAAATCCTCCGACTCCACCATATTGTCCTGCTTGTCGCCGCGGAGCCCGTGTTGCGGCCCAAACGCGGCGGTCAGGTTCACCCCGGCCGCGGCGAGGGCATCGAGGCTGTGGGTCAGGTCGGCTGTTACCGAAGCGGGATGCGCCAGCAACGCCACCCGCCGGCCTTCCAGCGGCTTGCGAAGCTCCGGCTCAGCGATCAGCCGGTCGATTCCGAACAAGGTCATCCGTGCTGTCTAGGCGAGCTTGGCCGTGAAGCAATCCGGATCGTGGAAATCCGGCTTTTCAGGATTGGGATGGGCGAGCGCCCAATAGGACTTGGTGCCGTCCATTTCCTCGATGACGGCGCTCAGACCCAATCGCCAGTTGGTCTCGGCTTCCACCGCGATCGTCGCGCCGAGCCCCCACCAGGTGAAATTGTCTTCGGTCCGGATGTACGGGGGCGACTGGACTTCTGCCGCCACCATATTTTCCCGGTATTTTGTAAAGTCGTAGGCCGCCCAATTGCCATTCGGTGCGAAATTCCACTCACGATAGCTCTCCTCCCCATCCGGGCGCAGAAATGCCTCGAAACAGGTGGTTCGCCACAACTCGTCCGTCCGTTGCGGTTCCTCAGCTTCGGGCATCGCGAAGTGGCTCATCGGCGCGCCTACCCCGAACCAGATGTTGGTCGTTGCAACGGCGGCAAGGACACTGGGGTGTTCGACGCTTGCCCACACCTTCAGCGCCGCGCCGGCGGGAGGCGTTGTCGGGTGCGGGACCAGATTCAGCTGCACCAGGCCTTTTACCGCGATTCCGGCGCATGTGTGACTCCATAATGGAGGACACCAGCTTCTTCCTGCCCTCCAGCGAAATCAGATTTCATATTTGAAGTGCAGCTCTATAGGCGCGTGATGCCGATTCGACACGTGGTCAAGATCATCGCCGGCTCGCTGGCCATCGCCGCTGTCCAAACCACGGCGGCATTGGCCCAACCTGCGCGCTCGCCAGATGCGCCGCTTACCGCCTGGAATGCCGTCGCCGCGATGGGCATCGGCGTCAACATCGGCAACACGCTCGAGAATACCGCGACCTGGGAAACCGGCTGGGGCAACCCGCCCATCACCAAGGATTTTATCGACAGCCTTGCCGCGCACGGCTTCAAAACGGTGCGGGTGCCGGTGGCGTGGGACACCTACGCGCATGACGGGAAGATCGATCCCGACAAGCTCAAGCGCGTGGCTCAGGTCGCCGACTGGATCACCTCGGACGGGATGTTCTGCGTCATCAATATCCACTGGGACGGGGGGTGGATCGATTCCGACGTCCGGAAGAAATTTCCGAAGACTTACCACAGCTTCAGTCCCGAAGCTGAGCAGAAGTTCAGGAGCTATTGGACCCAGATCGCGACCTATTTTCGCGATCGCGACGAGCACCTGATCTTCGAAGGGCTGAACGAGGAATCGAACTTCGATTCAGAAAAGCACCCATACGCTACGCTGGGGCGGTTGAATCAACTGTTCGTCGAAACCGTTCGCGCGACCGGCGGAAATAACGCCAAACGGCTTCTGATCATCGCCGGCTACACCACGGACATCGCCAAGACCGCGACGGACAAGTTCATCATTCCGCGCGACACGGTGCCGCACGAGCTCCTCCTCTCCATCCATTACTACACGCCCTGGCCCTTCGTCGGCATGACGAAAGACGAGAGCTGGGGGAAGATGCGCGAGACGTGGGGCACCAAGGCGGACCTGGCGGAACTTCGAACGAATTTCGACAAGCTCGAGGGCTATTCAAAGGCAAAGGACATCCCGGTTTTCCTTGGAGAGTTCGGCGCGGATTTCAGCAAGGATCAGCGCTCGCGAGCGAAATGGATGCTGGATGTGGCGCTGACCGCGCACTCAAGAGATATGGTCCCGGTGCTGTGGGACATTGGCCAGGACGTCTCGCGTCAACCACCGTTCGCCCTCAGCCCCGCGCTCTCATTCGTTCTCCAGCAGCTTCAGACATTCGACAAGGATGAAGCTGCGCCCGCCCCGCGGTGACCTTGTTGCGGCCGCACCTGCGATGCTAGGCGGCGAGCGATGAGCGCTTACTCTTCCGATTTCCTGAAGCTCCTCCACGAGCGCGGCTACATCCACCAGGTCACCGACGCGGCGGCTCTGGATTCGCTCGCCAACAAAGGCCCGGTCACCGGCTACATCGGTTTCGACGCGACGGCGCCCAGCCTTCATGTCGGCAATCTTGTTTCGATCATGCTTTTGCGCCGGATGCAGCAATCGGGACACAAGCCGATCGTGGTGATGGGCGGGGGAACGACCAAGATCGGCGATCCTTCGGGCAAGGACACCAGCCGCAAGCTGCTGAACCAGGAAACGATCGGAGCCAACATCGCCTCGATCCGAAGGAACTTCGAGCCATTTCTGGCCTTCGGCGACGGGCCGACTGACGCTGTGATGGTCAACAATGCCGAATGGCTCGACAGCCTCGAATATATCCCGTTCCTTCGTGACGTCGGGCCGCACTTCACCATCAACCGGATGCTGACCTTCGACAGCGTCCGGCTTCGGCTCGACCGCGAGCAGCCGCTGACTTTCCTCGAATTCAACTACATGATCCTGCAGGCCTACGACTTCCTGGAGCTGTCGCGGCGGGTCGGCTGCAAGCTGCAGATGGGCGGGTCGGACCAGTGGGGCAACATCGTCAACGGAATCGAGCTTGCGCGCCGGATCGACGGCACCGAGCTGTTCGGAGTGACGACGCCGCTTATCACCACCGCCGACGGCGCCAAGATGGGCAAGACCGCGCAAGGGGCGGTGTGGCTGAGCGGCGAGCTCCTTAGTCCCTACGATTACTGGCAATTCTGGCGGAACTCGCAGGATGCCGACGTCGGCAAATTCCTACGGCTGTTCACGGACGTTCCACTGGATCAAATCCGGCGGCTTGAGAGCCTGCCGGGAGCCGAGATCAACCAGGCCAAGATCGCACTCGCGAACGCCGCGACGGCGATGCTGCATGGCGCGGAAGCAGCGCGTGCCGCCGAGGAGACCGCGCGAACCACGTTCGAGCAGGGCGGCGCCGGCGAGGATCTACCGACGTTGAAAGCGGCAGAAGACATTTCGATCATGGCGGCGCTGACGGGTCTCGGCTTTTGCGCTTCCAACGGTGAGGCCAAGCGGAAGATTGCCGAGGGTGCCGTACGGATCGACGATCAGTCCGTCACCGACCCGTTTTTGGTCATTCCGGTTTCCAAAAACCCAGTGAAGATCAGCTTGGGGAAGAAGCGGCATGGATTACTACTTTCCGTTCATCACGATTAGGTTTCTCGGCCTATTTTTGAAAAGAAGATCACATCCTGCGACCAACTCAGGATGTTGAATTTTGTCGTTGGGGTAGAGTTTCCGATAATCTTCTAGCACTTCGCACGCATGGCGCTCAGCTACACCGAGTTCGTCCAAGATGAAGTCCCGCGATGTGTCGAGACTGAGGGGAGCGATGGTGTTCGCGAGCCATTTCCCTTCCGGTTTGAGATAACCTCCCCAACCGCAAACATCGTCTGCGCTAACGTGCATCTCACCTGCACCGATTTGGCAGAGACCCTGTCGGATTGGTGACAGTGCAGCTTCGGCATTGGCGTGAGTTTGACTCCATTGCGCGAGCCAACCCATTCCCGATCCGACAAACCAAGCCTTTCTAACATCCTGTCGCGCCTGCGGGGCATTTAAGAGAACCGCTTCAGCTCCCCCAAGCTTCTGACCCGCAGCTTCATCGTCCGTAATTCGAGGGGCACGTTGAACGGTGCGCCCCATGTCGTATTGATACTTGTCTCCGGACTCATCGTCGTTGCCGGCACTGCAGCCCGCCAAGCTAATCAATGCGATAAGCAACAGGAAAAACGGCATTTCATCACCCCGCCCCCCAAAGCGTCCAATCAGTCTATCGTAGATTCGTCCGGTGCCAAGACGTCTGTCACCCGCTCCTGATCAACCCCACCGCCTGATCGCGCTCAAATAAATACAAGCAAATCCGCGCCGCCTGCCCGCGCGGGCCGGAGAGACCGCCGTCTCGGTCGAGCAGGAGCTGAGCGTCGGATTGGGCGACCGAGGCAAGCTCCTCGACGTCCTCCACCCGCGCTACCCGGAACGCCTCTTCGCCCGACTGTTTCGTCCCGAGGATTTCGCCCGGCCCTCGAAGCTTCAGATCCTCTTCGGCAATGCGGAAACCGTCATTGGTCTCGCGCATCAGCGCCAGCCGCGCCCGCGCCGTTTCCGTAAGGTTCGAACCGCGGATCAGAAGGCAGGTGCTCTTCCCCGTTCCACGTCCCACGCGCCCCCGCAGCTGGTGAAGCTGCGCCAGCCCGAACCGCTCCGCACCCTCGACGATCATCAAGGTCGAGTTCGGCACATCCACTCCGACCTCGATCACCGTCGTCGCCACCAGCACCGCAAGGTCGCCGGAAGCGAATGCCGCCATGACGCCATCCTTCTCCGGCCCTTTCATCCGCCCGTGGACCAGCCCAACCTTGCCCTCGCCGAAGCGGAGCCGAAGTACCCGCGCCCGCTCCTCGGCTGCCGCAGCGTCGCTGCTCTCGCTCTCCTCGACGAGCGGACACACCCAATAAGCCTGCCCGCCCGCTTCGATATGCCGCCCAAGCCCGGCGATCACGTCCGCCAATTTCTCGTCGCTGATCACCCGCGTTTCGACCGGATTCCGGCCCGGCGGCATCTCGTCGATCCGGCTGACGTCCATCTCGCCATATTGCGTGAGCGTCAGCGTGCGCGGGATCGGCGTTGCGGTCATCACCAGGAGGTGCGGCGGCCGTTCCGCCTTCTGCGACAGCAACAGGCGCTGCGACACGCCGAAACGGTGCTGTTCGTCGATCACGGCGAGCCCGAGATTGCGGTACGTCACCCGCTCCTGAAAGATCGCGTGCGTGCCGACAAGAATGTGGATCGAACCGTCGGCTAAGCCCATCAAAACGCTCTCTCGCGCCCTGCCCTTCTCGCGGCCAGTCAGGATCGCAACATGCACTCCGAGCGAGCTCAGCTGCTTCGTCAGCGTATCGAAATGCTGTCGGGCAAGGATCTCGGTCGGGGCGAGCAGTGCCGCCTGCGCGCCCGCTTCCACCGCGATCAGCATCGCCTCGGTCGCGACCAAAGTCTTGCCCGAACCGACATCGCCCTGGAGCAGCCGGAGCATCGGCAGGTTCTGCTCCATGTCCCCGCGGATTTCGGCGATCACCCGCCGCTGCGCGCCGGTATGCTCATAGGGCAGCTTCAGCTTGCCGATCAGCCGGTCGGTTCCGGCGAGCGGTCTCGTCCGGTGCCGCCGCTGCGATTGCCGGAGCAGCAGTAGCGCCAGCTGGTTGGCGAAAATCTCGTCATAGGCGAGGCGACGGTGAGCACCCGCCGTATTCGGATCGGAATGCGCCTCCGCCAGAGCCGCGCGCCACGGCCGCCACGCCTCGCGAGCGGCGAGGCTCGGCTCGATCCATTCGGGGAGTTCGGGCGCGCGCTCCAGCGCAATCCCGGCCAGCTCACGCATCCGCTTGTTGGTCACCCCCTCGGTCAGGGGATAGACGGGTTCTCGAACTGCGGGCTCAGGCCCTTTCCCAGGCTCTGCGACTTCCGGATGAATGATCTGCCACTCGTCGCCATATTGCTCGAGCTTGCCCGAGATGATGCGCGTGTGGCCCATCGGCAGGCTCTTCTTCGCCCAACCGGGATTGTTGAAATAGATGAGGCTGATCGTGTTCTCGTCCGCGTCCGATGCGAAGATCCGCGTCGGCCCGCGTCCCGAGCGGCTTTCGCGAATCTGATAGGGTTTCAGCTCCAGGATCACGTTGCGGCCAAGCAGAGCAGGATTGGCGCTTGGCGCCCGGATTCGCTCGATGACCCCGGTCGGCAAATGATAGAGAAGGTCAACGGCGCGGGTAATGTCGAGCCGCTTCAGGAGCTTGGCGACCTGAGGTCCGACGCCCGGTAAAGTCTCCACCTCGGCGAAGAGCGGGTTGAGGATCTCCGGGCGCATGTGGCGTTGTTACCCTTGGCGTGCGCTCCCGCAAGAGAGCTAGTGTTTCATCTCCCTCCGCGCGAGGATCATTCCGCCGGCCAGTGGCAGCCACAAGGAAAAGCCGCGGAACAGCAAGGTGGTTGAAAGGGCAGCCTCGAACGGAACCCCCATCAGCCGGAGCATGGCGATGCTGCTGCCTTCGAAGGAGCCGAGCCCGAGCGGGACCGGCCCGAGCGTCATGACGATGGATGCCACCATGAATGCGGCGAATACCGCCCCAAACGGTGCGCTCATTCCGAGCGACATCAGGCAGAATTGCATCGTCAGCGCGTCGAGCACGAAGACGGTGCCGTTGAGCAGGGTGAGCTGCGAGATCAACGCGCGGCTGCGCACGAGTTCGCTCGGAGCCTTTCCGACAAGTTCGAAGAATTCGTTGGCGTGTTTGCTCTTGCGCAGGAACCTCGGCATCGCCTCGCGGCCTTTGTCCTGGACCCACAAAGTCCCCGAAGGAATCGCCGCGGCGATGCACAGGAAGATGCCGACGCCGGCCGCGATGATCGCGCTCAAATCATTATGCAGCCATAGAAGGAATGCCGCGCAAAGCGCTGCTACTGCGTAGGAAATATAATACGCGAGGATCGAGAGGATAACTGCGGCGACGGCTACCGAGCGCTTGACTCCGATCGCCGCGAGGCGGTCGACCAGGACCACGTGACCGCTCATCCCGCTGGTCGGAACGACATTGTCGACGAACAGCTTGACGATCGCCAGCGGGATCATCCGCCAGATCGAACGTGCGCACTTGCCCGCACGGAGCACCAGCGTCCACTCGCCGGCAAGCGAGATATAGGTTGCAATCTGTGCCGCCAGCGCCGCCAAGAGCCACAAGGGCTCAGCGTGCGTGACCAGCTTGGCGAACTGCTTGACGTCACCCCAGTGGAACGCCGCCAGCACAACCGCGCCGACGAACAGGATCGCCAGCACCCACTTGCGCCAGCTCCCGAGCAAACCGCCTTCGCCCGACTTCTCCGCGTGACCCGCTGTTCTCTGTTCAGGATCGGCGGTGTCGGCAGTGACCATGGAAAGCCCAACGCCGGTCGGCAACCGCAGTGCCATCGCTCGCTTAGACGGGGCGATGCTCCAGGTAGAGATAGTTGGGGTCGAACTCCGCTATGCCTTCGAGCCCTATCCGGTCGACAACGGTCAAATGCCGGTTTTCGAACTCGACGAGCCCCTTGCGCCGAAGCTCCTGAAGCGTTCGGTTCACATGGACGACCGTCAGGCCCAGACATTCGGAAAGCTCGCGCTGCGTGAGCGGGAATTCATAACGATTCCCCTTGGTGCGCCCGACCGTGTCGAGTCGGACGTACAACTCGCAGAACAGGTGCGCCATCCGTGAGATCGCTGAGCGCTGGCCCAGCGAAAGCGCTAGCTCGCGTGTGATCGCCGCGTCCACACTGGTCGAAAACCAGAAGACCCGCGTCAGATGTGGATAATTGCGCGTGACCTCCAGCAGCCGCTCGTGCGGGACAATGCCGATGGTGCATTCGCTCAACGTGACGATATCGTGATCGAGCCGCTTGAGCGTGAATCCGTGCAGGTCGGGAAAATCGCCGGTGATGTGAAGTTCGGTCACCTGCCGTTCGCCGGTCGCCATATCCTTTGACCGCGCCATCCAGCCGTCGAGAAGGAACACACTGTTATTCAGTTCCTCCCCGGCACGGATCAGGACTCGGTCGGCCGGGACTCGGCGTGTTTCGGTGATCAGGCCCCGAAGGACCAGCTCCTCTTCAGAGCTGATCTCGGTACGCTTTCTCAGCTTCTTCAAATGGGGCGTGATCATTCAGGACGCCTATTTACCGGCAGTCATCCAACCGCGGATAACCTAGGCTACAGGTCAATAACGTTCACAAAAACCGTTGCAAATTAAAAGGCTAGCCATCTTCAATCGACATAACCTGAGTTAACTGCTGCCCCGGCCACGCGATGCTAGCACTCGCGTTCCAGGGGGATCGCGGTGCTGCCTACCTACAGATTATATTGCCTCGACGGCACCGGCAGGATCACCACCGCCGAGTGGCTGGAGGCCAGCGACGATGCCGATGCCACCAAACAGGCTCACCAGCGCAAGCTCGGGGTCGCCTCGGAGATTTGGGACCGGAGCCGCCTAGTGACGCGGATCGAGGCGAAGAAGGCCACTGACTAGCGCGGTCAGGTGTGGCTCAGCGGTCCGGTGGGTTGCGCAGCCTCGGGAGCGGCCGCAGCCGGCCCGCAGTCGCCGCTGACGCTGCTCGTCACCTTGGGCGGCTTGCCGGGGCCTTCTGAAACGCTTCGTGTCGTCCGGGTGCAGGTGTGGCTGCCGTTGCTGTAGGAAACAACACTGACGCTGTTCGCTCCTGCGGGCATATTGCCGTAGGAGGCGACGTCCACTCCGGGCGTGCCGGGATGCGCAGCCATCGTCTGCGCCTGCCGAATCATCGCCTCGGTCTCCTGGTTCATCCGGGCGATTGTCTGGTCGAGATCGCCAAATCCCGGGAATGACATCGGCGCCCACAAGCCCGGCATTCCAGCCTGCGCCCTCGGCGCAATCGTCACCTTGGGCGCGACATCGCCATAATATTGAATGTGAGCGACCGCTCCGTCTGGAAGCGCGACATCCATCACGTGGGCCTTCCCGCTGGCTGCGTAGGCAGTTCCAGCGAGCGCCGCCGCGGCGGCTCCGGCGAGAGCAAATTGGGCGAACCTGCGCATCGGATCTCCTCCAGCTGATGATACTGCCCAAAGATAGTATCGGGCGAATCTGAACCGCAGATTGCTGGCTCCTCAACTTGCCCGGTATTATTATACCCGTCAGCAACCCCGCCGAATTCCTTGACGAATCCCGCCGCGGCTGCCATTTGGCCGCCCGACGGCGGTGCTGGACAAGCGCCGCCTTTCGCATTCCAACCGAAAGGATCAACGCCATGAAGGCGCTGACGAAGCAGACCCGGTCCGCAAAGCCGGCCGAGGTCGAAAAGAAATGGCACCTG
>Ga0157369_10004326_pt1 | contig 16777 bp, 26 predicted proteins | sample C25metaG_FD_113461 | JGI IMG/M metagenome (GOLD analysis project Ga0157369, IMG submission 113461) | Corn rhizosphere microbial communities from Kellogg Biological Station, Michigan, USA - C2-5 metaG | ecosystem: Host-associated > Plants > Roots > Rhizosphere > Soil | place: USA: Michigan... | reverse complement strand
GCCCATCGTGGTTGGCGGCTCCGGACTGTATCTGCGTGCGCTGCTGGAAGGATTGTTCGCTGGCCCGCCACGCTCAGAAGAACTCCGCATCCGGCTGCGGCAGCGCGTGGGGGAAAGGGGACCGGCATATCTGCACAAGCTGCTGCGCCGTATGGATCCGATTGCCGCGCAGACAATTCATGCCAATGATGTTCCCAAGGTTGTGCGAGCTCTGGAAGTAAGCATCAGCGCCCGAGCGCCGATGACAGATCTATGGCAGAACGGAAGGGATGCTCTGCAAGGATTCAAAATTCTGCGTGTCGGCCTGAATCCCGACCGCGAAGCGCTCTACGCGCGCATCAACCAGCGCGCACGTGAGATGTTTTCCGCCGGTCTGCTCGAAGAAACCCGGACGCTGCTAGATCGATACGGTTCATCCGTGTGGCCGCTGAACTCGCTGGGCTATAAGCAGGCCATGCAGCATCTGCGCGGAGAAGTCTCACTTGAGCAGGCCATTGGTGCGGCACAACAGGGACACAGAAACTATGCCAAGCGGCAGATGACGTGGTTTCGCCGCGAGCCGGAGGTCCACTGGATTCTAAACTTTGGATCCTACGCGACAGTGCAGAAGCAGGTTGTGGATCTGATCAAGGCAAAAGCGCAGGATTGAAAAATAGGCTGTGCGATTCCGAAGGAGTTCGCCGGAAAGAAGCTAGTCTAACTTCCTCATAAAATCGGACCTGCTCGTTAGAGCAACATCCCAGTGCGGTTCCATCTGGTGTTGGAAAAGAAGTTTTCCGCGATGGACGCGTAAAAAGAAATCCTGTGTCCTGGATTCTCATCCAGCCAGCGCGCCGTTGGAGCGTTATAAGACCAATAGACAAACAGCGGCTCGCCGATGACGTTGCTCATCGGCACAAAACCCCAATCGCGGCTGTCACTCGAGTTGTCGCGATTGTCACCCATGACAAAGAGCTTGCCTTCCGGCACAACGGTTGGCCCCCAGCTTTCCAGCGGATTGTGTACCGGCGCGTGATGCACCGCGTATGGTTCCGTTACCGGCTGAGAATTTACATACAGCACACCATTCTTTATCTCAAGACGGTCACCGCCAAGAGCGGTCACACGCTTGAGGAAAGTTTCCTTTACATCCTTTGGGTAGCGGAAGACGATAATATCGCCGCGACGGATGGTCTTCAACACGGGCAAGCGCCAATGGACGAGCGGAATCTCCGGTCCATAGAGCAGCTTGTCCATAAATAAATGATCGCCCACCAGGATCGTGCCTTCCATGGATGCCGTGGGCACAACGGAAGCTTCACCCACAAAGATACGCATTCCCAGAACGATGGCCGCCAGAACAATCAAACGCCGCGTGGAAAGCCGCAGGCTTCGTCGAAGGCTGCCGGTGCGGCGGGAATCGGACTCAGTGCATAAGGCATCAGCCGCCACCCCAACGTGTGAGCCATTGGCGGCGCTTTGTGTGCCATCGATAACCACGTGAGTGCAATCCGTATTACAGCCGATGCCAGCGGCCAGCTCATGTCCTATTGTGGCCGGATTTTCCGGTGGGGCGGCTCGATCGCAGAGGTCAAGTGAAAGCATATAGACGAAGCGGAATCAACATTCTTGGCCACAAATTACTGAGCCACAATCAGGTGAATACCTGCTCTTGGCGAGCAATTGGCCATGCACTTGTGGAGTTTTCCCTGGAACAGGCGGATTTCTGCGGCAATTATTGAGTAAGTTTGTGGCCAGAAATTGGCAGCCGGTAAGGAGCTATTGAGGATCAAGTGCCGATTTTCACTAAGGTTTTTGCTTCAGGAGAGCCGCGGTTTGTCAGTTTTAGTGCCGCGATACTCTGCTATAATCGAGGCCTACCATGACCGTCCGCCTGGGTGGTCTGCGTCGGGGAGTGGCTCAGCCTGGTAGAGCACCTGGTTCGGGACCAGGGGGTCGGAGGTTCAAATCCTCTCTCCCCGACCATTTATTTCAATGACTTAGCAAGTAATCCCCTCCATCACATTTGCCCACCATGGGGATTTCTTTGGGGATCCCGCCAAAATCTTATTCGCGGCACGATCAAGGTCTTTGATTCTCATGCGTCGGTACCGAGTTCCTTCTTCGGCACCAGCTTGATAATTAAAGACTTCCGTATTGGCCCATTTTGTAAATTCCCACTTTTCCAGTGCTACTGGTAAAAACGGGTAGCCGTTACGGTAGCCGCCCCGGATTGAGAAGTAAACCAGAAAATTTCCAGAGATTGATTTAGGCTTTTTCTGAAGGTCTCGGGTCAGGTTTTCTAAAGCAGCTGTGTGCGGCTGATTTGGCACTTTCGTTGCCGACAAGAAAGGCTTGAATTTAAGATGGGATCAAACAGGCTTGAGCTTGAAATTATTGACAATCTTTCCGAACTGCTAGAACAGAACGCTGCAATGGTGCAGTCAAAGGGCAAGCTCACTCAGGAGCAATGGGAACGCTACGAGCGTAATCACAAAGAGCAGAAGCAGCTATTGAGACAGCTGCGTGACCTCTCGTATTAGTTGGCCAAGCCTAGATCAAGCCGAGGCCCCACTCGCCTGTGACTTCTTTGTGATCGTGAAACTCCGGCTGAGTCTGCGGACGGCGAAGATCACAATAATCAGGAATAACAGCGCACCCGCCCCGATGCCTGTTCCTTGCCAGAGGCCTTGCCTGTGGGCAGCCGCCTGTGCAGCGACCGAAGCATTCGCATCTGCCTGCTTAGCTTCGAGGGCAGCAGTGGCATCCGATTGCATCTGCTCCTGTAGCCTCTTGATTTGAGCCTGTTGGTCAGCTGTCAGTTTGTTGAGATCAGCGATCTGCTGTTGCAGCGGTGCCGTGGCGGCTGACGAGGCTAATTCTTTTTGACGATTTACATACAGCTGCAACTCTTCCCTTTGCCGTTGAGCGTAGGCTTGGTTGTAATTTCGCCACAGGTTGGAACATGCACCGTTAGTCAGGAACGGGGTACAAGTCGGCTTCGGTGGAACCTGTGTTAGCGGAGTGTTATCTTGCGCTTGCGTGTTCAACGCGAGGGCGAGTAGTAGCAGCGAAAGCGTGGCGCGAATCTGTCGCATACGTCACCTCAAATATGGCGGGAATCATACACTGATTTAGGCGAAATTTTCCACAGCCTTTCGCCGTTGACGAGAGTTCCCGAATTTGGGAGAATTGCACCATGGGATGTGCAAAGTGTTTGCATCCCTTGATTCGGAGAAAAGTAATGCAGCAGAAATTAGTAACTTGTCCAAAGTGTTTCAGCACGTTAACGGTTGGCGAGCAGTTCGGTGGCAAGATAGCCTTGGGATTGGTAGGAGCCGCGTTTGGAAAAGTAGATCCATGGTTCGGCCTCGTGGCCTCGTTAGTCGGTATCGCTTTGGGTCACATGTATATTGACAACAACCTTCTACGCAACTGCCCGCAGTGTGGGCAACTGCTCATTATCGCCAACGCTTTAGCATAAGGCAGTCTTACACAATTCCACCGCGAGGGGGTGCCTTCTTTGTCGCGATGGTCAGCTCCACGAGGGCAACATCAACGCCCCAGGACAGCACCCGCCGTCTAGCTCCGTCCAGTTGTGATTGAGTCACTCTTCCTCTTGCTACGCCCGCCGCTTCTCCAGCAAGCCATTCCAAAGCCCATTCATGATGTGTAGGTAATGGACGCATCATACGAAGACGCTCCTTCAATCAGGAGTCTAGCAAAGGGGGCTGCACAAATGGGGTTGCTTTTGAGGAAAATCGGGAACAGGGCGGCTCCCCCGCCAGCCAGCCTTTCGGCTGGCTTTTGTTGTCAAATGCCGCAGCACTTCTTAAACTTTTTGCCACTATCACAAGGGCAGCGTTCATTCCTGCCAGTTTTATTCAAACGTTTTACCAATTCAACAAAATCGAGATCTGGCTCAAAAAGGTCTGGATTCCTCTCGAAGATTTTTGCTGCAGGTGTGAGGATGGTCTCGGCTCTCTGATCTGCTGTCTGTGATAACACCATTTCAATCCGCCTAGATGTTGCATACAGTATGTCAGCGAGTTTCTGATCGAGCGGCTTCTTTTCTTCGCTCCTTTTCTCACTGTTCAAGGCAGTTATCCGCCAACCGGCCAACATTTTAACGATTTCTGACTCGTCGAATCCACCATCGAGCAGCGCAGGAAGTTCACGATCCAAGATTGCTATTGCTCCTTCATCAGTTATCTGTTCGGCTCGTTCCAAGAACCTCAAATGTTCCTGACTTATATTTGCACTTGCGTCCGACATCACCGCTCTACAGCTCTGGGCTGCTTCTTCGAGAATGCTGGCCACTAAGTGATCCTGATAAGGAATGCCACTCCGGTAAGCTCTTCTATTCTTTGCAAGCCATTCGAGAAATTCCACTTCAAGGACGGTCTGGTTTAGCATCTTGTGGAGATGCTCGACGAGAAAGACACATTCTTCAAAGGTCATGTGTTCTTAGATTTCTCCAACCTGCTTTTTCCAAAGTCTACTGCAACTGTGCCATTCGTTCTGAAATTCTCGCCAAGCGTCAAAACAACCTCTTTTCTTGGCGACGTTTGCGCTTGAGGAATTTGCTATGTCGGCTCATAATCTGGCCCCATACTGCGCCCCAGCGGGTTGCACGTCAAGTTGTGCACAAAAGTATTTCTGTGGAAAACCAAGTCAGCGTCGAACCCGATGCTTTCAAAAATACACTGCTATAATCCTCGTGGAATTTGAAAGGAAACACTTGTGGCAGAGTACGACAGAGTGGTTAGAGCAGGCGCATACATCCAAGGGGCCAGGATGGCCTTTTCATCAGAGCCTCCGAATAAGGCGGAGGCTATGTCGCGGCTCGGTGCGGCTTACACCGAATTGCGTTTTAGCATTGCTGGGGAAATGGGACTAATGAGCCCGCCTGCGGGTGTTCATTTGGACAGCCAGACAAAAGACATGCTCAAGGGTGTCAACGAGGTGGTGAATTTCCTCGCTCTGGGTGTTGACATGGTGGAGTACCAGTATGTACCCAAGCTCTTTCCGAATACAAGCATCACTATGTCTGGTGATTATCAGTCCATCCATTGGCGTACATACGAGGATTTGGACGAGAAAGTTTTTGAAGTTTGTGTCAACTTCGTGGACAAGTTGATGAAAAAGGCAGAAGAATTGGCGCGCAAGGCCGAGCAATTGAAGCAGCTCTTTCCGCGACGGTAGTCTCAGGATTGAGATTCTTTGAACATTTCAGCGGCTATTCGATTCCAGGCTTCATTCCATTTCTTGATGTCTTCCGGAGTCGCTTTGCGGATTACGTTGCCGTCCGGGCCGCATACAAACGTGACACCAGCTGAAATATTGACCCCTGCAAAGCCGGGTACGGTGGGAGAGAATAGCGAGAACCCAACTTCCTTCCTTACTCGCTCCCCAAGGGATTGTGCGGTGTCTGCCATGTTGGTTCCTCCAGATTCCACATGATACATCAAGCCCAAATTTAGCCTCAGTATTCCTCCGGCAACAAACAGGTAGTCACGCTCCTGTCCCACTCGGTGATGATCCAGGATTTTGGTTCCGTCCTTCAGGTGGTAGGCCGAGAGGAGCCGGGTTCCTTCTTTCAAGGCTTCGGCGTTGGCTTTCACATCGGCTGCGCTCAAGTTTTCCTCAGTCCCCGGCTGCGTGGCGCAAGATAAAGAGCTAGAGACTGTTCCTGATTTCCCGTGCGGCCTGAATCACACCGGCCGGGGCTGCGCATCTTTCCGAGTGTCTGAGACCACTGTCCTGTTAATACTCTCAACTGCTCCGCGTAACTCATCAAGCGTGAAATGGCCGTATCGAGAAGCCATCTCCATCATTGTCGAGGGTGACCAGCCGACGATCTTTGCCACTTTCATGATTGGCACACCGGCGTCAAGCATTCGAGAGACTGCTGTGTGGCGCAGATCATGAAAGCGGCAGGTGAGAGGTTGGATTTCTTTATCTGTATCATTCGGCAACCCCTTAAGTATCTTTGCCGCCCTCAGTTTCGCTCTCTCCCAAGCATCCTTCAACTCATAAAGTGGACGAGTTACGTCAAGGTCGTAGGTCATGCCACAAGTGAACCCAAAGTGCTCTTTCTTTCCTCCTCCCGCATACCGTTGATGAGGGAACACGAAGTGTTCGGGCTTGCGGTCAGGGAATTCACTGGCCCAGAATTCAAGTGTTGCCATGGCGCGGGGTGACAGTGGCACAATTCGACCTGTACCAGCAGGCGTCTTATCCTTGCCAAACTGTAGGCAGCGATTTTTGAAATCGATGTTGCGCCATTGAAGCATCCGCACCACGTTGTATCTTGCCCCTGTTTCAAGAGCAAGGGTAACGAACGGCAGGAGAGACCGTGACCGTGACAGTGAGCAGGCCTGTAACAGCGCCTTCTCCTCATCAGCCGTCAATGCGCGCCCGACATCTGTCCTCTCTTGTAGCATTTTCACGTCTGCCTGGACTCTTTCCCACTGGCCGTGACGCTTCATGATGGCCCGGAGTGTGGCGATCTCAAGGTTGATGCTTGAGGCTGCTGCCTCCTCTTTCAACCTGACCTGTTGATACTTGGTGATCTCTTTGGCCTCAATATCACACAGCAACATCTTGCCGAACACAGGCAGGAGATGGTGCTTGAGATTCACTTTTTCAATGTCCAAACTAGAGGGCGCGAGACTGGTCTTCTTTCGCTCAAGATATTCATCAGCAGCAAATGAGAGAATCTGAGGCTGAGGACGTTTACGGATACCCGATGCACCCTCCTCAAGATCACGGCGCCTCTTTTCCATGATCTTCTTGGCCAAGGTGAGAGAGCGGGTCTTTGTGCTCTCACGGATTTCCTGACCGTTGAAGCGGAACTCCATCCAATAGACCTTGCTCTCCTTCCGTGTGCCATCAGTGGCCTTATACTTCGGCAGATAAACGCCCATAGGTCTGCACCCCCTGATATATACCGTTTGCACAACTTGTCTCGGTGGAATATTTCATTCAAGAGCCTCCAATCACGGCACGACGGACGGTGTCAGGATGGACTTTGAATTGGCGAGCGATGGCCGGCCAACTGAGGCCCTGTTTCCTCAGGTGAGCTGCCTTCTCCCTCTCATAGGGCTTGAGAGACTTTGGGCGACCAGACTGCTTGCCCTGTGCCTTTGCTTTGGCAAGACCAGCGAGTGTGCGTTCTGACAGCCTGATCCTCTCCTGTCGTGCAATACAGGCCAAGATTGCCAAGACCGCATCACGGAAGGGACCGAGAGAGTCAAGATACTGCTCAGTGAATGAGCGGTAAGCGATGCCGTATTCAGTCAGGCGTTGAAGGTACTGGAGGGTTGTGAGAACTCCTTCACGTGAGAGACGGTCAAGTGACCAGAAGAGGAGGAGATCAAACCTCCTCTGACTGGCTGCTTCGAACATCTGCTTGAACTGATGTCTCTCAGCCTTGCCTCCAGAGCAGACATCGACATATTCAGAGGTGATGAGATAACCCTGCCTCTCACAGTACTGCCTCAGCTGTGCAAGCTGATTCTCATTGTCTTGGTCTGAGGTCGAGACTCTGCTGTAGATTGCAACCCGCAAGGTGTCAGCTTGCGGGTCTCTGAGGGTCGTGTTCATTTCTTCTCCCATCCGCACTCTTTCGCAATCTTCAGGATGGCAAGAGCATCTGTCCGCAACGTCGCAATGGTGCTCTTTCTCTTCTCAACGTCCGCTGCATCCCAGCCTGTATCAATCAACAGCTGAGAGACTTCATCAGCACTCTTATCTGGATTCAGGATTACGAGCTTCCTGACAACTGTTGAGATTGAGGGTGGTTTCGGTTTCTCATCTTTCGGCTTCTCTGTCGAGGCAGGAGGAGTTGAGACAACGGGAGGCGCAACAGGTTCGGGAGAGGCGGTAGGAGGAGTCACGGTGTCAGCCTGGGGAGAGGCTGTCTGCTGCTTGTTATCTACGGGTGCTTCGTTAACTGCTGGTTTCTGTTGAGAGGCTTTCTGTGTCTGCTTCTTGGTTTTCATTTTGAGTTGCTCCTTTGTTAGTTACTATTTGGTAACTACGCAAGGCAACGTATGATCCGCTCATTCAGAAGTCAACCGAAGATTTAAGGGAGAATTTTGCTTCAGTTGGATTGATAGGAGAAAACTGTTTGTATTCAAGAGGAGAGATAAGAAAAAATATTTACCGTTTTTGCTAGGGTAACTTTTCTTGCTCTGCTGTGTTTTGCGGCCTCAGGCAGGGTCAGACCCATGGACGAGAATATGGAATACTGACGAGTAATCGGGGGTAGCTGCCGTTGATACAGCAGGGGCAGGGGATTGATGGGGATTGATAATCACAATAGGCAAGACAAGCAAGAAGACAGGCCAGAAACAACGGATCACAGTCTCTTCACAGCCTCACACGCTCGCTCTGCTCACCAGTCTCACACCTGCTTGCCTTCCCTTTGTTTTTTCTGTGTTCTCAGAGTTTTCATTCCGTGACGAGACTATCTGAAAAACTGCTTCCACTTTTCCACTGTTTCCCTGCCTAGTGACACTCTGAGTAAGTCCTGATTCACTCTGAAATTCTTTTGTTGAATTCAGTTCCGAAAGCTGCCTATAAGCGAGGCCAGGACGTGATGGAGTGTTTGATAAAACACGTTCACACAGGAGGTAATGATTTTGGCCGCTCTTGATGCTAACCGCAAAGCTGAGATTTATCACACTCTCTCTAAACTCAATTTGTCATTTTCAAACATCGTCGCTCACTGCCACACCTTGCAAGAAGCAGGAGTATTTAACGCAAAATCAACGAGACTTTTTCAAGGGTACGCACAAGAGCTGCAAGCCGAAATGAACCAAGAATTGCTTGAAACGATGCACTCCATTGAACTGGATGATTGGGGTCGGTTCGGCAAAATCCGGCAAGCAGAGGAGAAGCGGCTAAGAGACCCTGACGACGTGTTCATACATGCTGAGGAACGAAGAAAAGAACTACGCAAAAAATCTAAGAAATAGAAACTTAGAATCAGTAGTTTTTACAGCAAATCATTTGTCAGAACACTCGCTGGAGGTGCTGCAAAATCAATTCCGTCTCTATTGCAATGCAGCCGGTCTCCCTGACGGATAACAAGCGTGGTTTTGCTCATAATCTCTCCTCATTGATGAAAAACGCTCGGGACCTCAATGAAATGTCCGGTCAACAGATGCGCCAAAAGCTGGAGGACGATATACAACAGCAGGAGTCCTACACTGCCGACCGTCCAATGCTTTGCCTTCTGTTTCAAGGTCAGTTTCTCAATCACTCTCTTTTCAATCTCAAGGGCTGTTATCCTCGCAAGGAGGCCAGGGTGACTGTTTCCAAAGATTGCTTGATCGTGTTGGGTCAACTGCGCCATGACTTGATCTGAGAATGTCCTCAGCGTCCCCTCAAGTCGTCCTAATGATTGTGCGAGACTTGTTTCTCTATCTGGTGTGATTCCGTAACCGGCCATTGTTTTTGGTGTCCCTTTTGGAACAGCTTTTAATTACTTGGTTCTCTCAACTGGTTGAGGAGTTCGGGCCAGTGTGGAGAGAGGAGGAGTTCAGCAATTGTTTCCTGTAACCCGTCGATATGCTCCTCTTCCATGAATTGCTTTGCCAGCGCTTGAACGACAGGATCCTCAACTCGCCTTGCAACCTCTTCGTCAATAGTCTCCTCTGCCACATGCCCCTCAATTAGCATGAGACGGAGAGCCTGTATCTCCCTCTCCTGTTCCTCGACCACACCCAGATAAATGGCACTAACAGCCTTCATCCCTTTCAAGAACAATTCATCGGGTTTCCTGTGGGCCACTTTGGTCTTTTCCTTTCAAGACTGCCGTCTCGATTACTTCTTCAACATCTCTAACAAACTGGCGGAATGAATATGGTCACACTGAGAATCACCATGGAACCAGAGTGAAAAACCTGCTTTTCGTGCGCGCTCAGAGAAAGCGAAATCTTCAGACTTGGTTGGAGTGCGATTGAACCAGTCTCCCTTGATTGCCTCCAGTACACATCGGTGAACAGCAAGAAATGCTCCCCCAAGATAATCACATCTATTCCAGCCCGGAGGGAGTGAGTTGAAGAGATTACACCGAAGCTCATCGTCCTGATGCTTCAATCCAATATTCCATGCCAATCCATGGTTACTGATCGTCGGAGTTGGAATTCCAAACACTCTTTTTCCCTCTGCCTCCGCTGCATCTACCAGTTTCAAGAAGTGTTCTGGAGGAACCACGTCATTGTCTATCTGAATCAACCAATTGCTTGGGTTTTGGAGAAAATTCTTCACAACTAAATTCCGTGCCATCTCAACGGGTGAGGTTCCATACTGCAAATCAATTGAGATGGGACGGCGGGCCTGCAATCCATCGTAAAGAGATTCAACCACTCGCTTCATGAGGGCTGGATTTATCCATTGGTCCCTCTCTCGGCCGCACAACACGATTACCGCAACTGATGAGTTCATCTAAACCCCTGTTCCTTTACGCGGGTGGAGCTAACATCGGTAACGCGTTTGCCTGTTCAATTGCCTGAGCATATCTCTGTTTCAGACTTGCCCAGGCAGCGAGCTTTTCATGAAATGTCCTCAGCAGAACATTCTTACGAATCTGAAATTGAGAGAACTGCTCTCTAAGATGAATTTCAGTTACTTGCTCTGAAAGCAGGCTCTCATTCAAGATGCCGTGAAACTGGCCGTCACTATCCTCAATTACTCCCCAGTGGTTCTGCCATCCCCAAATCTCTTTGTTGAGGGTCTCAATTTCACCTTGCGCGAGGGTGACTTGATTTTCTGCTGTTAGAAGTTCTTGCAGAGGTGTAAGCAGCACTACTGGCTCAACAGATGGTCGTTTACCAAATAAACTTTTCATTTTTGTTCATCTCCCTTTTTCATCTCCCTTTTTAAATATCTCTTCTCTATTTGGTGGAGGAGCGTTGCATCAAGAGATGACAACAACGCTCCCTTTCCATCGTGGAGGAGTGCCACGCCCACCACCTTATTGAATGGGGAGGGGTGAAATTGAAGCCTTCAAAAACACCCCTTTTCCCATTTCAATCATTCTGCTTAAGCTGGGACCAGTGTTTGCAGAATGAAAACTGAACTTTGTTATCGCCTCTTTTGTTTTTGATGGAGGGGTTGAGGGAAAAGAAGGAGCAAGAAAAACCTCAACCCCGTTAACGTGTGATGCAGCACGCCCGCCATCAACTCCCCAGCTCATCCCCCTCTATCAAGAGGATGTCGGGAGCAAGTCAAAATCGAATATTTCTGTGTCAATGATTCGCAGCCGATCTAACTCATCACACTCCCTCTCAGTGAGTGTTGGTTTCTCGTCAATCTTGTCCATCAGGAACTTGAAGGATCGACTCTTTCTCAATGCCGTTGTGAGACTCTCAAAAATCATCTTTCTCTTGGCAACCTGATCTGGTGGCAGAGGTTCTTGAACACCTTCCATATCAGTAAGGGTTGCAAGGTCGGATGGTGTGCTGAGATTCTGTGATGCCATCTCAGTAACCTTTGCAATGAATCGGTTGTGAAGGCTGACACCTAATGGTTTGCGGTGAGAAGCAGGGGTAGGGTCTGGAACAAATCTGGTGCGGTTATCAAGTTGACTTTCATTTGCTCGGATAAAACTGACCTGGGGAAGAGCAACCTCTTGATCTGCGCCAATATCACCCTCACCAAAGATGTCTGAAAACATGGGAGCATTGCTGGATGGAGTGGAAATTTGATCTGACAGCACCATTTTCTCTTGAGAGTAAGGACTCAAGCTCACACCTGTTGCAGTCTCAACCAATCTCTGAATGCTGGTATCAACCTCATCCCCTTCGGTAACGATCTCATCACCGAAGAGTGCCTCAACCATTTCAGCTGGTACGCCAGTGATGTCTATTTTCTTCATTATGTTGATTCTCCTTGATTTGCTGCTGGAAGTTCTTGATGCCTTATTAACTTCTGCATGAGAAGGGTTTTGATCCTGCTCACGTCACTGCTGCCTTCGGTGTGATTGATATCACCGAGGAAAACGGTCGGGACGCGACCTTCAGTCCACTCTCTCAACTCTTTCGCCGCCCAGATGTTTCCTTTACGTGCTTCTTTCATCATTGCTGCAACCACTTCCTCAGCACCTGTCAGGCCAGTTTCAGGATTGACTTCAGCAAGTTGCTCTCTTGCGGCCCGAGAGAGCAATCTCAACTTTGGCCGGCCACCTGGGTTTCCACTCTGCCCGGGCTCAAACCTCTTCTGATATTTCGTCAAGATTTCAATCTGTGGACTTGGTCTTTCAGGCTGCGATGCCCCCTTATCATTCATCTTGCGTTCCAGCAATTGAACTCGTGGGCTTTTTGGGCTGTCAGGCTGGGGCGAAGAAGGCTCAGTTAACACTAGCTGCTGGTCACTCATTGAACCACCTCAGCAATTCCGAGTTGAGACCGCAAAAGAGGCAAGAGTCGTCTCAGAAGCAACTTATCCTCATCATTTGTTGCTTTCTCCATCCCGGTGAAAATCTCCATCAGCGCCGTGTTATCAAGATGACAGTCAGTTCGAATCTCACCCCTGACCTCAGCTGGAATCTTGCCATTTGCCAACTCGTGAATCATTAGCAGGAGGTTCTTGATAGCACCTTTCTTCGCTTGGCAGAGAAGAGCTTGAGAGATGAGATTGTCCGTAATCACTGCTGCTTCAGGATCAATCCTCTTGAGGCGAGATGAACAAACACAACTCCTAAATTTGATACCCTGCGTCTTGTTATTCTTTTTCACCATCTTTAGCCTTTGTTACACAGCAATCGCACTCTTGGGCTGCGTCTGAACCGGGAACAGATCCTCGAACTCAAACTGTCGTAAAATCGCCTCCTGCATCTGAGGGCTCAGTTGGGCGATGCTGTAAGCCCTGCCAGCAACAACTACAGTTGGACTGATTACCTGCTTGTGGTCTACTGGCAGCAAAAATCCTCTGACAACAATCTCATTCTTACCCTGTGTGAAAATCAGTGAGAACCTTTTCAGGTGAGGAGATCTGGTAGGGTGATCATCTACCTTAACTTTGAGACCGAAGGCTGGAAGATTATTGAGCATGACAACAATATTTATATATGGAGCTCGACTTGTGAAAAAATAGGCGTCTTATGGGATTTGTAGGAGATTTGAAGGGTTCTTTAACAGCGCTCAGGAATGAGTGCCAGAACAAGGCGGTTAAGATTTACCTGCTTCTGCGCTGGTGCTCACTCTGCTGAAGGCTGCATTTAAACGTCACCGAAGTCAGTTTCGTAAGAGCCATGAGAATGCCGGAATACTAACGAGATTTTGAAGTTTGCAAGGCAGATAAGCCTTTCAAGGGGATATGCCTTATTTGGCTTTTGCAAACCCTGCCTCTGCTTATCTCAAGGTGAAATCTCTGCTGAGTTTGTCGAGGTGAATTAGATAGAGATCGGCTTAAGCCTCTTTTGTTGTGTTCTTTGCTTCTTCTTCTTTAAGAGGCAAAACCTCTCTGAAGGGTTTTGCTCTCCTTGCGACTTCCATCAGAGAGAACCTTAACCTCGATTCAGGAAATCGTCCTTGAAAAGCAACGACTTCATCCTTGTTAAGAGAAATGCTCTCGCGCTAGGTTAAGCAGCGTGAGTCTCTCAACAGAGGATTTGCTAGTCCTTCTCTGGCTTGTTTGATGACTCTCCGCTTTCGGCTTTGAGTCAATTGGTCTTTCGATCCCAGAGAACAGTCACAAACATTGCTCGTGAGCACAACTGCACATCTGCCCACTACACCCTCGTTACGCAGGGGAACTGCGTCCATGTTAGCCCTACTCAGTGAGGCCGTATGCTCACCTTTCGATAGCAACAACTGTCTTAACAACCGCACACCGTCGCCGGTGTGATTGTTATCTCTCTCTCCAACAAGGAATACCGTTCCATCAGTTATAGGAGTGTGCCACTTAAGGCGGGTTTGTATATTGGTACTAAGTATTCTTGATGAAGGGTAGAGATAGTTACAACAGAAAGCTGAAAGGGAAGAGAAGGTAAGAGGTGTGGGGCGCATAGTCGTCATTAAACCTTCTCTCCTTTAGGGAACAGACTGAGAGTAAACAAGTTGAATTGCTTACTCTCATTGGTCCTAAAGCTGAGAAAAGGTTCAAAGTGACTTGAACCAAAGAGTTATCTTTAACTGGCTGGGTAGAAAGATAACCCCTCTAACAGGATTCTCGCAAAATTATTATTAGAACCTCTCAAGTGTTTGTCAAGCAGAATTTTTGAGGGTACTGAGACTAAACAAAGAAATACCTCCAGAAAAAAGAGGGGTAAAAAGTTGCGTGTTAAGGACCCACCTTTGGAGGGGTGGAAACCTTAACTTCAGTCCTGTACCTGAAGTGCCACTTCTTACCTGGGGCTCTTTCCCCAGAGGTATTCAGCCTTACCAATCAAAACGTTTCCTGCTGAGCTGGTTGGCTCAACAAGAAATGTTAACCCTAATGGGCTGAGGGATTGAAACCCAACCCATTAAGGCTGTCCTTGTTGAACATATATTGGCTTCCGTCCTGGGCGAGCGACAACCGGAAAAATTTATTTAATCAGTCATGTGAGGCTTTATCGCCTCAATCAACGCTGCCATGTCTTGCACTCCCACTGGAACATATACTCTGAACCACGCCATCGCCGCATCAAGCCGTTTCGGGTGCCAAACGCCGCCTCCCACTTCCTTGAACTCCTGCGTAGTCGTTTTTGGATCAGTTGAATACATCCATGCCAGGAGCTTGAAATTCGGTAACCGCCTGATGTCAGTCTTGATTTGGCGGTAAGGACAAGGAACATCTGGGTGGCTGCGCTTCCAGATTTTTTCGGCTTGCTCATCTCTCTGTTTCCATTCGCGAACGTATGGACTTGGTGGACGAGCAGTCTCTAGGTGGTATGCTGCGGCCAGCTTGAAACGTTGGAGCAGATAGCGAATGCGCTTTGGCAGGCGGCGTAACTTTGGTGCTGGAACCTGACGCGCATCCTTGATACTTGGGACATCGAAATACTGATGCAATTCTTGCTTCTGCCCCTCATATAAATCCGTGTAGGCCTTAGCGACGCATAGAAGTTGATTTGGGGCAAGTGCTTGATTCAAGAGCTGCTCAACAAATGTACGGGACGTTGGACGGCCCCCCTTCTTGCCATTGGCCCGTGATGCTCTCTGCTTCCTGGCTGTCTTGGCCTGACCGCCTTTCTTTCCTTCGTCATGCGCGTTGGAGGAGTTGAACAAATCAGTATTCCGTCAGCTTGGGTTATGAAGAAATTCTCGTAAAACCTAAGCACATGCTTGGGTTATCAAACAAAATGCACATAACCTAAGCAGCCTTTCAAAAAGCCGCTTTGGTGATCGTCTAACAAAGAAATGAGAGGGGGCAGCCATTACGACACTGCCTCCTCCCATGTGCCTGTACCTAAGTTCTATTTCCTTTCTCTTCAGCTTTGGCAACAATTTCATCGATATCCAAACTGAAGCCATGGCCGTGAATTGTGAGACTTTGTCCGATATATGGATGCCCGTTGAGTGAATCAACATATTGGAAAATGAAATCTGAGGTTATGTTGAATTCAATGTGGTTGGCAGCATCTTGAATCAAGACGTTTCGGGTCTCTTCGTCAAATTTCAGCGTGCCAACAATCTGGATAGAGAATTGCGAGTCATGCTTTGGATCGACTGAGGGGTATGAGACCCGCAGCATGGATGATTTTTCCAACTGCTTTAGAACTGCCACAACTTGCTTCGGGGCAAGGTCACTTTCTGGCAGTTGCTTTTCCTTATTTTCTTCAAACATCTTTTATGCTCCTTTGTTTTTCAATTCAGAGATCTACTGACCGGCTTTTGCCGGGGATCGAAACTCGTGCTCTAAGTTCTGCTGTCCAAGGCTGGTACCCGCCCCAGGTCAATCAGCTTTTGAATGGTCTTTGATTCAAAGCGGATATTTCGGCCTAGCCTGATGAACTCAATTTCCCGCAGATGGACTTTCTGATAAACGGTTTGTTCCTGCCATCCCGTTAACTCAGCCACCTGCCTGACAGTTAAGAGCTTGTTCATTTCGACTTTCTTCTCCATTGCCCGTGATCCTCGTTTTCTCCATACGTATACTGTTTTCAGGAGTTGTTTCCGGTGCATTGGTGTGATTTATTTTTGAGCAGTTGCGTCTGGTGTCGATTCCGGTGCTGATATATACAGATTTCAGCGCATACTTCAGGCAGGAGTGTAAGAAATATTATTGAAGGGAATTTCCATGGGGAAAATCATGGGGAGGCAAGCAAAAAACTCATCTATAGAGACAGGAAAGGAATGACCCTTTGAAGGCGGCGAAGTCATTGGTTTTCAAGTGACACTCCTGAAAACAAAGAATTTAGATTGATTGCCGCTTTCTTCTTCGGGACCAGGGGGTCGGAGGTTCAAATCCTCTCTCCCCGACCATTTGTTTCAATGGGATACAATAGTCACAAGCAAGTTACCTGGCGTTGCCGCACATGCTCTACTCCAGGAAGCCGCATCAATGCTGGATTTTCGCGGTCTGAATGCACATCGGCACAATTCGTCCTTTCTCGATTCTGTCTCGTACCTCTTTCTTAACATGGGCCTCATCACCACGCGCGGGTCCTTTTCGTTTCATTGCCGCGACTTGCGACCGCCTCGGCTGTGGGCATGATTTAAATATAGACAGAGTTTGTCACGCGCCTCGCCTTGAAGCATCATTCTGTACGGAAAAGTTCATCTATTGAATTGTGCTCTCCATTCCTGCGATGGTCCCAAAAATTCAAGATTATGCAGTCATTGGAGACTGCCGGGCTGCT
>Ga0157369_10004325_pt1 | contig 16777 bp, 12 predicted proteins | sample C25metaG_FD_113461 | JGI IMG/M metagenome (GOLD analysis project Ga0157369, IMG submission 113461) | Corn rhizosphere microbial communities from Kellogg Biological Station, Michigan, USA - C2-5 metaG | ecosystem: Host-associated > Plants > Roots > Rhizosphere > Soil | place: USA: Michigan... | reverse complement strand
GGCACGTTGATCTCGCCGGGGCCGTCCTTGTACGGACCGCGATGGGAGATGCCGGCAGCGAACAGCGGGAAGTCGCCGGCGCCGATGTTGGCGGCATCGCGGATGGCGCCGTTGATGACGATGCCGGCCACGCCGCGCTTGACCGCGTAGGCCACCATCATCTCGCCGATCAGCGCATTGCTCAGGTCGCCACCGGCATCCACCACGATGACGTCACCCGGTTCGGCGATGTCCAGGGCGTGGTGCAGCATGAGGTTGTCGCCCGGACGCGCCTTGACGGTCAGGGCCGGGCCGGCGAGTACGCCCTGGCGATGCATGGGGCGCAGGCGCGAGCCGCCGGCGGTCATGCGGTGCATGGAGTCGCTGACGTTGGCGACCGGGATGTCGCGGTAGCGCGCGACCCAGTCGGCCGCGACCTTGCGTTGGGCAGTGAGCACTCTGAAGCCGATGGTCATGGGCATTTCTCTTGTGGGAATTGTCGGATGCCGCCACGTATTAGCTGGCTGATTTCAGAATTGCATTTCGTTTTCAAGGTTTCAAGTCCTTTGACCGGCCCTCTTGATCGATTACAAGATAAAATTTGCAATGGCGTTTCATTATGATAGGTTCTGAGACAGATCGCTCGCCTTAGGCGCTGTGCCCGTCCATAACAACAAGGGGTACTCCGATGACCCGCAAGATCCTGCTCACCGGTCCGGCACTGGCTCCCGAAGCCATGGCCCTGGCCGCCGCCCATGACGTCCAGGTCATCCCGACCGAGCCCTACATGCCCCATGACGACCTGCTCGCCCTGATCTGCCAGGAACAGCCGGACGCCATCATCGTCCGCCAGGGCAAGCTGACCCGGCCCATGATCGAGGCGTCGGCCAAGCTGGCGATCATCGCCAAGCACGGCGTGGGCTACGACACCATCGACCTCCAGGCCGCGGCCGACCGCGGGATTCCGGTCACCATCGCCCTGGGCGCCAATGCCCAGTCGGTGGCCGAACACGCCTTTGCCCTGATGTTCAGCGTGGCGCGGCAGACCGCCTGGCTGGATGCGCGGATGCGCGCCGGACACTGGGACAAGTCCCAGGCCAACGGCACCGAGCTGTTCGGCAAGACCCTGGGTCTGGTCGGGCTGGGCGCCATCGGCAGTGTGCTGATGGATCTGGTGGCGCCGCTGCGGATGCAGGTGCGGGTCTATGATCCCTATCTCAAGCACCTGCCCGCGCGCGATCATGTCCAGCGCGAGGAGAGCTTCGATGCCTTGCTGGCCGAGTGCGATGTCATCAGCCTGCATTGCCCCCTGACCGAGGCCAATCGCCACCTGTTCGGTGCCGCCCAGTTCGCCCGCATGCGCCCCGGCAGCCTGCTGATCAACACCGCCCGCGGCGAGCTGATCGATACCCAGGCCCTGGTCACGGCGCTGCGCGAAGGCCAGCTCGGCGGCGCCGGCCTGGACACCTTTCATCCCGAACCGCCGCCGGCGGACAGCAACCTCTGGGGAGTCGCTAACCTGGTGGCCACGCCGCACGTCGGCGCCAACACCACCGAGGCGCGCGACCGCGTCGGCCTGGTAGCGGTGCAGCAGGTGCTCGATTGCTGGCACGGCAAGACGGTGGAGTCGCGCGCGGTGGTCAATCGCCACCTGACGGCCGCCTAAGCGCGGCGGCGACGGGGTGGCCCCACGGGGCCGCCTGCCACGCGATCTCCACAACAATAAGACGGAGAGCTCTCATGACTACCCCCACGTCCCCGGTCAGCGAACTGGAACGCGCGACCATGCGCCGCGTCGCCTGGCGCATCCTGCCGTTCCTGATCGTCTGCTACCTCATCGCCATCATCGACCGCGGCAACATCGGCATGGCCTCGCTGCAGATGAACAAGGATCTGAGCCTGACGCCCGCGATCTTCGGCTTCGCCAGCAGCCTGTTTTTCTTTTCCTATTTCCTGGTGGAGGTGCCGAGCAACCTGGCATTGCAACGCTTCGGTGCGCGGATCTGGATCGCCCGGATCATGATCACCTGGGGGCTGATCTCGGCCGGTACCGCCTTCGTCCAGGGCGCCAACTCGCTGTACGTGATGCGCTTCCTGCTGGGCGCTGCGGAAGCCGGCTTCTTTCCCGGGGTGCTGCTGTATCTCACCTACTGGCTGCCGTCCAACTACCGGGCGCGCATGGTCGCCCTCTTCATGGTGGCGATACCGGGGGCGAATTTCCTCGGCTCGCCGCTCTCCGGCCTGCTGCTGAGCATGGACGGCTGGCTGGGTATCCGTGGCTGGCACTGGCTGTTCATCCTGGAAGGCATCCCCGCCGTACTGCTGGGTATCGCCTGCCTGTTCGTGCTGACCGACCGCCCGGAGCAGGCCAAATGGCTGAGCGACGAGCAGCGCAGCTGGCTGACGCTCAAGCTGGCCGAAGAGCGCGGACGCAAAACCAGCATCGGCCATATCTCCCTCTGGCAACTGCTCAAGCACAAGGATATCTGGGTGATGGCGCTGATCTATTCGGGCGCCTCGGCGGCCGGCAGCACCATGAGCGTCTGGGCGCCGCAATTGCTCAAGTCCTTTGGCCTGTCCAATCTGGAGGTCGGCCTCACCAATGCCATTCCCTATGGCCTGGCCTCCGTGGCGATGGTCCTCTGGGGCCGTAGCTCGGATCGCACCGGCGAACGTCGTTGGCACACCTCGCTCACCATGCTGCTGATCGCCGTGGGTCTGTTGGCGGGCATGTTCACCTCGTCGCTGGCCGCCACGGTGATCCTGCTGAGCCTGGTGCTGATCGGTGCCTATTCGATGAAGGGACCGTTCTGGGCGCTGGCCTCGGGCTGGCTGTCGTCCTCTACCGCCGCGGCGGGTCTGGCCGCCATCGGCGCCCTGGCCAACCTCATCGGCGGCGGGGTGATGGTCAACGTCTATGGCGCCATCCACGGTGCCACCCATAGCCATGCCCTGGCGGTACTGCCGCTGGCCACCCTGTGCGCCATCAGCGGTCTGCTGGTGCTGGTCATGGGCCGCAAGGCCATGCGCGCCAAGGCCGAAGCTCAGGCCGCAACCGCCAACGCCAGCTAGGACCTGTCACGGCCGGCCCGCTCGGGCTGGCCGGCCGCTCGAGGAATTCTTCATGACCTTCAATCGTCGGCGCTTCTTGCAAGCGAGCGCCCAGACGGGTGCCGTTCTGTGCCTGTTCAACACCCTGGGGGCCCAGGCCTCCACACCCTTTTCCAGTATCCAGACGGCGCCCCGGCTCAAGCCGCCGGCCGGCAGCGTCGACTGCCACATGCATCTCTACGACGACCGCTATCCGGCCGCGCCCGGCGCCAAGCTGCTGCCGCCCAATGCCTCCCTGGACGACTACCGCCAGCTGCAGGCGCTGCTGGGGCTGCAACGCCTGGTGATCGTCACGCCGTCCACCTATGGCACCGACAATCGCTGCCTGCTCGACGGTCTGGCCCGCAGCGGCGGCCAGGCCCGCGGGGTGGCGGTGATCGACCAAGCCATCACCGCTGCCGAGTTGCAGGAGCTGCACCAGGCCGGGGTACGCGGTATCCGCTTCAACCTGAGCTATGGGGGTGCCGACCTGGACGATCTGGAGCCCCTGGCCGCACGGGTCAACGAACTGGGCTGGAACGTCCAGGTGGTCGCTCCGGGTAATCAGCTGGTGGAGCTGGAGAGCCGTCTGCAACGCCTGCCGGCGCGACTAGTGATCGATCACCTCGGCCATGTGCCCCAGCCGGAAGGCGTGCAGTCGGCGGCCTTCGCCGTGCTGGGACGGCTGCTGGACGGTGGTCGTACCTGGGTGAAACTATCGGGGCCCTACATCAGGTCGCGCAGTGGTCCGCCGGACTATGCCGATGTCGGCGCCGTGGCGCGGGAGCTGGTGCGGCGCCATCCCGAGCGGCTGCTGTGGGGCAGCGACTGGCCGCACCCCACGGTGGCGGCCGGCCACAAGCCGGACGACGGCCGTATCTTCGACCTGCTGGCCGACTGGGCACCCGATGAACAGGCGCGTACCGCCATCCTGCGCGACAACCCGGTCAGTCTGTACGGTTTTTGACGGTCGAGCCGTACAGTGGCTTGCCGCCCAGGCTGCGGGTCAGTTCGTCGGCGGTGGCACCCAGTACCCCATGCAGGGCGCGAGCGCGTTCCTGGGTAAGGCGGTTGGCCGGACCGGAGATGACCAGGGCGCCCAGCAGCTCTTCCTGCGCGCCATAGATCGGCAGCGCCAGGGATGCGGCATGGGGATCGGTGACACCACAGGAGTAATAGGGCGTCAGCCCGGCCTTGGCGACCTCATGGGAGGTCTGCAGGGCCTGGGCGCTGGCCGCCTCGTCCATGGGCCGCATGTCGCCGGGTTGCAGGTGCAGGCGCAGGCGATGCGGCGAATTCACCCGGTACTGGCAGAGGCGATAGGCGCCGTGGCGCACATAGAAGGATGCGGTCTCGCCGCTCTCTTCGGTCAGCTGATGCAGGCGCGGCATGATGTGGCGCTCCACATCGTGGGCGTCCTGGTAGATGGCGTTCAGCCGTACCACTTCGCTGGCCAGCATGTAGCGACCGTCGGCGAGGCGGGTGACCAGGCCAAAGGTCTCCAGCGAGACCAGCAGGCGCATGATGGTGCTCTTGATCAGCCCGGTGCGGGTGGTCAGCTCGGCGAGACTCAGGGCCGAATCGCCGATGCGAAAGGCGGTGAGCACGGTCAGGACGCGGTCGGCGGAGGCGACGCCGGCAACTTCCGGGCGCGGACGAGGGGTATTCAACCTGGATGTCTCCTGAGCGGACGGGGAGCCGCATTATCCGCGAGCGGACCGGAGGCGCCTAGGGTCAGGTTGTCCCTCACCCCGGCCCTCTCCCGGCGGGAGAGGGGGAAGCTGGACATAGGTCAGTTTTTCGTAGGTTGCGGTTGATCGCAGCGAAGCCCAACGGGGTGGTGCCTCGGGCACTGCCGGTGTCCCTCACCCCGGCCCTCTCCCGTGGGAGAGGGGGAAGCTGGACATAGGTCAGCTTTTCGTAGGTTGCGGTTGAGCGCAGCGAAGCCCAACAGGGAGGTGTCTCAGGCGCTGCCGGTGTCCCTCACCCTGGCCCTCTCTCAAAGGGAGAGGGGCTAGTCATAGGAGAGGTTCGGGCTTGAAATCTATCTTTTTGGCCCACTCGTAGCTGGCCACGAGCTGAGCAGGCGGATTCGAACGGAAGGACGCTCAGGGCATGAAACGATAAACCCGGCGCTGCCACACCGGGTTTCCTGCGAACGTAGGATTGGACGCCCTGGCAGAGGCTGCTCGTTCGATCAGGTAACCTCAGTATAGGAAGCCTGCATAGCGAAAGTCACTGTCGAATTCGGCAGCCTATGGATACTGACTACGCCACAGTTCGTTGCCACAGGATTGCAGTCGTCCTAGACGATTTTGCCGTATCTGGGCGAATACGCGACTCAAGGCGCACCTCGAAATCGACCTAGCCCAATTCCCCATTGAGCTTGCGCAGCAGACGCAACAGCTCGGCCCGCTCGGCATCCTCCAGTGGCGCGCTGGCGGCGCGATCGCTGGCGGCGGCGCGTTCCTTGAGTTCACCCACCAGGGCACGGCCCTGCTCGGTGAGGTGCAGGGCGTAGGCGCGGCGATCCTGGGTGCCCCGTACCCGCTCGGCCAGGCCCTGGCGTTCCAGCTTGTTCAGCAGCAGCACCAGTTGCGGTGGCTCGATGGCCAGGCGCCGGGCCAGGTCGGCCTGCATCAGGCCCGGTTCCTGTTCGAGGATCACCAGGGCGGTGAACTGGGCGGGGCGCAGGTCATAGGCGGCCAGGCTGTCCACCAGGTGCTGGAACATCTTCATCTGGGCGCGGCGCAGGGCATAGCCTACGGCGGTGTCCAGCCAGGGGGTGGCGGCAGGGTCCAGGGGCGTGGCGTCGTCGGGGGAACTCATCGGCGGGAAGGGCTTCCGTCGGAGATGGCGAGAGGAGGGTATCGAGGGGTCATTCTAGTCCAGATCCTGGCGCGCGCGGCGATGGCGATAGGCGAACTGGGCACGACTCAGGCCGAGCAGTCGCGCCGCGGCGGCCACGTTGCCCTGGCTGCGCGCCAGGGCTTCGTCGAGCAGCTCGGCTTCCAGCTGTCCCAGGTGCAGCGGGCGTTTGCCGTCCACGCCCAGGCGTTCCAGCCAGCTGGCTGTCTGCGGCGCCGGTTCCAGGAGGTCGGCCGGCAGCGATTCGCCGCGAAACAGGTGGGGCAGGTCGATGAGTTCGCCCGGATCGCTGGCGATCACCCCGCGCTCCACCAGATTCTGCAATTCCCGCACGTTGCCGGGAAAGTCGTAGCGCAGCAGGGTCTTGAGGGCGCGCATGGTCAGGCCCACTGGCGGACGTTCGTAGGCGGCGCAGAAGCGCCGCAGGAACAGATCCACCAGCAGCGGCACGTCGTCGCGGCGGTCCCGCAGGGGCGGGATGCCGATGGGATAGACGTTGAGGCGATAGAAGAGGTCTTCGCGGAAGTCGCCGCGGCGTACCGCGTCGCGCAGGTCCAGATTGGTGGCGGCGATCACGCGCACGTCCACCTTGAGGGTGCGGCTGCCGCCGACCCGCTCGATCTCGCGCTCCTGGAGCGCGCGCAGCAGCTTGCCCTGGCCGGGCAGACTCAGGCAGGCGATCTCGTCGAGAAACAGGGTGCCGCCCTGGGCGCGTTCGAAGCGCCCGGCGCGGGACTGGTTGGCGCCGGTGTAGGCGCCGCGCTCCACGCCGAACAATTCGGCTTCGATGAGATTCTCGGGAATGGCCGCGCAGTTGAGTGCGACGAAGGGGCCGTCGGCGCGGCGGCTGAGGCGGTGCAGGTGGCTGGCGAACAATTCCTTGCCCACCCCGGATTCGCCGGTGAGCAGCACCGTGGCCGGGGTCGGGGCGACCCGCTGCAGGGCCTGGAAGGCGCTGTTGAAGGCCGCCGAGGCGCCCACCAGCGGTTGCTGGCCGTCGGCGGCGTGGGGCAGGGGCGCGGGCAGGCGTTCCGTGGCGGCTGTCGCGGGGGCGCCGTCGCCAGCGGCATTGAGATAGCGCAGGTCTTCCGCCACATCTGGCCAGCGTTCGGCATTGCGGCCTTCGACCCGGCAGACGTGGTGGCCCATGGCGCGGCATTCCACCTCGCGAAAGATCACCAGGCGACCGAACAGGCTGCTGACATAGCCGATCGCATAGCCGATCTCCATCCAGCAGGCCGGGTCGCTGCCCTGACCGTGGGCGATCTGGTGCTCGTCGCATTCGGCCGAGTGATGCCAGAGGAATTCGCCGCCATAGCGCCCTTGGTCGACATCGAATTCGAAATGCAGCGGCTCGACCCGCACCAGACCCTCCAGGCCATGCAGGCGGGTACCGGCCGCGAAGATGGCCGCGGCGTCGGCCTGGGGCCAGCGCTTGCGCACCAGTTCGGCGTCCCTTACCCCAGAAAGATAGCCCACCCGGGTCAGCAGACCGCGGGCGCGCTCCTGACCCAGGGCGCCGATCAACTCGCGCCGCAGGGCACCAAAGGCGGAGGCGTGCACCAGCAGCATGCGCTGGTCATTGAGCCAGATGCGGCCATCGCCGGGCGAGAAGAACAGGCACTCGGCCAGTTCCGCCTGGGTCGGGCTGGCGCTGCCGTCCCAGGCGGCACTGTCGCCCCGGTGCAGGCCCGGCGCGACCTGCTGCAAGGCGTTGAGGGACAGGCGTTCGGACAGGGCCATGGCAGGACTCCCGGAGTAATTGCGCAAATGCGCAATCGAGAGAAAGGTTATACCTCATAACTTTATCTTTTGAGCAAGACGTTTGCCGGGTAGGCCGGGTGTCTTTGTCCACCTAAATCAGCAAGTCCCTGATTGAACGGCTCTTTCTCCTGCCAGCCCGGGCTGGGCACAGCCTTTGCTCCCCTGTCCTTGCCCACCGTGGCCCGATAACAACAAGGAGAAGGCTATGAGCAGACCATCCACACCGTTCCTGGACGGCGCACCCTGGCGCGAGCGGATTTTCGATGGCGACTGGATCGCCGCCCAGGGTGGCACTCTGGAGGTCATCGAACCTGCCACTGGCCAGCCCCTGCATCGCACCGGCCTGGCCAGTGTCGCCGACATCGACCGGGCCTGCGCCAAGGCGGCCCAGGCGCAACCGGCCTGGGCCGGCTGGACCGCCCGGCAAAAGGCCGGGCTGTTCCTGGCCGCGGCCGCGCAGCTGGAAATGCAGCGCGCCGAACTGTCCCCCCTGATCGCTCGGGAGACCGGCGGCATCCTGCCCAAGGCCGAGCTGGAATTGCGCGAAGCCGGGGTCATCCTGCAGCAGGTCGCCGGCCAGTTGCTGCAGCCCCATGGCGTGGTCCTGCCCAGCGAGCGCGGGGCGCTGTCCTATGCCCGCCGCCTGCCCCATGGCGTGGTGGGGGTGATCTCGCCCTTCAACTTCCCGCTGATCCTTTCGCTGCGCGCCGTGGCACCGGCGCTGGCCTGCGGCAATGCCGTGGTGCTCAAGCCGGATCACCAGACGCCGGTGAGCGGCGGCATCCTGATCGCCCGACTGTTCGAGGCCATCGGCCTGCCCAAGGGCGTGCTGCAGGTGCTGCCCGGTCGCGCCGAGGCCGGGGCGGCGCTCTGCGCCCATCCCCAGGTGCGGATGATCGCCTTCACCGGCTCGACCCAGGCCGGGCGCCAGGTGGCGGAAAGCGCCGGGCGCCACCTGAAGAAGGTGGCCCTGGAGCTGGGCGGCAAGAATCCGCTGATCGTGCTCGACGACGCCGATCTCGACCGCGCCGTCGGCTGCGCCGCCTGGGGCAGTTTCCTGCACCAGGGCCAGATCTGCATGGCCACCGGGCTGATCCTGGTGCACCAGCGCCTCGCCGCCGCCTTCACCGAACGCCTGGTCGCCCGCGCCGCCGCCCTGCGCCTGGGTGATCCGCTGGAACCCACGACCCAGCTGGGTCCGCTGATCAATGCCCGGCAGCTGCAACGGGTACAGGGCATCGTCGCCGACAGCCTCGCTGCCGGTGCCCTGCTGGAGCAGGGCGGCCGGCATGAAGGGCTGTTCTATGCCCCGACCGTACTGAGCGGTGTCCGTCCCGGCATGCGCGCCTTCGACGAAGAAATCTTTGGTCCGGTGGCCAGCGTGGTGACCTTCGCCAGCGAGGCCGAGGCCGTCGACCTGGCCAATCGCACCCCCTACGGCCTGGCGGCCGGCGTGCTCTCCGGCTCCCTGGCCCGCGCCCGCGCCCTGGGCGAACGCCTGGAGTGCGGAATGCTGCACCTCAACGACCAGACGGTGAACGACGAGGTGGTCAATCCCTTCGGCGGGCGTGGCCAGTCCGGCAATGGCGGCAGCGTCGGCGGCCTGTGCAACTGGGACGACTACAGCCAGTGGCAGTGGGTGACCGAGCATGCCGAGCCGCCACGCTATCCCTTCTAGCCCGTGTTACCCAACCAATAACAACAAGAGGAAAATCCCATGACCCTGTATGGCAAGACCCTGGTCGTCACCGGCGTGGCTTCCGGCATCGGCGCCGAACTGGCGCGTCTGGCGCGCTTTCAGGGCGCCTATGTGATCGGCGTCGATCGCAATCAGCCCCAACTCAGCCTGGACGACTTTCACCAGGCCGACCTGGGCGATCCCGACAGCATCGCCGCCCTGGTCAAACGCCTGCCGGAGCGTCTGCACGGCCTGTGCAACGTCGCCGGGGTGCCGGGCACGGCGCCCCGGGAGGCCGTGGCGCGAGTCAACTATCTCGGCCTGCGGCTGCTCAGCCAGCAACTGGTCGCGCGGCTGGGGCAGGGTGGCGCCATCGTCAACGTCGCCTCCATCCTCGGCGCCGAATGGCCACAGCGCCTGGAACAGCATCGCGCGCTGGCGCAGATCGCCGACTTCGCCCAGGCCCAGGCCTGGCTGGAAGCCCATCCGGTGGACCAGGCCACCTGCTACCAGTACTTCAAGGAGGCGCTCATCGTCTGGAGCTTCGTGCAGTCCCAGACCTGGTTCCGCGAATTCGGCGTGCGGCTGAATTGCGTGGCGCCCGGGCCGGTATTCACCCCCATCCTCGGCGACTTCGTCAGCATGCTCGGCGAAGAGCGCGTCGCCCGCGACAGCCAGCGCATGCTGCGCCCGGCGCTGGCCGACGAGGTGGCCGAGGCCATTGCCTTCCTCTGCAGCGATGCCTCGCGCTGGATCAATGGCGCCAACCTGCCGGTGGATGGCGGTCTCGCCGCCAGTTACGTCTGACCCGGATCACCGCGCCTGCCCGGGCGTGGTGATCGCGTTTTCCCACAACAAGAACAATTCCAGGACGACGTCATGCGCACACGTTTCGAATTCGGTCTGCTGGCCGCGGCCAGTCTCGCCTCCCTGCAGGTCCAGGCCTACGATCTGCCCGGTCTCAATCTCGGCTCCACCAGTTTCTACGATGGCGCGCCGGCGCCAGATGGCCCCGGCTGGTACCTGTCGGAGTACCTGATCTATGGCAAGACCAGCCGCTTCAACGACCAGGACGGGCGCAAGCTGCCCTTGCCCAAGCAGGAGCTGACCACCTTCGCCCCGGTCACCCAGCTGATCTACCTCGGCCAGCCCCTGGCCAATGGCGCCATGCCCGGCTTCACCGCCATCCTGCCCTGGCTGGCCCATGCCGATGTCGATGACGGCCTCGGCGGCCAGGCGCTGAGCGCCCGCGAAGGGGTAGGGGACCTGACCCTGGGCGCCTTCCTGCAACTGCCCACCACCACCCGCCCCGATGGCGGACCGCGCTGGGCGCAGCGTATCGAGGCCGAGATCGTCGCCCCCACCGGTCGCTACGACCGCGACCGGGCGATCAATCCGGGCAGCAACTTCTGGTCCTTCAATCCCTACTACGCCACCACCTACTGGCTGACGCCGCAGTGGTCGGTGACCGGACGCTTCTGGTACCTGTGGAACGGCAGGAACGACCAGCCGCTACGCAGCTTCGGCGATGTGTCCGATACCCGGGCCGGCCAGGCGCTGCACGCCAACTTCGCCACCCAGTACGCGCTGAACGATCGGCTCAGCGTCGGCCTGAGCGGCTACTGGCTCCGGCAGATCACCGACACCCAGGTGGACGGGCATGACGTCAGCGGGCGGCGGGAAAAGGTCTGGGCCTGGGGCCCGGGTTTCACCTACGCCTTTTCCCGGGAGAATCTGGTCACCGTCAACAGCTACTTCGAACAGGACGCCGAGAACCGCACCGAGGGGCGCAAGTTCGTCGTCAACTTCCTGCACAAGCTGTAGCGCTAGCGATCGATGGGGATGCCCCGGTTCGGCGGCGGTGGAGGCGCTGGCGGCTGGGGCTGCTGGGCCTGGGGATGGGGCACCATGTGCCAGGTCTCGTTGCGTGGGCGGCGGTCGATGTAGACCGGCACCGGCTGATAGATGATGCCGGAGCCGCGCACCTCGGTTTCCTGACGAGAGCTGGAAGAGGACGAGGAGCCGCCGACCACGGTGACGTCGTCGACCGGACGTTGGCGGCTGGAAGCGGGGGCGGGTACCACGGTGACCTCGCGCGGCGCACTGACCGGCGGAGGCGCGGCGGGCCTGGGCGGCGGCGTGAAGCCGTTGCTGTCGGGCAGACTCTGCAGCGGAATGGTGGTGATCTGACTATTCGTTGGGCAGGCGCCCTGGGTATAGGTCGTCCGGCCCTGGTCGTCCACGCACTTGTAGACATCCTGAGCGGCCACGACGCCACTGGCGAGCAGCAGGCCATAGAGCAGCGAACGCATGATGAGGCCCTCCGGGCACTCGAAATGTCTTCCGCAGGATACAAGATGCCTGCCACGACTCCCAGTGCCGGCGCGTGCTCGGGATGAATCCGGTGGCTGGACGGCCGACGTCGGCGCAAGAACCCTGCGACCTTGCCGATGGCTGTCGCGCCTCCTCGTGTTCTTCGCCTCGCAGGTATCCAGCGCCTCCAGGCCTACCGTCGAGCGCTTTATCGGAAGTCAGGTGCTACAGGTTAGTAGACAGCCTTATCGCCTCCGCCACGCCCTCGAACACTGAGGGTGCCCGGCAGCGCAGGGCGAGGGTGATCCGAATCCGGGCCGCCCCTCATCGACCAGCACAGCGGTTCGACTTGACCTCGATGCAAATCGCCTCTAATACTGTATGCATATACAGATAGAGGCGATGGCCATGGACAACACCCCTGCAGGTCTGGCGGCATGAGCGGCGGCGGCGCCAGCCTGGCCCGGCTGTTCGAGGAGCGGCGCTTGTGGAAGGGGCAGACCAGTCCCGAAGCCCGGCGAAGTGGTCAGCCCACCGGGGTCGCTGCCCTGGATGCCTATCTGCCTGGCGCCGGCTGGCCCGAGGCGGCCCTCACCGAATTGCTGCTCGCCGGCCCCGGCCATGGCGAATTGCGTCTGCTCTGGCCGACCCTGGCGCGCCTGAGCCAGGCCGCCGAGCGCATCGCCCTGATCGCGCCGCCGCTGTTGCCCTATCCCCTGGCCTGGCAGGCGGCCGGCGTAGCGCTGGATTCCCTGGTGGTGATCCGCGCCCAGGGCGCCGAGGTGCTCTGGGCCGCCGAGCAATGCCTGCGTTCGGGTTGCTTTGGCGCGGTGCTCTGCTGGCCCGAGCGCGCCGATGATCGCCAGTTGCGCCGGTTGCAGGTCGCCGCGGAGAGCGGTCGTACCCTGGCCTTCGCCCTGCGTCCGGCCGCTGCCCTGGACAATCCCTCGCCAGCGGCCTTGCGCCTGGAACTCCGGGCTCCCCTGGAACGGCTGCACATCCGCAAATGCCGGGGCGGGCAACCCGGCGTGCTCGATCTGGCCGGCGGCGCTTGAGCTGGCCATGCGCTGGGCCTGCATCCTCTTTCCGCAGCTGGCGCTGGATGCCGTGCTGCGCCGTCATCCGCAGCCGGAGCAGCCGCTGGTGCTGCTCTCCGGACCACCGCACCGGCGTCTGCTGCAGGCGGTCAATCCGGCCGCCCGGGCCCTGGGACTGCGCCCGGGCCTGACCCTGGCCGCCGCCCAGGCGCTGACCCGCGACTTCGAGCAGCAGGAGCACGATCCGGCGCTCATCGAGACGGCCGAGACGCTGCTGGCGGCCTGGGGCTATGGCTTCAGTTCCCAGGTCAGCCGCCACTACCCCCGGGCGCTGCTGCTGGAGGTGCAGTCCAGTCTGCCGCTGCTGGGGCCGTGGCCGCGGCTGGAACGGCGCCTGCGCCAGGAGCTCCAGGGCCTTGGCTTTCGCCATCGGCTGGCCCTGGCGCCCAATCCGGTGGCGGCGCGGGTGCTGACCAATGTCGCCGACGGTCTGGCCGCCTCCGCCGATGAGCTGCCGCGTCTGCTCGATCGGCTCCCGGTGGAACGGGCCGGTTTCGCCCCCCAGCAGGCCCAGGCGCTGGCACGCATGGGCATCCGCCGCCTGGCGCAGCTCAAGGCCCTGCCCAGGGCCGCCCTGGCCCGCCGCTTCACCCCAGAGCTCCTGCAGCAGCTGGATCTGCTGGGTGGCGGCCGCAGCCTGGCGCTGGAGTTCTATCAGCCTCCCGACCGTTTCGTGACGCGGGTGGAGCTCAATTTCGAGGTGGAATCCCACCAGGCCCTGCTGTTCCCGCTGCGCCGCCTCACCGCCGACCTGGCCGCCTGGCTGGCCAGTCGCGACCGTGGCGTGCAGCGCTTTCTGCTCTGGCTGGAGCATCGCCAGGGTCCGGCCACCGCCCTCACCATCGGCCTGCTGGCGCCCGAGCGCGATGCCGCCCTGCTATTCGAATTCGCCCGAGGTCGTCTCGAACAGCTGCAGGTGGTGGCGCCGGTACTGGCGCTGCGCCTGGAAAGCGAGGAATTGCCGCTCTTCGTGCCGGAACGCCATGGTCTGTTCGACGAACGCCCGGCCCAGGCCGTGGGCTGGGAAGTATTGCGCGAGCGCCTGCGTGCCCGGCTGGGCGAAGCAGCGGTACTCGGTCTTGGCATCCAGGCGGATCACCGTCCCGAGCGCGCCCTAGTCTGGCGCCCGGAACGACGCCTGGAGACCGCGCTGCCCGGTCTGCGTCCGGGTTGGCTGCTGAGCGAACCGCGTCCCCTCGACGGTCAGCCACGCCGCGTCCTCGCGGGCCCTGAACGCATCGAAAGTGGCTGGTGGGACGGGGGCGACCAGCGCCGCGACTACTATCGCATCGAGGTGGCCGACGGACGCCAGGCCTGGGCCTTTCGCCGCTATGGCGAGGAGACGCCCTGGTGGATCCAGGGCTGGTTCGCATGAGCGGCTATGCCGAGCTGCATTGCCTGTCGAATTTCAGTTTCCAGCGCGGTGCCTCCAGCGCCCTGGAGTTGTTCGAGCGCGCCAAGGCGCTGGGCTACGCGGCGCTGGCCATCACCGACGAAGGCACCCTGAGCGGCATCGTCCGTGCCTGGCAGGCGGCGCGTCAGGTCGGGCTGCCACTCATCGTCGGCAGTGAGCTGACCCTCGACGATGGCCTGCGGCTGGTGCTGCTGGCGGAGGATCTGTCGGGTTACGAGACCCTCTGCGCCCTGATCACCCGGGCGCGTCGTCGTGCGCCCAAGGGCCGCTACCAGCTTGCTCGCGCGGATCTGCAGCCGCCACTGCCCGGGCTGCTGGCGATCTGGTTGCCGGGAGAAGAACCCGTGGCCGAGGCAGGCGCCTGGCTCAAGCAGGTCTTCGCCGAGCGCCTCTGGCTCGGCGTCGAATTGCTGCGCGGCGCCGACGATACCGCCCGACTCCTGCAGTTGCAGGCACTGGGCACCCAACTGGGCGTGCCGGCAGTGGCCTGTGGCGACGTGCACATGCACACCCGCGGGCGCCGGGCCCTGCAGGATGTGCTCACCGGCATCCGCCATCACCTGCCGGTGGCCGAGGCCGGCTATCGCCTGCATCCCAACGGCGAGCGCCATCTGCGCCCGCTGGCGGTGCTCGAAAGCCTCTATCCCGCGGCGCTGCGCGCCGAGACCCTGAGGATCGCCGCCCGCTGCCGCTTCGATCTGGGCGAGTTGCGCTATCGCTATCCCCAGGAGGTGATACCCGCCGGCGCGACGGCAGGCGCCTGGCTGGCCGAGCTGACCCGCCGTGGCCTGGCCTGGCGCTGGCCGGAAGGCGCGCCGGAAAGGGTCACCGACCAGGTGGCCCGGGAGCTGGCGCTGATCGCCGAAAAGGGCTACGAGAACTACTTCCTCACCGTGCACGACATCGTCGACTACGCCCGCCGCCAGCACATCCTCTGCCAGGGCCGCGGCTCGGCGGCCAACTCGGTGGTCTGCTATGTGCTGGGCATCACCGAGCTGAATCCGCTCACCGGCAATCTGCTGTTCGAGCGCTTCATCTCCCGCGAGCGCGACGAGCCGCCCGATATCGACGTCGATTTCGAGCACGAGCGGCGCGAAGAGGTCATCCAGTACGTCTTTCGCCGCTATGGGCGCGAGCGGGCCGCGCTCACCGCGGTGGTCAGCACCTATCACGCCGCCGGCGCCCTGCGCGATGTCGGCAAGGCCCTGGGCCTGCCGGGCGACCAGCTCGACGCCCTGTCCGGGTGCGCCGGGCGCTGGACCGACGAGATCCCCGGTCCGCAGCGTCTGCGCGAAGCGGGTTTCGACCCGGACAGCCCGCTGCTGCAGCGAGTGCTCATCCTCGCCGGCCAACTGATCGGCTTTCCCCGGCACCTCTCCCAGCATCCCGGTGGCTTCGTCATTTCCGCAGCGCCCCTGGCGACGCTGGTGCCGGTGGAAAACGCCGCCATGCCCGAACGCACCCTGATCCAGTGGGACAAGGACGACCTCGATGCCGTGGGCCTGCTCAAGGTCGACATCCTCGCCCTGGGCATGCTCAGCGCCCTGCGCCGCTGCTTCGATCTGGTCGCCGGCTGGCGCGGCCAGCGCTGGACCCTGGCCAGCCTGCCCCAGGAAGACCCGCCCACCTACGCCATGATCTCCCGCGCCGATACGGTGGGGGTGTTCCAGATCGAATCCCGCGCCCAGATGGCCATGCTGCCGCGCCTCAGGCCGCAAACCCTCTACGACCTGGTGATCGAGGTGGCCATCGTCCGTCCCGGCCCCATCCAGGGCGACATGGTGCATCCCTATCTGCGCCGCCGGAACGGGGAAGAGGAGGCCGACTATCCCCATGACGAATTGCGTCCAGCCCTGGAGCGCACCCTGGGAGTGCCGCTGTTCCAGGAACAGGTGATGCAGATCGCCATGGTCGCCGCCCAGTACACGCCCGGCGAAGCCGATCAGTTGCGCCGCTCCATGGCTGCCTGGAAGCGCCACGGCGGCCTCGAACCCCATCGCCAACGGCTGCACAGCCGCATGGTCGAGCGCGGCTATCGCCCGGAATTCGCCGCGCGCCTCTTCGAGCAGATCAAGGGCTTCGGCAGCTACGGCTTTCCCGAATCCCATGCCGCCAGCTTCGCCCTGCTGACCTATGCCAGCTCCTGGCTCAAGTGCCACGAGCCGGCCGCCTTCGCCTGTGCCCTGGTCAACAGCTGGCCGATGGGTTTCTACAGTCCGGATCAGGTGTTGCAGGACGCCCGGCGCCACGGCATCGAGGTGCGCGCGGTGACCGTGCAGGCCAGCGACTGGGATTGCCGGCTGGAGGCGAGTGCCGGCCATCAGCCGGCGATCCGCCTGGGCCTGCGCCTGGTACAGGGGCTGGCGGAAGCGGCTGGCCAGCGCCTGGTAGCGGCACGGGGTACGCAGCCCTTTCGCGACGTCGAGGACCTCTGTCGTCGGGCCGAGCTGGATGCCCGGGCGCGCGGACAGCTGGCGGAGGCCGGCGCCCTGGCGGAGCTGGCCGGGGATCGCCATCAGGCACGCTGGGCCATGGCCGGGGTGGAGCGCCAGCTGCCGCTGTTCGCGTCGGCGG
>Ga0157369_10004324_pt1 | contig 16778 bp, 17 predicted proteins | sample C25metaG_FD_113461 | JGI IMG/M metagenome (GOLD analysis project Ga0157369, IMG submission 113461) | Corn rhizosphere microbial communities from Kellogg Biological Station, Michigan, USA - C2-5 metaG | ecosystem: Host-associated > Plants > Roots > Rhizosphere > Soil | place: USA: Michigan... | reverse complement strand
CCTAGACTTGCGGCGGCCCGCCGACTTCGATCTGGCCGCGCGAACGGTGAGCCCCAATGATATCCGAAGGGCAGTTCTGGTCACCTCCAGCACCAATGAGATCGTCGAGACTATCGCAAGCTTTGCTGACCTGTCCATCGACGTGGTCCATCTGCACCAATTCGGCCGCAGCCAGGTCGAGTTCATCAAACGCGTCGGGACTGATGTTCTACCGGCTCTGTGAGCGACGCGACAACAGCAAGTACCGGGTGGGCGCCGCAACTGCCAAGCCACTTGGGAGGTTATATCTGAACCATCCCATTTGAGCCCCAAATGCACTATCGGTTTGGCCCCCTTTTAGACTCACACGCCACTACATTCCGTCTTTATGCTCCGTCTGCCGGCGCTCCCCTATTGCTGCTGGCCGATCGCGAGCCGATTCCGCTGAAAGCCGCGGGCGAAGGGTACTGGCAGGCTCGTATCGAAGGTGTCGGCGAAGGGACCCGGTACAAGTTCCGCAGCGGCGAACTCGAATTTCCTGATCTCGCGTCGCGCCAACAGGACGGCGACGCAAGTGGTTGGAGCATCGTTCGAAAGCCCCTCGCTCCATCGGACCGTCAGGGACCTTTGCGGCCATGGCATGAAACAGTGCTCTGCGAAGTCCACGTCGGCGCCGCGACCCCGGAAGGGACCTTTGCCGCGCTGTCACATAGGCTCGAACACTTTCGTGACGCCGGTTATACCTGTCTCGAGATCATGCCGGTGCATGCCTTTCCTGGCGCGCGCAACTGGGGCTACGACGGCACACTCGCCTTTGCCCCCGCCAGCACCTACGGGTCACCCGAGCATCTTCGCGCGCTGGTCGACCATGCGCATGAGCTTGGTCTGTGTATGGTGCTCGATGTGGTCTACAACCACTTCGGCGACACGTTCAATTTTGCACGGTCCTATGTGCCCGAGTGGTTCAGCGATGAGGTGAAGACGCCCTGGGGGCCGGGCATCAATTTCGAGAACGAAGAGGTTTGCCGCTTCTACTACGAAAATGCGGCGATGTGGCTCTCAGAATATGATTTCGACGGGCTGCGTTTCGACAGCGTGCATGAAATGAAAACGGATGGCCGAGACCGTTTTTTGACCGGGCTGGCCGACGTCGCCCATGAGGTCAAACCCCACGCCAAGTTAATCATCGAAAATATGAAGAACTCATTCCGCTGGCTGGAACGGGACTCCCACAATGAGCCTCTGCGCTATCTCGCCCAATGGAATGATGACATGCATCACGTGCTGACCTATCTCACCACCCGGAGGGCCGGCCGACCGGATACGACGATCCGAGCAAGGATCCATATGCGGACCTCGAGAAGGCGCTTGCCGACGGCTTCGTGCATGACCCCTCTGAAGGTAAGGACAGTGATGGTCGCACCCATGGGGGCGACGGCGCGAAGCTACCGCCCGACAGTTTCATCACCTACGTGCAGAATCACGACCAGATTGGAAATCGTGGGGACTCCAAGCGGATTGCCGAGCGGGTATCGCCGGAACAAACCGACTTCATGCACTTCGTAAAATTCCTTGCGCCTCAGATCCCACTCTGCTTCATGGGCGATGAGGCAAATCTCGGAACGCCATTCCCGTTCTTCTTTGATCTTCCCGAGGATGTCGCAAAGAAGAAACGTGCCGATCGCTACGACCAACTTCGCAATATCTTCAAACACGAGATCGGGCCTGAGGGACTCCCGGACCCCAATGACCCCTTGACCTTCGAAATGGCGAAGATCCAGTGGTGCGAGTACAGTGATCGACCAGAACGACGAGCAGCACTGGATCGGTTCAGACTGCTCACTTCGTGGCGTCGGGAGAGGGTCTGGCCATTATACGGCACCCCATGCCTAGACGCCCGGACAGCCCGCCAGGGGAATTGCCTTATCGTAAATTGGACCTTCGAGGCCGGCGTCCTAACGATGGCGCTGAATCCAACGGCGGCCCCCGCCGATATCAATTGCACTATCGTCGGCACGCCGCTGTCGACTGGCGAGTTCTCTCAACGAGGCGAGGTGCTCCGATTTGGAGCTTGGTCGGCCGTCGCCTGGTGAACGCCGCGGTCCCCTATCCTCGACCAGCAGTAGCGAAAATGACGTGGTAGCGCACGGCCGCTAGAAAGCCGCAGAGGCCCTCCCGGTTGCGTGAAGATCGGCCGACAGCGTGGTCAAGAGCCCGTCGGTAAGCGTCCTCGTTGATGGCGCGGATGAATGGACGCGCGGTTACGAGGTACTTGGCTTCGGCCCAGCTCGAAGGTCACGGATTGCCTGGTTGATCCCCGAGCCGCCTTGAAACTCTCGGACCACCCAAGCTCGGATGATTGACTTCGGGTTCCCCACGGTTTCGAAGGAGACCACGGTCGCCAATCGGTCCGCAAAGGCCAGTGCCTGCTCCAGAGTTTTGCGCTCGCTCGGCGGCAACGCACGCCACTGTTTGAGCACCAACCCCTCAGCTTCCGACTTTTGCACCCGGACCTCCCCGGAGACTAAGAGTGCAGGCGAACGAAGCGCTCATTTAGAATGTTAGGTTTGCCGCGAACACCTTCAGCGGCCCCAAAGTGGACGGGCTTGCCCAGAATGGCAGATACAGCACGACCTCGCCGCGCTCGTCCTCGATCTCCAGGCACCGTGCAATGGACACCTCCCCCTTACCCAGCTCATCTCGCAATATGTCGAAGGCCACCGAGCGGGCTTCCATCTCGGCCTGTTCTAGATCATCGCATTCACTCCCGACGACATCTTCGACGAGCTGGTCACGACCGCGCTGATAGTGAAAGTAGTAGCGGGGCATATCGCCTCCTTCTGTTGCGGTGAACTAGTCTCGACGCCAAAGCTTCTCGACCGCTTCCGGGGTGGCACGTGGTTCAGAGGCATGTCCGAGAGTGAGAACGATTACTGTCCAAATGAGATGCAGTCCCGCCTGGTCGGCGATCACCAGAAGCGATCGGTCACATCACGAGAATGATTTCGACAGGCATGAGTCGGGGCTCCATCATTCCTCGCCGCGAAAAACGTGAGGCCTGCCAGTGTCGAATAAGCTCCAGGCCATGGCCAACGAAACGGAAATTCTTCCACGACTGGCAATAGTGCCGGTCATGGCCGCGGCACTCGCACTGCTGATCGTACTTTCGGCCTGCGCCTCTCAATATGGGTTCGATCGCGACGAACTCTATTTCCGTATGCTGCCGCCAGCTTGGGGATACTTGGATCAGCCACCGCTCGTGCCGGCACTCGTGCGCCTCGTGACCCACTGGGTCGCGGACGAGCCCTGGGCCGTGCGCATTCCGGCCATCATCTTCACGGTCTCGTCCGTACCGGTTATTGCACTCGTGGCACGGGAAGTAGGGGGTGGCCGTCTCGCCCAAGGTCTCGCCGCGTGGGGCTTTGCTTTCGGCTCAATGACCCTCTCATTCGGCCACGTCTTCCTCACGGCCTCGGCCGATCTTCTGGTGTGGCCCGCAATATCGCTTTTTGTGATCCGCGCCGTGAGGCGTAATGATGACCGTTGGTGGATCTGGACTGGGATCGTGGTCGGGCTCAGCAGCTACAACAAGCTGCTTGTCGCGTTCTTGCTCGTCTCGCTGGCTTCTGGTCTTCTGATCACAGGCCCGCGAAGAGTGCTACAGTCAGGCGGCCTCTGGATCGGTGCGGCTCTGGCCATGCTCATCGCTGCACCCAACGTCCTGTACCAGGCTCTCCATGGTTGGCCGCAGCTTGAAATGGGAGCAGCGTTGTCAGCCAAGAACGCCTCGAGTGTGAGGGTCATGATGTGGCCAATGCTGCTTCTGATGCTCGGTCCGTTGCTTGTGCCTATCTGGGTCGCCGGTCTCATTGGCCTGTTGAAAAGACCGTCCTGGCACAACCTTCGTTTCCTGTTGATCGCGTTCCCAGTGCTGCTGAGCCTCGTGTGGTTCTCAGGCGGGCAATTCTACTACCCCTACGGCTTGTTGGCTGTGATTTATTCGATCGGCTGCGTTCCAACTGCTTTGTTCGTTGCGCGCAGGAAGATATGGACCCGACTTGCGATTGCGGGGGTTGCCATTAACTCGCTGGCTTCCGCGGTCATTTCGCTGCCAATCATTCCATCGGTGGCGTTGGGAGCCACACCGATCCCCGCGATGAACTCACTGGCCGGCGATCAGCTCGGGTGGCCGACCTATGCTAGGGAAATCGATGAGGTCGCTGCGACCGTTCCCAACAGGGCCGAGACAGCAATCCTGACCAGCAATTACGGCGAGGCCGGTGCTCTGGCCGGTTTCGGCCAATCCGGTCTGCCAGTCTTCAGCGGGCACAATGAACTTTACGATTTTGGTCCGCCTCCCGAGTCTGTCGATCGGGTTGTGGTGGTCGGTGGAATGCTGCGTAGGATTGTCCCATTCTTCGGCAATTGTACCGTGGTCGCTCGGCTAGAAAATGAGATCGGCGTTCCAAATGAGGAGGAGGGGCAGCCAATCGCTATCTGCCAGGCCCCCAAGGCGCCGTGGTCGTCGATCTGGCCGGCGCTGAAGCATCTGGACTAGGCCGCTGTTGAAGCGAAGGAGTCTGCCGCTGCATCGCCGCGCTTGCTCAAGATGGGCGTCTGGAGGGATGCAACTTATTCGCTAGCGCCTGACTTTATTCCCAGCAATGGCCTCCAAACTCTTGCAAAGCTTCTTTGCTGTCGGCATCGCCCTGCTGATCGTCGCCGTTTTAGTTGACGTTGTTCAGTATATGCGGTGAGTCCCGCAACGCCGCGACCCTCGGTTCGCGCGCTTACGTTGCGCAGGCGGAGGGTCGGCCGCCCTATCGAAGTCGTTGAACGATGGCACGTAGCTCACCTTCGCTGATTGGCTTGCCAATAATGCGCGCTTTGGGGAAGACTTCACGGATGGCCTTGGCGTCGGCCCCGCTCACAAACACCACTGGAACTTTTCGCTGCGCCAGCGTTTCAGCGAGGGGGACGGAGTCAACCCCTTCGCCCAGGTCGAAATCAAGCAAGGCCAGATCAATCCGTTCTGCCTCGGCTATCTTCATCGCGGTAGCGAGATCGGCCGCAGTCGCAACCTGGCAGCGAAGCCGAAGGAGTGCGTCCTCGATATCCAGTCTGATCAGAGGGTCATCGTCGACGACAAGGACGCGGAGTAATTTCATGGCTGCCTGGCGACCTGAGGACAATCGACGATGATGGTTGTCCGAACGAGGACGTTCGAGTCGGGTTCCAGACACTCGAAGCGGTAACGACTGGCATTGGTGGAGGACAACAAAAGGATCGGCTTGCCAACAGCGAGCCTGGTGGAGACTGGACCAAGAGGCCCGCGGGGACTTATGCTTGACTAACCGACTGCACACGCTGGTCTAGGGCACGACGTGGCTTTTCCAGAGGATCGCCGGTTTGAAATTGCAGCCCATGCTGCATCGCTGGGCGTTTGGGATTGGGACCTCAGAACAAACAGCTTTTTCTATTCAACTCGTGCCAAAGAAATCTGCGGCTTTTCGCCAGACCAAGATCTCTCATTCCAACAGGTTAGCGCGGTCACGCACCCGGACGATCTTCCGTGGACTAGCGCCCAGGCCCAGCGGGCAATTGACCCAAACATTCAGTCAAGAGAGCCGTATCGGTATCGGATAAGACGAGCCGACACGGGAGAAGTCCGATGGGTGCTGGCACACGGGGAAGCAATTTTCGCGGCTGAGGGCTCATCGCGGCGCGCGGTGCGCTACATCGGCACGCTGCAAGATATCACTGTCCAACATGACGCAGAGCAGGCGTTGATCGAGAGCGAAGCTCGGCTGCGTCTTGCAGTCGAGACTGGCCGAGCAGCGGTTTGGGAAATCGACCTCGATAGGAACGCCCTCACGCCCTCGCCCGAACTCAACACCCTGTTTGGTTTCCCAGTCGACGCGCGACCCAGCATCGCGGAGTTTGAGGCCAGGTACGCCGCAGGTGAGAGCGATCGGCTCCGCCAGGAGAGCGCCGAACTCCAGGCCCGCGGCGAGACGGAAATTCAGACTCCGCTGAATATCATTGCCGTCGACGGTGTCGAGCGGTCGCTCCTGCTGCGGGCGCGGGTCGCCCCACCAACCGATGCAATCCAACATCGTGTCATCGGCGTTCTGATCGACATTACGTCGCAAAGACGCGCGGAGCAGCGCGCGGAACTCATTGCCGGCGAGATGCAGCACCGGGTCAAGAACCTGCTCGCCATCGTGCAAAGTCTTGCCACCCAGAGCTTCAAGAACCGTCACGACGATGCATCCAAAGCGTTCATCGGCCGGCTGCAAGCATTGGCGGTCGCGACGCAGAACATGAAGGGGGATGGGCGTCGAGCCGGTGCCTTGCGAGAGATCATCGAGCAAGCGGTGGGGCCGTATCGAAGCGAGGACAATGCCATCGTGATGTCTGGAGATGACGCCCAGGTGTCGAGCAAGACGGCGACCGCTCTCGCGCTCGGATTGCACGAGCTTTGCACCAACGCCGTGAAGTATGGGTCCTTGTCGGTCCCGGGTGGAAAGATTGAGCTCAAATGGATCATCGAGCGCGAAACCCTCAAGCTCAGCTGGGTGGAACGCGGAGGTCCCCTGGTGGAGCCTCCCAGCCAGATCGGCTTTGGCACGCAGGTCCTGACACGTGGGCTTTTCGGCGAAAACGTCCAACTAGTTTTTGACCCGGCGGGTGTCGAGGGACGCTTTTCGATACCCTTGGAGCAAGCCTGACGGGCCTCGCTATCGGACAGCGTGAGCCGCAAAGGCGCCGCTGAATTGAGGCAAGACGCAGGGCAGGAACACCTTGGGCGGTTTCCCGTTATCCGGTTAGACGGGAGGACCGATTTTGGCAGCGCGAGCCATCTGGAAGGGCGTCATCAAGATTGCCGAGATTGTGTGCCCGGTCTCGATGTACACTGCGGCTTCGCAGTCCGAGCGGATTGCCCTCCATATGGTCAATCGCAGCTCGGGCCACCGGTTGAAGCGCGTCTATGTTGACGACAAGACCGACAAGCCCGTCGACTTCGAAGACCAGGTGAAGGGGTACGAGACGAGCGAGGGTCACTATGTGGTGTTGGAGCCCGAGGACATCGCGGCGGCGGTCCCCGAGAGCGACAAGGCCTTGACCGTCGATCGCTTCATCGCCTGCAACAAGATCGAGCCCACCTACTTCGATAAGCCGTACTACCTGTTGCCCAGCACCGAAATCGGTAACGAGACATTCGTTTTGATCCGGGAGGCCCTACGGGATCGGAAGGCGGCCGCGATTGCCCACGCGGTTCTGTTTCGTCGCCTGCGCCCGGTACTGATCCGCGCGCACCATAAAGGGCTCATCGCCACCACACTCAACTTTGACTACGAGGTCCGATCGGCCTCCGAGGCGTTCAGCGATATCAAGAAGCGCAAAATCGAGCCCGAAATGCTCGAACTCGCAAAACACATCTTGAAGACCAAGGCCGGAAAGTTCGACCCGTCCAAGTTCGATGACCGCTACGAAGCCGCCCTGGCCGATCTCGTTGAGGCCAAGATCAGTGGCAAGAAGATCGTGCCACTCCGGCCACCAAAGTTGACCAAGAGCGCCGACTTGCTCGAGGCCCTGCGAATGAGTGCGGGGGCTACCGAGGAGTCGCCCAAGCCGCGCTCGACATCAGCACGCAAAGCTTCCGCCAAGGCACGTCCGGTGAAGAAAGCCGCGGCGTCCAAGCGAACGGCGCCGGCGCATCGAAAAGCGAGCTAGCGGCGCGCCTTCGCCTTTGTGGTGGATTTGCTCTCAAGGCTCTTTTTGAGCGCAGCCATCAGGTCAATGACGTTCGACGGGGCCTTCGGCTCTTCATCGGTCTCGGCCTTCTTCGAAGTCGACTTGTGGCCCGACGATTCCTTGGCCTTGATGATCTGCTTGAGCTTGGCCTGCACCGGATCCTTGACCATGTCGTCCGACCACGGAGCAGTGCGCTCCTCGATGATCTTTTCGACCATCGACAGCATTTTGGCATCGGGCTTTTCTTCCTCGACCTTGTCGAAATACTCGTCCTCGTTGCGGACCTCGTCACCGTAGCGGAGGGTCCAGAGTAGAATGCCCTTGTCCCAGGGCTGCAGCATGACCGCATGCTCGCGATTGCCGAGCACTAGACGGGAAATCCCGACGACCTTACGATCAGCCATCGCCTCGCGGATGACGGTGAATGCCTCTTCGCCCACCTCGTCTGCCGGCACAACGAAGTACGGAGTATCGAAGTAGGTCCATTCAATCGTGTCTTCCTCGACGAACTCGTCGATGTCGATTGTCCGGACGCTTTCGAGCTTTACCGCATCAAGTTCCTCATCTTCGAGAACGACGTAGTCGTCCTCGGCCTTTTCGTAGGCTTTGACCTGGTGCTCGTCGTCGACGGTCTTGCCAGTCGCGGCATCGACATAACGCGTGTAAATTCGGTCGCCGGTCTTCCGATTGAGCGTGTGAAACTTTACGCGCTCACCCTCGGTGGTCGCGGGGGACAGAGTAACGGCACATGTCACCAGCGAGAGTTTCAGATAACCCTTCCAATATGGACGAACGGTCAACGTAACCTCCTGCGATTCCCGAGAAACGCGCCCACAGGATGGGCGTTCCCGTTAGGATGCGGTCTCATTCGCGGGTCAACCGCCGCTCCAGCGATCTGAGCTCCGAAGCTCTAAGTCCCGACGCTTTGAGCTCGCGCACTAGAGCAAGCAGGCGCAGCCGCCGCTCGATGACGGCTAAGCGCCGATCCTTACCCGCGACGGCTGCGCCAAGCCGCAACGCGATCCCGATGAACTGGCTGATGATAGCCTGAATGACGAACATGAGAGTCTCCTTGTATGAAGGAGTCTACGAGCGCCCAACGCACCGGGCATAAGTTATTTGCTGAGCGGGATTCCGGCAGGTTGGTCATGGTCTTGGTCCAAAATACGATGGTCTGTCGTTACCGGTCTTCGCCAGCTTTGGCGGCGGTTTCCTGGATCTTGTTCCGAATCATCGCCGCCTCGGGGTCGATTTGCTTCTGCACATCGGAATTGTAGCTTGAACCGTCCCGGCCGGCAGCACCGCTTGGCGTGGGCACCCCGTCCTTCGTCTGCCCCACGAGTTTCGCGATCTCTGAGAACGAGGGAATTTCGGTAGCTGAAGCGGAGTTGTTCATCGCTCGGAGGACTCGAGCAGGGAAAGCGACGGCGTCCCTGTTCGAGTCGCTGAGTTCGTCGGCGCGAAAATCGGTAAGCGCCGACTGCTGCGCACTCGCGAGCGCCGCATCGATCTCGTCACGGCTCATGACGCCCTTAGCCACGAGTGCGTTCGAGAGGCTTGCAATGCACAGATAGAGACCTTCGAGCTGCAGGTTTGCCGTATTCATGGTGGTGGCCTCCTCCCGCGTCAAACGGCCGCCCAGGGCCTGCGTTCCACTGGAGGTGATCCCCTGCTGAGAGTACGAAAGGTCAGGGAATAGCGCAGAGCTTGGACCGGAGCGATGCTGTGCTCCCACTCGCTCCGGACTTCGCCGCTTAGCAAATACATGGATCCAGGCTCGACCACTTGTTCTGCTCCCTCCCAATTTCGCTCGCCAACGGCGCGCCGCAACCGCAGCGGACACGAAGTGCCCAATGACACACCAACGATATGGTCGAACGCCGCTTTGTCCTTGTGGCCAGCCGATGCCAGCGCCCGGTGCGTATTCGCTGATCAGGACATGCACATAGTCCTCAGCCGCATCGCCCGCAAACTGGGCGATCGCTTCGCGAACCGGCAATAGCCACCCGGGAATTGGGTCGATTGCAATGAGCCGGGCGGAGGTGAAGTCGTACCGCCAACCGTACGAGATCACGCGGCGGCTTGCCTTAAAGCCGTGAAAGTCGAAAGCCTGAAGTGGTAATGCCTTGATCTCCTCCACCAAGGCATTCTGCGCCCCGCCGCAATGAGGTCAGCCTCGTAGCGAAACCCAGGTGGCCATAAGAGGCGATCCTGAAAAAGGTCTAAAGCCATTGTCTCTAAACGTGCGAGCCGTCGTCAGGTGCCAGACAGAGTTGGAGTTGACGACACAGCTTTGACTAAGCGACCACGACCATGCTCTTGCGGAGGTCGCTATGCCCAAAAGGTCGACTCGACCGGATAGCCGATTGGGGGAACTCGGTCAGGCATTTGTGCGGCTGCGCGTTCGTTGGGCGCGACAGGGTCGGCGTGTACGGTGGCTTCGCGAGCAGATGGGGCAACGCCCTGCCAGGCGCGACAAAGCTGGCCGTGGGGGCGCAAAGGCCGCAAGAACGGCCCTCTATAACGCCGCATGGTCTCGATGGACGGCAACGAACGACGAATTGACGGAGGTCGTAGAGACAATTCTGCGACAACCGGCGCGCGCGACCCCGGATCTTGTCGTCAAGTTCGACGCGTTGACCTGGCTACTATTGTCTGACGATGCCGTCGTCGACGATGCGGCTGTTATGCAGGTGCGGAGGTTTGGTCGTTCACTCCGCCAAGTCGCTACCGCGATAGGATTGCACTTCGGGGCTAATGCTGAGCGATATGGCGCCCCTTGGTTCTGGCCGGACGATCGTCGTAGGGTCAATATCTGCCACTGTCATAGTGATCATCGATTGCTTGTGGTCCCGATGGTGCATGAGGAGCTACTACAGCTGTCGTGTTGCTAAGAGTCCCTGCGTTTTGGTCGCGGACAGTGGGGCCGCCGCCTCCTGACCCCGTAGGACGCGTCGGCGGGGTCGGCTGTGAGGGCGGAGGTGTCGGCCTCGGCACGAGCGGCACTTGCCCGAGCGCGGCGACAAGAAACTGCCGCTCTGCGGTCTCCGCGTCCACGTGCGCTCTGAATCCACCGGGCGCGTACCAGCCTTGATCGGTGAGGATCGGGAGCCAGAACGGGGCTTGTATCAATCGCCGGTACCAGACCGAGATCAGTTGGTCTGTAGTGCCGTCGACCAGGTGCAGCTCATATGGACTGCTTCCCTCATACTGTCCTCCATATGCCCGGCTGTAGAACTGGCTTGAGCTCCATGACCTAAGAACCAAACGGGGGTCGGGAAGGGCATCGACTGCATACCTCTCGATCGGTGTGAAGACGTGCGTCCTAGGATCGGGCACCAGCTCGTCGCCGGATTTGTAACGATAGCCGACGAACTTCCCCTGCTCTTTGACCAACACGGTGTCGAAGTCGCTCCGTTCGAGTGCTAGGCGCAGGAAGTTGCTACTAATGCCACCGCCAGGGACGTCGAGAAAGATAGCCCGAGGAGTTGTCGCTGGCTTCGTCACAGGAACGGCTGCGATGTCTCGGGCATCCATGGCCTCCGAGTTGGCGGCGAGATACCGCTGATAGCCCCAAGTGCCGTAAATCCCGAGGAGGATGACGCTGAGCGCCGCCGCCCACCATGGACGCTTCACCCAAAAGTAGATGGCCAAAAGGATCATGAAGAACAGAAGCGCATTCGGCAGAACATAGGTCGCCGCAGATGCTGGTAGCATCAGTACCCAAAGTGGGCCCACCCCACGTGGAGCCAACGCCAGTGTTAGTATTGACGCCAAGACGAGTGCCATCAGTCCCAGCCGCACGAGAGGAATACCCGGCCGGTTGGTCGGCCCCTGGACCGTGACCTGGCCGGCGCGCGGCCACAAGGCGAAGGCCGCAATTGGTGGCAATGGGATGAGCGCGAAAATGCCGGCATTGATCACCGGACGAATTGGGCCCAACGCACCAATAACTAACGCCAATAGACCTGGCACCGACCAGATCAATCGGAAGACAGCCGCGATACAAACTGGAATCGCGATCACGAGCAGGATCAATCCCGGCCAGCCCAGTGAACGAAGAGCGATCCTCCCGTCGCGCGGAGGCACGATTGCAAGCACGATCATCAGCGCTAGCGCCGTCAGAAAAAAGATCGGTGGGTTGATCCCGATGGCTCCGCCGCTAAAGGCGAAAGACCACGGCGCTCCTACGAAAACGAGAAAGGCACTGTCTGCGGCAACGAGCAGTAAGACGACTAGGCTGAGCCACGGCGTGACACCGATGTCGCGCAGGCGCCCTGCGAGCGGGGGCATCAGACAGAACAGAAAGACCGAGTAAATCGTCGGCTTCATCATCATCGATAGGACGAGGCCAGTCGCTCCACAGGCGCCAGGAACTGTCGAACAGCGCGAAGCTCCGGCGAGAGCCAGAAGCACGAATGGAAAGGCGATACTGAGAGCAATGAAGATCGTAAGGCAGAGAGCGATCCAGATGCTAAATCGCTTGCGCGTCCATCGGTCGGTAAACATGTCCGTTCCCTCGAGCCGCGGCAACTCGGGCGGCTAATGGAGGCTACGTATGGGGCGATGAAACTTGAGTGCGCAGACAATGCCGCTGCGCAGCGGGAATACGTTTCATAGTGCCGTAACCTCGATCAGCAGCCAACCGCACGACGCCAGGAGAGTTAGGGAAGCGTGAAGCGTACCGCTGCCAGCCGCATCTTAGTGACAACAGCGCTCCGAGCTTGCAGGAGCAAAGCCCGGAAAACGCTGGCGAGTCCGAATAGCGACGACGAGGCACCTAGTTACCCCAAACGGCGGCGCCTTCTGCGTCAAAAGGCGTGAATTTTACCTCGAAATCGGCGGTGATCGGGTGGTCCTGGTGTACTGGGCGTCAGCGCAGATTGGCGAGCACGTTCGGAAACCGCGAATGCATTCAGAGGGCTCAACTGGCGAGGCGCAAATTAGAGCGGAGTTCTGGGGCTATGCGCCGACTGGCGAGGCGAAGCTAGGGAGATAGCATCGAATTTCACCAAACAGACTGCCAAACTGACCTCTGACGCGCCCCCCCACGATGCCCCACGGCCGAGGGAGGACCCGTTGGTTCTGATTCAAATTGAGTCTATCGGGCGAGACGTCCTCGTTGTTCGAGGCATCTCAATGCAGTCGAGAGCGGTGGCACTGCGCCGGCACGGCAAAGGCACAGCTCCGCCTATCCCGAGATGAGCCCGAAGGATTGCGTGCTTCCGCTCACCGCCAGGACCGTCACCGTGCCTTGTGCTAAAATAGCTTCTGTGACAAGGAACGGAACGTCACTGCAGCCCATGTAGTCGGCCGGCAGCAAGGAGTTTCTGCCAAGGCACCGTGCCACCTGCTCGATCGCGGTAATGGGCCGGACTTGCGGTCGATAAGCCAGTCATAAAGCCAGTGCCGCTCTCTGTGCCGTCACGGTGCCAGGCCCGCTTCCCATCGAACCCGCTTGATGCCCGTCAGGACGCGAGGACGGTATTCGTCGCCCTTCCAGTCGATGGGCGTGCTCAGCCTTCGGGTCTGCGTCTGCCGCACGTTGTGAAGCGACGTCGTCAGGTCGGTCATCAGGTCGGTCTTGTTTCTGGTGTGGGCAATGCCCTCATGCTCGGCCCAGTCTTTGTAGGCTGCATAGACCTTGTCGACCAACACCATGTCGTTGGCATCGCCCGTGATCTAGAGGCACTCTTCCGCAAATCGCAAGGTGTGATGCGCTCCGGCCCACCTCGGCCACAGCGACCTTACCGGCCTCGCCGATAGAGAATTTATAGCTGTTCGCCCTGAGGCGCATGCGTGCCGAGATGTTTGAACTAGCTGCGGCGGATGACCCCGCTTGCTGACAGCCACCTGCGGTTGGTGCAACGAATTGAACCATGATCTCGCCCTTGCGTGTCGCCCAGCTTGAGGCCATCCTCGCCCTCTCCACAACGTCGCTGAGCAACCATGGCGTCTACCTTCAACGTGCATGAGGCTTCGGGCTACGACCAGCTTATGGGCCGCTGGAGTCGGAAACTCGCTCCGAGGTTCGTCGAGTTCGCTGGTGTCGCTGACGGGGAAAGGATTCTTGACGTTGGTTGCGGCACCGGCAGTCTGACATTTGAGCTTGCCAGACACGCTGGCCTCAAAGAGATTCAGGCGATCGATTTTTCGCGGGTCTTCGTCGCAGCCGCAAAGAGCCGCAATGCGGACGCTCGGGTTGTAATACAGCAAGCCGATGCCACCGCTCTGCCCTTTGAGGATAGATCGTTCGATAGGGCCATGGCGCTGTTGGTGCTTCACTTCGTACCGGAGGCTGCGAAGGCCATCGCCGAGATGTGTCGCGTTGTTCGACCCGGCGGCGTCGTGGCGGCAGTCGTTTGGGATCACCTGGGCGGTATGACCGGGATGCGTATGGTCCTCGATACGGTGGCCGCACTATCCGAGGCTGGCCGCCAGTTGCGCAGCAAGTATGTCTTTCAGCCGATGACACAGCCGGGCGAAATGCGCCAGGCGTTCATCGAGCAAGGCCTCGAACAGGTCGAGCAGGATCAACTCCTGCTCCGTATGGACTACGAGAACTTCGACGAATTCTGGGCTCCATTTTCGGCCGGCGAGGGATCGATCGGAAAGTTCGTCGGAACTCTGGGCCGCGACGAATTAGGGCGGGTGACTGCTGCGGTGCGCGACGCCTACGAGGCTGGCCGACCAGATGGCCCGCGGTCGTTCGCGAGTCTGGCATGGGCCTGCCGCGGAGTGACCAGGAAGTGAATCCATCAGGGCGATTACCGACCTGAACGGTACCGGTTCTAGCGGACGGAGTCGCAACTGCGCAAATCCTTAGGCCGGCATCCCGAGAAATGCGCCATCCAACTATGTCGCGAGTCACGGAGGCTGTACCTAGGCACCTGCATCTTGCCTCGGCCCGACCCGCATGAAATCGAGCTGAGCGTCACAGAGTCACTGTTTCATTGACGTTCCGACCCGTGGCAGCTCAAGAACTTCCGGGTCAACTGACACGACTCAATGGCGGACGCTGGACACAAGGTCACGGTCTACTTTAGCGAATCATCTCATCGCCAGGAATTTGTTCATGACGCTCTGCGTCCTGGCGCCGCGGCTATTGGCGTCTGGTGTCTCACAGTGATGAAAATGCTGCGCCCGGACCGCCGCCACGCTCATGAGGAAGGACTTAGTCTCGCTTAAGCCTCGGACAAGTCGCCGGCATAGCGCTATTACCAAATTCACTAGCGAAATCAATAGAATAGATGGCGGAGAATAATCGATGCGAACTCTCAATTCGGTTACAAACAGTAACCGCTTGGATCGAGAGCAGCGTGTAGGTGAGCTTTCAAAATGCCGGCTCACCAGCCGCTAAGCCTTTAGCCGATATCCCGTCCGGAAGATCCAAGCCACGATGCCCAGGCAGATCAACAGAAAGCCCAGCGTCGCGCTGAGGCTGATCCCGACGTTCACGTCGGAAATGCCGTAAAACGCCCAGCGGAAGCCGCTGATCAAATATAGTACGGGGTTGAACAATGACACCGTCTGCCAAAGGGGCGGCAGCACGCCTACCGAATAGAAGGTACCCCCGAGGAATGTGAGTGGCGTAATGATGAGCAACGGCACGACTTGAAGCTGCTCCATACCTTTGGCCCAAATGCCAATGATGAAACCAACGAGCGAGAAGGTGACCGCGGTCAGCACCAAGAAGCTCACCATCCAGATCGGATGATCGATCCGGATCGGCACGAAGACGCCGGCGGTGACGAGCACGATGAGGCCTAGGATGATCGACTTGCTGGCCGCTGCTCCAACGTAACCGATGACAATTTCGAGGGGCGAGACTGGAGCTGAAAGCAGTTCATAAATTGTACCGAGGAACTTTGGGAAGAATATGCCGAAGGACCCGTTCGAGACGCTCTGGGTCAAGATCATGAGCATGATGAGGCCGGGAACGATGAACGCGCCGTAGCTGACACCATCAATTTGTGTGATCCGTCCCCCGATGGCTGAGCCGAAGACGACGAAGTAGAGCGAGGTCGAAATCACCGGAGCGATGATCGACTGCATCCAGGTCCGAAACGTCCGCGCCATTTCGAATTTGTAAATGGCCCCCACAGCGACGAGGTTCATTGTCCTTCCCTCACCAGGTCGACGAAGATTTCTTCGAGCGAACTCTCTTTGGTCTGCAGGTCCTTGAAGCCGATTCCAAGTTGGCCGAGGTCAGTCAGCAGTCTCTCGATGCCGGCACGCTCGCTCTGGGTGTCATAGGTATAGACCAGTTGCGCGCCATCGCGTTCTAGGCTGAGATTGCGGTTCCTGAGCGCCGCCGGCAACTCGGATAGGCGATCCTCGAGGTCGAGCATCAACTGCTTCTTGCCCAGTTTGCGCATGAGTTCGGCTTTCTCTTCGACCAGGATCAGCTCACCATTGAGCAAGACCCCAATACGGTCCGCCATCTCCTCAGCCTCCGCGATGTAGTGCGTTGTGAGGATGATGGTCACCCCCGAATCCCGCAGCCGGCGCACCAACCCCCACATCTCTTTGCGCAGTTCAACATCGACGCCTGCCGTCGGCTCGTCGAGGAATAGGATCTTGGGCTCATGACTGAGCGCTTTGGCGATCATCACTCGGCGCTTCATGCCGCCAGAGAGTTCGACGATTTTGTTGTCCTTCTTATCCCACAGGGTGAGGTCCCTCAGGACGCTTTCGATATGGGCTGGGCTGGCGCTCTTACCGAACAGGCCGCGGCTATGAGAAACCGTCGCCCACACCGTCTCAAAAGCGTCAGTGGTCAGCTCCTGGGGCACCAGGCCAATCAGTGAGCGGGTGGCACGATAATCACGCACGATATCGTGGCCGGCTACGGTAACTTTGCCCGATGAGGCCGTGACTATCCCACAGATGATTGAGATTAGCGTGGTTTTGCCGGCGCCGTTCGGACCGAGCAAAGCTAGGATTTCGCCGTCGTCAATGTCGAGATTTACGTGCTTTAGCGCTGCAAACCCGGAGGCGTAGGTTTTGGCGAGATCGGCTACGGATATGATCGCGGACAT
>Ga0157369_10004322_pt1 | contig 16782 bp, 9 predicted proteins | sample C25metaG_FD_113461 | JGI IMG/M metagenome (GOLD analysis project Ga0157369, IMG submission 113461) | Corn rhizosphere microbial communities from Kellogg Biological Station, Michigan, USA - C2-5 metaG | ecosystem: Host-associated > Plants > Roots > Rhizosphere > Soil | place: USA: Michigan... | reverse complement strand
GACGATCAACATCATGACGCTGGGCGGCATGGCGCTGGCAGTCGGCATTCTGGTGGACGACGCGACGGTTGCGATTGAGAATATCAACCGCAATCTCGAAGCCGGCAAGGAACTGGAGCAGGCCATTCTCGACGGCTCGGCGGAGATTGCCACGCCGGCGCTGGTGTCGACGCTGGCCATCTGCATCGTGTTCGTGCCGATGTTCTTTCTCAGTGGCGTGGCCAGATACCTGTTCGTGCCCATGGCAGAGGCCGTGGTGTTTGCCATGCTGGCCAGCTACGTGCTCTCGCGCACGCTGGTGCCGACCATGGCGCGTTACCTGCTGCGCGAGCACGACGACGCTGAGATCGCGCGCAAGCAGGTAAGCCGCAATCCCTTCACGCGGTTTCAGTCCGCATTCGAATCTCGATTTGAAAAGGTTCGCATCGGCTACCTGCGGTTCCTCACCCTTGCGGTCGATCACGCGGGTCTGTTCCTGGTGCTGGTGCTGGTGTTCGCCGTCGGATCGGTGGTGATCCTTACGCCCTTCCTGGGGCAGGACTTCTTCCCCGCCGTGGATTCCGGCGCGTTCAAGATTCACGTGCGCGCTCATACCGGAACTCGCATCGAAGAGATGGCGGCGCTGTGTGACCACATCGACGGCACCATCCGGCAGAACATTCCTTCGAACGAGATTGTCAATGTCATCGACAACATCGGTATTCCTTACTCCGGTTTGAACCTGTCGTATTCGACATCCGCTCCGGTGGGCCCGGCCGATGCCGATATTCAGGTGCAGCTCACCGAGAAGCATCACCCGACCGAGCCCTACGTCGATCATCTGCGTACGTTGCTCGCCCGCCAGTATCCCGGCGTGACGTTCTATGTGGTTCCGGTGGACATCGTGACGCAGATCCTGAATTTCGGGCTGGCCGCACCGATCGATATTCAGATCGTGGGCCGCGATCTGTGGGCCAATCGCGAGCTGGCCGAGCGCATGCTGGATGAGATCCGCTATGTGCCGGGCGCGGCGGACGCGCGCATTCAGCAGCCGTTCGATTATCCCAAGATGACTGTGGGCGTCGACCGCACGCGTACCCGCATGGTTGGGCTCACGCAGCGGGACGTGGCTCAAAGCATTCTGATTTCGCTCAGCGGGAGCTTCCAGACCGCACCGAACTTCTATCTGGATCCGCGCAACGGAGTGAGCTACAACATTGTCACAGAGAGCCCGCAGTACCAGCTCGACAGCATGGCGAAGCTGCGCAGCCTTCCCATATCCGGCAGCACCACGCAGCAGGCAAGCGGTGGCACGGTGAACTCCGGTGGCAGCGTCAGTACCGCGCCATCGACGATGGCGCCGGGCAACACGCCGCCCGTGCAGGTGCTGGGAAATCTGGCGAGCATAACGCCCGGCGCCGAGATGGCAGAGGTGAGTCACTACGATGTGCAGCCGGTGCTCGACATCTTTGTGAACGTGCGCGGTACCGACCTGGGATCGGTGACGCGCGCCATTCAGAAGATTGTGGACAAGCACCAGAAGGACCGGCCTCGCGGCACGCAGTTCATGGTGAGGGGCCAGAGCGAGACCATGCACAAGTCCTACGTCGGCCTGCTGGGCGGGCTGGCGATGTCGATCCTGCTGGTGTATCTACTCATCGTTGTCAACTTTCAATCATGGGTGGATCCGTTCCTGATCATCTCGGCTCTGCCCGCGGCGCTGGCTGGCATTGTGTGGCTGTTGTTTCTCACGGATACACGGCTCAGCGTGCCCGCGCTCACCGGCGCCATCATGTGTATGGGTGTGGCCACCGCCAACTCCATTCTCGTGGTGAGCTTCGCCCGCGAGCAGCTTGAAGTGCTGGTGGGCGATGCGCGCAAGGCCGCGCTGAATGCGGGCTTCGTACGGTTCCGCCCCGTGTTGATGACGGCTCTGGCGATGATTATCGGCATGGTGCCGATGGCGCTCGGCATGGGCGAAGGCGGCGAACAAAACGCGCCGCTGGGACGCGCAGTGATTGGCGGCCTGCTGCTTGCCACGGTGGCTACGTTGCTGTTTGTTCCTGCATTCTTTTCCGTTGTGCACGGCTGGCTCGAGCGGCGCCGCAAGCGCGTCGTCACCGCCGGGGGCACGACGCTGGACGAGTTCGACTAAGTTCGACGGGACATCGGAGTAGCTTTTATGACCAATGAACATCCTCCTCAATCGCAACCCGGGGCACACAACCCGCACGATCATCAGTCCGCGCCGGAGCATCCGGCGGCATCGGGCCGCGGCACGTCGGTGGCGCTGATCGTGGTCGGCGTTGCGGTGGTGGGGCTCGCTATATTCGGCGTTTGGAAGCGGCACAACAATGACAATGTTCTGGCTCGCACCACGCAGGAGAATGCGGCGCCTTCGGTGATCGCACTGGCGCCTCAGGCCGGCGCGCCGGTGGATACGATTCTTCTGCCGGGCAATGTGACGGCTTATACCGATGCCCCGCTGTACGCGCGCACTTCGGGATACCTGAAGCACTGGTACTACGACATTGGCGCGAAGGTGAAGAAGGGCGCGCTGCTTGCGGAGATCGCCACGCCGGAACTCGACCAGCAGGTGCTGCAGGCCGAGGCCGACCTGGGCACTGCTGAAGCCAATGCGGGCAATGCGAACAAGCAGGCCGAGCGTTACAAGGGCCTTGTGGGATCGGATGCGGTTTCAAGGCAGGATACGGAAACATTTGTCAGCCAGGCGGCGTCTACATCGGCCGCCGTGAAATCGGCGCAGGCCAACGTGGAGCGACTCAAGCAACTCCAGGGGTTCGAAAAGATCTACGCGCCTTTCGATGGGGTCGTGACTGCGCGCGGCGTCGACACGGGGCAACTGATTACCGAGGGATCGGGCAGCGAGCTGTTCCATCTGCAGGCGCTGCAGACGCTGCGCGTCTATACCAACGTGCCCGAGGTATACACGGCTGCAGTCAAGCGCGGGCAGAAAGTCACGCTGACGTTTCCGCAGTATCCAGGGCGCAAATTTGAAGGCACGCTAGTGCGCACCGCCGACGCCATCGATCCCGCCAACCGAACGCTGCTGGTCGAGATCGACGTGGACAACCGCAAGGGCGAGCTGCTGCCGGGCGCTCTCGCGCAGGTGCAATTCAAGTCGCCTGCGGTGGGCCAGACCTTTCTTGTGCCCGCGTCGGCGCTCATCTTCCGCCGTGAAGGCCTGCGGATCAGCACCGTGGTGCAGAAGGATGGGCACGATGTGGCTCACCTTGCGCCGATCACGATTGGGCAGGACGACGGCGCGACGGTGCAGGTCATCTCGGGCCTGACAGCGAACGATCGCGTGATTCAGGATCCGCCGGACTCGATCATCGAAGGCGAAAATGTCTACGTCGAAAAGCCGAGTGCGCAGAGCGACGGCGAGAGTGCGTCGAATCCGCAACGGAACGGAGGCAAGTAGGAATGTTGTCTCCGCTGTATGAGACTCGCCGGCGGACGGCGATCACGGCTGCAGCCGCGGCTGCGTGCTTCTCCGCCGTATTGATTTCGGGCTGCAAGCCCGTCGGTCCAAACTACAACAAGCCGGTTTACACGGCGCCTCCCGCTTACAAGGAAACCGGCGCGCCGTCGGTTGTGCCGCCTCCCAACCCGGTGGATGGCGCATGGAAACCGGCGTCTCCTTCGGACGGATTGCTTCGCGGCAAATGGTGGGAGGTCTACAACGACCCCCAACTCAATCAGCTTGAGGAACGCATCGCCACCGACAACTCGCAGTTGCGCCAGGCGGTGGAGAACTACCTGGCCGTGCGCGATCAGATTACTGTTGCACGCGCGAGTCTTTATCCAACTTTGCAGTTTTCGCCCAGCGCTACGCATTACAAGAACTCGGAACACCGGCCGCTGGTGCAGCCCGGCGCGAAGACTGAATACAACGACCTGATTCTGGGTGGGCAGGGCGGATGGGAGCCCGACTTCTGGGGGCGGGTTCGGCGCAATGTTGAGGCAGCGCGCGAGACGGCGCAGGCCAGCGCGGCGGACGTGGCGAACATCGATCTGTCGCTGCATGCCGAGCTCGCGGCCGATTATTTCCAGTTGCGCGGGCTCGACTCGCAGATTGAACTGCTGAAGAAGACGGTTTCGGATCTGGAGCGTCAGCTTGATTTGGCGCAGCGCCGCCTGAAAGGTGGAGTGGCCACCGATGTGGATGTAGCGCAGGCACAGACACAGCTCGAGACGGTGCGGGCGCAGTTGGTCGACGTGAGCGTAGCGAGGGCGCAGTTCGAGCACGCCGTCGGCACCATCGCCGAGTACAACCTGCCGGGCTTCAGCATTCCATTTTCGCCGCTCGATTTGAAGCTGCCACAGATTCCAATCGGCGTGCCGTCGCAGTTGCTCGAGCGCCGGCCAGATATCGCCTCGGCCGAACGGCAGACAGCGGCAGCCAACGCGCGCATCGGCATCGCCATTGCGGCATACTATCCCACGATCAATCTGGGAGGCGCAGGCGGATTCGAAAGCACACATGGAGGCAACTGGATCCAGGGACCAAGCGCGTTATGGTCGCTCGGCGCACAGGCTACGGAACTTTTATTCGATGCCGGGCAGAGGCATGCGCTGACGGACCAGGCTCGGCACCAGTATGAGGCGCAGGCCGCGGCGTATCGCAACACGATCTTTGCCGCGTTTCAGGACGTGGAGGACAACCTGTCGCAGTTGCGCATTCTGAACGATGAAACCGCGGTGGAACAGCGTGCCGTCGCTTCCGCGCAGCATTCGTTCGACTTGTCGAACCAGCGCTACAAAGCTGGGGCGACGAGTTATCTTGAAGTACTGACGGCGGAGACGGCGCTGCTGAGCAACCAGCGAACGCTCACAGATTTAGAGACGCGTCAGTTCGCGGCCAGCGTGCAGTTGATTCGCGCGCTTGGCGGCGGGTGGGACGTGTCGCAGTTGCCAAAGTAGCGGGATCTAATAGCCGCGAATCGTATCTTGCCGCGGCATGGAATACGCGGCCGCCGGAACATCGGTCAGTGAAATTCCTGGCCCCTCCCACAGCAGGCGCGGAGGCCCCTGGCTGGCGGTATGCAGGGCTTCGACGCGAAGGGCGTGCCGGCCCGCGCGCAAGCCGAGAGCGCCGCGATCGTAGCGCATCGCGTTACCCGGCGAGCCGCACACCTGCGCGAATGGTGGGCCGGTCTTAGCTACTTCAACTCCGTCGATGAGCACGCGAGCGCCGTCGCGATCGAGCAGGTGGAAGGTGTAACCACCGTCAACCGGGATGTCGATCAGTCCGTCCCAAGCCACGGCGTAATGCGTGAAGCCCTGTGCGTTCGCGTTCAGGCTGGGCGCTGAGCCATCGAACACCGGCTGGTGTTCGCCGAAGTTGGGCAGGTCAGTCCACGTGCCCGGGTAGATATGGAATGCGAGGCCCGGAACTGTCGGAGTCACGGAGTCCGACGCGGGCATCCAGCGGCCGACTACCACCACTCCCTGTGCCGCCCAATCCTGCTTTTTCTCCTTGTCAACGGCGTGCAGCAGCACGCGAAAGCGCCCCGCGCCGTTGCGTGCGTCGAGGTCTGTTCCGTCCGCGTCGGTATAGGTGTGGTGCACCACACGGCCGTGCGCCTCCGTGCCGTCGCCAAAGAGCCAGGTGAATTTGGTGTGCGCGGATTCCTTCGCCGTGAAAGTGACCTTTGTTCCCTTGCTGATAATTGGCGGGGCCACAGTGAATTCGGCCACCGCGCCGCTGTTGTCCTCGTACTTGACCGGCTGGGGCACATCGGCTGAGAGCGGCAGGTCGGAATTGTTTGTGGCCACCTCCTGCCCGTACTTCACGTTGTCGAACACCGTGCCGGTGATGTCGCCGCGCAGACTGGAGCCGACGAGCGGCGGCTGGTCCAGCGCCCAGATGTTGCGGAACGAGAAATTGCGCAGCGATGGCGCGGCCTGTTCCAACTGCACCAGCGAATACCAGTTGTCGAGGAAGAGGTCTTCGAATGTGTAGTTGTTATGGTCGCCGCGCGAGCCGTTCGCGCCCCAGAAGCCGATGAGCCCGAACGTCTGCCCGCATCCGCCGATGCCCGCGTGCAGAATGTCGGAGTTGCGCAGAGTGAAGTTCCACGAGTTAAAAATCTTTCTGGGCCAGCCCGCGCGCACGATGTTCGAAATGCTTGTCGAGAGCTCGCTATCTTCCACCGTAATGTCGTGTACCGACTTTCCGGGCCGCAGCATGTCGGCGTCGGTGTAGCCGTCCCAGTTGCCCATCAGCGCAATGTCGTCGTCGGACGCGCGAAAGAATGAATTCCGCACGAGGCCGTTGCTCGAGCCGATCCAATCCATGCCGTCCTGGTTGGCGTTGCCGGGATTGCCGCCGATCACGCGCAGGTCGTCGTAGAGGATGTGGTCCGTGTCCTTCATCTGAATGGACCAGGTGCGCGAGCGGACGATGCAAGTGAGCCCGTCGATCTCAATGTCGTGGGCCTGGTCGGCGACGACGCAGTGCCAGTCCTGCTTGTGCATCCAGCCTTCGTCGGTGGTGGGGTCCTGGGGCCCGTCGTAAACGATCGTTCCGCGCCCCAGCACTTTGACGTGATCGACCTGCCACAGATTCAAGCCGCCGAGGAAGTAGGAACCGGGCGCGAGGTAGAGCGTTTGTCCGCTCTTGGGATTCAGGCTCTCGCGATAGATGCCGGGCCCATAGATTTTTACGTTGGGATCGGGCTTGGGCGCCGGCGGCGGTGGCGATCCGGCGAAGACGAAGAGCATTTTTGCGTGGTTGAGAAAATCGCGCGGCCGCGAGATGGACAGTTTGGCCGGATGATCGAGGCGGAAACGTATGGTCTGTCCGTCGCGCACTGGGCGGATGCCCAGCCGCCACGGCTCGATGTCAACGCCTCGATTCCAGAAGCCCGGTTCGGCGGCGGTGACGGACACATCGACCGGGCCGCCCTTGAAATCGAAACTGGCGTATTCAAGGCTCGCCGCTGCGTGGGCCACATCAACCGATGCACCATTTACGGTCATGGTGAAGGCTGCGGAGCGCATTTCCGGAGGCACCGGCGCGGCGTCGACGCGGGTGCGCGAGGCGCCGTAAACAAGGAAGGGGAAGGCGAGCAGAACCAGACCAGAAACGCAGCGCAAACCAGGCAACAACGAGGACTCCAGGAGAAAAGTGCGGTTGCAACCACTTTAGCACCGGCGTGGGAATCGGCGATGCTGGTCCGATGGCGAGGATATCTAGCAGGCTGGCGTAAGCTCAGGTTGGGGCTGGGATTTCATGGTGAACCGTAAAATTCGATTTTCGCTTTGGTGGCTGGTGTCGGCCGCTTTCCTCATCAGTGGTTCGGGCAGCGCGCTTGCGAAGACCGCGGCAAAAAAGACGCCGGTTGTGATTTCAAGCTCGATCACGATCGTGGAGAGCCCCGATGATCCCGAGCCGATTCGCCGGGCCACGGACGACCTGATCAAAGACTTTGGCAATGTGTTCGGGCGCGAGCCGGAGCGGGTGGACAATCTCGAGGATGCGGGCCCGGTGGCGATCCTGATTTCCGAACGCGCCCGCGTGCATCCAGGGATCAAATGTCGGGCTACGACAGATCCGGAGTCGTTTGCCTTCTCAGTGTTGCGTGTGCCGGGACACCAGCCGCTCAAAGACCTGGTCTGTTTGACCGGCGCCGACATGCGCGGGACGATCTACGCGATTTACCAGTTTTCGCAGAGCGTGCTCGGCGTGGATCCGATGTACCTGTGGACGGACAAGAAGCCGGAGAAGCGAAGCTCGATCACCTTGCCGGCGGATTTTGAGCGGGCATACGCGAAGCCGGTGTTTCGCTATCGCGGGTTCTTCATCAATGACGAGGATCTTTTGAGCGGCTGGATTCCAGCTACGAAGATGGAGCACACGGGCATTGCGCTGCGGGTGTGGGACAACGTGTTTGAGACCATTCTGCGGCTGAAGGGCAACATGGTGGTCCCCGGAACGTGGATCTTTCCGACGACGCGCAGGTGCATGCGGCCGCCCAACGCGGGCTGATCATCAACCAGCATCATGCGATCCCGGTGGGCGTGAACGTGGCGCGCTGGCCGAAGGACGTGCCGTATAACTATTCGACGCATCCCGAAATTCTGGAGCGCGCGTGGAGGAACGCGGTCGCAACATACAAGCCTGACGATGAAATTCTGTGGAGCGTGGGGTTGCGAGGACTGTCGGACGCGAGCTATGCATCGCTCGATCCCAGCGTTCGCGGCAACGATGCGTTGCTTGGCCAACGCATCAGCGACGCAATTGCCGACCAGATGAAGATCGTGCGCGCGCGGTATCCGAAGGCGCAGTTTGTGACCGATCTGTGGCAGGAAGGCGCGCGCCTGATGCAGGAGGGATACCTGAAGATTCCGCCGGAGGTGACGCTGGTATGGGCCGATACCGGCTATGGCGACATGCAGGACGGCGGCAAGGTGGCGGCAGGGCAGGGGATGTACATTCACACGGCGATGATGAACGGCCATGCTAACCAGCTTTCGGAACTGGTGCCGGTCAGCGTGATTCAGGAAGAACTGGGCCGTTACATGAAGGCCGGCGCAACTTCCTACGTGCTGGTAAACACCAGCGACATTCGCCCGGTGGCGATGACGACACGCGCGCTGATGGAGACGGCGTGGGGCGGTGCGCCTGCGGAGCTGGCCGGGGCCGACGATGCGTATTACCATCGCTGGGCCGCAGAGGAGTTTGGTGCAAAGGCCGCCGATGCAGTCGCGCAGATTTACAAGGAGTATTTCGCCGCGCCGGCGGAGTGGCGCAGGCAAGGCGCGCGCGGGCTGACATCGGCGGGAAACGCGCCGCCGCCGTTACCGCCGCTTAGTGCGGTGCCGCGGCATTTCGGCGACCAGTATTATCACTCGGAGATGCGGAGGCTGATTCTGGACGCGCTGACGGAGGGCCAGGTGATCGCGGTTCCGAGCCAGTCGCCCAAGTGGACGGAGCCGCATGTGCTGCCGCAGCCCAGCGAGGAAGAGCGCCGGGCACAGATTCAGCGCGATATTCAGGAGTGCGAGGAAGCGCAGCCGCGCTGGGATGACCTGTGGAGGCACGCGATGGCGGCGCGCGATCTTGTCGATGCGGATCGCCGCGACTACTACCAGGCCGCGATTCTCACCATGATCCTGATCAATCGAGAGAGCAATCGCGCGCTGCTGAACGTGGCCCAGGCGTTGGCGGATGAAGCGGCCGGGGATTCAGTGAAGGCGCGAACGGAGATGGATGATGCATCGACGTCGCTCGGTGCAATCCAGAAATCGATGGACGCGGCCGAATACGGCAAATGGAAGAACTGGTATCGCGGCGACTGGCTAACGGGGGTCTATCGAACGCGCGAGCTGGTGAGCGCGTATGCGGAGCATCTGCAGGATCCGCTGGCGCGGCTGCCCGCTCCGGCGGCGTGGACGGGATGGGAGGCTTACTTCCACATCATGGAATATGAGGGTGATCGGTCGGTAGACGTGCATTGAAACTAGCTCTGCGTCAGATGCCTTCGCCCATTGACACGAACTCCGCCAATCGGATTTCGTTGCGATACGCCGTGCGCTCCGCTTCTTCTTCGGCGAACGGCTCCGGCCGCAACGCTGCAGCCCCCAGCCGCTGCTCCAGCTCGTCTACACGCGCGGAGATCGCAATCAGCGCGTCGGAGAGCGGATCCTTGATGTCGTGCGGATCGGTGATGAGCACGCGCTGCCCATTGGAATAGACGATGTGCGCGGGCACGCCGACCACGGTCGAATTGGGCGGCACATCATTGAGCACCACCGATCCCGCGCCCACGCGCGAGTTTGCGCCCACGCTGATGTTGCCCAGCACGTTCGCGTTGTTGCCGATGAACACGCCGTCGCAAATGGTAGGGTGGCGCTTGCCGTGCTGCTTGCCCGTACCGCCCAGCGTGACGCCCTGGTAGATCGTGACGTCGTTGCCCACGATCGCCGTTTCGCCGATCACCACGCCTGTCGCATGGTCGATGAAAAGTCGGCGGCCGATCTTCGCGCCAGGATGAATGTCCACCCCGGTCACGAACCGGGCGAACTGCGACAGCATACGGGCCGGCAGGCGCAGCCGTGCATGCCATAAACTGTGGGCCACGCGGTGATACCACACCGCCCACAGACCGGGGTAGCAGGTGAGCACTTCGAAGCGCGAGCGCGCAGCCGGATCGCGCTCCAGAACGGAGCGGGTGTCCTCGCCGATACGTTCAAAGATGGCCATCGGACTTTCGATCGTGCTGTCCTTCGCGCCTGGTGCTGCGCGAAGGACGGATTCCCCACGATCAAGGGCGTGAAGAGTGATTACTGCGGGATGCTGTGAATCGGCAGTGCCAGAGCTTCCTGGCGCAGCGAGTCAAAGAGCACGCTCGTGAGGTAACGCTCGCCAAAGCTCGGCAGGATAGTGACGATCAGCTTGCCCTTGTTCTCAGGCCGCGCCGCTACTTTCAATGCTCCAACCACCGCCGCACCCGAACTGATTCCGACGAACAGGCCCTCTTCCTTTACCAGGCGCCGCGCCATCTCGATCGACTCGTCGTTGGTCACGGTAATGACTTCGTCAATGCCCTTCGTATCGAGAATGGTCGGCACAAAGCCCGCGCCGAGACCCTGGATCTTATGCGGGCCGGGCTTGCCGCCTGAGAGCACCGCGCTGTCAGAGGGCTCGACGGCAACGGCCTTGAACTCGGGCTTCTTCGGCTTGATGTAGTTCGTGACACCCGTGATGGTGCCGCCGGTGCCCACGCCGGAGATGAGAAAGTCGACTTTGCCGTCGGTGTCTTCCCAGATCTCCGGGCCGGTGGTAGCTAGATGGATGGCGGGGTTCGCGGGGTTATCGAACTGCTGCACGATGTAACCGTTGGGTGTGCTTGCAAGAATTTCGTTGGCCTTGGCGATGGCGCCTTTCATGCCGCCGGGCCCGGGTGTGAGCACGATTTCGGCTCCGAACGCCAGCAGGGTGACGCGGCGCTCGAGGCTGGCTGTCTCCGGCATGGTGATGATGAGCTTGTACCCCTTCACCGCGGCGACAAACGCCAGCGCAATGCCGGTGTTGCCGCTGGTGGCCTCGATCAGGGTGGACTGGCCGGGCTTGATCTTTCCCGCCTTCTCGGCGGCCTCGATCATCGCCAGGCCAATGCGGTCCTTCACGCTCGACAGGGGGTTCTGGCTCTCGAGCTTCGCGACCACAATGCCCGGCAGTCCCGCCGACACGCGGTTCAGGCGAACGAGCGGAGTTTTTCCAATGAGTTCGGTAACGTTTGCGGCAATGCGCGCCATGATCGTCTCCTTTGCCGGTCAAGAAATCCGGCTTGCTGAAATGCGTTTGGGGAAGTGGTGGAGCTCATCAGGCGGGAGATAGACGCGCGCAAGCGAGCGCACGCGGCATCGGAAGCTCTCACCAGGACGGCGTTAGCGACATCGATGCATACCAATAGGGTAGAACGGCGAGGCTAGCCGGCGCAAGTAGAAGTAGAGGCGGCTCGAACTCGGAGGTTCGAAGGGCTGCCTGAAATGGCGACATTCCGATGACAAACCGGTAACAACCCGGCGCCGTGGTCCAGTCATACTCAGCAGGCGCGACGTCAAGTGGTGAAAGGACTGCAAAGAGAGTGAATCGACAATCGGCCATTCGGATCACATGCGTCTGGATCGTGGTGTTACTGCTATCCTCCACAGCGATCGCGCACGCGGCGGAAACCCAGCTCTGGTGTCATCGCACCGCCAACCGCGACGTTCCTGAGAACACGCTCGCGTCGCTCGAACAGGCCGCATTGCTTGGCTGCAATGTGGTCGAAGTGGACGTACGGCGCACGCTCGACGGCAAGCTCATTCTCAATCACGACGGGTTCATGGAGCGGCTGACGGACGCGGCCGGAGAAGTGGAAACCACCAACTACGACGAACTCCGTCTGTACGACGCGGGTTCGTGGATGGGCGACAGGTTCAGGGGCCTGCGGATTCCCTTGTTTGAAGATGCCGTCAGGCTTGCTCGAGACCGCGGCATCCGCCTAGTGCTGGACATGAAGGACAAGGGGATGGGCGCGGATGTGCTGGACATTCTGCGCCGCGAGGGAATGCTCGATCGCGTCCGCTTCGGCGGGGAGTGGGACGACGTTAAGAGCCTGTATCCCGCGGCGAACTCTGGGGAGGGCAAGACTGCCTGGGTACTTCCGGGAGTGACAGCGGAGCAGGTCAATGCCCATCACCAGCAAGGCGAGTTTGTGGTCGCGAACTTTTCCGCGAACGAGCACGAGATGGATCTGGCCGGAATGAAAGCCGCCGTGGGGACCGGCGTGGATGCGATCAATGTAGACTTCCCCCGTCTTGGCGCCGATGCAGTCGGCCGCCCCGTTGAGGAGAAGCTGCGGCAACTCACAGCAGAGGCGGACCGCGGCGACAGCACGGCTCGGTCGCGCGCGATTCTCGAGCTTGCGCGTTACCGCGGCTTTCCGCTGCAGGAGGTGTTCGCGCGCTGGTTGCTGGATGCGGATCCGCATGTCTCCCGGGCTGCGGCTTTGGCGCTGATTTTATCCCGGCCCAGCCCGGCTCATGGGCTATTCACTGCGGCATTGCGGTCCAATCATCCAGCGGCGCGTGGCAATGCCGCGTGGGCTCTCGGCATGCTGCACGCGCCGGCGCAAGCTGTTCTCCCACTGCTCCGGGATTCGGACCCTAACGTGGTTGCAGAAGCTCTACTGGCCCTTTCCAGGATGCCCGGCAAGGTGCCGGCTCGCACGCTTCTCCCGCTTCTGTCGCATCGCGACGCTCCCGTCCGCGGAGCCGCCGCCATCGCCCTCGCGGTGCACGACCCCCACATCGCTTCGTGGGCCGTTCCGGCGCAACTGCATCGCGAAATGGCTGCGGAACGCGTTGTCTATGACAAGCAGTTACGCAGCGGTAGAAAGCAGTACTTGCAGGACGAGATCGACCGTATGGTCAGCGCCTATCGTTGCCAGATGGAGATGTTGCGGGCTCTCCACATGCTTCCTTCGCGAGTGCCGAATTCGGAGTTGCTGGCCCAGGCATTCGCATCGAATCCGCCGTTTCTCGAGTTGAATGGCCTGGTTGCCAGCTACGATCTCTGGGATCGCATTGCCGCGGACCCTTCGCCAGCGGTTCAGGCGCTGCATGCGCCCGACACGCAGCCTGCCGATCGTGCGGAGTGGGTGCTTGTGAACGCCGGCCCCTCGGTCTTGCCGGCCGTGCGCCAGGCGCTCGACAGCCCCGATGCAGCGGTCCGCGCGCGCGCCATTCGCATTCTTGCCTGGCAAGGCGATACCGGTTCCGTCGAGCGGCTGCGAAATCTGTCGAATGGGTCGGGTCCCGACGGAAATTTGTCCGCATGGGCTGTTGGCAAAATCGAAAGCCTGCATCCCGAGCCGGCGCACGCTGCCACCGAAGCACGCACGAAGGACGTGAGGGCTAAGCGCTAGTCGCCGTTCGCGGCATCCTCAACCGGTATTTCTCAAACCCGCCGCGATGCCGCTGATGGTGGCTGCAATCGCACGATTCACATCCGGGGTGTCTTCACCCGCGCGCTTGCGCCGCAGCATGTCGACCTGGATGAGGTGCATGGGATCCACGTAGGGATTGCGCAGCCGGATCGACCTTGCCAGCACCTGGTTATCTTCCAGCAGTTCGGTCTGCGCGGTGATGGCGAGAACGACGCGCACACTGCGGTGGAACTCCGCCTCCAGCATGGTGAATACGCGATTGCGGAGTTTCTCATCTTCGACCAGGGACGAGTAGAGGCGCGACGTTGCCAGGTCGGCCTTGGCGAGCGCCATCTCCACATTGCGCAGCAGATCGATGAAGAGCGGAAACTCGCGTGCCATGTCCTGCAGCAATTCGAGCGAGCCGGGGCGCTCCATGAACTTGCCGAGCGCGTGTCCTACGCCGAACCATGCCGGCACCAGCAGCCGCGACTGCGTCCATCCAAAGACCCAGGGAATGGCGCGCAGATCGCCGATGTAGCGCGATGCCTTGCGCCGCGACGGGCGCGAGCCGATCTTCGCCTGCTCCAGTTCGCCCACGGGAGTGGACTGCTCGAAGTAGGTGATGAGGTCGGGATTGTCGAGGATGAATTTGCGGTAGTGAATAAACGAGATTTGCGACAGTTCGTCCAGCGCCGCTTCCCACTCGGGCTTGAGCACGCCGGTGAAATGTCCTTCGGGGTCGCGCGCATTGGGCCGCGCCAGTGCGTCTAGCGAGGCCGCGATCATCAGCTCAAGGTTGCGTTCCGCCAGCACTTCGTCTGCGTACTTGAAGTTCAGCACTTCTCCTTGTTCGGTGATGCGCAACTGACCATCGAAGGAATCCATGGGCTGCGCGAAGATGGCGCGATGTGTCGGGCCCCCGCCACGGCCCACGGTGCCGCCGCGCCCGTGAAAGAGGCGCAGCTTCACGCCGCACGCGCGTGCCGCGGTGTGCAGGTCGCGATGCGCCCGGAAGATCTCCCACGTGCTGGTGAGCATGCCTCCGTCTTTGTTGGAGTCGGAGTAGCCCAGCATGATCTCCTGCCAGTTGCCCCAGGAGGCGAGCAGCCGGCGGTAGTCCTCGCGCTGCCACAACTCGGTGCAGACCGCAGGCGCGTTGCGCAAGTCCTCAATGGATTCGAACAGGGGAACGGGCATGAGGCCTGGATCGCGCTCGCTGCCTTCGACCTTGACTCCGCTCAGTCGCGCCAGGCGCACTGCGGCGAGCACATCATCCACGTTTGCGGCGCCGCTGATGACGTAATGGCGGATCACTTCGGGCGTGCAGCCTTCCTTGGCCTCAGCCACAACACGAAGCGTCTCGAGCACGCGCGACGTTTCTGCCGACATGCTCTCGGGGAGAATGGGGGCCGCCGTGTCTGCCACCGCTTCTTTGAGGGCCTGGGCGTGCGTGCGCGCGTGCTGCCGGATATCCAAAGTGTGCAGATGCAGGCCGAAGGTGCGCACCTGCATCAGAAGAGGATCGACCAGGCTGCGCGCAATGCGGATGCCCCGGTTTGTCACGAGGGATGTGCGCAACAGTTCCAGGTCGTTAATGAACTCCGCCAACGAGCTGTAGGGCGGCAGCGCCTCCGCGAGGTGATCGTGTTCCGGCGCCACGGTGTAGCGGATTGCGGCGAGGGCACGGCCGGCGGGGCTGAGCTGGCCCGACGTTTCCATGGTGCGCTGCACGCGAGCCTTCACGCACATCACGTATCGGCGGTAGTACTCAAACTGGTAGCGTTCGCCGAAGACCTGCGCCTCCGGCGTGCGCACCTGCGCAAGATAGGCATTGAGGCGTGCCATCAGTTCGTCGTGCACCCGCATCTGCTGCGCACTGGTTGTGAGCAGGTCGATGATCTCATCCAGCTTGTGCACGTAGAACAGCAGCAGGTGGCCGCGCGCCAACTGGATGGCGTCGCGCGTCACCTCCGGCGTGACATAGGGATTGCCGTCGCGATCGCCGCCGATCCAGGATCCGAAGCGCAGCACCTGGGGCAATTCATGCGGCTCCAGCTCGAGGCCGTAGATGGAACGCAGCGCCTCTGCAATTTCGTCATAGAGCGCGGGCAGGGTCTCAAAGATGGAGACGTCATAGTAGTCGAGCCCCATCTTGATTTCGTCGTAGACGGTGGGCCGGCGCGAGCGCACCTCGTCGGTCTGCCAAAGGCCGGTGATCTCCGCGCGCACCTGGTCCTCCAGCCGTGCCAGGTCCTGCTCGGGGATGGGGATGCGATCGAGCTGGGCGAGAAATTCGCCGATGCGCCGCCGCTTGAACATGACCGAGCGCCGCGCCACCTCAGTGGGATGCGCGGTGAAGACGGGAACGACGAGCACGCGATGCAGCCAGTCGAGGGCTTCGTCCGCGCCGATGCCGACGCGCTTCATTGCGGCCAGCGTGCCGGCGAGAGATCCGCGCTGACGGCCTGCTCCGCCGGTTACCTGTAGCGCGAGACGGCGGCGTTTGCGGTGGTTGGTCTCCGCCAGGTTAATGAGCTCGAAGTAAAACGCGAACGCGCGCGTGAGCAGGATGGCGCGCTCCACCGGAAGGGAATGAACCAGTTCGAGCGCGCTGGCGGCGTGGCGTGCCGCTTCCTCGTCGCTGCCGCGGGTCTCGGCATCGCGCCGCCGGATCGTGCCCTGGCGCAGTGCCTCGACGTGTTCGAACAGCTCGTCTCCGGCCTGCTCGCGCAGCACCTCGCCCAGCAGCGTGCCCAGCGACCGCACGTCGCGCCGAAGCGGCGCTTCCTTCAACTCACCGGATTGAGCCTCAAGCTCTGCCAGCCTCTGCGACCAGCTTTCAGGGTTCCACAAAAGAGCCATCTTGATCTAATTATCCACGACTGGCAAGGGCGGCGGTCACGCCGCGTACCACGCATTGGCCCGGGCATGGTATTCTGCGGAACGCCGCGATGACCAAGGCACTTAGAGGGATATCCGGCGACCAGCTCTCCCCACACGACTGAGCATCCGAGCGGGCCTCAAGCTATTTATATCTCGATCCGTTTCTCTGCACTTCGATCTTTATCGAGGTTTAAATGTTTAGTGCGCACCCGAACGGCTTCGCTCCGTCCGTCCCCTATGCAGCCAGCCGCCCGACAGGCGAACCCCGGCTCCGCGCCGTGATGCGGATGGTCGTGGTGTCTGCGGGGATGATCCTCTTCTACAGTGCTTCGGCACATGCGAATTGCGCGCCGCCCACGGGTGGAGGAATTGCGGTCTGTAGTCCGGCTCCTGGTTCAAGCGACGTGAACCCTGTTCACTACATCGCCGCCGCATCCAGCCCATCCTGTGCGGCTGGCATGGCGCTGATGTC
>Ga0157369_10004320_pt1 | contig 16785 bp, 14 predicted proteins | sample C25metaG_FD_113461 | JGI IMG/M metagenome (GOLD analysis project Ga0157369, IMG submission 113461) | Corn rhizosphere microbial communities from Kellogg Biological Station, Michigan, USA - C2-5 metaG | ecosystem: Host-associated > Plants > Roots > Rhizosphere > Soil | place: USA: Michigan... | reverse complement strand
GGTCTTCGCCTTGTAGTCGTTGATGTCGTACTGGACGATGACGCGCCGCTCCGGCGCCTGGCCGGGCTGGCCGGTGCGCAGGATGATGCGCACGGTCTCGTTGTGAATCTCGTTGCGGATGAACTCGACGAGCTCGAGCCCCGCGACGTCGGTCTCCATGATAACGTCGAGCAGGACGGCGGCGATGTCGTTGTGCGCGCGCATCAGCTCGCGGCCTTCGGCGGCCGAATAGGCGGAGAGGATTTCGAGCCCCTGGCCGTTCAGCACATAGTCGGACAGCGCAAAGCGCGTGCCTTCATGCACGGCCTGGTCGTCGTCGATGACGGCGATCTTCCACTTGCGGGCGGACTGGTCGTCGGCGACCGTCTCGGTGTCGTCGATCAGGTGGAGGACATCGTCCTGTTCGGCCATTGCGCAGATCCGTCCGGTAAGCTCTCAGGGGTCGCAGGCTCACCCTTGGCGACCCGCGGCATGATAATGCGAAAAGTAGTGCCTTGTCCCAGTCTTGACTCCAGCATCATGCGTCCGCCGAGCTGTTGGGTTACCAGATTATAGACGATATGCAGGCCCAGCCCGGTCCCCCCCTCGTTGCGGCGCGTCGTAAAGAACGGGTCGAAGGCCTGGCGCTGCACGTCCGGCGTCATGCCGGCGCCGTCATCGGCAAAGTTGATCTCGATGTCCTCATGGCCGCGTGGCCGCGCCAGGATCGATATCGTGCCCGCCCGGCCGTCGGCGAAGGCGTGATTGACTGCATTGAGGAAAAGGTTGGTCAGGATCTGGCCATAGGAGCCCGGATAGCCGTCGATCAGCAGGCCTTCCGGCACGTCGATGGTGAGCTCGATCGGCGCCCGCTTGAGCACTGGCCGCAGGCTCGCGATGATCTGGTCGGTGGCCTCGCCGAGCGAGAATTGCCGGCGCTCGGCGTGCGAGCGGTCGACCGCGACCTGCTTGAAGGACTGGATCAACTCGCCGGCGCGGTGCAGGTTGGCCACCAATTGCTGCGCGGCGTCGCGCGAGTTCCGCACGAACTCTTCCAATTGGGAGCGGCGCAGCCCGCCGTCGGATTTCAGCTCGGCCTCGAACATCTCGCTGCGCCGCGCAAAGCTAGAGGCGACCGTGAGGCTGATGCCGATCGGGTTGTTGATCTCATGGGCGACACCCGCCACGAGGCCGCCAAGCGCCGCCAGCCGTTCGGCATCGATCAGGTTCTGCTGCGCCGTGTTGAGCTCGAGCAGGGCGCTCTCCGCTTTCTCCTTGGAGGAGCGCAACTCGTCCTCCGTCCGTCGCTTGGCGATGGCGTTCTCGCGAAACACCTCGACGGCGCGGGCCATGGCGCCGACCTCGTCGCGCGCCGATGTGCCCTGCACTTCGCGGTCGTAGTCGCCGAGCGCGATCGCGCGCATCGCGGTCATGATCTGCTGCAACGGCAGGCGGATCGAGAGTGCGATCAGCACGCCTGCGGAAAGGATGATGCCGAGGAAGATCACCGCGATCGACAGCACCCGGCGCGAGATATCCGTCAGCGTCCGGTCGAAGGTCTCCTGCGCTTTCTGCTCGCGCTCACGCATCTTGTTGGAGAGATCGTCGATGGCGCCCATCGCCTCGGCCTGGGTCGCGTCGATGGTGTTGCGGAGCAGATCGGTGCGGTTGGTCAGCTCCGCCGACAATTTGTCCATGCCCTTGCGCAAGGCATCCGTCCGCTCCTTCAGCCGCTGCAGCGCCAGGCGCTGCAGGTCGTTGTCGGCAAGATCGGTCATGACCGGGATGGTCTTCTCGATGGTATCCGTGTTGCGGCGTGCCTCCTCGGCCGAGGCGGTGGCCAGCGACAGATAATAGGCATTGGTGGCAACCAGCATTGCCGTGAAGGCTTCGCGGGATTTGCCGAGCGCGGGCCAGATCAGCGCGTCGCGATGGCCGGTGGCGCCTTCGATGATGGAGTAGAGACCGGCCATGTCCTTGGCCGGCCCGAGCACCTCTTCGTCATAGGTCTTGTTGATGGTCGTCTGCACCGTGCGCAATTCGCCGAAGCCGTTGAGGAACCGGTCGGTGACGCGTTCGAGCTCATCGACCGAGCCGGACAGCATCGGGTCGGTGGAAGCGCGCGTGTGCAGCGTGCCGAGCACGGCTTCGCGGAGCAGCAGGATTTCGGCGAACAGATCGGGGCTGGGCTGGTTGATATAGCGGTGGATCAGGTTCTGCAGGCGCCCGGTCTGGCTTTCGAGCACCGCCAGGATCTTGTCGGACTCGCGCACTTGCCGCACGTCGTCCCAGGCCGAGCTCAACACCTTGGCGCCGTTCCAGATCAGCACGGCGAGCACGATTACCACGGCCGAGTTCAACGCGGCGATCGAGAGGATGCGCCAGCGGATCGGCACGGCGCGGAGCAGGCCGACAATGCGCACTCGCGCGCCTGCGGCACAGCTCACCGGTCGTCCCTTCGCGTCGGTGGTGCGCGGTGTTGACAACGCGATCCTCATTCGACCTTCCGAATGCGCTCGATCAGCGTGGCGGCAGCGGGATCGCGCATCGCCTTTTCGTAAAGCGGGGCCATCGCGTCCTCGAACGGCTTGCGGTCGAAATCCCTGATGACGGTTACCCCTGCGGTTTCCGCCTGCTTGCGCGATTGCTCCTCGAGATCGCGCCATTTATCGCGCATGAATTGGCTCGACTTCAGCGCGGCCTCGCGAAAGATCCTCTGATCGTCGGGCGACAGGCTCTGCCAGGCCTTCAGCGACATCACCAGCACCTCGGGGCTCATCGTGTGCTCGGTGAGCGTATAGAAATGGGCATATTTGTAGTGGTCGGTGGTGATGAACGACGGCCAGTTGTTCTCGGCGCCATCGACCAGCTTGGTGGACAGCCCGGTCAGAACCTGACCATAGGGCAATTCGACGGGCTCGGCGCCGAGCGCCTTGATCATGTCGGACATCAACTCGGACTGCTGCACGCGGATGCGCAGGCCCTTCAAATCGGCAAGCGTGCGCACCGGGCGGACATTGTTATAGATCGACCGCGCCCCGGAATCGTAGAAGGTCAATCCGACGAAGCCGTAGGGCTCGAAGCTGCCAAGGATTTTCGTGCCGATCGGCCCGTCCAGCACTCTGTGCTGATGTTCGATGGAACGGAACAAAAACGGCATCGCCAGCACATTCATCGAAGGCACGAAGGTGCCGATCAGCGCCACATTGGTCCGGTTGAGATCGATGGCGCCGACGCGGGTCTGCTCGATCGTCTCCTTTTCCTCGCCAAGCTGGTGCGAGTGGAAAACGCGGATCTGCAGCCTTCCGCCCGAACGCTCCTCGATCAACTGGCCCATATAGTGCAGCGCCTGGACCGTCGGATAATCTTCGCTCTGGGTGTCAGCGGCACGAAATTCGCGCGCGAAAGCGCTCGTTGCGGCCGCCGCTAGCAGCGCGATAACGAGCATCAAGGTCCGCGGAAGGCTGGCGCGGTACACAGGCAACTTCTTCCCCTTCATGATGAAGTCTTGGACGGACGGAAAAGGTTCAATGCTTTTTGCAGATAATGTGAGATGCCGTTATTGTGCCGACGCCGGGATGATCGTCAATGGCGCGCGAGGGCCCGCCTTTTCCGGGATGGACTTGAAGCTTTCGGCAGTTTGCGAACGCGCCAGATATTAACGGGCCAGGTGTCCGCAGCCAATTTGAGAGTGATTTGTCGTGCAATGCATCATTAGGCTAGTGCAACTCGCGGCTGCAGCGGTCGTCATCGGCTTTTCTTCGCCAGCCTTTGCGGTCACCGAGATCATGTGGTGGCACGCCATGTCGGGCGAGCTCGGCCGTCAGGTAGACAAACTCGCCGCCGATTTCAACGCCTCGCAGTCCGATTACAAGGTCGTGCCGAGCTACAAGGGCAATTACACCGACACGGTGACGGCGGCGATCTTCGCGTTTCGTTCACGCAGCCAGCCCGCGATCGTGCAGGTCAACGAGATCGGTACCGCAACCATGATGGCGGCCAGGGGCGCGATCTATCCCGTGTTCGAGCTGATGCGGGACGAGCAGGAGCCGTTTGCGCCGAGCGCCTATCTGCCTGCTGTCACCGGCTATTATGCCGATCTCAGCGGCAATCTGTTGTCGTTTCCATTCAATGCCTCGACCCCGATCCTCTATTACAATAAGAACATGTTCCTTGCTGCCGGGCTCGATCCGGAAACGCCGCCGAAGACCTGGCCGGAATTGGGCATCGCGGCGAAGAAATTGCGCGACAATGGCGCGGCCTGCGGCTTCACCACGTCCTGGCCGTCCTGGATTCATGTCGAGAATTTCTCGGCCTTTCACAACCTGCCGCTGGCAACCAAGGCCAACGGCTTTGGCGGGCTCGATGCGGTGCTGGTCTTCAACAATCCGACCGTCGTGCGCCATGTCGCGCAGCTCGCGGAATGGCAGATCACCAAGATTTTCGATTACAGCGGCCGGGCGCAGAGCGCCGAGCCCCGATTCCAGGATGGCGAATGCGGCATCTTCATCGGCTCATCGGCGACCCGGGCCGATATCAAGGCCAATTCGAAGTTCGATGTCGGTTACGGCATGATGCCATATTGGCCCGATGTCGCCGGCGCGCCGCAAAACACCATCATCGGCGGCGCAACGCTGTGGGTGCTGCGCGACCGGCCGAAGGCCGAATACAAGGGCGTGGCGAAATTCTTTTCCTTCCTGTCGAAGCCGGAAGTGCAGGCGGCCTGGCATCAGAACACAGGCTACCTGCCGATCACCCGCGCGGCCTTCGACCTGACGCGCGCGCAGGGCTTTTACGATCGCAACCCCGGCACCTCGATCTCGATCGAGCAGATCACGCTGAAGCCGCCGACGGAAAATTCGCGCGGGCTCCGGCTCGGCTCGTTCACGCTGATCCGCGATGCGATCGACGATGAGCTGGAGCAGGCGTTTTCCGGCAAGAAGACCGCGCAGGACGCGATGGATTCCGCGGTCGAGCGCGGCAACAAGATGCTGCGCCAGTTCGAGCGCGCGAGCCCGGAACGTTAGCCTATTGTGATTTCTCTTCCTGCCTTCGTCGACTATGAGAGCTATAGGCCGTGGCGTGCCGACACGTCGCGCTGGTTGCCCATAGCGCTCGACATCGCGCGTCGCCATGGTCTTGCAGCCCCAGAGCCGCATGTCTTCACCACCGGCACCAATCTCGCGGTCGCGCTCGATGCGCGGCTGATCCTGAAGATATTTCCGCCGATGCTGCGCAGCCAGTTCGTCTCGGAGCGCTGCTCGCTGGCGCAGTTGCGCGGGCGGCTCAGCGTGCCGATTCCAGAAATCATCGCCGAAGGCGAGCGCGACGGCTGGCCTTATCTCGTCATCACGCGGCTTGACGGCGTCGTGGGCTCGGAGGTCTGGCCGTCCTTGCCGGAACAGCAGAAGGAGCGCGTGCTGGCAGAGATTGGCGCGACCATCGCCGAGGTGCAGCGCGTCCCGCCTGGCGTGCTCAGCGGTATCGAGCCGCGCTGGGACGTGTTTTTCCGCGGGCAGGTGGCTGGCTGCCGCGCGCGGCATGAGCGGCTTGGCCTCAAGCGAAAATTCCTGGACGGCCTCGATGATCTCCTGCGCGAAGCGGCCGAGCTCATTCCGCTTGATTCGCCGCCGGTGATCCTGACCGGCGAATATATTCCGGAGAATTTCCTGCTTGCGGAACACGGCGATCAATGGCGTCTTGCCGGGCTGTTCGATTTCGGCGACGTGAAAACAGGCTGGCGTGAATATGATTTGCTCGGGCCCAGCGCGTTCATGGCCGCGGGGCGACCGCGCCGGGTGCGCAGCCTGTTCGAAGGCTTCGGCTATTCACGCGACGACGTGGGTTTCGCGCTGAAGCGCCGGTTGATGGCCTTGATGCTGCTGCATCACGCCAGCGATCCGATCCGGCACATCTGCATCGAGGATTGGCAGGAGCGGGCGGCCAATCTCGTTCAGCTTCAGGAACTGATCTGGCCGGATTGAGCGAGCGCGGAAAGCCGCGTAGCTTCGTCCCTGCCTGCATGATGAGCAATGCTGCTCCTTTGTATGCAATAGGCGTGGTGCCCGATGGTGGTTGGAACCCACGCATTCTGGAAGGCAATCATAGGGTTAGACCGCCCGCAAGGCTTGGCACGAACCTTGCGAGCACGGTTCCAATAGCTGTTGCGGCCATGAGAAAATCAAACGGGAGAGAGATGTCTGCGGAACTGATCGACGATTACATCGCCTCCGTCGCTGCGCTTCTGGGCTTGCCGATCGAGGACGCGTGGAAACCGGCCGTGCGCGCCAATCTGGAGGTCTCGCTGCGGATGGCGCGGCTGGTCGAGGAATTTCCGCTGCCCGACGAAACCGAGCCGGCCGGTGTCTTCATTGCCTGATCCTGCCATGACCGCCGCATCCGCAACTCTATCGGCGTCCGAAATCGCCAAGGCCGTGACCTCGGGCAAGCTCACGGCGCTGGAGGTGACCGAAACCGCGCTCGCGCGTATCGAGCGCTACGACGGAATCCTCAACTCCTTCACCGACGTCACCGCCGAGCGCGCCCGGACCAGGGCGCGCGAGATCGATTCCGCCATTGCCGCCGGCAGGAATGTCGGTCCGCTGGCGGGCGTGCCCTTTGCGGTGAAGAACCTGTTCGATGTGAAGGGCCTTACCACCCGCGCCGGCTCCAGGATCAATCGCGACCTGCCGAAAGCGACGCGCGATGCGACCTTGATCGAGCGGTTGGAAGCGGCCGGTGCGGTTCTCGTCGGCGCGCTCAACATGGGCGAATACGCCTACGACTTCACCGGCGAGAACGTGCATGACGGCCCCTCGCGCAATCCGCATGATCCCTCGCGGATGACGGGCGGTTCCTCCGGCGGTTCGGGCAGTGCCGTCGGCGGCGCGCTGGTGCCAATTGCGCTGGGTTCGGACACCAACGGCTCGATCCGCGTGCCGTCGTCCTTCTGCGGCATTTTTGGCTTGAAGCCGACCTATGGCCGCCTGTCGCGGGCGCGTTCGTTTCCCTTTGTCGCAAGCCTCGATCATCTCGGCCCCTTCGCCCGCAGCGTGCGCGATCTCGCGCTTGCTTATGATGCGATGCAGGGCCCCGATGCCGATGACGCCGCCTGCACCACGCGCGCCGTAGAGCCCGCGGCGCCGCGGCTTGCCCAAAACATCGGCAGCTTGCGGATCGCGCTGGCCGGCGGCTGGTTTCAGAAGAATCTGTTTCCCGAAGCGGCCGAAGCGGTCGCGCATGTCGCAAAGGCGCTTGGCGTAACCAAAGTGGTTGACGTCCCCGAAGCCGAGCGCGCCCGTGCGGCGGCCTTTGTCATCACCACCACCGAAGGTGCCTCGTTGCATCTCGATCGCCTGCGCAAGCGGCCAAACGATTTTGAACCCGCCATACGCGACCGGTTGATTTCGGGCGCCATGATTCCGGCGCCCTTGGTCGATCGCGCGCAGAAATTCCGGCGCTGGTACCGTGCGCAGCTTCTGGAGATATTCAGGTCTGTGGATTTGCTGATCGCGCCGGCAACGCCCTGTGTCGCGCCGAAGCTCGGCCAGGTGAATTTCGTGCTCGATGGCATCGAGATGCCGGTGCGCCCCAATATCGGCGTTCACACCCAGCCGATCTCGTTCATCGGCCTGCCCGTGGTCGCCGTGCCGGTGCCGCTCGAGCCGATGCCGATCGGCGTGCAACTGATCGCGCCGCCCTGGCGCGAGGATATTGCACTTCGTGTCGCCTATACGCTGGAACGCATGGGCGCGGTATCGGCGCCGCCGCCAAGAGGGCTTTAGAGGGGAATTTGAGATGGAAATCGATCTGCCTGACGTGCTCGCCGAAGTCACTGCGCAGTTCGAGCGCTACGAGAGGGCCCTGGTGTCGAACGATGTCGCCGTGCTCGACGAGTTGTTCCGCAAGGATTCGCGCACGCTGCGCTATGGCGTCGCCGAAAACCTCTATGGCCATCACGAGATCGCATCCTTCCGCGCCGCGCGCTCGCCGATCGGCTTGATGCGCAAGATCGCGCGCACCGTGATCACCACCTATGGCCGCGACAGCGCCGTCGCCTCGACCCTGTTCTATCGCGAGAACGCGCCCGGCAAGGTCGGGCGGCAGATGCAGACATGGGTGCGCTGTCCGGAAGGATGGCGAATCGTTGCGGCGCATGTCAGCATCATCGACGAGCCCAAAGGCTAGAACTGCATGAGCCTCGATGATCTCTCTGCCAATAACAGGCGGCCGCCTGCCGGGGCGGTGGTTCGCCGCATCGACCGCGCCGCGCCGTCGGTGGTGAAGATCACCCGCGCCGAGGAGTTGCGGCTGCAACTCGCCGACGAAATCGTGCGCGGCGTGTTGCCGCCGGGCGCACCACTGGACGAGTCCGACATCGCGCGCCGCTTCTCGGTGTCGCGCACGCCGGTGCGTGAGGCGCTGCGCCAGCTTGTCGTCTCCGGCCTGGTCGAGGCGCGGCCGCATCGCGGTGCTGTCGTGGCGCGACCGACCATCGAGCGGCTCGCCGGCATGTTCGAGGCGATGGCGGAGCTGGAAGCGATCTGCGCCGGGCTCGCGGCAGAACGCATGACGCCGATCGAGCGGCATCAGCTCGAAGCCGTGCATGAAGAGCTTCGCGTGCTGAGCCATGCCGGCAATCCCGACCGCTTCCATGCGGTCAATGAACGCTTCCACAACAGCATCTATGTCGGCTCGCAGAATGCCTACATCGCCGAGATGACCTTGGCGACACGGGTGCGCGTGCAGCCGTTCCGCCGCGCCCAGTTCCGCAATCTCGGCCGTCTCGCCAAGTCGCACGCCGAGCACGACCGCGTCGTCGTCGCCATCATGCGCGGCGACAAGGCCGGCGCGGCAAGCGCGATGCGCGACCACATCGAACTGGTGCGGGGTGAGTACGAGCTTTATGCGGTGTCGGTGTGAGCGCCTCTGACTGTATCGTGCCCCGGATGCAGCGCAGCGCGCTTGCGGTGCGCTGCTGATCCGGGGCCCAAGTGCGTGTTTAACAGTGGGTCCCGGCTCTGCGGTGCATCACTACGTGCTGCACCGCGTCCGGGACACGAGACTGATCTAAAACGCCGCCTTCTCCGCCATAAACGCCCGCCAGCCGCCGTACGCGGAGATATCGCGCGCGCCCTCGACGCCGGCGGCTTCGACGAGGAATCCCTTCACGCTGCGGCCATCCGCGAGGCGGATGGTGCCGATCGAGAGCGGCGGGGGGATTGCGGCGACGAACGCGCCGAAGGCGGCAGCGGAGAGCGCCCAGATTTCGAGCGCGATCGCGGCTCCCTTGCCTGGCTCGACCCGCAGCATGCCGGGTTTCGGCGGCGTGGTCGGCAGTGCGTAGAGCTTGTAGTCCGGTACCGTGACGGCGGCTTCCAGCAGCCGGCCGCCGAGCGTGCGCAATTCGCCGTTGAGCGCCATGCCCGACAGATGCGCGCCCACCACGGCGATCGCAAGCTCGCCTTCGGTAGTCGCCGGCAGCGAGGCCAGCGGCGGCTGCGACACGCCTTTGGCGCCGACCTTCAGTTTTGTGTCGGCATGGAAGACGCGGCCGATACTGGCGAGCATGGCGTCGTGCCCGGCCGGCGCCAGCAGCGTAATGCCGAACGGCGCATCGTCGGCGCGCATGGAAGCCGGTAGCGACAATCCGCAGAGATCGAGCAGGTTGACGAAATTGGTGTAGGTGCCGAGCCGGCTGTTCAGCTCGATCGGATTGGCCAGCACTTGGCTGATCGAATAGACCGTCGGCGCGGTCGGCAGCACCATCGCGTCCATGTTGGAGAAGCTGCGCTCGGCGATCTTGCGCAGGCCTTGCAGGCGATACAGGGCCGAGAAAGTATCGGCCGCGGTCAGCCGCGCGCCTGCCGCGGTGATCTCACGCGTCACCGGATGGATCGCGTCGGGCATGGATGCCAGCAGGTCGCGGATGACGAGATAGCGCTCGGCGACCCACGGTCCCTCATAGAGCAGCCGCGCCGTCTCAAAGAACGGTTCCATGTCGAACTCGACGATCTCGGCGCCGAGCGCGATCCAGCGCTTCATCGCCTGGCCATAGGCGGCTTCGGCCGTCTTGTCGCCGAAGAAGATCAACTGCTCCTGGCGCGGCGTGCCGAGGCGCAGCCTTGGTGGAAACGGCGTGATCGCGCGCAGCGGCCGGTCGCGCGAGAAGGGATCGGCGAGGTCGGGCCCCGCCATCGCCGCCAGTGCGGTGATCGCGTCGTCGACGGTCAGCGCAAATATCGAGACGCAATCGAGCGTGCGGCAGGCGGGCACGACGCCGGCGGTCGAGATGATGCCGAGGCTCGGCTTCAGGCCGACGATGTTGTTGAGCATCGCCGGCACGCGCCCCGAACCGGCGGTATCGGTGCCGAGCGCGAGCGGCACCAGGCCCGCGGAGACTGCGACCGCCGAGCCCGAGCTCGATCCGCCGGGAATGAGATCGGCGCGCATCGCATTGCTGGGAATGCCGTAAGGCGAGCGCACGCCGACAAGGCCGGTGGCGAACTGGTCGAGATTGGTCTTGCCTATAATGATGGCGCCCGCCGCGCGCAGCTTGGCAATCACGGTCGCATCATGAGTGGGCGTGTAAGAAAAAGCCGGGCATGCGGCGGTGGTTGGAAAACCGAGCGCGTCGATATTGTCCTTGATCGCGACCGGCACGCCGTAGAGCGGCAGCTCCGCGGCGTTCTTCGCCTTCAGGCTTTCGGCTTCGCTGAGCGCGTTCTTCTCGTCGCGCAGGCTGATGAAGATGGCGGGGTCGTTGTGATCGCGGATGCGCTGAAAGGAGCACGCGACTGTCTCGACGGGCGAGGTCGTTCCGGCGCGATGCGCGGCGACGATCTCGGCAACGGTTTCAGTCACGTAACACTCCTGTCTCGGCGCCATCCGCGCCGTCGCTCGGCAGCCTCAATCCAGCTCATCGAAGCAAGCGGTATGCCATTGTGTACAATGGCCCCGACGCCGGGCAATTGGAAATAGTCGTTTCTGATCAAATATTTGAATTGGCCACGCGTCATCGCCCGCCGGGCTTTTCAGCGTCGCCTGCACAAATTTAAGGCAGTCTCAGCTTGCGACCTTGCTGCTGCCTTGCGTGATCAGGCGCGCGGCGCGCTGGTCGCGGGCGTGGATCCAAAGCCAGCTCAGCGCGACGCTGAGGCGGTTGCGCAGGCCTATCAGGAAATAGATGTGGGCGATGCCCCAGATCCACCACGCGATGGCGCCGCGCAGCTTGATGCGGCCGAAATCGATCACCGCGAGCCGCTTGCCGATCTGTGCGAGGCTGCCGGCGTGCTTGTAATGGAACGGTGGCAGCGTGCCGCCTTTGAGCCGGGCCCTGATCAGCGCGGCCGCGTAGCGTCCTTCCTGCTTGGCGGCGGGCGCGATGCCGGGCACGGGATTGCCGTCGGGTCCCGCGACGGTGACGGTATCGCCGACGGCAAAAATATCGGGATGGCCGGGTACGGTGAGGTCGGGCTCGACCTTGAGGCGATAGGCGCGGTCGGCCGGCGCGTCCAGCCATTCGGCCGCGCGGGAGGCGCGTACGCCGGCGGCCCAGATGATGGTGCGCGCTTCGAGCTTCTTGCCGCCGTAGACAACGCCGTCGGCCGAGCATTCGGTGACGGGCTCGCCCAGCATCACCTCGACGCCCAATTTCTCCAGCGATTTGTGTGCATAGGCCGACAGATCGTCCGGGAAGCCGGCGAGCACGCGCGGGCCCGCCTCGATCAGGACGACGCGCGCCTTGCGCGTGTCGATATGGCGGAAGTCCCGCGGCAGCGTGTCTTTCGCGAGATCCGCAATGGTGCCGGCCATCTCAACGCCGGTGGGGCCGGCGCCGATGATGACGAAGGTCAGGAGTGCATCGCGCTTCTGCGGATCTGTCTCGCGCTCCGCGCGCTCGAAGGCGACGAGAATGCGCCGCCGCAGCGTGGTGGCGTCTTCCAGCGTCTTCAGTCCCGGCGCGAACGGCTCCCATTCGTCGTGGCCGAAATAGGCGTGGCGCGCGCCGGTGGCGAGGATCAGCGTGTCATAGGGGATGCTGCCGTCGTCATCGAGCAGCACGCGTTTGCCGGCGGCGTCGACGCCGCAGACATTGGCGAACAGCGTCGTCACGTCATGACGGTCGCGCAGGAGATAGCGGATCGGCCAGGCGATCTCGCTGGTCGCGAGCGAGGCGGTCGCGACCTGGTAGAGCAGCGGCTGGAACAGATGATGATTGCGGCGATCGATCAGCGTGATCTCGACGGGCGCGCCGGCGAGGCCAAAGGTCGCTTCGAGGCCGCCGAAGCCGGCACCGACGATCACGACGCGATGGGGGTTGGCCGGCGCTGTGGTCATGGGATCACCCCCGCTGATCAAAACCAGATCTCGAATGTACCCATTAACGCAGAAGGGCGATAGACGGTTGCTGCCTATCGCCCCATAGCGAACATCTATCGTGGATCAGGCTTGCTGCGGCTCGAGCTGCGCGACACGACGTCGCGCCGGCAGGAAAGCACCGGCGAGTGCGGCGAAAACCGAGAGCGTCGCCGCCACCAGCATCGCCGCGGCAAATCCGCCAGCGAAATGCGCGGGTGTGTCGGCCGCGCCGTGGGCGGAAAATGCGGCCACCAGCAGCGCGACGCCGAACATGCCGCCGAGAAAGCGGCCCATGTTGAACACGCCCGACGCCTTGCCCATCTCGGTGACCGCGACGGAGCTGAGAACCGCGTTCTGCGCGGCCGGCATCGCCATCGAGACGCCGACGCCGGCCAGGATCAGGGGCGCGACCATGGTGGGATAGGTTGCGCCAAGCGTTGCTTCCAGCGCGATCCAGCCGAGCCCGGCCGCCTGCATCAACAGCCCGATCGTAACCAGCACCCGCTCGCCGAACTTCTGCACCACGCTGCCTGCGATTGGCGCGGTGAGGAACAATGTCGAGGTCCAGGGCAGGAGCCGCAGTCCCGCGCCGAGCGGGCCGGCGCCGAACGCGGCCTGCAGGAATTGCGGGAGCAGGAACAGGGTGCCGTACATCGCGGCATAGAACAGGAAGCTCGAGGCGACCCCGGCCGCAAACGCGCGCGATGCGAACAGCCGCATCGGGATCATCGGTGCGGCGCTGCGCCGCTCGAAGGTGACGAAGGCGATCGCAAAGAGAACGCCGAGCGCCAGCGCGCCGGTCACCTCCAGGCTTGCCCAGCCCACATGGTTGCTGCGGATCAGGCCCCAGACCAGCGCCAGTGCAGAGGCCGCGACCAGTGTGAGGCCGATGATGTCGAGCTTGGCCCGCGGTCCAAAACTTTCGCGCAAGTGCATCGCGACAAGCGCGATCAGCAAGAGCCCGACCGGCAGGTTGATCCAGAAGATGAAGCGCCAGCCGAGTGTCGCGGTCAGGAAGCCGCCGACGGCGGGGCCGACGATCAGCGCGCAGCCGGTGATGCCGGAGAAGATGCCCAGCGCACGGGCGCGCTCTTCCCTCGCAAAGGCGCCACTGAGGATCGCCATGGCGAGCGGCATCACCAGCGCGGCGCCGGCGCCCTGTGCGCCACGGCTGAAGATCAGCCATCCCACTGTCGGCGCCAGTGCGCAGCCGGCGGACGCCAGAATAAACAGCGCAATGCCTGCGGCGAACATACGCCGCCGTCCGAACCGGTCGCCGAGCGCCGCTCCCGTCAGCAGCAGCACCGCAAAGGTGAGGTTGAAGGCATTGACCGTCCATTGCAACGTTTCGACGGAAGCGCCCAATTCGGCGCGAATGGTGGCCAGGGCCGTGGTGATGACCATGGCGTCCAGCGCCATCATGAAAGAGGCGAGCGAGGTGATGCCCAGCGCCCAGTTCTTTGCCGTGGTATCCTTGGTTCCCTGCATGGTCCTTGTCTCCGCCGTGAGATCAGCGCGCGGGTCCGCGCTCCTGCCCGGCAAGACGAGGCGGAGGGAGGCAGGGATTCGGCCTGAAAAATTTTTATTTCCGGCGAATCCTTTTGCCTGGCTGAAACGTCTTGGCGCCGAGACCCCCACTGCAACCCCCAAAGTGCAACCGATGGAGACGATGATGAGGCGCACCCTGATCCGCTACCAAACCAAGCCCGAGGCCGCAGACCGCAATGCGGAGCTGATCGCGGCGGTGTTTTCCGAACTAAAGGCTGCAAAGCCGGATGACGTCCGCTATCTTTCGCTGCGGCTCGATGACGACACCTTCATCCATCTCGTCGAGAGCACCGCGGAAGACGGGAGCACTTCCATTCCCAGACTGGCGGCGTTCCAGGCGTTCCAGAACGGCATCCGCGAGCGCTGCGTCGAACCGCCGAAGGTCGCCCAGGCAACCATTGTCGGCAATTACCGCATGTTCGAGCAGGACGCGGAAACACCCCGGAAGGAACATGCTGCATGAGAGCTGTGAGGTGACATGACGCCGCTCCCTGATCTCGCGGCCACCGACGATCTCGCGCCGTTACTGGTAGCGATGCGGCCAAGGCTGCATCGCTACGCTTCGCGCATGGTGGGCTCCGTCATCGACGGCGACGACGTGTTGCAGGACGCCTTGATCAAGGCCGTCGAGGCGCGCGCTGCCGCCGGCGCGATCGGCAATCCGGAAGGCTGGTTGTTCCGGATCACCCACAACACCGCGCTCGATTTCCTGCGCCGCCGCAGCCGGCAGGAGGCGATCCGATCGGGCGAGGAGGTGGAGATGATGGCCGATCCAGCCGATGAAATTTTGAGCCGCCAGATTGCCGCGACCTCGCTGCGCACTTTCATGCGTCTTCCCGTCGCCCAGCGCGCCAGCGTGATCCTCACCGACGTACTCGGCTGCTCGCTGCAGGAGGCCTGCGATGTCATGGAATACAGCCTGCCGGCGGTGAAGGCCGCGCTCAATCGCGGCCGTACGCGGCTGCGCGAGCTCGCCGAAGAGGCCGATGACGCGCCGCGCCAGCAGCTTTCGGAGGCCGATCGCGCGCGGCTGTCCGCCTATGTCGCCTCGTTCAACGCCCGCGACTTCGACGCCATCCGCACCATGATCGCCGATGACGTCAGGCTCGAGCTCGTCAACAAGACGCGGCTGAACGGCAAGGCCGAAGTTTCCCGCTACTTCGGCAACTACGACAAGGCGAGGGATTGGCATCTGGTGCCCGGCCTGGTGGAAGGCCGCCCGGCGATCCTGGTGTTCGATCCGAACGAGCCGGGCGCCGGCCCGAAATATTTCATGCTGGTCGACTGGCAGGCCGGCAAGATCGCGACCATCCGCGATTTCCGCCACGCCACCTACGTGGTCGACGGCCTCGAATACCGGACCTGAACAGCGGGTCGGCTGCGACAAACGTCGCCTCGGAAACCGGCACTATATTTCTTGCCTTCCCCGAAGCTGGCGAATTATGGTGCAGCTCAGCGAGCCTCCAGCCGGGCTTGAGCCGAAGGTTCTATGGCTCAAAGCCGGCTTGGCGCTTGCTGGCGGTCGGCGATTTCGCGCACAAAACAGCTCACAACGGGCGATCGTTCGGCTGGCGTGTTGAGGTAACGAGGAGGGGAAACACCTATGAAGACGGCTCACTTGCTCGCGGGCGCGATGGCGCTTTCGCTATCGAGCCTTGCGCTTTCAGGCACGGCATTGGCAGGCGACACCATCAAGATCGGCTTTGTCTCGACCTTCAGCGGCCCGACCGCTGTCATCGGCAATGACATGCGGAATTCCTTCGAGCTCGCGCTCGACCATCTCGGCCGCAAGATGGCCGGCAAGCCGGTCGAGGTGATTTATGAGGACGACGGCCAGAAGCCGGATGTCGGCAAGCAGAAGACCGAGAAGCTGGTGCAGTCGGACAAGGTCGATTTCATCACCGGCTATATCTGGTCGAACGTGCTGCTGGCTTCGCTGAAGACCGCGGTCGACTCGAAGACCTTCCTGATATCAGCCAATGCCGGCCCCTCGCAGCTCGCCGGCGAACTCTGCTCACCTTACGTGTTCTCGACCTCCTGGCAGAACGACCAGACGCCCGCGGCGATGGGCCTCTACATGAACCAGAAGGGCGTCAAGTCGGTGTTCCTGATCGGCCCGAACTACGCCGCCGGCAAGGACATGCTCGCGGGCGTGAAAAGCACGTTCAAGGGCAAGGTGGTGGGCGAGGAATATACGGTGTGGCCGAGCCAGCTCGACTTCTCGGCCGAGCTGACCAAGGCGCGCAACTCGGGCGCGGAATCGATCTTCGTGTTCTATCCGGGGGCGGCCGGCGTGCAGTTCCTCAATCAATATGCGCAGGCCGGCATCAAGGACAAGATGCCGCTCTATACGGCCTTCACCGTCGACGAATTGTCGTTGCCGCTGCAGAAGGACAATGCGATCGGCGTGCCCGGCGCGCAGGAATGGGTCAACGACCTGCCCAACGAGCAGAACAAGAAGTTCGTCGCCGATTATCGCAAGAAGTATCCGGGACTGCGGCCGACCTATTACGGCGCGCAAGCCTATGATGCCGCCCAGCTCATCAACAGCGCAGTGGTGGCCGTGAACGGCGACACCTCGAAAAAGGACGCGATGAAGGCCGCGATGGAGAAGGCCGACTTCAAGTCGCTGCGCGGCTCCTTCAAATACGGCAACAACCACATCCCGATCCAGAACTTCTACCTGCAGGACGTGGTCAAGGGCGCCGACGGCCAGCTCTCGTTGAAGACGGTCGCCACGATCGTCAAGGACGACCAGGATCGCTTCCACGACAAATGCCCGATGAAGTGAGCACGGATTTTGCTTACAAGAATCTGTAGAGCAAAATAGAAGAAAAGCGGCAGCGCAACAAACGCTGCCGCTTTTGCTTGCCGGCGCGGGGATCGATGCTGCTCGTT
>Ga0157369_10004316_pt1 | contig 16795 bp, 9 predicted proteins | sample C25metaG_FD_113461 | JGI IMG/M metagenome (GOLD analysis project Ga0157369, IMG submission 113461) | Corn rhizosphere microbial communities from Kellogg Biological Station, Michigan, USA - C2-5 metaG | ecosystem: Host-associated > Plants > Roots > Rhizosphere > Soil | place: USA: Michigan... | reverse complement strand
TCGGTAGAAATTGCCGATCTGTTCGCCCAGGATGCCGATCGTTTTGCCAAATTCTCTGCCACCTTTGATGATCAGATGCTGGTGGATTTCTCCAAAAACCGCATCACCCAGGAAACGCTCGATAAGCTCCAGGCGCTGGCCAAAGAGACCGATCTCAGCGGTGCCATCAAGTCTATGTTCTCGGGTGAGAAGATTAACCGCACTGAAGATCGTGCGGTGTTGCATGTCGCACTGCGCAACCGGAGCAACACGCCGATTCTGGTGGATGGCAAAGATGTGATGCCAGACGTCAACGCGGTGCTGGACAAGATGAAAGGCTTCTCAGAGCGCATCATCAGCGGCGAATGGAAAGGCTATACCGGTAAAGCGATCACTGACGTGGTGAATATCGGCATCGGCGGCTCCGACCTCGGCCCGTTTATGGTGACAGAGGCGCTGCGCCCGTATAAAAACCATCTGAACATGCATTTTGTCTCCAACGTTGACGGCACCCATATCGCCGAAACGCTGAAAGACCTCAGCCCGGAAACCACCCTGTTCCTGGTTGCCTCCAAGACCTTCACGACTCAGGAAACTATGACCAACGCCCACAGTGCGCGCGACTGGTTCCTGAAAACTGCTGGCGATCAGCAGCACGTAGCGAAACACTTTGCTGCGCTGTCGACCAATGCCAAAGCGGTGGGTGAATTCGGTATCGACACCAACAACATGTTTGAATTCTGGGACTGGGTTGGCGGCCGCTATTCACTGTGGTCAGCCATCGGTCTGTCGATCATTCTCTCAATTGGCTTCGAAAACTTCGAGCAGCTGCTGAGCGGCGCACATGCCATGGACCAGCATTTCGCAACGACCCCGGCTGAGCAGAACCTGCCGGTGCTGCTGGCGCTGATTGGCATCTGGTACAACAATTTCTTTGGTGCTGAAACCGAAGCGATTCTGCCTTATGACCAGTACATGCACCGCTTTGCCGCCTATTTCCAGCAGGGAAATATGGAGTCAAACGGCAAGTATGTGGATCGCGCCGGTCATCCGGTGGACTACCAGACTGGCCCCATCATCTGGGGTGAACCTGGCACTAACGGTCAGCACGCGTTTTATCAGCTGATCCATCAGGGCACCAAGCTGGTTCCGTGTGACTTTATTGCGCCGGCTATTACCCATAACGCGCTGACAGATCACCATCCGAAGCTGCTCTCTAACTTCTTTGCCCAGACCGAAGCGCTGGCGTTTGGTAAATCACGCGACGTTGTCGAGAAAGAGTTTACCGATGCCGGTAAATCTGCAGAGTCAGTGGCCCATATCGTGCCGTTCAAAGTGTTTGAAGGGAACCGCCCGACTAACTCCATCCTGCTGCGTGAGATCACCCCATACAGCCTGGGTGCGCTGATTGCCCTGTATGAGCACAAAATCTTCACTCAGGGCGCCATCCTGAATATCTACACTTTCGATCAGTGGGGTGTGGAATTAGGTAAGCAGCTGGCAAACCGTATTCTGCCGGAACTGGAAAATGAGGATGAAATTACCACTCACGACAGTTCCACCAATGCCTTAATTAATCGTTATAAATCCTGGCGTTAATCGGCATTAATTTTACCGGGCGGCAACCTTGTCGCCCTTTTTTTGTCTGTTTTAACATCTTATTGGGTAATTCATCAGGACAGAGATGCCTGCCAGCACGGGAAAAGTCTTAAAATACCCCAGGATAATTCTGAACATCACGCTCCGGAACAGCGTTTAATCCAGTATAAAGTGGATCTGATAATAGCGACTTTACGAGGTTAACTATTGATTCATAGCCATATTTAATTTAAGACCTTCTGAGTAAATTCTGATTATTCTTATTCCGTACCATTTATAAATAAAAAAGAACATTACGCTTTGCATTCCCCTTAGCAGCAGCGAAATATAGGGTATCAACCGGAAATACTCCGATATAAAAAGCAGTTATCCCCAATATTACTGATTAAATCACGCAATCATCCCGCCATTTGACCTGGTTTTTATAGCACTGAACTCTGATATTTTGTTGCCCTATAATGAACGCGCCCGCAATGGGACTGTCCGTCGCACTGGTCGCAGCCTGTCTGCATAGCCATTGTCGCTGGTCAGAGATCCTTCATTCACTCAATGCAGGAAACGTTGTTATGAAAAAAACTATGGTTGCCGGTGCAGCCTTGATCCTCGTTGCCGCCTCCTCAAGCGCATTTGCTGCGCCGCAGGAAGCAGGTGAAGCAGGTGAAGCAGGTACGGCAGCAGGCGCGCAGGCGGGAGCAATCTCTGCTGGTGCTTCTACCGCTGTCGGTATCGGCGCACTTGGTGCGTTGGTCGGGCTCGGCATTGCCGCTTCTGGCGGTGGTGACGGTGCAAATACCGGTACAACAACCACAACCACGACGAGCACCACTCGTTGATGGATGCCCGAAACGCGTCTGATTACTGAACGGTAACAAACCGGCGAGGCTGAAAAACTGACTACGGTGAGGATTTCAGCGGAGCCACATTGTCTGCCGCTTTGCAGCCAGACGGGACGGGCAGAGCACCTTTAAACATAACCACACGCCTGTGTGGTTATTTTTACTTTGGCATGACTTATCAGGGACACACAGTGCGCCAACTTCCTCTGCTGCTCGCTTGCCTGCTGCTGCAGGCCTGTACACAAACGCAAAAAGGTCTTGAACAGACTTTGCTGCTCGCGGTTAACGGTCCGGATGACGTCACCGTTACCGATCAACAGGTCAACAATCTCCCCTATGCCAGTCTCTACGCTCGTCTGAATGACGGTCCGCGCATTTTTGTGGTGCTGGGCTACAGCGAGCAGGGACAGCAGAAATGGGTCACTCAGGATCAGGCGATGCTGGTAACACAGCATGGCCGTCTGGTTAAAACTCTGGGCTTACCCGATAACCTGCTGAGCGTCAGCAATCTGCAACAGGATCCGCTCGCTGACAGTCTGCATATCAGCAACGGCGCTGGCTGGACCCGCATCGTGCAGTGGACCGAGCAGGGTAAGGTTCGCGGCGCGACCGTGCGTTCAACCTTCCAGCGCGGCACCGACGAGGTGCTGACGGTTGCAGGCAACCGCATCCCGTGTCGTGTCTGGCATGAGCAGGTGAGCATCGACAGCAGTAACCGCGAGTGGGAAAACACCTTCTGGATCGATAACAGCAGCGGCGATGTGGTGCAGGCTCATCAGATGCTGGCGGCCGATGCCTTCCCTGTTGATATCACTATTCTGAAGCCGGCGAAATCATGAAAAAAATCACTATTTTGCTGGCCGGGCTGAGCCTGTTCAGCGTCGCAGGGGCGCAGGCTGCTGCGCAGGTTACTGTCCATACACCGCACAATGGCGGTCAGGCTGAGCTGAGCCAGATCACTGATCTCTCACAGCTGGTGACCCTGCCTCCACTGCAGGTCAACACGGACTGGCGCGGTACCTTTATTGCCGAGCGCGGCGCAACCGCAGTCGCCCGGCAGCAATATCAACAGACGCTGGGCGCGTTACGGGCCTGGCGTGCCGACAGCAGCGGCGATCGGGCGGTGGCCATTGATGAGGTGATTCGCCAGCTGAGCGCCATCAAAGTGACAGGTCGCCAGTTTACTTCGCTTGACCCGGACTGGATTCGTCTGCATCCGGCGGACAACCGTCGGCTGGAAGGCAGCTATGACCTCTATTTGCAGGCGCCCACCGATTCAGTGCTGCTGCTCGGCGCACTGAGCGGCGCAGGCAAGGTGAGCTGGCAGCCGGGTAAATCAGTACGCGACTATCTGGATGGTCATGACGCACTCTCCGGGGCAGAACGCAATTTTGTCACGGTGATTGCCCCTTCAGGCGCCACACAGCAGGTGCCGGTTGCTTACTGGAATCGCCGCCATGCGGAAGTGGAGCCAGGCAGCGTTATCTGGCTGGGCTTTTCGTCATGGAGCCTGCCAGGCAGTGATGAAGACCTGAACGATCGCATCCTTTCCGTACTGACTCACCGGATACCAGACTGATGAAAAAACGTTATCTCTTCAGCCTGTTGGCTGTTTCCGTGGCGGCAGCCTGTCAGGCGCAGGCTGACACTTTCCCCGCGCCGGTGGGTCCTTCACAATCCGATTTCGGTGGTGTTGGCCTGATGCAGGTGCCGACGGCGCGCATGTCCAGAGAGGGTGAATTCAGCCTCAACGCCCGCGACAACGATCAGTATCGTTACTACTCTGCCTCACTGCAGCTCTTCCCCTGGCTGGAAACTACGGTGCGTTATACCGACGTGCGGACCCGTCAATACAGTGCGGTATCAGAATTCAGCGGCACACAGAGCTACAAAGATAAAGCCTTCGATTTGAAACTGCGCCTGTGGCAGGAAGGTTTCTGGCTGCCAGAGGTGGCGGTGGGAACCCGCGATCTCGGCGGTACTGGCCTGTTCGACAGCGAATACTTGGTGGGAACCAAAGCCTGGGGACCGTTCGACTTTACGCTGGGTGTCGGCTGGGGCTACCTCGGCAACAGCGGCACGCTGAAAAACCCCTTCTGCTCATACAGCGACAGCTATTGTCAGCGTCCGAAAGTGGGCGAAGCGGGTTCGATCAATGGCTCGCAGATGTTCCATGGTCCGACGGCGCTGTTTGGCGGCGTGGAGTATCAGACGCCCTGGCAGCCGCTGCGCCTTAAGATGGAATATGAAGGCAACGACTACCAGAATGACTTTGCTGGCCGCCTTGATCAGCGCAGCAAGCTCAACGTTGGGGCAATCTATCGTGTGACCGACTGGGCCGACATCAACGCCAGCTACGAACGCGGCAATACCTTTATGTTTGGTGTCACCATCCGAACCAACTTCAACGATCTGCGCCAGGCGCACATCGACAGCGAGAAGCCGGCCTACAATCCGCAGCCGCAGCCAAAACTGCTGGAGACGACGGTGGTGGGTTCTCAGCTGACCGATCTGAAATACAACGCCGGTCTCGACGGTCCGCGTATTCAGACTCAGGGCCATACGCTCTATGTGTCAGGCGAGCAGACGAAGTATCGCGATACCCGTGAAGGGGTGGATCGCGCTAACCGCATTATCATGAACCACCTGCCTGACGGCATCGACACGATCAATGTCACCGAGTCGCGCTTTAACATGCCGCAGGTAACCACGGAGACGAAAGTCGCCAGCCTGCGTAACGATCTGGAAGGCTATCCGCTGGGCCATGAGAAGCCGCTGCAACAGACACGCAAAGAACCGGTCGATCCGGGTACCACTGAGCAGGGGATGTTTATCCGTAAAGATCGCCTGAACTACAGCCTGTCGCCGGTGCTGAATCAGTCGGTGGGCGGCCCGGAAAGCTTCTATATGTATCAGGTCGGCGTGATGGCCAGCGCGGATTACTGGCTGACGGACCACCTGCTGGTGGGCGGCAGTCTGTTTGGTAACCTCGCCAACAACTATGACAAGTTCAACTACAACGGCGCACCGGCGGACTCTTCCCTGCCGCGCGTGCGTACCCATATCCGCGACTACGTTGAGAACAATGTCTACGTCAACGATCTGCAGGCGAACTATATGGGCCAGCTCGGTAATGGCTTCTATGGTCAGGTCTACGGCGGCTATCTGGAGACGATGTACGGCGGCGTGGGTGGCGAGGTGCTTTATCGTCCGGTCGATGCGAACTGGGCGGTGGGCGTCGATGCCAACTACGTTCGTCAGCGTGACTGGGACAATATGATGCAGTTTAACCGCTATAAAGCGGCAACCGGCAACCTGACGGGCTACTGGCGTCCATGGTTCATGCAGGATGTACTGGTGAAAACCAGCGTCGGTCAGTATCTGGCGAAAGATAAAGGCGTGACGGTTGATGTCTCGAAGCGCTTCGACAGCGGCGTGATGGTCGGTGTTTATGCTACCAAAACTAATGTGTCGTCTGAAGAGTATGGCGAAGGCGACTTCACCAAAGGCTTCTATATCTCCATCCCGATGGATCTGTTCACCGTGACGCCAACGCGTGGTCGCGCGCAGGTGAACTGGGTGCCGCTGACGCGTGATGGTGGTCAGATGCTGGGCCGTAAGTACCAGCTGTATGATCTGACGTCGGATCGCGACGCGCGCTTCAACTAAGCAGAGGCGGCCTTCGGGCCGCTCAACGCTGTTTACAGAAGCAGGCTCAGGGAGCAAACGCCCTGCGTAAAGACGCAAAAAACGCCAGGAGCGTTTTTGAACAACGCAACGCGTTGGTCCGTTTACGGGCGCACCTCAGGAATGAGGTGCGTAATTGCGCGGGCCGAGCGGCCAAAGACTGGCTTTAGCGCCTTTCCGATCTGACCGTGTTTTCTGCGCCGCTCCGGTATCACAGCAGTGCGGACCAGGCTTTATCAACAATCTCAGGCCGCTTTTTTTATTTAGTCCGCGTCGTAGCCGAGATTCGGCGCCAGCCAGCGCTCCACCTCCGTAACCGACATCCCTTTGCGTGCCGCATAATCTTCCACCTGATCACGCTGAATCTGCGCCACGGCGAAATAGCGGCTGTCAGGATGGCTGAAGTACCAGCCAGACACCGCCGCACCCGGCCACATCGCATAAGATTCGGTGAGTTTCATGCCGGTCTGCGCTTCCACTGCCAGCAGACGCCAGATAGCGGCTTTTTCGGTATGCTCCGGGCAGGCCGGATAGCCTGGCGCCGGACGTATCCCCTGATAATTTTCGCGAATCAGCTCTTCGTTGCTGAGATTCTCGTTGGGCGCAAAGCCCCAGATCATCTTACGCACCCGCTCGTGCAGGTATTCGGCAAAGGCTTCCGCCAGACGGTCAGCCAGCGCTTTCACCATGATCTTGTTGTAGTCGTCGTGCTGACGATCATAGGCCTCCGCCAGCGCATCCTCTTCCAGTCCGCCTGTCACCGCGAACGCGCCAAGATAATCCGCTTTTCCGGAGGTTTTCGGCGCGACAAAATCCGCCAGGCAGTAGTTGGCGAAGTCGGTTTTCTCGGTCTGTTGACGTAAGTGATGACTCACACACAACACTTCATCGCGCCGCTCATCACTGTAGAGATGAATATCATCGCCGACCCGGTTAGCCGGGAAAATACCGACCACACCACGCGGTTTCAGCAGTGACTGCTCACTTAATCTGCCGAGCATCGCATTGGCATCGGCGAACAGACGCTGCGCCTCTTCACCGACCACCTCATCTTCAAGAATGCGGGGATATTTGCCCGCCAGCGACCAGGTCATAAAGAATGGCGTCCAGTCGATGTAGTGGCGCAGCGTGGCAATGCTGGCCTCCACCTGGCTGACACCGAGACGGTGTGGCACCGGCGGCGAGTAGCTTTCCCAGTCAATCGACGTGGCGTTATCGCGCGCCGTCTGCAGCGAGACCGGCGGCGTGCGCGGCTTTTTGCGCGCATGCTGGATGCGTACGGTTTCGTACTCTTTGCGCGTTCGGGCAACGAAATCGTCTTTTAAGATGGCGGAGAGCAGTGATGAAACGACGCCAACAGTGCGTGAGGCGTTCTGCACGTAGACCGTCGGGCCGCTGTAGTGCTGCTCAATTTTGACGGCAGTATGTGCCTTTGAGGTGGTCGCGCCGCCAATCAGCAGCGGTAAGGTAAACCCCTGACGCTCCATCTCTTTCGCCATATTGACCATCTCATCCAGCGACGGCGTAATCAGACCGGATAAGCCAATGATGTCCGCATTCACTTCGCGCGCCGTTTTAAGGATTTTTTCGCCCGGCACCATCACGCCAAGATCGACAATTTCGTAGTTATTACACTGCAGCACCACGCCGACAATGTTTTTGCCGATGTCATGTACGTCACCTTTAACGGTGGCCAGCACGATTTTACCGTTGCTGCGCCCCGCCTCTTTGCTGGCTTCGATAAAAGGCTCCAGATAAGCCACCGCCTGCTTCATTACGCGTGCCGATTTCACCACCTGCGGCAGGAACATTTTGCCCTCGCCGAACAGGTCACCGACCACGTTCATGCCGGACATCAGCGGACCTTCAATCACTTCTATCGGACGCGGCACCTGCTGGCGCGCCTCTTCGGTATCCTGCTCGATAAACTCCGTGATCCCCTTAACCAGCGAATACTCCAGTCGTTTCACCACGTCCCAGCTTCGCCACTCGGCGAGCTGCTTTTCCTGCGCACCATCGCTTTTGCCGCCACGGTATTTCTCCGCCAGCGCCAGCAGCCGCTCGGTGCCATCATCCCGGCGGTTAAGGATCACATCTTCTACCGCCTCGCGCAGTTCTGTCGGCAGATCGTCATAGATGGCCAGCTGACCTGCGTTAACGATGCCCATATCCATGCCGTTTCGGATGGCGTAGTAGAGGAACACCGCGTGTATTGCTTCACGAACCGGATCGTTGCCCCGGAATGAAAACGATACGTTGGAGACGCCGCCGGAGATCATGGCATGGGGCAGTTCACGCTTGATATCTTCACAGGCACCGATGAAATCCATGGCGTAGTTGTTGTGTTCGTCGATGCCGGTGGCGACTGCAAAAATGTTGGGATCGAAGATAATATCTTCCGGCGGGAAACCGACCTGCTCGGTGAGGATGTGGTAAGCACGGCGGCAGATCTCAATTTTACGGGCACGCGTATCCGCCTGGCCCACTTCGTCAAACGCCATGACTACCATCGCCGCCCCATAACGCCGGACCTGCCGCGCATGGTGGATAAAGGCGGCTTCACCCTCTTTCATCGAAATCGAGTTCACGATCCCTTTGCCCTGAATGCACTGCAGCCCTTTCTCAATGACCTCCCATTTGGAGGAGTCGATCATGATCGGCACGCGGGCAATATCGGGCTCGCCTGCAATCAGATTCAGGAAGCGCACCATCGCTGCTTCAGCATCGAGCATCCCTTCATCCATGTTGATGTCGATGATCTGTGCGCCGCTCTGCACCTGCTGCAGCGCCACTTCAAGCGCTTCGTTGTACTTCTCTTCTTTGATCAGCCGCTTAAATTTTGCGGAGCCAGTGACGTTGGTGCGCTCACCAACGTTAACAAACAGTGACTCTGCGGTGATGTTCAGCGGCTCAAGACCCGAGAGACGACAGGCCACTGGAATCGTCGGCAATGGACGCGGCGCAACACCTTCAACCGCAGCTACCATGGCAGCGATATGCTTCGGCGTCGTACCACAACAGCCGCCAATAATATTCAGGAAACCCGAGGTCGCCCATTCACCAATCTGCTGCGCCATCAACTCTGCATCAAGATCGTATTCGCCGAACGCGTTGGGCAGACCGGCGTTAGGATGGGCAGTCACGTAGCCTTCAGCAATGCGTGACAGCTCCGCCACATACTGACGCAGTTCATCCGGTCCCAGCGCGCAGTTCAGGCCAAAAGAGAGCGGTTCGGCATGGCGCAGCGAGTTGTAAAAGGCTTCCGTGGTCTGGCCGGAGAGCGTCCGGCCTGACGCATCGGTGATGGTGCCGGAGATCATCAGCGGCAGCGTAACACCCAGCGCTTCCATCTCGGTCTGCACTGCATAGATGGCGGCTTTGGCATTCAGCGTATCGAACACCGTTTCGATCATAATGATGTCGGAACCGCCCTCCACCAGCGCACGGGTTGATTCGCGGTATGCCTCTACCAGCTGATTAAAGGTGACGTTTCGGTAAGCCGGATCGTTGACGTCGGGTGAGATCGAGCAGGTGCGGTTGGTCGGGCCGAGCACCCCCGCGACATAACGCGGGCGGTCCGGTGTTTTCGCCGTCCACGCATCTGCGCAGGCTCGCGCCAGCCGGGCCGCTTCATAATTGATCTCCGCCGACAGGCTTTCCATCTGGTAGTCCGCCATCGCAATCGACGTGGCGTTAAAGGTATTGGTTTCGAGGATATCTGCACCTGCAGCCAGATAAGCGTCGTGGATCTCGCGGATCACGTCCGGTTTACTCAGCACCAGCAGATCGTTGTTGCCTTTGAGATCGCAGGGCCAGTCAGCAAAACGGCTGCCGCGATAATCCTCTTCCTCCAGCCGGTAACTCTGGATCATGGTGCCCATGCCACCATCCAACACCATAATGCGTTGTGCGAGCTGCTGATGTAGCGCGTCGATTTTATTGCTCACTGTTGCCCCATTCACGTCAGTCTGCTGGCGGAAAACCCTGTTTTCCATTCTGGCACAACCCTGTCTGGCGACAAAGTAACCTCACCTGAGAGATTTTCAGATCATCGCCTCACAGGTCTGACCAGAAAACCAGCGTTTGCAAACCGCGCGATTAAAACGAAAATGATTTCCACAATGCAAAAGGAGAGACAACAATGGCCACGCCCGTTCCTGTTAAGCGCGGTAAGAAACCCCGCGGCACCCCTGTCGCCGCACCCGCGGGCGGTCAGGTTCAATCGCTGACACGCGGCCTGACGCTGCTGGAGCTGATTGCAGATTCACATGGCAGCGTGGCGCTGACCGAGCTGGCGCAGCAGGCGGGTTTGCCTAACTCCACCACGCATCGCCTGCTCAGCACCATGCAGCAGCAGGGCTTTGTCCGCCAGGTGGGCGATCTCGGGCTATGGACGATTGGCGCACACGCCTTTGTGGTTGGCAGCAGTTTCCTGCAAAGCCGTAATCTGCTGGCGCTGGTTCATCCGGTGTTGCGGAGCCTGATGGAGCAGTCCGGTGAAACAGTGAATCTGGCGGTGCTGGACCTCAGTGACTATCAGGCGGTGATCATTGATCAGGTGCAGTGCACCCAGCTGATGCGGATGTCAGCACCGATTGGCGGCAAGCTGCCGATGCATGCGTCAGGTGCAGGCAAAGCCTTTCTGGCCCATCTGGGTGAAGAACAGATTACTGCCCTGCTGCATCAGAAAGGATTGCACTACTACACGCCAAAAACCCTGATGTCGCCACAGAGTCTGAAAGAGAATCTGGCACAGGTGCGTAAAGCGGGCTTTTCGCTGGATGATGAAGAGCATGCACTCGGACTGCGCTGTGTCGCTGCACCCATCTATGATGAACATGGCGAGGCGTTTGCTGCCCTCTCAATCTCCGGCCCTATCGCCCGCATGACAGACGACAGGATCACGGAATTAGGTGCGCTGGTCATCCGCGAAGCGCGTCAGGTTACGCTGGCGTACAGCGGTCGCTAACCCTCTCTGGCGTATAGCAGACGCTGAAACGCTGCGTCTGCCGCCAGGCGATCACCTCTTCGACGTGGCCCTGCGCGATGCGCTGCTGCTGTGCGCGCCACCAGCTGGCGTCGAATATTTCCGGATGCAGTTCCAGCAGCAAAGCGCCGGTCGCGGTTTCGCTGCATAACGCATAGCGGAAGGTTTCGGGAAAGACATCGTCTGGCCCCACGCTGTACCACGGCTCGGCACTGAGTTCATCTTCCTCATAGCGTGCCGCGGGCACCTCCCGGAAGTTCAGCTCCTGCATCGGGCGGATCTCATCGTAATCGTAAAATATCACCCGCCCATGACGGGTTATGCCGAAGTTTTTAAACAGCATATCGCCGGGAAAGATATTGGCTGCCGCCAGCTGTCGAATGGCATTGCCATACTCTTCAATGGCATGACGTCGCTCGGCTGGCCTGGCCTGGGCAAGATAGAGATTCAGCGGCTGCATACGGCGCTCCAGCCACAGATGACGAATAATCAGGCGATCGCCTTCGATATACAGCTTCTCTGCCACACAGGCGTGGAGTTCCGCCAGCAGCGCTGGTGAGATGCGCGCCAGCGGCAGTGCAAACTGTTCAAACTCCTGGGTATCTGCCATGCGCCCCACGCGGTCGTGCTCTTTGACCTGCTGATAACAGGCGCGGACCTGTGCTTCCGTCACCTCTTTTTGTGGTGCGAAGCGATCCCTGATGACCTTGAATACCCAGTCAAAGCCCGGCAGCGTGAAGACCAGCATCACCATGCCGCGCACGCCAGGCGCGATCTCAAAGGCCGTTTCACTCTCTGCCAGCGCCTGAAGATATTCGCGATAGCTTTCTGTTTTACCGTGCTTCTGGCAGCCAATCGCCATATAGCGTTCGGCCAGTGTTTTGGCGGGCAGAATGGGTTGCAGCCAGGCGACCAGTGCCGCAGGTACCGGGGCATACACCATGAAATAGGCGCGGGCAAAACCAAAGACAATGCTGGCGTCATTCACATCCGTCAGACAGGTGTCGATCCACAGTTCGCCGGTTTCCGTCCGCTGGATCGGCAGCAGACAGGGAAAGATACCCGCTGGCAGATGCAGACGCGCCACCAGCCAGGCCGTTTTATTGCGATAAAAGAGTTCACTGTTGACCTCGAGCCAGCCCTCGCTCAGCCGGGGAAAATGCGACTCCAGGTGGCGGACAATCCAGCCCACATCGCGCGCGCGGTGCTGCCACGGTAGCGTCAGCGGTAGATCCTCCAGTATCTGATCTACCAATGCCCGCCAGCCCCGCTCCGGCTGGTAACGCCGTGATAAGGGGCGCAGAGGTGTGACCGGCGCGGTCAGGGACTGAGAGCTGAAGATAAACAGCCGTTCAGGTTGCAGGTCGGCATGTCCGTGTAGCCGGCAATAGACGGAATTAAAGAAGCTTTCGGCAATTTCGTGCCGCGGATAGCCAGGTAGCAGGCTTTGATAGTGATCTTTAACCCTCAGCCAGAACATCGCATCCCAGCTTGCCGCACCGTTCAGCACGCGCAGTTGATCGGCAACCAGGCTGACGTGATGATCATAGAGATGAATGCGAGCCTTCATGGCATGCTGCACTGCCTGCCATTCTGCCTGCTCAAAGCGCTGCTGCGCGCCGGCAGTAATATCCAGAAAGCGTCCATACTGAGCATCAAATCCCTGCAGGATAGTGTGTGCAATCAGCGATTCGCGTGGCGGCATAGTCAGCTCCGGTCAATGCCCGCCCGCATGGTGCGGGCGGGGAACCCATCAGAGAAAAAGCGTCAGAACTGGTGCTCTTCGGTCGAGCCGGTGAGCGCGGTGACCGAGGATTTACCGCCCTGAATGATGTTGGTCACCTGATCGAAATAGCCGGTGCCCACTTCCTGCTGATGTGACGAGAAGCTGTAACCGCGATCGCGGGCCGCGAACTCAGGCTGCTGAACCTTTTCCACATAGTGGCGCATCCCTTCACCCTGCGCATAGGCATGGGCCAGATCGAACATGTTGAACCACATGCTGTGGATGCCTGCCAGCGTGATGAACTGGAAGCGATACCCCATGTCGCTGAGCGCCTGCTGAAATTGCGCGATAGTGCGGTCATCGAGGTTCTTTTTCCAGTTAAACGAGGGCGAGCAGTTGTAGGCCAGTAGCTTGCCGGGGAAACGCGCATGAATAGCGTCGGCAAAACGCTGCGCCATCGCCAGATCTGGTGTTGAGGTTTCACACCACAGGATGTCAGCATAAGGTGCATAGGCCAGTCCGCGACTGATCGCCTGTTCAATACCGGCATGAGTGCGGAAGAAGCCTTCTGCCGTCCTGTCGCCCCGGATAAAGGGACGATCGTATTCATCGCAGTCTGAGGTAATCAGGTCAGCGGCGTCGGCGTCGGTGCGAGCCAGTAGCACGGTTGGCACACCCATTACATCGGCCGCCAGTCGTGCCGCTACCAGTTTCTGAATCGCTTCCTGGGTCGGTACCAGCACTTTGCCACCCATGTGACCGCATTTTTTAACCGCCGCCAGCTGGTCTTCGAAGTGGACCGCCGCCGCCCCCGCCTGAATCATCGCCTTCATCAGCTCATAGGCATTGAGCACGCCGCCAAAACCGGCTTCAGCATCGGCAACAATCGGCAGGAAGAAATCAGTATGCCGGCTGTCGCCCTCTTCAATGCCGCTGGACCACTGAATCTGATCGGCACGCTGAAACGTCTGGTTAATGCGGGTCACCACTTCCGGTACGGAGTTCACCGGGTAGAGCGACTGATCGGGATACATCTGTCCTGCCACATTGGCATCCGCAGCCACCTGCCAGCCAGAGAGATAGATCGCTTCAATGCCCGCTTTGGCCTGTTGCAGTGCCTGCCCGCCACTGAGCGCACCCAGGCTGTTGATGTAACCTTTCTTCGCCTCGCCGTTCAGCAGCGCCCATAACTTTTCGGCACCGCGCTCTGCCAGCGTACAGGCAGGCAGAACCGAGCCGCGCAGATTAACCACCTCTGCTGCGCTGTAAGGGCGGATAATGCCCTCCCAGCGTGCGGTCTGCCAGAGTTGTTCCAGTTGATAGATCTGTTGAGTACGTGTCATGGCAATAGCTCCTCTGTTCAGGGGATCAGGCGGTAGCCTGGCAGGGTAAGAAAGGAAACCAGTTCGCGTTCGGTGGTGATCTGCGCCATCAGTTGTGCCGCGTCGTCATAGCGACCGGCGCTGAACCGGGCTTCGCCCAGCGCGTTTTGCAGCAGGTGCAGCTCTTCGTTCAGCCAGCGCAGAAACAGTTCGGCCGTAACCTGCTGGCCGTTGTTCAGGATTTGCTGATGACGAATCCATTGCCAGATTGAGGTGCGTGCAATCTCAGCGGTGGCGGCATCCTCCATCAGCCCGTCAATCGGCACACAGCCGTTACCGCTGATCCAGGCTTCAAGGTATTGCAGCGCGACGCGGATATTGGCGCGCATCCCCGCTTCGGTGCGCTCACCCTGACAGGGCGCAAGTAACTGCTCCGCCGTGATTGGTGCATCCTCTTCCCGCATAACATGCAACTGGTTGGGTCGGTCGCCCAGCACGGCATTGAAGACCGCCATAGCGGTGTCTGCCAGGCCCGGATGCGCAATCCAGGTACCGTCATGCCCGTTGCCCGCCTCACGCTGTTTATCTTCCGTCACGCGCTGCAGTACCCAGGCATTACGTGTTGGGTCTTTAGCAGGAATCAGGGCTGACATTCCCCCCATCGCGAAGGCTCCCCGACGATGACAGGTTTTAATCAGCAGACGTGAGTAAGCATCCAGAAACGGCTGCGACATGGTGACTGACTGGCGATCCGGCAGAACGCGATCCGCATGCTGTTTCAGGGTTTTGATGTAGCTGAAGATGTAATCCCAGCGGCCGCAGTTGAGGCCCACAATATGATCGCGCAGATTCCACAGGATCTCATCCATCTGAAACACGGCGGGTAACGTTTCAATCAGGACGGTAGCCTTGATCGTACCGCGCGGCAGATCGAACTGATCCTCGCTGAAACTGAAGATCTCACGCCACCAGGCGATCTCCTGCCAGCTCTCTGTTTTCGGCAGATAGAAGTAAGGCCCGCTGCCTTTGGCCATTAAAGGCCGGACGTTGTGGAAGAAATAGAGCGCGAAATCAAACAGCCCGCCCGGAATCGCCTCACCCTGCCAGCTGACATGTTTTTCTGACAGATGCAGACCGCGAACCCGGCACATCAGCACCGCTGGGTTTGCGCCGAGCTGATAAATTTTGCCTTTGTCGCTGGTGTAACTCAGCGTGCCCTGCACCGCCTCGCGCAGTGTGAGCTGCCCTTCCATCAGCTTTGACCACTCCGGTGACAGCGAATCCTCAAAGTCGGCCATAAAGACTTTTACGTTTGAGTTCAGGGCATTAATGACCATTTTTCGATCCGGTGGGCCGGTGATCTCAACCCGACGATCTTCTAAGTCGGCCGGAATGGATTGAATACGCCACGCACCCTCTCTTATGGAAGCAGTTTCCATATCGAAGTCTGGCAGATAGCCCTGGTCATAGCGTTGCTGACGCTGCTGGCGTGCCAACAACAGCTCGTTGCGTTGCGATGCAAAGCGTGCGACCAGCGCTTCCAGAAAAGAAACTGCTTCGGGCGTTAACAGCTGTTGTTCGGCATGGCTAAAGGGCTGGCTGAAATTCAGCGCAGGGCTGATCACTGAGTCTGTCATGCTGGCGTTCTCCTGTATTCAAAGGATCGAATGCAGCGGATCCACACGGTGTTTATTTTGTGAGCTACAGGATCAGAGCATAAGCATTTATTTATCTAAATCAAAAACTATTTCCATTTTTATACATTAACCCAGATATCCTGATGTTTTATATAGATTTAAAGTTTTATTTATTAAAGGAACGACTTTCATTGCTGTTTTTCAGGCGAAAAAAAACCGTGTTGCCATCGGCTAACACGGTTAAGTTGATCTTCGGGCGGGACTATTCCAGCGTTGGATTCATGCGACGCAGATCGAATGGCGTGATCTGGTAAACGTAGTAGTTGAGCCAGTTCGAGAACAGCAGATTACCGTGGCTACGCCAGGTCGCGCGCGGTGGCAGGGCCGGATTGTCCTGTGGGAAATAGTTATAGGGGACTTCCGGATTCACACCCGCTTCATAATCACGATGATACTCACCAGACAACGTCAGCGCGTCATACTCCGGATGGCCAGTAACAAATACCAGGCGTTTGTCTTTACTCGCCATCAGATAGGCACCGGTTTGTTCCGATTCAGCAAACAGCTCAAGATCGGTGTAATCCGAGATCAGTTGAGTAGGAAAATCAGCATAACGAGAGTGTGGTGCGAGGAAATTATCATCAAAACCCCGGGTCAGTAAGGCATGAGGATGCAATATCTGATGCTCATAGACGCCGGACAGTTTGTTATGTCGGGTTTGCTTGGGAATGCCATACAGAATATTAAGCGCCGCCTGCACGGCCCAGCAGACAAACAGCGTTGAGGTGACGTGCTCATTTGCCCAGTGCAGCACGCGCTGAATCTGGGGCCAGTAAGCAACATCATTAAAATCGACCAGCCCCAGTGGCGCACCTGTCACGATTAAGCCGTCATAGTTGTCATGCTGGATATCTTCAAAATTGCAGTAGAAGTTGTTGAGGTGCTCAGTGGGCGTATTGCGTGACTCGCGGCTGTCGATGCGCAGCAGCTGAATATCGATCTGTAAGGGCGAGTTGGAAAGC